>OBEQ012789506.1_pt1 | contig 41840 bp, 34 predicted proteins | sample 1670901 | NCBI WGS metagenome assembly OBEQ01 (sample SAMEA104232315, study PRJEB22302) | groundwater metagenome | biome: forest; feature: aquifer; material: groundwater | place: USA | collected 2011-08-07 | depth 5.4 m
TCAACGCCTTCACCCCTTGAGTTCCCGAATAATCAAACTCGCACGCTTGCCCAATAATAATAGGGCCTGCACCGATAATCATGATTTTTTTTAGATCGGTTCTTTTTGGCATTTTTTTATTCCATCATCTCAATAAATCGTTGAAACAAATAATGACTGTCATGCGGCCCAGGGCTCGCCTCCGGATGATACTGCACACAAAATGCCGGAAGCGTTTTGTGCTTCAACCCTTCCACGGTCTGATCATTCAAATTAATATGCGTCACTTCCACGTCGGCGGGAAGCGTCTGAGTATCGACGGCAAACCCATGGTTTTGGGCGGTGATCTCAACTTTGCGAGTGGAAAGATCCATCACCGGCTGGTTGCCACCATGATGCCCGAATTTCAGTTTGAAAGTTTTTGCCCCAAAAGCCAAACCCATGATCTGATGCCCGAGGCAAATTCCAAAGAGGGGCTTTCGCCCCATTATTTTTTTGACATTCTCGACTGCATAATCGCAAACAGCAGGATCGCCGGGACCGTTTGACAGAAAAACTCCATCCGGCTTCTCGCGCAAAACTTTTTCTGCGGGGTAGTCGGCCGGCACCACTTTCACTTTGCACCCGTGATCGACCAACATTCGCAAAATGTTATGTTTGATTCCAAAATCGTAAGCAATCACGTTGTAACGCGGCTTCACACTTTTTTTCTTTTTCGCCCCCAGAATAATTTCGGGCGTTCCTTTATTCCAAACATACGGTTTTTTGCAACTCACCACTTTGGCAAAATCTTGCCCTTCCATCGAAGGCAACTTCGCTGCTTTTGTTATATATTTTTCGAGGCTTTTAAAATTACCAACGACGATCAATGCAGGCATCGCCCCTTTTTCGCGGATGTGGCGAACTAACGCGCGAGTATCCACTCCCTCGACCGCGGGAACTTTATATTTTTTAAGATAGCTCGAAAGGTTTTGTTTCGAGCGATAATTACTGGCGATGGGAGAATAACTCCGCACTACAAAACCAGAAAGAAAAAGTCGCCGCGATTCGATATCGACCGGGTTAATTCCATAATTCCCGATTTCGGGATACGTCATCACGACAATTTGTCCTTGATAAGAAGGATCGGTCAAAATTTCCTGATAGCCAGCCATGGAAGTATTAAATACTACTTCGCCGCTTTTTTCTCCCTCGTATCCAAATGAAGTCCCGGAAAATAGAGTTCCGTCGGCTAGAATTAAATGTGCGGATTTCATAACAATTTATAAACAACCTTCCCCCCAACCACCGTATACTTCACCTTCCCCTTCACTTTCATTCCCACAAACGGAGTGTTTCTGCTTTTGGAATAGAAACGAGACGGATCGACGGTATAAGAAATTTTTGGATCGAACACAACAACATCCGCGTCATCACCAACTCCCAAACTCCCTTTTTGAAGGAAAACAATTTTGGAGGGATTAATCGTGAACAGTTCAATCATCCGTTTCAGCGTGATCTTCTTTTTTTCGACAAGTTGCAAAGCTAAACTTAAAGCGGTTTCGAGACCAACCACTCCGCAAGCGGCTTCCCCAAACTCAATTTCTTTGTCGATGATTCCGTGCGGCGCATGATCGGTGGCGATGGCGTCGATGGTGCCGTCGGCCAATCCTTCAATCAACGCCTGACGATCATCATCGCTTCGAAGAGGCGGCGCCATTTTGGCGTGGGTGTTGTAACATCCAATCGCTTCGTCGGTAAGCGTAAAATGATGAGGACTGACTTCACACGTCACCGGAAGCCCCGCTTTTTTGGCCCACGCAATCTGCCGTACCCCTTCGCGAGTAGACACGTGCGCCACATGAAGAGAAGCTCCAGTTAACTTCGCCAAATAAATATCTCGCGCGATCATGATGTCTTCGGCCTCGTTGGGAATTCCTGCGAGACCCAGGCGAGTAGAGGTAAAACCTTCGTTCATCGTCCCTTTTCCCGCAAGTACAGGATCGATGGAATGAGTAATGACCGGCAAATTAAAACTTTTGGCATATTCCATGGCGAGCCGCATCACTTGCGCATTAGCCACTGCTTTGCCGTCGTCCGAAAGTGCAATACATCCCGCTTTTTTCAACTCGCTCATCGGGGTGAGTGTCTCCCCTTTCAAACCCAGCGTGAGGGCACCGATGGGAAAAACGTTGACCACTCCCGTTTCGCGCGCTTGCTTGAGAATATTTCGGGTGACCGACGCGTTGTCGTTGACCGGTAAGGTGTTGGCCATGCAACAAACCGAGGTAAATCCCCCCGCCGCAGCCGCCATAGTTCCCGTGTGAATGGTTTCTTTGTATTCTTCTCCCGGTTCGCGCAAATGAGTGTGCAGATCGACAAAACCGGGAGCAACGATACATCCTTTGGCGTCTACAATATCGGCGTCTATTTTCTTGCCTGGTTTTAAAACATCGAGCACCCGTCCATTTTCAATCAACAAATCCCAAACACCATCCTTTTTATTTTTAGGATCGATGAGATGTCCATTTTTAATAAGGGTTTTCATATTCTACATTTCATTTTTTAACAAATACATGACCGCCATCCGCGCCGCAACCCCATTGGTCACCTGCTTCATGATGACCGAATGCGGACCATCGGCCACCTCGGGTTCCATTTCCACTCCGCGATTGACGGGGCCGGGATGCATCACAATCACATCGTCTTTGGCGGCTTTGAGCATTTCGCGATTGAGCCCGTACAAGCGCGCATACTCGCGCAAATCTTCGACAGGAGTGGAAGCGATCCGCTCTTTTTGAATCCGAAGCATCATCACCACATCGGAATTTTTAATTCCTTCTTTCAAGTCGTGAGAAACGGTCACTCCCAATTTTTCAATTCCTTTGGGAATCATCGTCGCCGGTCCCACCACCGACACCTTCGTACCCATCTTTGTAAACCCAAAAATATTCGAGCGAGCTACGCGGCTGTGCGCAATATCTCCGACGATGGTCAATTTCAGGCCTAACAATTTCTTTTTCACATCAAGAACAGTAAGCATATCGAGCAAAGCTTGCGTCGGATGTTCGTGCGAGCCGTCACCGGCATTGACCACCGAGCCTTTAAGATTGCGGGCTAACCAGTGCGGAACCCCCGCCGCGCTATGACGACAAACAATAATTTCGGCCCCGAGCGCTTCCAGATTTTTAGCCGTATCGAGCAGCGTTTCCCCTTTGGCGGTGGAGGAGCCCCCTTTGGAAATGGTGATAAGATCGGCGGAGAGACGTTTGGCGGCAATTTCGAAAGAGACTCGGGTACGGGTGGAATCTTCGAAAAAAAGATTTACTACCGTTTTACCGCGAAGAGCGGGAACTTTTTTGATCTCGCGCCCCGACACTTCCTGAAAACCACGCGCGGTTTCCAAAATCAATTCCAGCTCCGCAACGGCAAGCTCTTCAAGCCCCAGCAGATCTTTGCGATTTAATTGTTCTTGCGTGCTCATTGTTTAACAACCTCCACCCGATCGTCTCCATCACTTTCTTTCAATTTTACTTTCACATTTTCCGTGAGGGCCGCGTCATAATGAATTCCCACAACATCCGCCTGAATGGGAAGTTCTCTTCCCGTACGGTCAACCAAGACCGCCAACGCAATCCGGTCGGGGCGACCCAGGTCGAACAGAGCATCCAAGGCACACCGAACTGTCCGGCCGGTGTAGAGAACATCGTCCACCAGATAAACAATTTTGGAATCGAGCGAAAAGGTGATTTCGGTCCGTTTGATTTGCGGGTGATAATCCAGCCGCGACAGATCGTCGCGATAAAGAGTAATATCCAAAACGCCGACGGGAATCTCCTTCTTGAATTTTTTGTGGAGTTGCGCAGCCAACCTTGTAGCCAGTGGAACACCGCGCGTTGTCATACCGACCAAAACCAAAGAATCTTTGGCGCCGACATCTTTTAGTATGTCTTCCGCCATCTTCAAGATGGTTTTTTGGAGCGTTTTTGAGTCAAGCAAGATTTTCATGTTAAAAAAAAACCTCCCCTGGTCACCCTGGGGAGGTTTTTTGCAAATGCTTTAAACTTTTATATTTCTTAAGATCTATCAATTTTTTCCACCGAAATTTTTCAGTTTCTATCGGATTTGAAAGATGAAGTCAATGAAGTTTCTGTTTTTTGTCCCCTTTTCATTCTAGCGCCAACGTCGTCAAAAAAGCTTCCGGCATAACGGCCTCACCCGTCGCCATCACTTCTCCTCCAGCCATCACCGGACAGGAATCACGGCTCACCACTTGCAATTGATGACGCAAAGGATGTCCCTGGTTTCTGTGATGGGTAGACCTCTCTCCTCCATGCCCCCCAACAACTGTCAGGTGAGATACCGGTGGACGGGGGACGGGCTCTCCCCCATTCGCCGGAGGACTACGAAAACCAACAGGGCCGGAATAGAAATAATGCCCCTCCGACGGTTCGAAAAGAAGAGCGGTAGTCGCTCCAGGCTCCGTAAAAATTATCCCCTCCGTATACAAATGGATTCCCCCCATCGCATGATTGAGGAGGGTGTGAAACGACAAAGGATTTTCTAAGTTGTCCGTTTGACGATCGGCTAGTCTCTCGCGAAGAGCGGCTAATGAACCCGCATTGAGAAAAACAATCAGCCGATCTTCCTGAAGCCCTTCTAAATTTTCCAAAGTGCTCCCCACCTCGGTAGCCAAACGCGCCATTTTCTTGGAAACAAGTGCGTCATGGTTTGGATCGCGGGTAAGGTCTGTTTCAAAGGGCAAGTATTTGTGCATTATTGGTGGACGATACATCGTCCGAGCATCAAAAGGAGAAGTCCGTTCAAAAAAACGTCCGACACGTAAATGATTGTTGTCCTCTAGAATAGGAGCTCCTGCCGCCACGTAGGTGTTAACATATTCTGGCTCCCCGCCAACAGCTCTGACCCTAAACAGATCAATCCCCTGAAGTAATTCTCCTTCCATTCGGAAAAGAGAATCGAAAGGATGCCGAAAAAGTCTCCCCCATTTCTCTTCCAGCTCAAACTGGGAAATACCAAGAGGGGCGGCCACCACCACACGCAAAACAAAACCATTTTTATCTTTCGAGGAAATTCGACTCACATGAACATCTTTGGGTTGAATGGGACTTTCCAAACCTGTGGGTAAAGCACCCTTCCATTGCAGGGCATGCACCACTTCGTCCACCACCGCACGATGAAGAGTGGAGGGGTGTAATCTATCCATTACAAAACCGGTCCAAATAGTATCGCCATCATTTCTGGCTGGATGGTGAGCTCTTGCAGACTCCCACGTCGCTAACCGCCCCGGTATTTGAGTCATCCCAAAAGGAATCGCCGCAATCTGTTCTAGTTCTGTGATTCCCTGCCAAACAAAACGGTAGAGTATTTTTCCCTGACAACGCACTTCCACCTCACCTAGATAAGGAAGTTGCATCCTCACCTGAGGCCGTGAAAAATAGTGGGCCATATCCACCGGCAAAAACGGAGAACCGTCGGAGGCAACAGGGAGTGATGCCAGTTCAATCACCGCCGTGTACCCATGATGATTGGGAACTAGTTGACAACGGCTGACCTCTAAGTGGCCCCCTTCTTCGTTTATTTTCTCTGCGAGATATTTTCCTAAATCAAAAGTGGGATTATTGAACAGAGAGGGAGAAAGCGCTTTTCCTTCAGAATCGACACGATCAAACTCGGCAGGGTGGGAAGTGGAACCACGAACCGGTATCGACAAAAAACCGAAAGGATACATTCCTCGAGTATGAACTCTTTGAATTCGAATTTTTTCGAGCTGGGGATGCCAAGTCCGAATGAGAGGATGAGTCGCCACGGCCCAGAGAATAGGCATTGTCGGGTAACCTCCGTCGAGATCGAGAAACAATATTTTTCCATCGGCAGAAATTCCTCCCCCTCCAATAAAAGGGGGAGCACGCATCCCTTCTCGAAAAAGAACATCGGGAAGAATTTCCATTAAATAAGCCGCTAAGTGAGAATCCATAACCCGCACCGCTTCCGACAAAGGAGCCTCGGAGGGCCCAACCCCCTGGGATAAAGGACCCTTTGTTTTTTCTTTAAGATTGGCCCGAAAGTTTTCGGATAAAAGAGGCAAAGGGGCTTTTACAAAATCAGAAGGAACAGGCTGATCGCTCCCCACATAAGTAAACCGTCCTGTGTCGGGCTCCCGCTCAAAATGATCGGAGACATATCCCCTATCCCCTTCATAAGTGCCATAAATCAAAATAAGCCGATCAAAACGCCCCACATGATGAACAGTCAATTCCAGAGATCGCAGCATCTGCCCCCTCTCTTCTTCTGTAAGACGGGTAGAATGGCCGATGTAAACCCCCACCACTTGTTTTTTCTTTTTTTCCACAACACCGAGCAGCCGGCCGGCATAAGGTTTTGTAGCTTCAACCACTTCTTCGACAATATGATTCTCGGTATTCAAGAAACTGGCAACCACTCTTCCGGCATCCGTTCTTGTAAAAACTATGTTGTCTTCTAAATTTAAATTTTGCAGATCGGGGCAGAGAGATAAGGTTTGTTCCACATCAAGAGGAGAATAAGCTTTTAGAGAAAACCCCTCTTCGGGAGAAGAAAAAAGACGAACCGTTCCGGTCTGATGTTTCGCATCATAAATCCATTCAGCGGCACCTTCAAAACCAAAGAGCCTTCGGAACAAATCGATAGCCAGCGGACCAAAAGTTTCGGGAGTGACCCCCCACCGATCTGCATGCCTATCGGCAACCAAAAATGTACCGTGATGATTCAATTGAATTTCTACCCGATTTAAAGGAGGAGTCATCGGGTGACGTCCCAGATAAGCCAGAATAGAAGCGGCATTGGTCACCATCGGAATTTTAGTAGACGTGGCGGTTTCTCTTGCCACAACCTGGATGATCAATTTTCCACTCTGGGTTTCAAGTTGTACTCCTGCAAGACGTAAAGAATCAGGGGTTCCCTCTAACCTTATATTCCGTGCTAACCTAGCGGCAAAGCCAGCCACCACATTTTCATCGGTGGTTTCATCAGAAAAATCAGAAGGAGTAGGATCGCGAACAGTGGTAAGAGAACTCTCCATAAAACTTCGCCGCAACGCGGATAATTCAGTTAAACGGTGGGGTGTTACAATCCGGGTATAGAGTTGGTAGAGAATGTAGTGCGCCGTCTCGGCTGTCTCGTCATCCTTTCGTCTCTTCCCTTCACCAACGAGACGCTCCAAAAGCTTGGCCGTACTTAAAAAAGCGGAGGTATTCTGTTTCCCCTTAACCATCGGCAGAGAGGAAGGAAGGGAACGCAAAAGGTCCACCTCTGCAGAGCCTAAATCATAGGGCTCTGCCAAGGTTAATAAGGCCTCAATAGCCTGACTTATGGTTACAAAAGTGACTGACATGGAATGAGACCTTTATCGGCCCCTCTTCCAAAAAGTTGCTTGTTATTTAATTAAAATATTTAATGGGATTCAGTGGGTTAAATAACTTAGTTCGAGGAATTCTCTAGGTATTTCTTAAATGATTTTCTTCCCAAACCGCTTGACTCGAATACCCCCACGGTCATTGTCGAGGGAAAGCCAGATGAACATCGCCTTTCCTTTGAGGTTTTCGCGCGGGACAAAACCCCAGACACGGCTATCGGCGCTTTGATCGCGGTTGTCTCCCATTACAAAATAGGCATCGGGGGGAACAACGAGATCCACATCCTCGTCGTTGGGCATCAGTCGACTTCGTTGAATAAAATGGGCGTAGCCTATTAAATTTTCCAACTCCATTTTGTATTCTTCAAAACCCTGAGAAAACGGCAGCCCTTTGAAGGAGGCTGGAATCTCCGCCGCCTCGGCGGGAGCCAACACCAACTGACGATTATCGTGCGGGTTAATTCCTATCACCGAGATCTCTTTTTCGGTCGCCTCCACATCGTTGACATATAAAATACCATCGTGAAACCGGACATGATCGCCGGGAAGCCCCACAACCCTTTTGATAAAATCAAGCTTTTCATCTTGCGGATAAATAAAAACAATCACATCCCCTCTTTTGGGTTCGGCAAAATGAACCAACCATTTTTTGGTCCAGGGAATTCGGAGACCATAAATAAATTTGTTCACAAAAATATGATCCCCCACCAACAGAGTGGGAACCATCGACTTGGAAGGAATTTTAAAAGGCTCGACCACAAACGAACGAATGAAAAAAGCCAAAAGCACCGCCGTCAAAAGCGCTTCGGCATATTCGCGGACAATCCCTTTTTTCGGCTTCGCCTCGTCTAAATTGCGCGTTAATTTTTGCAAACCATCGTGCATGTCAGTCATAATTAAATCCCCCTACTCGATTTTCAAAACCGCCAAAAACGCCTCTTGCGGCACTTCCACTCTTCCAATTTGCTTCATCTTCTTCTTTCCTTCTTTCTGTTTTTCAAGAAGTTTTCGTTTGCGGGTAATGTCCCCGCCGTAACATTTGGCAATGACATCTTTACGAAGCGCTTTCACCGTTTCGCGGGCCACGATTTTCACACCGATCGCCGCTTGCAAAGCCACCTCGTATTGCTGCCTCGGAATAATTTCCCGCAACTTCGCAACAATTTCCCTTCCTCGATAATAAGCCTGATCACGATGAACCAAAAAAGAAAGTGCGTCAACCGGATCGCCATTGATAAGAACATTTAGTTTTACAATATTTGAAGGACGGAAATCAAGAAGAGTATAATCGAGGGAAGCGTACCCTTTGGTCATCGATTTTAGTTTGTCGTAAAAATCGAACATGATTTCGGGAAACGGAAGTTCGTAATGCACCACCACACGGTCGGTGCCGATGTAGTCGATTTTTTTCTGGATTCCTCTTCGTTGTTCGCACAATTGAATAATATTTCCGACATATTCGGTAGGGACGTGGATATTAGCCTCGACGTACGGTTCTTCGATGATTTCAATTCTTCCCTCGGCCGGCATTTTGGAAGGGTTGTCGATATCCATCGACGTTTTGTCGGTGAGATGAATTTTATAAACAACCGTCGGCGAGGTGGAAATGACCGAGAGATTATATTCCCTCTCCAACCTCTCTTGCACAATTTCCATGTGAAGCAATCCTAAAAATCCACAGCGAAAACCAAACCCGAGCGCCGAGGAAGTTTCCGGTTCGAATTGAAAAGCGGAATCGTTGAGGCTTAACTTTTCAAGCGCTTCTTTCAAAAGTTCGTACTGATTATTTTGAATGGGATAAAGTCCGCTGAAAACCATCGATTGCGCTTTGCGAAAACCGGGCAACGCTTCGGTGCAGGGGTTTGCAGCGTCGATGATGGTGTCACCAATTTGCGCGTCGCGAACTTCTTTGACTCCTGCAATCACAAAACCGACTTCTCCGGCGGCCAAATTTTCGAACAAAACAGGTTTTGGAGTAAAAGCCCCCAACTGCAACACTTCAAATTCTTTTCCGTTACTGAAAAGACGGATTTTTTTTCCAACCGTGATCGTCCCCTGAAAAACCCGTACCAAAACAACAACTCCCTGATAAGCATTAAACCAACTGTCGAAAATCAGCGCTTGGAGCGGAGCCGACTCGTCCCCTTTTGGCGACGGCACATGGCTGACAATGGCTTCGAGCACATCAGCCACCCCTTCTCCCGTTTTTCCGCTGATTTTCAAAAGGGGATCGCAAGGAAGACCTATGACCTGTTCCACTTGGATTTTGACCTGATCGGGGTCGGCGTTGGGCAAATCGATTTTGTTGAGAATGGGAATAATTTCCAATTCCTGATCGAGCGCCAGATAAACGTTGGCAAGTGTTTGCGCCTGAACACCTTGTGAAGCATCGACTAAGAGAAGCGCCGCCTCGCACGCCTTGAGACTTCGCGAAACTTCGTAGCCAAAATCGACGTGGCCTGGCGTATCGATCAAATTAAATTCGTAATCGAGCCCATCTTTCGCTTTGTAAATCAGTCGCACCGAATGGGCCTTGATGGTGATCCCCCGTTCCCTCTCCAAATCCATGTTATCCAGCACCTGCTCGCGCATTTCGCGCATCGCGAGTCCCCCGGTCATTTCGATAATCCGGTCGGCTAGCGTGGATTTTCCATGATCGATGTGGGCAATGATGCAGAAATTTCTGCGGCGAGATAGTGGGATGTCAGACATGCTTGGAATTTTTGGAACTTAAGAGAGAAAGCTGCCCCGGAAGTTCGTGCTCGTATTTTTCTAAAATCAAATCGATCCCCTGCCGAATAAACTCCGCAATAGGGACTTTGGTCTTATCGTTGAGCTGCTTCAAATGCTCGTTCTGTTCTTCGGTGATGTAAACTGTGGTTGATATTTTTTTCCGCATGACCATACATGACACTATATGAGGCTGAAAAGAGCGTCAACGCAAAAAATGAGGAAGGGCCATAACTTTAGTAGAATCCACTCAAAAACTTTTGCACGGGCATGATACGAATTCCCTCCGGTGTTGTAATGTCCTGATTGGTATTTTCTACAACTTGATAGACGTAGGGAATTGAAAGATATTTTTTGTAATATAAAAGAGAAGAAGAAGGACGGGTATCTGCGGTTTTGACTTCCACTGCAAACCAGGGCTTTTTTTTGTGACAGACCAGAAAATCCACTTCGCGCTTTTCTTTGTCTCGCAGATAATGAAGTTGCACATCATACCCTTCGACATCTTCCAAATAGTGGCAGGTTTTGAGCAGGTGTGAACCTACCAAATTTTCGAGTCGGGCTCCAGGGTCACTTCCCAAGGTCCAGTCCCAAAAATACAGTTTTGGCATTTTTTTCAGGGCGGTCACTTTGGAGGAATGATAAGGATAAATCCGATAAATAAAATAGAGTGTTTCCAAAACATCAACCCAGTGAGACAGGGCTCGATGACTGACTTCCAGATCTTCACGTAATGACTGGAGAGATAAAAGCTGTGACGCACGTGCAGGCAATAAATCGAGTAAGCTCTCCAAAGAGGCAAGGTCTTTGACGGTTTCAAGATCGCGGACATCTTCACGAACAAATCGCTCCACACGTTCTTTTTGCCACCTGCGATACGTGCGTTCGGATCCAGAAAAAAGAGGTTCCGGAAAGCCGCTTAATATTTTAAGCGCATTGTATTCGGCATCCATCTTTTTTTTCTTGTTAAATTGTAGCTCGCCCAAGACTTCAATCTTGGGGACCGAATGAAGCATTTCGGAAAGCGTAAACGGATGAAGCCGATAATGATGATAACGGCCTTGCAGAGAATCGCCGCCACGACGATAAACATCCATGCGTGCTGATCCGGTCACTAAAAAATGATGCTGCTGCCTGTACTTGTCAAATTGGCCCTTGATCCAGCGCTTCCATCCCCGCCATTTGTGAAGTTCGTCAAAGATAAGCAGATGAGGATCTGAAGGCCAAATGGCCCGCTTTATTTTTTTTCGGTCGGATGGGTCATCCCATGACAAATAGTCTGAAGCCTGAAAAGTGGCCGCTATAGCTTTCGCCATGGTTGTTTTGCCCGCCTGTCTAGGGCCGGCAATAAACACCATCTTACTAGCCAAGTCCGTTACTATGGGTTGAAATAGGGTTCTCCATGTCATCGGATTCTCCATTCAACCTATTTTGCCACAAAGCAAAAAAAGTTCAAACCTTTTTTGCTTATAGGGGAAAAAAGTTTTTAGAGGACCCTTTTGTTTTTTGTTGCTAATTGATCATTCGCCCGTAGAAAATATAAAGGGATAGTTCACAACAACGACCAACTATTTTGTGTCATAGGAATAGATTCCCACCGTTATTCCTCATACTGTAAGCAAGAAGTATGCCCTATTTTTTGGAAAAAAGATATCAAAAATAAGTATATAAATTCAACTAGTTAATAAACAAGTAGAGGTTTACATCCCCCAAACTCAGGGGGAATTTCTACCCTATGAAACAAGGCTTTAGGGGGTGAGTCTGACCACAATCGGGAGGGTGTGGAATTTTTGATACACTTGGTTTTTGGCTTGTTCAGCGGATTCACTGCTTACAAAATGGCCAGCGTAGACTCGATACCAGGTTCCTTTTTCGGGAAGATTCACTTCCTTCACAGTGGCCGAGTAGCCTTGTGATTTAAATTGCGCCTGCAACGCTTGGGCCGAATCGATCTCCGAAAAAGAACCCACCTGCAAAGTGTAAGAGGCAGTTTCTTGAGGAAGAACAGGAGGCGTTGGCGCTGGCGTCGGAGCCGGCTTGACTTCCGGCTTGATCACCACTTTGGGTTCTGGTTTCGGTGGTGGTTTACTTGGAGGTTTTTTTTCTAGTTTGGCTTCGGGCTTGGCCTCTGGTTTTATTTCCGGAATGATTTCTGGTTTTGTCTCCGGTTTCATTTCCACAAAAACTTCTTTGGCCCTCTCCTTCCCTTCAAGCACCTCGTGAAAAGTAACTTTCGAAGAACTTTCCTGCAAAAGAGAATTCAATTCCTGTTCCGAAACATCATCGGGCAAAAGACCGTTAGCCGAACGATCGAGATTAATCCCCCAAAGCATTTCCGGACCAAACCGGGCCCCTAGATAAAAATCAAGAAGCAACGCCGCTAGCAAGCAAATGATCAAAAGAATTAATTGTCCGAAAGAAAGTCTCATATTTTCGCTTTTTTGCTGACCTTACATTTTTTCCGGTGCCGAAATGCCCAAAAGTCCCAAACCATTTCGAAGCACCTGTTGAATACATCCAATAAAATAAAGTTTGGCCGCCACCTGCTCGGGCGGACCTAATAAAATTCGATAAGCGGGATCGGCGCGCGCTCTGTCGTAATAGTGCTGAAACAAACGCGCCAAATCCATTAAGTAATAAGCAACCCGGTGCGGCGCCAATTGGGTGGCGGCCAACGACACCGTCTCAGGATATTCCAAAAGAAATTTGGCTAACTCCACCTCTTCGGGTTGAATCAAATATTTTTCATAATCTTTTTCATAACAAAAATCCCATTTTTTCCCCTCGTCTCGCGCTTTCGCCAAAATGCTGGAAATCCGGGCGTGGGCGTATTGAACATAGTAAACAGGATTATCGCTGGTTTGTTGTTTGGCCAATTCCAGATCGAAATCGAGATGCGAATCGGGGGCACGCATCAACAGAAAAAAACGAAAAGGGTCGCGGCCCACTTCATCCAACACTTCGCGGGCAATGACAAAATTTCCTCCCCGCTTGGACATTTTAATAGCCTCGGTGCCCCGCTTGACTCGCACATATTGATATAAAACTGTTTCGAGTTTGGCAGGATCACACCCTAAAACCTGCATCGCCGCTAATACACGTGGCACATGGCCATGATGGTTGGACCCCCAAATATTGATCAACCGATCAAAACCACGCCGGTATTTTTCGGCGTGGTAGGCAATATCGTTGGCGAAATAAGTGGGGCGTCCGTCGGTGCGGACCAAAACACATTCTCGGTCTTGAATAAATTCGTCGTTGGGCACAAACCAAAGGGCTCCTTCTTTTTCGACTGTCATTTTTTTTGCTTTAAGTTCGTCAATGATTTTTTCGGTGGCTTTGGAGGACAAAATATCTTTTTCGAAAATCCAGCTGTCGAAACGGATTCCCATATCTTCGCAATCTTTTTTGATTTCAGTCGACAAATAATCAATTCCAAAAAGCCCCAGCCGATGAATCGCTTCTTCTTTTGGTACCGACAAAATTCCCGTCCCAAATTTCTGGTGCGCTTTTTCCGAGAGTTCGCGGACATAATCCCCTTTGTAACCCAACTCGTCATCGCTTGGCGTTTCTTGATTAAGCCCTTTTTGCATCCAGACCAAAATACTCTCCCCCAACTTGTCAATCTGTCCGCCAATATCGTTGAGATAAAATTCGCGCACCACTTCATAGCCGACATGCTGCAACAAAGACGCAATGGCGTCTCCCAAAGGACCACCGCGGGCATTACCAATGTGAAGTGGACCGGTGGGATTGGCACTGACAAATTCCACCACCACTTTTTTGTCCTTCCCTACTTCACTCCGTCCGAAAAAAGACGCATGACGAGAAACCATTTCCAAGGATTGAATCCATTGGACAGCTTTGATTCTGAAATTAAGAAATCCGGGACCATCGATGGAACTGCTTTCAATTATTTTTTGCACATCGATGATATTTTTAAGAATGGTTTCGGCGATGACACGCGGTTTTAGTTTTAACTCGCGCACCAACGTCATGGCGACATTGCAAGCATAGTCGCCAAAGGCAGGGTTGGAGGCCTTTTCCACGGTCACTTCCCCTTTGACCTCGGGATAAGCCGTCTTAACCGCTGCCTCAATTATTTTTTGAATTTGTTGTTGTATCATTTATTTCTGTTTTACTGATTATCCAACGGCAATTCGATAACCGGAGCCAACGCATTTAAAGAACCTTTAATCTTTGGATCTCCCACCACCATAAAAAGAAGTTTGTCGGGAAAAAAATATTTTTTGGCAACACTTTTCACATCTTCCAAACTAACTTTTCGGATCTGCTGCTGAAAAATACTCAAATAATGCTTGGGATATCCGTAAAAATCATAAATCGCTTCTGTACTCACAGTATCGAAAGGATCCTCATACTGAAAAATCAATTGATTGAGAATCGTATTTTTAGCCGAATCCAATGGCTCTTGCGTAAGGTCACCGTTGATTAATTTTTGGAGCATTTTTTGCATTTCGCCAATCACTTGAGCGGTCGACTCGGATTTGGTATTCACAAAAATTCGGAAAGGACCATAATCGGAATCAAAATCAAAACGGGATGAAATGGAATAGGCCAACCCCAGATCGGTCCGGATTCTATCGCCCAACAGCGAACCAAAGGTGTCCCCCCCCAAAATATGGTTGGCAATCGTCAACGAAAATTTATCGGGATTAAACCGCTTGTCCGCGAAATGTCCCGCCACAATGGCCGACTGATTGGTTGCTGTGGAAATAAAATGTATTCCCGGAATCCATGTTTTTTCAACAGGAGAAATGGCAGGAAAATCTATTTCTTTTTTAGGCCAATCAGCAATAAGCGTTTTGAATTTGGCGATCAAATTTTTGAAATCGATGTCTCCAGACACAATCAAAACCGTATCGTTGGGAGCTACAAAATTTTTATAAAAATTCATCAGGTCGTCACGGGTAAAACTGTTGACAGTTTTATCGGAAGAGTGCCTCGCCCACACACTTTCTTCCCCATAAAGTTGCTGCAAAAATTCGCGGTTGGCAATGTCCATCGGCTTTTCGTTGCGGCCGGAAATTTCTTCGAGCATCTGATGACGAACAATCTCGATCTTTTTCGAATCAAAAGCAGGGTGTTGGATTAATTCAAAAAAAAGTGACAGAGCCAAATCGATATCATTCGACAAACATTTCATTCCAAATGTGGAATACTCCGACCTCACTTTGGATTCGAGGTGAGACGCCACCTGTTCCAGTTTTTTATCGATCTCGTCCCCGGTGTGACTCTCGGAACCTCCGGTTGCCAAGACCGACATCATCATGGTGACTAATCCCTTCTTAAGGACCGGTTCATAAATAGTTCCGACTTTAAAGAGCGCATCGATCTCGAAAGTGGGAAGCTCATGATTTTCCAAAAAATAAATTTTGAGACCATTTGGAAATTCGGCATTCTGAATGGAAGGCTCTACCAGCTTGGGTGGGGGAGCTTGCTCGAGCTTGGCCACCTGCGGATCTTCGCCCCTGGCCGATAAAGAAAATAATATCGCGGCTAATAAGATGACATTTGAAAAAAAGCGGATCATGATTTTTTCTCCAACGAAACCGTCACCTGATTTTCGGGTACAAAATATTGCCGCAAGACTCGTTGCACATCCTCCGGTTTGATTTTGTCAATGATCGTCGGTAATTTTAAAACGTAATCCCAACTGCCGGTTAAACTTTCAAAAAAAGTAAGCAGAGAGGCTAAGCCTTTGTTAGACTTGAGTGTCCAGGTCATGTCGGCACTGATTGAATGTTTCACTTTTTCCAATTCATCGGCGGTAGCTGGCTCTTGCTTCATCTTGTCGATCTCGGATAAAATTTCGTCCTCCACCTGCCGGTTGGTGTAAGGTTTGAGCGGCTGCGCAAAAAAAGTGAAAAGCCCTTCCAACCGACTGCCAGGAACCGAAGCTTCGCACCCGACATCGGCGGCCATCTTTTTATCAAGCACCAACCGCGTAAATAAACGAGAGGTTCTCCCCGAACACATCAAATTTTCGATTACGTCAAAAACTTCGTCACTGGGGTCGGGATAAGCGGGACGATGAAACCCGATGTAAAAACGGGAATCAGCAAAACCTGTCATCTGAAAATTAACAGCGCCCGAATTAATTTCGGATGGAAACTTAGGTGTTGAAGGATCCGGTTTTTTCGGAATTCTTCCAAAATAGTGGCGAACCAATTTTTCGGCCTCTTGCAAATCGAAATTCCCAACAATCGCCACCACGATGCGCGAAGGAATATAATAAGTGTCATAAAAAGAACGGGCCGATTGAGGAGTAAAATTGTTAATGTCAGTCGGCCAACCAATCACCGGATTTTTGTACGGACTATTTTTAAAAGCGTGCGTCACGTACGCTTCATAGAGATGTCCATCGGGGTCGGCATCATAACGCATTCGCCGCTCTTCCAAGACCACGTTCCGTTCCTCGTCAAATTCGCGTAGCACAGGGTTAAGCCGTCGTTCACTTTCCATGTAAGCCCACAACTCCATTTTGCTGGTCGGCAGAGAAACAAAATAGCTGGTGTAATCATTAGTGGTCGTGGCGTTGAGATCTCCCCCACCGTTACGCTGCAAAATATTGGTATACTCGTTTTTAACACTGGCTCCAATGGTCGGGGTTCCTTTGAAAGCCATGTGTTCAAAAAAATGAGCCAACCCCGTTTCCCCTACCGGCTCCTCGATATTTCCCACTTTGACGCGCACGTAAGAAGAAAAAATGGGGGCCCCTTCCCGCTTCACCAAAAGACAAGTCAACCCGTTATCCAGAACAATTTTGTGCACCTCGGACTGAAGACTTACTTTCTTTTTGGAACAGGAAGAAAACAAAAGAACGAAAGGAAGAAGAATGAAAAATAATTTTTTAGTTTTTTTTGTCAACGGCATACCAAGCGCGAATTTTCTCCAAATTGAGCCTGGCAGGTTACCAGGGCATTTTCATGAATGAACAGTTTGGTTGTTTGGGTTTTTCCAAGTTGCGGACATACCACTTTAAGATCGTAAGTACCAGCCGGAATAGTTTTTTTGGAAAAGGGAGTTTCCGCTCCATTCACAATGCCAGGAATAAAAACTTTAGCCCACGGCCTTGATGAAACTTGCAGCATTCCAGTGACAGCTGTTTTTTCTGACGGCGATGCCGGTTCTGGGATGGATGGCTCCGGCAATGCCGGCTCTGGGATGGACGGAGTAATCATGGCTGTAACTGGTACCACCGGAACCGGCTTGCCGGGAGCCGGCATTGCCGGAGCCAATTTCGGAGAAACCGGCACATCATGAACCATCAGCTCTGAGCGCCCCGCATAAAACCAACCAAGCCCAATAATCAGAATGACCACCAACAAAGAAGCCATCATTAATGGCTTTTTTCGGATCACCACTTTTTCCATTTTTTCCATGACCACGTCCACCAACGTGGGAATCGCCTCCACCCCTTCCAACAATTTCGTGTCCCCCACCAGCACGCGGGTGTGACGCGAATTGAGAATGGTTTTTTTCGAAACCGATTTCAGAAAAATTTTTGTTTGTTTAGTCAGTTCCTTTTCAGCCTCTTCTTTCTGTACCAATTGTTCGCTAAAAACTTCGGATAGAAAATTTTGAAAATCGGCCAAGGTCGGCTCGGCCCCCATTTCCGATTCTAATTTTTTAAGATCGGCACTCAACTCCGCCACCGTTTGATAACGTTCCTCGGGATTTTTCTTCAGCGCCTTCAAAATAATATTTTGCATTCCCTGCGGAATCACATTCATGAGGTGTAAAGGAATCGCAACCCGCGCCTGCCTTACCGCTTCAAGCGTTTCAAAATCGGTATCCCCTTTAAAACATCGTTCGCCGGTAGCCATTTCATAGAGAAGAATCCCCAACGCAAAAATATCGGTGCGGGCATCTATTTTTCCGCCAACCGCCTGTTCGGGAGACATGTAGGCAAATTTTCCTTTCAATGTTCCGACCACCGTCTCGTTGGTTTTGCCCATCACCTTGGCAATTCCAAAGTCGGTGAGTTTGACATCTCCTTCAAAACTGATCAGAATATTTTGCGGTGAAATATCACGATGAACAATTCCCATTGAAACCGAGTTGCGGTCTTTCCGCTCGTGAGCATACGAAAGTCCGCTACAAACTTGCCGTACAATAAAACAAATGAGCGGGTACGGAAAACCGCGATGGAGTTGGCCCAACCGACGTGAAAATTGCCGAAGATCGACGCCATCAATATATTCCATCACCAAATAATAAATGTCGTCCTGACAGTTGAGTTCGAAAACCTGGACAATGTTGGCATGATTGAGGTGAAGCAGAACCCGCGCCTCGTCGATGAGCATGTCGATAAATTCGCGATTGCCTGACCAGTGGGGAAGAATTTTTTTGATCGCGACATTTTTTTCAAAACCGGCCACTCCCAAAAGAGTGGCGCGATAAACATCCGCCATTCCGCCGCTGGCAATTTTATCGACCAGTAAATATCGCCCCAATTGAAGTACAGATTTCATTCTTCTCTTTCTATCATCAAGAAAACTTTCAGCCAAATAGAAATCAGGGGAAATGGGGGGTCTGATGGCCCCCTATAAAATATCTTAATTTAAGCTAATTTATTAAAATTTATTGACATTATAAAAAGAAATAGTCTCTAATATATAAATTAGTATAAATTATGCATAATTAATACTACAAAGGGGAGGCAGATATGACTACTAAGGAAGAGCTATTTAAAGAGCTTTGCCTGGAAGTCGCGGCGAAGGGAATTCACACCGATCGCTTTACGGAGCTGTGGCTGGCCACAGGGATCAACCTCGATAGTTGGGAGTTTGAAATAGCCAACAAAATGTTGGTGAATTGTGAAGACGAGGAATCGTTTTCAAAATCGAGGCACTGAGCCACACTACTTAAGGGCAAGATCGTTTGCTGGTGACCCCAAAGGGGCTGACCCCAACGGGGTTGGTTGATTGACTGCTAAGAGAATAGCAGAAGAAGCGGACAAAGGTGTTTTTTCTTCAATTTTGTCTGCGCTGAGATAGGTATAGCTTCGCATCACCTGTTCGTAAAATTCGATGAGCATCATTCCTTCTTTCGGTTTGATCACGCCCGCTTTAATTTTTTCGTCCATCGCTTTTTTCACCAGTTTGGCCAACTCGCTGGGAAAATATTGCAAGCGAAGCAAAACGTCGGCGATGCTATCGCCCGGAATCACTTCTTCCAAATAAAAATCTTCGGGGTCTTCATCATCACAAAAAACGTGAACTTCATTCACCCGTCCAAAAAGATTATGCATGTCCCCCATAATGTCTTGATAAGCTCCAAGAAGAAACAGGCCGATGTGGTACGGTTCTCCCGGCTTTAGTTCGTGCAAACCAAGTATCGAACGCTGATTGGTATTGGTCGGGTCGATGAACTGATCGATCTTTCCATCCGAATCGCAAGTAATATCGACAATGGTTCCCGAACGTGTGGGAGCTTCGTCAAGACGTTGCAAAGGGACAATGGGAAAAAGCTGGTCAAAGGCCCAATGATCGGGAGCCGATTGAAAAAGCGAAAAATTGGCAAGGTATTGATCGGCCAATTGTGAGTCTAGATGAACGGTGTCCTTGGCTACTCTTTTCCGACGCGAATTGAGCTGAATGATCTGGCGACACGCCTGCCAGTAAAGCGCCTCAATTTTCGCTCGTTCCTCCAACCCCAACATGCCTAACTTGAACAGCGAAAGGGCATCTTCTTTTTTTGCGGTGGCATCGTGAAAAGTTTCCTGAATATTTTTGGTGTTCAGCCCATTCACAATTTCCCGCATTTTGATCACGATGTCAGAATCAGGCGATGACTCCACTTCGTCGCTCCCCATTTGAATATTTCCAAAAACCGACATGATGATGCACGAATGATGCGCCGTCACCGCCCGTCCCGATTCGGAAACAATGTTGGGTTCGGGAACTTTTTCGTCTTTGCAATTTTGCTGGAGAATATAGATCACGTCGGCCACATATTCTTCGAGCGTGTAATTGGTGGACGAGTCGGACGTGGTATTCGACCCTTCGTAATCAACCCCCAACCCGCCGCCGACGTCGAAATATTCGATGGGAAAACCCATCTTCACCAGCTTGGCGTAAATGCGGCTCCCCTCGTTGACCGCTTCTTTCACGCTCCGGATGTCGGTCAGCTGACTGCCGGCGTGAAAATGAAACAGTTTTAAACATTTTTCTTTGCCACGGTCTTTTAGGATTTTCACCGCTTGGATAATTTCGGGAGTGGTCAAACCAAATTTTGCAAAATCGCCGCTGCTCGACACCCACTTCCCCGCCCCCGGCGTTGAGAGCTTGGCGCGAAAACCAATCAGCGGTTCTACCTGCATTTCTTCGGCCACCCGAAGAAGTTGGGAAAGTTCGGAAAGTTTTTCGATGACCACAATAATTTTTCGATCAAGTTTTCGTCCCAACATTGCCAACCGCATGAACTCTTCATCCTTATACCCGTTGCAAATCGTCAACGCCTCGGGGTTGGTGTTGTAGGCCAAAACCGGAATCAATTCCCCTTTGCTCCCCGCTTCAAGTCCGAAATTCCACGGCGCCCCGGCATCCAGAATTTCTTCAACCACTTCCCTCATCTGGTTGACTTTGATCGGATAGACACCAAAATATTTTCCTTTATATCCCAATTCGGCAATATGTTTTTCGAACGCCTTGTTCAAAGTGGCCACGCGCGAGCGGAGAATGTCTTGAAAACGAACCACACAAGGCAAACTTAATTTTTTGTCGTGAATCTCGTCGATGACATCGGTAAAATCGATGGACGGCCCCGGCTGACCATACGGCCAAACGCACAAATGCCCTTTTTCGTTCACCCCAAAATAACCGGAGCCCCAGTTTTCGATGTTGTAATACTCCATCGACTTGGCCACCGACCATTCGGCTAATTTTTTGGTTTCGTGATTGTGATCCATAATTTCTAGATACCCATTATCAAACAGTTCAATTCAATGTCGATAAAAATCTAACTTAAAAGCGTTTTTTCTCCGGATAATGCGTCAACGCCACCCGGTTGCCGAACGGATCGTGGAAATAAATAGTATGAAGGCTTTCTTGCTCCACCGCAATTCCCTCTTCTTTCAAATAGTCCTTCCATTTTTGCCGATCACTCTCATCGATTTGCAACGCCACCAAATGCCACCCCTCTTCTATTTTTTTAATTCCCGCTTCGGCATGAGGAATAATTTCCAACATCAAAATGACCTCGCCCATTTGCAGCCAGACCGAACGAGGAAGACCATGGTCATCTTGATGACGCGCCACAACCGACAGCCCCAAAATTTCATGATAAAATTTTTCAGAAATATTTAAATCACGCACTTTCAACGCGATGTGATGAACTTTGGAAAAAGAAGGACGGTTCATTTAGATTTTTCCCTCTTTTCGAAACCAGTCGATGGCGTCTTGCAACGCCGTCGGCAACGGATGATAGTTCAGCCCCAATTCTTTTTTCGATTTGGAATTGTCGAACCAAAAATAATAAGGGAGTAGCGCCGCGTACGGCTTGGTGATCAGCGGCGGACGGCGGATAATTTTATCCGCCAAAAATTCGGCAACAACGGCAAAGCCTTGAATGAGAGGAATAGGAAGTTTGAGCTGTGGCGCTTTTCTGCCAGAAGCTGCTGCCAACATCGAAAAAAGATTTTTGGCCGATACATTTTCGCCGCACAAAATATAACGCTCGCCGATTTTTCCTTTTTGTTCAGCCAATAAATGTCCGCGCGCTACGTCTCGAACATCCGCCAGCGAAAAGTGCGCATCGACGTAGAAAGGAATTTTGCCTTTCGCAAAATCGCAAATCATCTGCCCCGTCGGCGTCGGATGCACATCCCCCGGCCCCACGGGACCTGTGGGATTGAGAATCACCGCCGATAATCCCAACTGAGTGTAATGGAGAACCACCTGCTCCGCCTCGTATTTGGAAAGGGTATAGGGATCGTTAGTCCAGCCTCGATTCCAAACGGTTTCTTCATCACATAAAATATTTGGGTCTTGGCTGATTCCAACGGCGCCGGTCGTACTGGTATAAACAAATTTTTTGACCCCGGCTTCGAGTGCAGCTTTACAAACATTTTTTGTCCCTTCGACATTAATGTCGTAAAAATCTTCTTTACGTCTAGCCCACAAAGCAAAAAGAGCGGCGACATGGTAGACAACTTCCACACCACGCATCGCCGCTTTTACCGAATCGGCATCGCGAATGTCGCCGGTGACCGGTTCGAAATCAATTCCCTGTAAATGTTTGAGTGGAGAATTTTTTCGGAGAAGTAAGCGAAGAACTCTTCCTTCTTTGGCTAAAAGACGAGCTATGTGACCACCGATGAAACCGCTGGCACCGGTCACTAAAGTTAAAGGATGAGTTGCATTTGCCATAAATTCAAGAGGCAAAAAAAAAGGCGTCCACCCTGAGGCGGACGCCTTTTGTACAATCTGTTGGCCCTAAATTACCAACGTGATCCGCGGTCACGGTCACGGCCACCGCCGCCACCTCCACCTCCACCGCCAAATCCACCTCCGCCGCCGCCACCAGGACCACGACGTCTTCCGCCGCCGCCGAATCCGCCACCATCGTCGGAACGAGGGGCCATCGGACGGGCTTCGTTGACCTTGAGAGGTCGTCCGCCGTTATCTTTTCCATCGAGTGCTTCGATTGCCTTTTGGGCTTCTTCATCGTTGGCCATCTCGACAAATCCAAAACCTTTTGATCGGCCTGAAAACTTGTCTTTGATCACCTGCGCTGATAACACTTCCCCAAATGGGGCAACCAACTCTCTGAGTTGGGGATCATCCACCGAATAGGGAAGATTCCCTACGTATAGCTTCTTGCTCACAATTGACTCCTTTATAGTTAATGGGTCAATTTCTCTTCGCTGGCGGGAAAACACATTGGTAGGGCCTAAAAACTTTTTTGGCGACTGTCAATAGCTCCTGCAATCAAGGAGAAAATTCACCTCAGGGTCGAGTATGAATGAGTATTCCACCAAAAGCAAGTGTAAAATAGTCTATTAAAATTAATTAGATGGAGAATAATTAGATTTTTTTGCGCGCCATGTTATGAGGGCTGGGATAAAAATAAGGGCCGCAGTAAGGCAGGTCAATTCACCAATAATCGCAATCCAACCGAACGAAACTAGCGCCTGATTTTTAGCAATAATAAAAGTAGAATACCCAATGATGGTCGTCAGTGAACAAAGCGCCACCGCCCCTCCCGTTGTTTTCAGAACGTAAGGAAGTGATCCCTTCCCTTCCAATTTGTAACGCTGATAAATGTTTACGCCGTAATCGACTCCAATTCCAAAGGTGGTGGGAATGGCAATAAAATTAAAAAAATTAATCTTTAATCCGAACAGCGCCATCATTCCCCCCATCCATAAAATTCCAAAGAGAAGAGTTCCAATAATGAAAGCAATGGCTTTCTTGTTTCTGAAAATAAGAGAAACCGCCAAACAAACGCCCAAAAAAGCAAGCAACGTCGCTCGCGGACCGTCGTGAATCACGGCGCGGAGAAGATCGGCAAAAATAACCGAATCGCCCGACGCGGTAATTACCGAACCATCGGGCAGATGATTTTCACGGATAATATCCGCAAAGTGAATGAGATTTTTTCCATCCCACAACGGAGCCTTGTCGGTTGGGAAAACAGAAACTACTTTTCCCAAATCCCCATTTTTCTCCCGATAATTTTCTGTCACATCCTCGGGAAGATCGGACAACGAAAGTGTTTTGCCTACAAATTCATTTTTAAATTTTTCCACTTCCGCTTTTTGTGCGTCACTCAAAAAATGAAGTGTTTTGTCTTCGAGCAAGTGGCGCATCTCTCCCAAAATTTTTATCTTCGCCTCCTGATCCTTCGGCACGTAAGAATAAACCGATTTGCAATTGGCCACCACCTGCTTATCGGGAGGATCCAGATTATTTTTGCGGAGTATCTCATCGCACAAAGGCACCACTTGGTCGATTCGATCGGTCACCAAAACAGCGGGGCTTAACGAATCACCAAAAATCTTTTTGACTCGATTATTCAAAGCCGCTTCTTCAGACACCTCTTGCCCCCCCTTCGACTTGATCCGAAGTTTGGTAAAATTGTATTCGAGAGAATGAGGAATGTAAGTGATGAGGAGAGGAAGACACAAAACACTGACACCCAATCCTGTTTTTGTAATACGACGCGACCAACTAGGAAGACGCTCCGACAGATAAGACATCGGAGAAAACTGAAGCCAACGGGTGAAAAAAGATTTGTCGTTGGTCTCTTTAATCAACGGCCAAATTTCCTCGGAGATCAGCAAAAAAACCGGCAGAACGGTGTAGGTAGCCACCCAACAAAGAACCATTCCCAGCCCACCGATAAAACCAAAATGTGAAAAGCCTTTTACTTGCGTGATAATCAACACCCCAAAAGCAACGCTGGTATTAATGCTGGAGGCAAACGTCCCTTCGAGGGTAGCACGTATAGCAATGCCAAGTGATTTCTTGGGCGCATAACTTCGTTTTCTTTCTTCGAGGTAGCGGGCCATCAAAATCAATCCGTAATTAATTCCATTTCCCACAATAATCGAACCTAAAAACGCCGTCTGAGAAGTTAAATAGCCAATCTTCCATGTCGTGATGGCAAAAGTCCAAGCCGTGCCATTAAAAACCGCCCAGGCCATGAGAAGCACCATGCGAATACGGCGATAATAGAAAAAAACCGCAAGCCCCACCAAACTCACACACAACAGAGCGGTGGAAACGATGTCGTTAATTAAAGTTTGATATTCAAACAAGACGCGACGGAATTTTCCGGTCAGCCCCACCTTCATGGAAGGATGGTAGGAAGTGGGGTTGAGTTCTTGAATGGTTTGATTTACCATCGCCACCAGTTTTTTAGAAAACTCAACACCGGTTGAAGCCCCCAGCGGCGTAATGACAACGGCCATCAACCTCCCCTCTTCACCAAAAAAATAACCATCGATATATTGATCGTAATGCCCACTTTTAGAGCGGTATTTGTCTTCGATGTCTTTCGTGTTAAACTCGTTGTTTTTTTCCTCTTTGGTTTCCAAATCTAAAAATAAACCGGTTTTTTTAATTTTTTCACGCTGGATTTTTCGTTGCAAACGATCGTGAACCTCCTGCAAATCGGCCAGATCCATGTAGAGATATTTGTTGGTTTGAAAAAAATTCTTTACGTTGGCGACATTGTAACTGACCTTTTGAATGATACCGGGAGGATAATTTTCAAATTTTTTGACCAAATCTTTTCCAAAACGAATGCTGGCCTGCGGATCATCCGATTCAATCGCCACAATCAAAGTCCCTGTTCCCCCAACCCGCGCCACAATGCGGTTGAGATCTTTGACACTCTGAAAATTGTTGGGTAAAAGTTCTTTAAAGTCGCTTCTGATTTTGAGAGCACGAGCCACGTGAACCGATCCGGCAAACAGAATGATAAAAAGAAGAGCCAATGGCCAGCGGAATTTATGGAGAAAACGGATGTAGAAAGACATCGCGGCATTTTGTATGAGAGGAGTTAACCCGTCAAGGTGAAAACCCTGCGGGTTAAAAAAGTTGAAAAGTCTTGACAGACGACTTTGTTCCCCCTAGATTGGCGCCCCTTAAACAAGGTTGTAAAATATGAAGACTTTTCAGGCAAAAAAGAAGGATATAAATTTCAAATGGTACGTCGTCGACCTGGATAATAAAATCTTGGGACGGGCAGCCAGCAAGATTGCCAATGTTCTGCGTGGTAAAACAAAGCCGTTGTTTACGCCTCATGTGGATACCGGTGATTTTGTGGTGGCGATCAACGCTTCCAAAATTGCTCTGACCGGCAACAAACTGGAACGGAAGGAATACTACTGGCACACCGGATATCCGGGGGGAATCAAGTCGGTCACAGCCGAAAAGCTTCTTCGCACCAAACCGGAAAGAATATTGGAAGAAGCGGTCAAAGGAATGCTGCCCAAAAATATTTTAGGGAAGGCCTTGCTGAAAAAATTGAAAATTTACGCAGGCGCCGAGCATCCCCACAAAGCGCAAATGCCCCAAGAGTTAAAAATTTAAAGGAATAAAAGAATGGCACCTCAAAAAAGATTTTTCGGAGTTGGAAAACGCAAATCGTCCATTGCCCGGCTTTATTTAACACCGGGGCAAGGACAAATCGTGGTCAATGGCAAATCGTACGAAGATTATTTTGGCCGAGCCACTTCCCGGATGGTCATTCTTCAACCGATGGAAGTCACCGGCAACCTCGGAAAATTTGATGTCTGCATTAATGTCGTCGGTGGCGGCCTCAGTGGACAATCGCACGCCGTCCGTCACGGAATTTCGCGGGCCCTTTTGACCCTCAACCCCGATTATCGCAAACCGCTCAACCGCAGCGGTTTCCTCACTCGCGACTCCCGCGAGGTGGAACGCAAAAAATACGGCCACCGCAAGGCCCGTAAACGCAGCCAGTACAGCAAGCGTTAATTTCTCTTTAGAATCATTCGGAAATTTGGTAATAATATTCGTAGGGGCGGCTCCCCGTGGCCACCCTTAATTTAGGGGGCAACCACGGAGAGTTGCCCCTACATTTTATGCCACAAAAAATTCCCATAGCCATCATCGGAGCCACCGGTTACACCGGCATCGAACTGGCGCGGATTCTGGTCAATCATCCACGGGTCGAAATTGTGGCGCTCACCTCGCGGCAAAATACCGGGACAAGTTATTCGTCCCTATTTCCAGCCTTTGCCGGACGACTAGACAAACCGTGCATTCCTCTGCAAATTTCCCCCTTATCTCGAAAAATCAAAGCGGCCTTTTTGTGTCTACCGCACCACGAATCGATGAACGTCGCCAAAGCCTTTAGATCAAGGGGAGTACGGGTCATCGATCTTTCAGCCGATTTCCGGCTCAAAAATTTTTCGCTTTATGAAGAATGGTACGGCAAACATTCTCAGAAAAAATTATTGCAAGACGCGGTTTATGGGCTTCCGGAACTTTATCGACAAAAAATTAAAGAGGCCAAACTGGTGGCCTCACCGGGATGTTACCCAACGAGTATACTTTTAGGGCTTACTCCTCTTTTACAAAAAAAAATGATTTCGACGGAGGGAATTATTTGCGATTCGAAATCGGGTGTGTCGGGCGCCGGCCGCGCGAGCCAGATGGATATTTTATTTGGTGAAGTGAATGATTCACTTAAAGCCTACAAAGTGGGCACCCACCGACACACAGCGGAAATCGAGCAAGAACTAAGTCTGCAAGCGGGCGAGCCGCTCAAAGTTCTTTTCTCGCCGCACCTTGTCCCGATGGATCGGGGAATTTTGTCGACGATTTATGCCACTCCTCTCCGAAAATGGAGCACGGCGGACTTGGTCGCCCTCTACCAAAAATTTTACCGGAAAGAAAAATTTGTAACCGTGTTGCCGGAAGGAATACTCCCCGTCACCAAAAATGTGCGAGGCACCAACCAATGCCACGTCGCTATTCTCTACGACAAACGGACGGATCGAATTGTCATCATTTCCGCCATCGATAACTTGACCAAAGGGGCATCGGGGCAAGCGGTGCAGTCTTTTAATTTGATGTTTGGGCTGGATGAAACGCTGGGGTTGAAAAGTATCGGGATGATTCCCTAAAAAATTTTACACCTAAAAAAAACCTCGACTTTTGCCTTTCATTTGGGCTAAAAAGCCCGCTCTTTCAAGGACTAAGAAGTTTGATGAATAAAGCGAACAATCTGGCTTTGCCAGTTGTGAGCGTGGGGCTTGGGGCCATTTGAAGCCCAAAATATAAAAACACGAATAGTAACAAACGGGCTGAAAGGGCCCCAATTATAATGGACATTGAAAAAGTTAGAAATATTGGAATATCCGCTCACATCGATTCGGGCAAGACAACGCTGACCGAGCGCATTCTCTATTACACCAAAAAAATTCACAAGATCGAGGAAGTCCGCGGTAAATCAGGCGTTGGCGCCACTATGGATTTTATGGATCTCGAGCGCGAAAAAGGAATCACCATTCAGTCCGCCGCCACTTATTGCGAATGGAAAAAAAACGTCATCAACATCATCGACACACCGGGGCACGTCGACTTTACTATCGAAGTGGAACGCGCTCTCCGCGTTTTGGACGGCGCTATTCTCGTCCTTTGTTCGGTGTCGGGCGTGCAAAGCCAGTCGATCACGGTCGATCGCCAGATGACCCGTTATCACGTCCCTCGCATCGCTTTCATCAACAAGATGGATCGCGCTGGGGCCGACCCTTACCGCGTCATGGGTCAATTGCGCGACAAGCTGGGACACAATGCCCACATGATCTCCATGCCGATCGGTGCCGAAGATAAATTTCAGGGAGTCATCGATCTTGTCGAAATGAAAGCGTGGTACTTTGATGGCGACAACGGAGAAAATATCCGTGTCGAAGAAATTCCAGCCGACCTTTTGCCCAAAGCCAAAGAATTGCGTCACGAGTTGGTGGCCGCCACAGGAGATTTCGACGACGCTGTGGCTCATCTCTATTTGGAAGACAAAGAAGTCCCTGTCGATCTATTGCGCGAAGCGATTCGAAAAGCGACGCTCAGCCTGAAATTCATTCCGGTCATGATGGGCTCGGCTTACAAAAATAAGGGGGTGCAGCTTCTTCTCGATAATATCGGTTATTACTTGCCCAACCCTTCCGAAGTAGAAAACGAAGCGCACGATCAAAATAATAACGAAGAAAAAGTGATTCTCGAATCATCTCCCGACAAACCTTTTGTGGGGCTGGCTTTCAAATTGGAAGATGGACGATTTGGACAATTGACCTACATGCGCATCTATCAGGGAAAAGTGTCCAAAGGAGATACCATCATTAACTCGGTCAATCAGAAAAAAGTTAAAATCCCTCGTTTAGTGCGAATGCATGCCGACGAGATGAACGACATCGAAACCGCCAGCGCAGGCGATATCGTCGCCATGTTTGGAGTGGAATGCTCTTCGGGAGATACTTTTACCGATGGAAAGATTCGCTACACCATGACGTCGATGCACGTTCCTAACGCGGTTATCTCGCTGGCCGTGGCTCCCAAAGACAAAACAGCGCAGGCCAATTTTTCAAAAGCGCTCAACCGGTTTTCGAAAGAGGATCCCACTTTCCGTGTTCATCGCGACGAAGAAAGTGCGCAGACAATTATTTCGGGAATGGGAGAGCTCCATCTCGAAATTTATATCGAGCGGATGAAGCGCGAATATGCCTGCGAAGTCATCGCCGGAAAACCGCAAGTGGCTTACCGCGAAACGATTACGCAAAAAACAGACTTCGTTTACCAGCACAAAAAACAAACTGGAGGTTCGGGACAATACGCCAAAATTTGCGGCTATTTCGAGCCGCTCCCCACCGACGCTGTCGAGCCTTACGAATTTGTGGACGAAATTGTCGGCGGAAAAATTCCGCGCGAATTTATTCCTTCTTGCGACAAAGGTTTTCAAGAACAGCTTAAAAAAGGATTGCTGATTGGCTTCCAGGTGGTGGGATTCCGCGCTGTTATTAATGACGGAGCTTATCACGACGTCGACTCTTCCGACATGGCGTTTAGAATTTGCGCCATGACGGCAGTACGCGAATTTTACACCAAATGCAAACCGGTCGTGCTCGAGCCAATCATGAAATTACAAACTCAAGCCCCGGAAGAATTTCAAGGGTCGGTGGTGGGACAAGTCAACCAAAGACGCGGCGTCATTTTGAGCACGCAAACTGCAAACAATTATGTTCAGGTCGACGCCGAAGTCCCTCTGTCAGAAATGTTTGGTTATTCGACCGATCTGCGAAGCGCCACGCAGGGGAAAGGGGAATTTCAGATGGAATTTTTGAAATACGCTCCTGTTCCTCGAAATGTGCAGGAACTTCTCGTGAAACAGTATCAAGAAAAACGGGCCGCGGAGAATAAGTAAAAGTAAGCAAAAAAATAAAATTATGTCTCAACTTGAAAATATTTCCCAAGAGCTTTATCTTTTGCAGGAAAAAATGCAACAGTCGGTTGATCAGATAGGAGTCGCCCGTCAACGGCTCAACCAAGCCCATCGCGAGGGATATCTCGAAGGAGAATTTTTACCGAGACGTCTAGCGGCGCTCAAAAATAAGGTGGAACTTCAGTTTGACTCTCACCTCAGACAATTCGATGAGATCATTTGGAATAAACTCGATGTTGCCCTTCTTCACTCCCAATCCCCATCAGACGTTGAAACGATGCTGAAAATTCGGAAAACAGTTCGCTACATCCGAAACGCTTTTGCCGGCGAAACGCAACTCACCCCAAGCCTCAATCGGCTTCAAACTATTTCCCAAGATTTTGTGAAAAAGGAAACGCCAAAGAAATTTCGGATACTCTAAATTTTAAGCGGAATGAACACGATCACTCACCTTCTTTAAAATGTGATCGAGATCATCATCTTTATGAAAATAGGCCGTCGCTCCTAAAGAAAGCGCCTCTTCTTCAATCCCCTCGCCACTAATTCCTGAGAGAACAAAGATGGGAATTTTGGCCAAATCTTTACGATTACGAAATTCGCGCAGAATCCCAAAACCTCCCATGAGAGGCAGATTCATATCCAGAATAACAGCATCCGGTTTTTGATTTTGAATTTGTTCGGCCCAGGTAGCACCCGTTTCATCAACTATACAATCAAACTGGTGATGTTGCGCACGCCACTTTAAAAGATCGATCATTTCGGGTGCATCTTCGATAATCAAAAGCTTTTTTTTCATGCAGTCTGACTCCCCACTTTTGCTTCCCCATGATTTATGAGTATAATACATCATAACGATTTTGGATAGAGCTAAGCTGAATTTGACGCAGTTTTAGCCTCGTTGTCAAGAAAGTCTCCTGAAAAAAATAGCCTCCCCTCTTAACCAATGGATATAATTTCGATTCTAGTATTGACGCACCGCGATAAAAAAAAGGTAAATCTCGTTAGTTGACTTCAACCTAAGAGGTGCGTCACAATTAGAGGCTTTATGAAATTCTTACAAAAAGGAATATCCTGGGCCAAATTCCCTCTTATCTTTTTACTTTATTATTATTCCGCTAAATTCGGATTGAAAATAAACGCCGTCAGCGGCTTTGCTTCGATGGTTTGGCCTCCAACTGGTATTGCCCTGGCTTCCGTACTCATTTGTGATTTTCAGATTTGGCCATGTATTTTTTTAGGTGCCTTTTTGATTAACTGGCAAACAGGCGCTCCTATCTTAGCCGCTGTGGGCATTGGAATCGGCAACACGGCAGAAGCGCTTCTAGGCGCCTATTTTCTGAAACGAGTTTCAGGGTTTAAAAATTTCTTCGAATCGTTTACGGAAGTTTCTACTTTTATCTTACTCACCGTTTTAGGAAGCACCATGATCAGCGCCCATATCGGAGTCTTTAGTCTATGGGTAAGTCATATCATTACCCCCGCGACATATCTCCCGACCTGGAAAGCCTGGTGGGTGGGAGATATGCTGGGGAATTTAATCATGACCCCGCTGATTCTCATCTGGATCAAAAAACCACTTACTTATTTTAGTTGGAAAAAATTATTCGAAATAATTGGTTTTGGATTTTTTCTATTGGTCATCACCGGTTTTGTTTTTGGAAACTCGTCCAACAATCCTATTTCCATTTATCAACTCCCTACCCTTGTTTTTCCTTTAATTATTTGGGCCTCTATCCGTTTTGGAACACGTGGGGCGGCCAGCACCTCTGTAATTGTTTCGACTATTGCCACTTGGGGAACATTGAAAGGTTACGGGCCCTATACTTCTCACTCCCTAATCGACAATCTTTTACGACTACAAATCTTCATGGGCATTGTCTCGGCCACCGGTCTTATTTTATCGGCCGTTGTTGCTGAAAGAAAAAAAGCGGAAAGCGCGCTCCGTGAAAGCGAATCAAAAATCAGGGCCGTGCTCGAGTCGACTCTCGATGGCATTATCGTAATCGATCATAAAGGAATCATTGGTGAAATGAATAGTGCGTCGGAACATTTATTTGGCTATCATCGCCTACAACTTCTTGGCAAGCCATTGGCCGAATGTGTTTTCCCTCCAGAAAAACGCGAATCGGGAATCAGCGATCTTATTGTTTCCCTGGTCAACAGCGATGGATCCCCTTTTCACAAGCGACTGGAAATGAGCGCGCACCGCTCGACAGGAACCGAGTTTCCTGTTGAAATTTCGGTGACAAGAATTAAAGATTCGTTCCCGCCACTTTTTACCGTTTTTATTCGGGATTTGACCGATCAAAAAATGGCCAAGGAAATTTTGCGCCAAACACGCGCCAATCTTGAGGAAAGTGAAGAACGTTTCCAGGCTTTCATGAAACACACCCCCACATTGACTTGGATCAAGGATGAGCAAGGGCGAGTGATCTATGTCAACGAGCGTCTCGAACAGTTGTTCAATGTCTCCTTAGAAAGAATTAAAGGTAAATTTGATTTCGAGTGGTTCGCTGATAAAGAAGTCGCTCAAAAAACAATGGAGAGTGATCGGTCGGTGTTGGAAAAAAATATCCCACAAGAAATGATAGAAGTGGTCGCAACCCCCGATGGCCAAGAACATATCTGGAATGTGCTCAAATTTCCTTTTCGGGATACCACAGGTAAAACCTATGTAGGTGGAAATGCTTTTGATATCACCTCGCGTGTCAAAACCGAAGAGGCCCTCAGGGCCAACGAGAAAATGCTCCTTCAAAAAACGGAAGAACTCGAACAATCCAACCGCGAACTGGACGATTTTGCCTACATCGCTTCTCACGATCTCAAGGAACCGCTCCGGGGCATTGCCAACTATGCACGATTTATTATGGAGGATTATCAATCAAAATTAGACACCGAAGGTCAAAAACGTTTGCAAACTCTGGCCAATCTTCCCCGCCAAATGGAAGCCTTAATTAACGATCTCTTACTTTTTTCGCGCGTAGGTCGCTTGGGTCTTTCTATACATGATGTCGATCTCAATCTTATGATGGATAACATTACAACATTGCTCAAACCCATTCTCGAAGAACAGCACGTGGATATCCAAATCCCACGCCCTCTTCCCACAATCTGTTGCGATCGGTCACGCTTATCCGAAGTTTTTCAAAATCTCATTACCAATGCACTAAAATATAATGATAAGACCGACAAGAAAATTGAGATCGAGTTCCGCGAACCAGAAAATGGTTTTTACACATTTTATATTAAAGACAATGGCATTGGAATTCCTGAAAAACATTTTGACGCCATCTTTCGAATGTTTAAAAGATTACACCCTCGTAAAAGCTATGGAGGAGGTTCTGGAGCGGGGCTGACTATTGTAAAAAAAATTATTGAAAGACATCATGGAAAAATAGGAATCGAATCGACAATTGGCATGGGCACAACTTTTTATTTTACCATTCCTGACAACTTGGAAAAAACAGTGAATGTACCGGAAGATTCTATCTATAATCGGTTTGACTAATATGACCACACCCACCCCTTTACTTGTTATTATCGAAGATAATGATGCCGATTATACAGCGCTGACTCGCGCCATGAAACAGCAGAAAATAAAAGCCGATCTCCAAAGATGCCTGACAGGAGACGAAGCCCTGGAGTATTTGAACACCCATCCCCATCCTCACCTAATTATCCTGGATCTGAATTTACCAGGAACTGACGGCCGAGAAGTTTTAAAAAATTTGAAGCAAGATGAACTACTCAAAAAAATTCCTGTCGTGATCTTAACCACTTCTAATAATCCGGCAGACATTCAATATTGCTACCAATGGGGAGCCAACAGTTACATTCAAAAGCCAATCGATTATAGTCTCCTTCTGAAAATTGTCGAAAATATCAAAAAATATTGGTTTGAAATGGTTTTGCTCCCTTCAGAAAGTGACAATAGTCACTTGCGTCTGTCGATGAAAGGGGACGATGAATTGGGGGGGCTTGTCAGCACGATCTCCCACGAATTGCGAACGCCACTAACGTCCATTAAAAATGTGATTTTCAGTCTTTCGAAGGGAATGCTTGGAGAATTAAACGACAAACAAAAAGAATATGTGGAAATTGCCCACAGAAACTTAGATCGTCTCGAGCGAACCATCAACGATCTTCTTGACATGTCAAAGCTCAAATTTCCAAAAAATTAGTTGAGTTCCATGTCCCTGGGCCTCTTGAATTTTCTAGCAAAAGTGAGACAATTTAGATAAATAATGAAAAACAGTATCAAAAAAAAGATTTTGATCATTGATGACGAAATCGATTTAGTCACAACCTTGGTAGATACTTTGACCTTTAGCGGATATGAAATTGATTACGCGTATGACGGATTAGCTGGGCTGGAAAAATTAGCACAACAAAAACCAGACTTAATTCTTTTGGATATGATGATGCCCGGCATGAACGGGGATGCGGTTTGTAGAAAGATTCGAAAAGATGTACACACTAAAAAAATAAAAATAGTCATCTTCTCGGCCAGAGCCCAAGAAAAGGACATGGCAATGGCCAAAGCCTTTGGGGCCGATGATTATGTGATTAAACCGTATGAAATTGAAGAGCTCTTAGAAAAAATTAACATTCTTCTTGAGGAAAAAAATGAATAAAAAACAAACCATTTTAATAGTAGATGACGATGTTGACTTTGTAAAAACACTTGGGTATCTGCTCGAAGGGGAAGGGTTTGAAACACTCATCGCGTACGAGGGAATTCGAGCGGTCGAGCAAGCTACCAAACACCTTCCCAATTTGATCCTACTCGATCTTCAAATGCCGGCAGGGACCGGGCAGAGTGTTATCTCTACCCTTCGTTCTCATGTTGAGACAAAAAAAATCCCTATTATTATTCTCACCGCCCTGGATGATCCCAAGCTGGAAGAAACATTCCGAAACGCGGGCGCACAAACTCTGATTAAAAAACCGTACGATCCCGAAACACTCCTTAAAAAAATACGGCAATTCCTCACCCCCTAAATCCTTGCCAAGAAACCATTTCCGATTAGAATAGCAAATGATGTTCCGATTTTTCCTTTTGGGCTTTTTTCTTTTTTGCTGCGTTCCTGACACACAGGCAACTGAGCCGCTCACTTTAACTTTGATCGACGCTCTGAAGATGGCTAAAGAACGTGCTGTCAACGTGGTTGTGGCGGATGAAAAAGTAAAACAGGCTCTAGCTCGCATGAGTCAAGCGCAAGCGGTATTGCTCCCGCAAATTTCGGGAAGCACCTCGGAAAGCAGGCAAACCCGCAATCTGGAAGCCCAAGGGATTTCGATTCCTGGCAAAGATCCGCTGGTGGGACCCTTTAATACTTTTGATGCGCGGATTAAATTAACGCAATCTTTATTAGATGTGGCTTCCGTCGAAACATTAGCCGTCACCTCACAAAGTGAGGCGCTGGCAAAAAACCAGAAAACGCAAAGTGAGCAAGGAGCTTTAGCCCTGGTAGCTTCACTTTATATCGAGGCCCAAAGAGCAGAGATGCATGTGGCTCTGGGAAGATCGTTGGTGGCACAAAGTGAAGAAGCCTACCGCCTGGCACAAAACCAACTCCAACAGGGAAGCGGCACGTCGCTTGGACTGATTCAAGCACAAGCAACACTGGAGACAAGCCAACATCAACTGGTGGCTCTCAAAACAGACGAGGATAATCGCAAAAAAGATCTTCTCGCCTCGTTGGAGTTGTCTCCCGACACAAAACTTATTCTTCCTTCAAAACAAAAAGAATTAAAATTTGAAATTCCGGATGACACCCGGATCGAATCGGCAACTCTCAATAATTCCGATTTGAAAGTGGCCCAAAGCGCGCTCAAAAAAAGTAGCGCCGAACACAAAGCAGCTGTTGCTGATTTCTTACCAAAAATTACTGCCAAAGCGGATTATGGTGCCAGTGGCACTCTTCCAGCTGATTCCCGAAGTACCTACACCTACGGAGCCGAGCTCAATCTTCCTCTCATTGATGGCGGGCTTCGTGCGGCCCGAGTGAAAGAGGCCAAAAGTCATTGGCTCGAAAATAAGGCAGAACTTCAGGATACAGAAATCAAAACAAAAACTGCCATTCATGAAGCAAAAAATGATCTGCTCGAAACAGAAAAAGGGGTGGAAGCGACCACAAGCGCGCTGACACAAGCCGATCAGGAATTAAAAATTTCCAAACAAAAGTTGCAGAGCGGTCTCGGCTCTCATTATGAAGTCACAACGTCGATACTCCAATGGACACGCACCGAAAACGATTGGCACGATGCCATTGCCAACCGCGAGCTAGCGACCCTTAACTTAATTTACAAAATGGGAGAAGTGGACAATTTCTTGGAAACCCTCTCCTCCCATTCCTCTTATGAAAAATGAAATATCATTGAATGGTTTGATCCTTATCTTTTGTATTTTTTTATTTGGATGTTCTTTTTTTGGATATGGGGAAACCCAAAAATTTTCTGGCACTTTGGAACTCACCGAATATTCGGTGGGAGCCAGAGCCGCCGGCAGAATTTCTACGTTACTCGTTGATGAAGGAAGTCTTATTCACAAAGGAGATTTGCTGGCCACACTCGATCGATACGACCAAGCAAAAAAAGATTTAGCCCGCGTCACTTCACTTTTAAAACAGGGAGGAACCAGCGAACAAGCGCTGGAGCAAGCCCAGCTAGCACTGGATGACCAATCTATTATTTCTCCTGTAGATGGCATCGTCCTGGTCAAAGGGCACGAAATGGGAGAAGTGGTCGCCGCCGGCACACCGGTCGTAACCGTGGGAGACCTTCGCAACCCATGGGTAAGAATTTATGTGCCCGAAGGAATCATCAATAAATTGCAGGTTAATCAAGAGGCCAAATTTAAATTGGATGGGATCAAAAAAGATTTCAAGGGACACATTCTCTACATCGCTCCGCGTGCCGAATTCACTCCGAGAAATGTGCAAACACCAGAAGAACGCGTCACGCAAACTTTTGCCGTCAAAGTGCTTCTTGACCAACCTAATGTGGAAATACATCCTGGCGTTTCGGTGGATGTCACTTTGAACACGAACGGAGATCATCGATGAATGAACAAGCCATTGTCGTTCATAAACTCTGCCGCAAATTTGACAACACGATGGCTGTAGACTCAATCAGTTTCGAACTGGGATATGGAAAAATCTTCGGATTTTTAGGACCCAACGGGGCGGGCAAGAGCACCACCATTCGCATGTTGTGCGGCATTCTCGAACCGACTTCTGGACAAGCGACCGTTGCCGGATTTGATGTCACGAAAGATCCGGAAAAAATAAAAGAAGCGATTGGCTATGTTTCTCAAAAATTCAGTCTGTACAGCGACCTCACCGTCGTGGAAAATTTAAATTTCTACAGCCGCATTTATTGTCTTCCTAAAAAAGAATTGGAAAAAAGAATGGAAGAAGTTCTTCAACAAACAGGGCTCAAGGCCTTTCGCCATAAACTGGCGGGACACCTTTCGGGGGGTTGGAAACAGAGACTGGCCGTGGCTAATTCCATTCTCCACAAACCACGCATTCTTTTTTTAGACGAGCCCACCGCCGGCATTGACCCTCTTTCCAGACGAGCTCTCTGGGAAATGCTCTATGAACTTGCCGAAAGTGGCGTCGCTCTTTTTGTCACCACGCACTACATGGAAGAAGCCGAGCGATGCAATCAAATCGCCTTCATTGCTCAGGGAAAATTGTTGACCATGGGAGAGCCCTCAAAACTGAAAGAACAAATGGGAGGCAAACTTTTGGAAGTGACTTGCACTCCACTCATGAAAGCCTCGCGTCTTTTTCGAACCATCCCAAACATTCAAGGGATTACCGCTTACGGCACCACGCTTCACCTCAATGTGGAAAAAGTGGAAGAAACAAAAAAATCGATACAACAATTAGCCTCACGCGAAGGAATAAATATTTCATCCATTAAACCCATAGAAGCGTCATTAGAAGATTTGTTTTCTTCGTTAACGTCGATGACAGCAGATTGAATTTATGGAACGTATTAAAGCCGTACTCACCAAAGAATTTATTCACATCATCCGTGATCCGCGGACATTGATGTTGATCATCTTCATGCCGTTGATGCAGTTGATTATCTACGGCTACGCCATCAACACCGATGTCAAACATATGGCCACCGTTCTCTATGACGAAGATCAGTCCCCTTTAAGTCGTCGATTAGTGGAAGCCTTTCATCAATCGGCCTATTTTGATTTCACGTTGGAAGCGAACTCGATTCAGGATCTCAGACAAAAAATAGACCGCGGCAAAGCCAAAGCAGGCCTTCATATCCCGCCCGAGTTTGCATCCAATCTTCTGTCTGGCAGGCAGGCACAATTGCAACTGCTGGTCGACGGCACCGATTCTACCCCGGCCAACACAGCGCTCAACACAAGCCAAGCCATCGTCACCTCGTTTATGCAAAAAGAAAAGTTGGTAGAAATCCCCGTGATGCCCATCGATTACCGTCCCCGCCTCTGGTACAACCCCGACCTCAAAAGCACTTATTTTATGGTGCCGGGGTTAATTGGACTTTTGCTTCAACTCCTCATTCCGATGATCACCGCTACCTCTGTCGTTCGGGAAAAAGAACGGGGAAATATCGAACAGCTTCTCGTCACCCCCATCAAGCCGTACGAATTGATACTCGGAAAATTAATTCCATATGTCGGCGTCGGGCTCATTATTGCGAGTACTATTCTGGCGGCCTCTCACTTTTTATTTCACGTTCCCATTCGCGGAAATTTTTTTACCCTGTATGGACTAACTCTCATTTTTATTACCGCTTGCCTGGGGCTGGGTCTCTTTGCTTCCACCGTCGCCAACACCCAACAACAGGCGGCCCAGATCATCATGTTTTTTGCGGCCCCTTCCATTCTCCTCTCGGGCTTTATTTTTCCGCGCGAGGGAATGCCCTGGCCGATTTATTATTTGGGAGATATTATTCCGCTGACTTATTTTCTAAAAATTGTTCGAGGAATTGTTTTGAAGGGATTGGGAATCGTCGATTTATGGCAGGAAATTCTTCCTCTCCTTTTTCTGGCCATTGTCATCATGACGTTGAGTATTAAAAAGTTCCACAAACGGTTGTCCTAAGGGTGATTCACCCAATCACTAAATCTCGTAGGCCGGTTTTAATATTTCCAATTTTGTATTTGAATCTGTTTTCTGGCTACTCACCAGAGAAGCGACAATAGCCGCCACATAGGGAAAGGTTTGGATGACGAGTGCCACGGCCCAAATAACCGCTTCCTGATTCACAAATCCAAAAGTCACCAGAATCCCCACAGCCAATCCTAATAAAAGTATCGTGAGACAAAATTCTTCGATCACACTCTTTAAACACTTGAGAAGATGAGGCACCTTGTCCATTTTTGGCGTGCGATAAAAAGGAGTGGAATTATTCGAAAGCCCCTGAAAAACAGCCTTCGCTATTTTGTGAGTGAGCGACCCTCCGGCAATCATGGCGAGCAAAGTTCTCATTTTTCCAATTTTAACTCGCGCGGCATAAGTCCACAACGTTCCACAAATCCGAAGAATCACAAGAGCCAGCGCCGGATAAATAAAAATAGGCTCTGGAAAATCAGTATGGAGAGGATTGACGATCAACACGACACTCCAAATAATTGCGGTGAAAGTAAAAATCATATGAAAGGCATCGCCGACCCACGGTAGCCATCCTTTCACAAAATGATACCGTTGAGGTCTTGTCAACGCTCCACCAAAACCAAAAAGCACGCGCCAATGATGGCGCAGAATTCTCATCGCCCCGTAAGCCCAGCGGAAACGTTGTTTGGCGTAAGCCTCGTAACTATCGGGCACCAATCCATGACCAAAAGCATGGTCCACGTAAATGGCTTTTTTGCCCGCGTTCAAAATACGGAGTCCCAATTCGGCATCCTCGCAAATACACCATTCGGCCCACCCTTTGAGTGAGTCAAGTGTGGTGCGATGAATAAGCGTCATTGTTCCATGTTGAATAATGGCGTTCACTTCGTTTCTTTGCACCATTCCAATTCTAAAAAAGCCGGCGTACTCATCGTTTTCCATTCGTTGAAACACACTTTTTTCCCAGTCACGATGCTCCTGCGGAGCTTGAACCACAGCCACTTCCGGGTCTTTGAAATAAGTAATAGTCGATTTGAGCCAATCGGGCTTCACCACATAATCGGCATCCACCACACCAATCACCACCGCTTCGGGATTAGTTTCTTTCAAAGCAAAATTGAGCGCTCCGGCTTTAAAGCCAGGATATTTTCCAAGAGTGAAAAATCTAAATTTTTTGTCCAATTTGTCTAGTTCCAAACAACGCGCCTCGACCGGTTTCCAAAGAGCGGGATCGGGAGTATTATTATCCACGACAATCACTTCGAAGTTGGGATAATCGAGCGCCGCTAAACTATTGATGGTGGTAATCACCATGCTCGGCGGTTCTTTGCAGCAAGCCAAATGGAGAGAAACAAAAGGAGGCTTCTCACCATGGCTATTGAAGGGACGGAAACGAGATTTGAGCGGCTTATGCCCCACCACATCGGCAATCTCGACCGCGTCGGTCAGAAGAATAATCGCCAACAAAACCTGCGCCGTAATCATAATGCCCCAAAAAATAATATCCCCTGGGCTCATGTATTGGTCAGAAGCTTCACGCGCCATTTCCGTAGCTAGCGCGGCCGCTAGCTGAAAAACGATCACTGAAAAAACTTGCCCGCGTACTTTGAGATGGCGCCTGCGAAAAAGAAACAGAGAACTTGCCAAAAATCCAATGAAAGTGGAAGAAGCGGCCCAATATTTCCAATTAGGATCTTCGAGAACTGGCCCTTTGATGGGAAATTTTTCGTGGCGATCGGCATCCATCATTCCCCAATGCTCGCCTACTCTTCCTTCGGTCACATCTTTCCAAGGCTGATCGAAGGCTTCGATGATGTTATAATTAATTTTAGAATTTTCAGCGCGCTGAATAAAATCGCGAACAAACTGCGCCTGATTTGACTGGTTGGCCTGTGCCGCCCCCTTTTGAGGACCGTCAGAGGGCCAGCCGGTTTCGGCAATCATCACGACTTTTCCTGGAAAAGTTTGTTTGATCAGTTCATACTTTCCAAAAACATACCCCACCGCTTCGTTGATGGGAACTTCGGCCCAATAAGGAAGAACGTGAATCGCGATAAAGTCCACTTCATTGGCAACCTCCGGATTGTTGACCCAAAAATCCCACGGTTCTGCGGTCGACACCGGCGTTCTCAATTCTCTTCTCGCTTTTTGCAAATAACCGATCAGTTCGTCGCGAGGAACGGTTTGATGAAGTTGGGTTTCGTTTCCAATAATCACGTACGTCACGTTTCTGTTGCTGCGAGCCATTTGAATGGCACTATCCACTTCCTGTCCGTTGATATTATTTGATGGAAGACTATCCAAAAAAGCGGAAGCAATTACTTTCAATCCCTGTTTTTTGGCAATCGCCGGAATTTGTTCGGCTCCGTGTGTCGAACTATACAACCGAATACTCCGCGCTTTTTTTGCGAGAAGATGGATATCGTTTTCGAGATCGTAGGCATTGAAAACAGTGCCATCAAAGGGGCTCTGATTTTTTTTGAAGGGATTGAGGGAGAGACTGTTGAAAGGATAACTCGACTCCACCAAGTAATGGGGTTTATTCACGCCCACCCAAATGAGGAGGTTCACCACAATGGTTGTAATCAAAATCACTATCGACGAGTAACGCATATTCTTCTTATTAAAAATGATACAATGTTATTTCTTCGAAATAAAGAAATTATCTTTAATATAAAATCTCA
>OBEQ010202118.1_pt1 | contig 41784 bp, 38 predicted proteins | sample 1670901 | NCBI WGS metagenome assembly OBEQ01 (sample SAMEA104232315, study PRJEB22302) | groundwater metagenome | biome: forest; feature: aquifer; material: groundwater | place: USA | collected 2011-08-07 | depth 5.4 m
AGATTAAAGAAATCGTCTTCACAGAAGCAGGATCGGGTACTAAGACTCTTAACATTGACTGGGGCTTATATGAATTTGTACCCGCCTTTGATCCTAATGGAGCGAAGAATTCAAATAACATGAACACACTCCCCGGCGGACCGTTTAATGCCGTCATTAAGCCCTCCGGAAATAACAGCTCAGTTACTGATAGCCAGGGCCAGCGGGGAATCATTCTCAGCTACAACACCAATCCGGGCGGTTTTGCAGCCGGTGGTTTCACCTATGATAATTTCGGCACGCCGGAAATCGAATCCTTTGATTTAAGCGGCTTGAGCGTATTGGATTTTGGACTCAGAGGTGATGTTACCCAAGTGAAATTGGAAGTCAGCGATAATTTGGATCACAAAGCTACGGTTTTATTAAGAGGTATCCAAACGGGGAACGAACAAATTTGGACTATTCCGACCAGTGCGTTCGAAAATGTCGATCTAACCCACGTCCGTATGATTTTATTCGTCGTCGAAGGCGCCAATAAGCAGGGCAATTTGGAAATTAACCGTAAACCCGCAGCGCCGGTCATTATTATCCCAGGTCCGATTTCGCCATCGAGTGATTTAGGTCAGAGTGATGTGACGTTTCTTCCGGAAACGCCGTCCACTTCGGCCGAAAGTTCAATTGTCAGAATTTCCAGCGAATTGACTGAACTCCATTATGATTTTACGGGTTCAGATCTTCATTCCCGTCTTTCAATCCGTTTTGACGATGCCGAAACTCCGTTTGTAACTGAATCCACCGATCTGTCTCATTTAAGCCGGCTGATATTTGGTGTTTCTGCAAGCAGTTCGAGCGAAGTGCAGGTAGAAATTATGGATGCCAGCGGGGCACGCACCGTTGAAACCTTAGTCGGTGTTACTAACCAAGAACAATTTTATGCCGTCAATTTTTCAGTCCTGAATTCACCGATTGATCTGACACACGTTCAATCGATCCGCTTTATTGTCAGCAAAGGTTTTGTCACAGATCCGATCGGAGTCCTTCGTCTCCGCGCCAAGGGCGTTGATACGACACCTCCGGCCTTAACGCCTGAATTAGAAGCCGTCCGTCGGGAAGTGATTGCCCAGCAGCTTCAATATTTCAGAAGCGGCGTGGGAATAGATCCTGATACACATTTGCCGTATGATCAAATTGAAAATGGAATTACCCGGAAATTCACGACCTTAACAGACATCGGATTTTATGTTCAGATTCTTGGTGAAGTTGTGCGCGGCAGCTTAGATAACGGAATGACGCGTCAGCAAGCCCTTCAAGAAATTTCAATCATTCTGTCCAGATTGCAATCGATGCAAGCGAATGACGGATTGGGCGGTCTTCTTCCGTCGGTGTATGACATGCCGCCGACACTTCCTATATTTGGCCCGTCTGAGACCTATCCATATATTACCTTCGGAGACAACGCCAACTTAAGTCAAAGCGTTGCCGTCATGGTCGGAACTTTGGAATCTCTCGATACGCTTTCGCCAAGCGAGCACACATTGGCTCAGAGCATTATTGCCGGCGGCGAACAATTTTTGAATAATCAGCAAAGCGGATACAATCAATTTTATTCGGCAAACACCGTCATATCAGTGCAGTCGGGATCAGTGGTCGAGAAGCGGTTCTATTCAGCGTATAACACGGATAACAATGCGTTTGACGGCGGAACGATTGACCGTCTTGCAAATGAATTCCGCTCCGGTGTTGCCTTCGTTATTTCACGCTACGGCTTTCCAGCCGATGCCTGGAACAGTTTAATTGTAAAGACGCGCACTTATCAGGACCAATTTGGCCAAAGTCTCACCAACTTAGTGCCCTTTGACGGCGGCGCGTTCCAAATCTTCTGGCCGCTTTTGTGGTCTGATGAACAGGATCAGGCTTCCATGACGGCCGCTTTGAAGAATTATTTATACACGGCGGCTGATTTCTCCAATCGCAACCAGCTTCCCGGATTTGTTTCAGCCAGCGCCATTCCGGAAGGTGGATACCAAGGCAAAATTGGAATTCCTCTGGCCTCCGAAACCAATGAGCCGGTGCTTTCGAACGTGGCTTCTATATATGCTCTGGCCAGTGCTTATGCGATTAATCCGACCCTGGTAACCACCTGGCTTGAATCGATTTTTGCGCAGTACCCAGCTTTAATTACGAACAAAGGATTTGTTGATTCGTTGAGATCGGAATTTGACTTTACCAATGTTTTTAACGCCATCGATCAAGGCTCCACGATTTTGGGCCTGTTAGGTTCGGGCGGTAACTTCATGGAAAAATATTTGAGAAACCGGAACTTAGAATCGACTTATGACGGCTTATACAGCAGCCTGAATCTTGGAATTCAGCAGTTCAATCAAACTCCGGCTGGGCCGCCGAACGAATTTCCGTTCCGGAGTTTAGCGGTCATTAACAATACCGAAGGTGAAAATGGTCTTGGCACGGTGACCTGCACGAACCTTAATTGCAAAGATACAGATGTATTTGGGACGCCGATTAAATACAGCAACAACAACACTAATTTCGCCGGCCACTTTTGGAAGATCAATGAAATTTACGATGCCCGTTCGGGTGAGTTGGTCTTAACTTATTCAGGCACGCAAGTGCCGCAGCATTTTACGATTGAGCTTAAAAACAATCTTGATCAAACCATTCAACAATATCCTGTAACGGTTCCGGCAGGTACGGGAGTCAAGACGACCGTCATTAATTTAGGCAATACCGCCGGGCTGAACGATACGAGATTTGTGTTATTGATTACCGATCCGTCTTCGACCGGATCAAACGCTGATTTCTTTGTTCATCAGATTACATTCCGCCAATTTCCGTCACAGGTTCAGCCGATTTTCGCGCCCATTGTGATTACCGATTTTACCGACAACAGCGAACTGCTCAACTTTAATGTGCTGCAGCTTCAATCTCAAGGCCGTTTGGCTTTCGCCTCGGTTGAATTTAGTTCGCCGCAAGATTTTTCAATTCCGAACCGGGTCTTCGGATTTAAGTCCAATCACAATGTTGGCTATCTGCGGCTTGAACTTGAAGATGAAGACGGCAAGAAAAGAAGCGGTTATGTGACCGGCATCAATATTGGCGCTAAATATTATGAATTTTTGAAAGAATTCGTACCTACCGGAATTGACCTGTCCAAGATCAAGAGGATCAATATTTTGATCGATGAAACCGCCCTGGAACCGAACACCACAACTGAAGACCTATCTGTAGAAATGAGCGTAGGTTAAGCACTCTCCTGAGTTTTGAGACCGTTGTAATTTAAGAATAGATCTGGTAGTATTGACTCACTTAATTCATGGGGTCAATGATGATTACAGAGATCGGTATTACCGCAGGGGATATTTGGCATTATCTAGATAAGCATGAAAACGCCACTCTCGATCAGCTGTCGAAGGGGACTGGCAAACCAAAAGATCTTGTGCTCATGAGTTTGGGTTGGCTCGCACGCGAAGGACATATTACCTTGGGCGATCAGTCGAGCGGATACCTGTCCCGTTTAAGTTCCCGCAAATAATCGTGGGTTCCTCCAAAACAAAAAATCCGTACCTCGTTATTTCTACCTCCAGCACCTTAGCAGAAGCCAAGAAAATTGCGGCTTCGCTCGTCCGGAAAAAAATCGCTGCCTGCGTCAATGTTCTTCCCAACGCGACGTCTTATTTTAGATGGGAAGGGAAAATTGATAAGGCCAAAGAATGTTTATTGATGATTAAAACGGAAAAAAGGAAACTCAAAGACGTAGAAAACGCCATTCTCAATCTGCATTCCTACTCAACCCCGGAGATCATCGGCTTGCCGATTAAGCGCGGTTCAAAAAAATATTTGGATTGGCTGGCGCGGTCGGTATCTTAGATTTTAGAAGGGGAAACAGCGCAAAAGATCCGGGCTTGTTTTCCCGTTGGATTGGACAGGTAATGCGGAATTGCAGCGTCGAAATAAAGCGTATCATTGACATTCAGAGTATATTCTTTTTGATCCAGATGGGAAATGACGCTTCCTTCCAAGACAAAATAAAACTTTTCCACACCTCGCTCTGATTTTTCAGTCTCCGTTTTTCCGTGGGCGTTCAAAGTCAAAAGCAGAGGTGTAATTTTCTTCTTCGAGATTTCCTGCGTCAACAATTCATATTTAAATTGGTCAGCTTTGGAGAATATTTTTCTTTCTGCAGAAGAGGGATGATGGAGAATTTTTTCCAACCGGCTGTCTAGGCCTTGATACAGCTCACCGAGAGAAATTCCGAGCGTTTCGGCAATTTTTTGATGGCTTTTAACCGTGCCAACCATCAGACCCGTTTCCATTCTGGAAAGGGTGGCTTGAGCGATTCCCGTCAATTTAGAAAGTTCGATCAGCGTGATCTTTTTTTGCCTGCGCAGATCACGAATTTTAATTCCCAGGTCTGAAGCAATGTTTTTGCGGGCCATTTTTTCTCCGGAATTATTATAAATCGTTTTGGCCCCCGTTTTCAATTGAATTTTAAGTAAGAAGAAAGTATAGAATCATAATATGATAATTAATAATAATTATGTTGACAAATAAATAAAACCTGGTATGATGCCCAGCGAAAGTGAGGTGATGATCATGACTCTATCAAGATTGGCAAGTTGGGTTGTTGTGGCGACCCTAATTTCCAACTTTTATCTTCATAATGCCAATATCGCTTTGGCTAAGCCGGCTCAGCCGGCAGCCGAATCGCAGTCTCTTGAGGTCATCGACATTAATAAGGCGTCTTCAGATGATCTTCAGAAAGTGCGCGGTATCGGACCTTCTTTGGCAGAGCGAATAATTAGTTATCGCGATACCAACGGAGGATTTAAATCCCTGGAAGAGCTTAAGCAGGTGCGGGGCATTGGAGATTTAAAGTTCGAGAAAATTAAGAATCAAGTCACGATGTAATGTTCGGCTCGTTAACCTTGTGAGAAAGTAAGGAACCGAACGTTGCGGGAGGAAGGGATGGTCGTCTTAGTAAGGTCTATAGGACCCCAAAGAGCGGCTGTCCCTTTCTGTTTTTGGCTTCCTTGATTCAACCCCTCTTTTTTGATAAAATCCGTTCCTAAGTTATTCCAAGTCAATGTCTTAAAAATTAAGTCGATATATCAAAACGACCTCCATGGCTAAATCATCAGTTAAAGCGAACACCTTTCAGAACCTAATTTTAAATCTGAATCAATACTGGGCAGAACAGGGCTGTCTCATAGTTCAGCCCTATGATTTAGAGGTAGGCGCCGGCACTTTTTCGCCTCATACCTTTTTAAGGGCCCTCGGCCCGGAGCCCTGGAAAGCTGCTTATGTGGAACCTTCCCGTCGCCCCACAGACGGAAGATACGGTGAGAATCCCCACCGGACCCAACACTACTATCAGTACCAAGTCATTTTGAAACCCGCTCCTCAAAATTCGCAGGATCTCTATTTAAACAGCTTAAGATATGTGGGTATTCCGGTTGAAACTTATGACATCCGGTTTGCCGAAGATGATTGGGAATCGCCGACTTTGGGAGCTTGGGGATTAGGCTGGGAAGTCTGGCTCGACAGTTTAGAAATTACCCAATTTACTTATTTTCAGCAGTGCGGTGGCATTGATTTAGAAATGGTGTCGTGTGAAATTACTTACGGCTTAGAGCGCATCGCGATGTTTCTTCAGGGGAAAAAATCGATTTTTGACATTCAGTGGAACGATCACGTGACCTACGGAGAAGTTCATTTACAGGGAGAGCGAGAGTTTTCAAAATATAATTTTGAAGAAGCAAACATCGAAATCCTGCTTCAGCACTTCAATCATTATGAGTCTGAAGGAAAACGGCTCATTGAGAAAAATTTGGTTTTACCCGCTTATGATTTTTGCCTCAAAGCTTCTCATGCGTTTAATTTACTCGATGCGCGGGGTGCTATAAGTGTGACAGAGCGTCCTCGGTATATCGGCCGGGTCCGCGGTTTGGCGCGTCTTTGCGCCGAAGCTTATCTCCAATCTCGCTCGGATCTGGGTTTTCCTTTGAGTAAGAATTCTTCCAAATCCTCGCACACTTCCGTAAAGAGTTCTTGATGAGTAAAAACAAATCTGCCTCTTTGCTGTACGAAATCGGTGTCGAAGAAATTCCCTCTGGATATTTTCAAGGAGCCGAACACTCAGTTTTAACGAAAACGCCCGCTCTTCTTTCGGAGTGCGGCTGGCAATATGACCGGCTCGAAGTGTTTACGACGCCCCGCAGAATTGTGGTCTCTGCTGAAAATTTCAGGCCGCTTGAAATTCAAGAGGAAGAAAAACTCGGCCCTCAAAAAGAACAGGCTTATCAAAATGGCCAGCCCACACCGGCGCTTCTGGGATTTTTGAAAAGCGTAAACCGGAAAGAATCCGACGTTACGTATAAGCAAACGCCCAAAGGGGAACGGGTATCGGTCCGGATTAAAAAAGAACGGAAACCGCTCAAATATTTTTTTGAAACCCTTCCTCAGCAAATCGAATTTCCGAAGTTAATGAGGTGGGACAAGACCCGCTATTTGTTTACACGGCCGATTCGCTGGACCTTCGCGTTTGTGGGGACGAAACTTCAGAGTTATCAAATTGCGGATGTTAAAAGCGGCTCCGAGACGTATGGCCACCGGTTTTTGTCCCGGCAAAAAATAAAAGTTACCAGTTCTGATTTGGCCGCTTTTGAACAATTGCTTCAAAAAAATCATGTCGTTTTGAGATCCAAGAAACGCTATCAAAAAATCGAAGGTTTTCTTCCAAATCAGTACAGTAAAAATCTAGATCTAATCCAGACCGTCAGTTATTTAGTAGAAGAGCCGTTTCCGGTCCGGGGAACATTTCAGACAAAATATTTGAAATTACCGGGTGCAGTTTTAAAAACCTGCATGAGCAAGAATCAGAAAATCTTCGCCCTTTATGATTCCTCAGGAAAACTCATCAACCAATTTTTAGCGGTTATCAACGGGCCCCGAAAGAAAACCGCCCAAATTGCGAAAAATTATGAATCTGTTTTGACTTCCCGACTTGAAGACGCAGAGTTTTTCTTTAAAGAAGATCAGAAAACGAAGCTTGAAGCCAAAGTGAACAAACTCAAAGAGATGATTTTCCTGGGTTCGCTCGGATCGTATTTGGATAAAACAAAGCGCGTCCAATCTTTGGTTAAAATTTTAGGACAGGAAACCGGCCTTCAGGATGAGGTCGTCAGCCGGGCCCAGCGGGCGGCGTATTTATCCAAAGCGGATCTCGTGACTCATTTGGTTTATGAATTTCCGGAACTTCAGGGCGTTGCAGGCCGGGAATATGCGCGAATGGAAGGGGAACCGGAGGAAGTGGCGAAAGCGATTGCTGGACATTATTTGCCTCAAAATCTTTCCGAAGATTACAAGAATCTGAAAAAAGAATTGAATCCAGAAGGCGCATTAGTTGCCATTTGCGACAGAATCGATTTGCTTGTGGGAGCTGTTAACTTAGGCGTTCAGTTCAGCGGCAGCCAGGATCCTTATGCGCTTCGCCGCGCCGCCGGCGGTATTGTGAAAATTGTCCGCTCACACAGATTGAAATTTTCCGTTTCAAATTTAATTTCGGCAGCTTGCGATCAATATGGGAAATTAATTTCAAAATCTGCTGAAGAAATTCGCCGCCAATTAATCCAATTTCTCAAAGACCGGCTCATTTTCGAATTGCAGTTAAAACCAGGCACAAAATCTTACGAATTGCTCGAAGCCATTTTAGCGGGGGACATGGACCAATTGGTGGAAGTTTTTGATAAGTTTGAACAATTGAGCGCAAAGATCGAGGACAATGCTTTTATTCAAGCCTGTAAGGTTATGGAGCGGACCGGCAATATTTTAAAAGGCAGCAAAGAAAAACTTTCCGATGAAATTGATTCTTCGCTGCTGGAAGATCCGCTGGAGAAACGCTTGTTTGAAATCTTCAGAAAAGAAGAAAATAAAATTGACAGTCTGTTTAAAGAAAGAAAATATGAATCCGCGGTCACACATTACGGCGAGGCATTTTATGGGCCAGTTCATGACTTTTTTGATAAGGTCCTGGTCAATGCCCCGGATGCCAAAGTTCGCCTAAACCGTCAGTCACTCGTCCGGAAAATCAACCGTCTTTGTTTCCGAGTGGCGGACTTGTCTTGCATTAAAAGCTCGTGAGATTTAAGTTTTTCACCTTATAAAAAACTAGATTTTTAGCCCTCCATGGGCTAGAATACTCCCTTTCTCACTTTCCGGACCTTATCTAAACCATTTTTTTAAAAGGAGATAGGAATGCCCACTATGGTTAAATCGAAGTCAAAATCCAACTCATCCGCACCTAAAAAGTCTCAAAAAAAATTCGTGTATTTCTTTGGTAAAACCGTTGCCGAAGGCAATGCAAAAATGAAGCAGCTACTCGGCGGCAAAGGCGCCAATTTGGCGGAAATGACGCTGCTCGGCATTCCTGTGCCGGCTGGGTTTACGATTACGACCGAAGCTTGCGCTCTTTATTATGAAAACGGAAAAAAATGGCCGGCCGGACTTCAAAGTGAAATCGATAAACATTTGAAGCGGCTTGAAGAAACCATGGGCGCAAAATTCGGCGACCGGGAAAATCCTCTTTTGGTTTCTGTCCGGAGCGGCGCGGCAGTTTCGATGCCGGGCATGATGGACACCGTTTTGAATTTAGGCCTTAATTCTGACGTGGTTCAAGGTTTGATCGTGAAGACTGAAAATGAACGCTTTGCTTGGGACGCCTACCGGCGCTTTATTCAAATGTTCGGCAACGTTGTGATGAATATGCCGCACGATGCTTTTGAACATATTCTCGAAAGCAAAAAAGAACAACTCGGCGCAAAAAATGACGTTGATCTTTCCGCAAAAGACTTAAAAGAGATCGTCCGGCTGTTCAAAAAATCTTATCAGGAACATACAGGCGAAGAATTTCCGAATGACGCTAAAACTCAATTGTTTAAAGCCATTGATGCCGTCTTTAATTCTTGGAACAACCCGCGCGCCAATAAGTACCGCGAACTCAATGAAATCCGGGGCTTACTCGGAACCGCTGTGAACGTTCAATCCATGGTGTTCGGCAATATGGGTGATTCTTCCGGAACCGGAGTTTGTTTCACGCGTGATCCTTCGACCGGTGAAAATAAGTTTTACGGAGAATTCCTAGTTAACGCTCAAGGCGAAGATGTTGTCGCCGGAATCCGGACACCGGAACCGCTGGATAAGTTAAAAATAAAATGGCCCGACATTTATAAGCAGCTTGTCAAATTTCGTGAAAAGCTCGAACAGCATTACCGGGACATGCAGGATATTGAATTTACGATTCAAGAAGGAAAGTTGTACATGCTTCAGACCCGGAACGGAAAACGCACCGCTCATGCGGCAGTTCGAATTGCCGTCGAGATGGTCAAAGAGGGTATGATCAATCAGGAAACGGCGCTCCTTCGCGTTTCACCGTCCAGTTTAGATCAACTCCTCCATCCTCAATTTAACCCCAAAGAAAAGAAAAATAAGATCGCAAAAGGTCTGCCCGCATCTCCCGGCGCCGCCACCGGCAAAGTAGTGTTTAATGCCGATGATGCCGAAGCTATGGCCAAAAAAGGCGAGAAAGTCATTTTGGTCCGCATTGAAACTTCACCCGAAGATATCGGCGGAATGTATGCTGCCCAAGGAATTTTAACGAGCCGCGGAGGTATGACGTCTCACGCTGCCGTCGTTGCGCGCGGAATGGGAAAATGCTGCGTTGCCGGGTGCTCAGAAATTCAAATTGATTACGCCAAAAAGCATTTTAAGGCCGGAGGCGCTGTTGTGAAAGAAGGCGAATACATTTCTCTCGACGGTGGTTTGGGTGAAGTGTATTTAGGTAAAGTTTCTACAGTTGAACCGGCTCTGAGCGGTGACTTCGGTAAATTAATGAAGTGGGCCGATGAAACCAGAAAACTCAAAGTGAGAACGAATGCGGACACCCCCAAAGACGCGCAGACGGCAATGAAATTCGGCGCCGAAGGAATTGGCCTGTGCCGGACTGAGCATATGTTTTTTGAAGGAGACCGCATTATCGCCATGCGCGAAATGATTTTAGCGGATAACAAAGCGCTTAGAGAAAAAGCGCTCGCAAAACTGCTTCCGATTCAGCGCAAAGATTTCGAGCAAATTTTCGAAGCGATGGAAGGAAATCCCGTGACGATCCGTCTTTTGGATCCGCCGCTTCATGAATTTCTCCCGCATGAACAGGGAAACCAGGAAGAAATGGCCGAAGTCTTAGGCGTTTCCATTGAAAAAATTAAAGAAAAAGTGGGAAGTCTTCATGAATTCAATCCCATGCTGGGCCACCGGGGCTGCCGCTTGGGCGTCACGTACCCTGAAATTTATGACATGCAGACGCGCGCAATTATTGAAGCAGCCTGCAATGTAAAACAAAAGGGCATCAAAGTGGTTCCTGAAATTATGATTCCGCTCATCGGGACTCAAAAGGAATTCACGATTCTTAAAGCAGATATGGAAGAAGTGATTAAACAAGTCTTCCAAGAGAAGAAAATGGCGGTGGGTTATACGATCGGAACGATGATTGAAATTCCGCGCGCAGCGATTGTGGCGGATAAAATCGCCCAGGATGCGCAGTTTTTTTCCTTCGGAACCAACGATTTGACTCAAATGACTTTTGGATATTCCCGGGACGATGCCGGGGCATTTCTGAAAGATTATGTTGAGAAAGGAATTTTGGAGAAAGATCCGTTCCAAAGCTTAGACACAGAAGGGGTCGGGTTTTTAATTCAAGGAGCCATTGAACGAGGTCGAAAAGTACGCAAGGACTTAAAAGTTGGCATTTGCGGTGAACATGGCGGAGATCCTGCTTCCGTTGAATTTTGCAACAGTGTCGGAATGAATTACGTTAGCTGTTCTCCCTATCGAGTGCCGATTGCTCGCCTTGCGGCAGCGCAAGCGGTGCTGAAATCAAAAAAATAGCGATCTTTGGATGGTAAAAAAAAAGCGAAAGAAACGGGCCAAGACCAAGGCAAAGGTTAAAGTCAAGGCTAAGACCAAAGTCAAACGTACCGCTTCGCCGAAAAAGAAACCGAAGGCCAGCGCGCGTGTAGCGGTTCATCCCGCTGAAAAAAGGCGCGTAGCTGCTCATAAAGCAGAGCAAGTCAGAAAAGCGAAATCCACTCACGCTGAAGAAGAAATTATCAGCGATGAACTTACGCTGGATAAGACTCCCATGCGGATTTATCTCAATCAAATTGAGAAAATCCCGCTTTTGACGCCCGACGACGAAATTTCACTGGCTAAAGCAATCAGCTTAGGCGGTGAAGATTCCGCAAAAGCCCGCGAAAGAATGATTCGCTCAAATCTGCGCCTCGTCATCAGCATTGCCAAGCGCTACACCAATATCGGCTTGTCATTTTCAGACCTGGTTGAAGAGGGAAATATCGGTCTGATGCGCGCCGTCGATAAATTCAATTATAAGAAAGGCTACCGGTTCTCGACTTATGCGTCTTGGTGGATCAAGCAGGCCATCATGCGCGCGCTTTCCAATCAAGGTAAAACCATCCGCGTTCCCGTTTACATGTTTGATACGCTTTCCAAATTTCGAAAGCTCAGGGACCATTTAATTCAGCAACTTTCCCGGATTCCGACAGACAAAGAAATTGCCGATGCCATGTCCATTCCGGTTGAGAAAGTCAAAGAACTCGAGCGAATCGCTTCGCAGCCGGGCTCGCTTCACGCGCCGGTGAGTTTGGACGGATCTGCAGAAATGATCGATTTAATCGAAGACTCATCAATTACTTCGCCGGCGGACAATATCGAAGGGTTTTTTGAGGGAGAGCGCATTGATCAAATTTTAAATTATGTGGATGAGCGCGAACGGCAAATTTTAATTCTCCGGTTCGGCTTGAAAGGCTCAGAGCCGCATACGCTTGAAGATACGGCCAAACAATTTAACGTGACACGCGAACGAATCCGTCAAATTGAAATGGCCGCGATTAAAAAAATCAGAGATGTCTTGAAAACAAAATCGGAAAAATTAGAAGATTATGTCCGCTAAAACAATTGCCGAACAGAGCGACCTCAGACGTTTTATTCGCGACATTCCGGATTTTCCAAAGAAGGGAATTATGTTCAAGGACATAACACCGCTTCTAAAGGACGGACCGGCGCTTCGCGCTGCTTGTGACCAATTAGCTGAATATTTTAAAGGAACAAAAATTGACCAGGTGATCGGGATTGAATCACGCGGTTTTATTTTTAGTCCGGTTCTAGCGTATCAATTGGGCACCGGCTTTGTTCCCATTCGGAAAAAGGGGAAGCTTCCCGGCGCAAAAGAAACGATTACTTATGATTTGGAATACGGCGTAGATTCACTGGAAGTCCACCTCGATGCGCTCAAAAAAGGCGCTCAGGTGATTATTGTGGATGATTTGCTTGCTACCGGCGGAACCGCTGAAGCTGTGATTCGATTGGTTGAAAAATTAGGCGCCCAAGTCATCGGCCTCGCTTTTTTGATTGAACTTACATTTTTAAAAGGCCGCCAACGGCTCAAAGATCACCGGATTCATTCGCTCATTCAGTATTAATCGATACCCGCCTTTATACCGTTGTATCAGGCCCCTATAGCTCAGGTGGAGAGAGCACCGGACTCCTAAGCCGGGGAGACTGGTTCGAGTCCAGTTGGGGGCATTTTCGAGATTAGATTCTTTCAGGAAATAAGGATATAATAATGAACTTAAACTCGATTGAGCTCCAAAAAGCTGAGCTGCGCAGCCAGGTTTTAGAGCGCCTGAAGAACCAATCCGCGGAGGACAGGCGAAAAAAAAGCAGCTTTATTTTAGAAGAGTTGAGTACGTTCGTTGAATTGAGAAAAGGCCAAGTTTGGATGTTTTACGTGTCGCTTTTAGAAGAAGTGGATACGCTTCCATTGCTGAAAGCAGCGCTTGAAGCTGGTTGTACCGTAACGGTTCCGTTCGTGGATAAAAACAGCAATTCGCTTCTTTCCGTTCCGATTGGGAATCCTGAAACAGATTTAGAACGCGGAAATTACGGAATTTTAGAACCCAAGAAGGAATTAGTTGTACGTTTTGACATTCATCAATTGGAAGTCGTGCTTGTGCCCGGAATTGCTTTTGACCGAGAAGGCCGTCGGCTAGGCCGGGGCAAAGGTTACTACGACCGGTTTTTAAAATCACTTCCGGCGAAGGTGAAAACAATCGGTTTGGCATATGATTTTCAGTTCTTCGAGCGAATTCCCGCGAATCATTTAGATATGCCAGTTCAAAAGGTAATTACGAATTAATTATGGAAACCATCAAAATATTAGTGGTCGGTGATACGGTCGGAAAACCGGGGCGCGAAGCCTGCCGGAAAATCATTCCAAAGCTGCGTGAAAAATTCGATTTGGATTTAGTGGTCGTAAACGGCGAAAATGCCGCGGCCGGCTCTAGTTTGACGCATGATACCGCGGAAGAAATATTCCAAAGCGGCGCCGATGTCATTACAAGCGGCGACCATATTTTCAGAAAAAAAGAAGGCATCGCTGTTGTCGAAGAAAATCCGAATGTGTTAAGGCCGCTGAATTATCCCAAAGGCACGCCCGGCGGCGGTTCCGTCGTCGTGACGACAAAAAAAGGAATTAAAGTCGGAATCATTAATTTAATGGGACGTGTCTTCATTCAAAATTTGGACTGTCCTTTTGAAAGCGTTGAATCGGAAATTAAATCTTTGAAATCTAAAACCAAAATAATCTTAGTCGATCTCCACGCGGAAGCAACCTCTGAGAAAATAGCGATGGGCTGGTTCTTAGACGGCCAAGTCAGCGCGCTGTACGGAACTCATACGCATGTTCAAACTTCTGATGAGACTGTGCTGCCGAAAGGCACTGCATACATGACAGACATTGGCATGACAGGGCCGTTTCGGTCCGTGATCGGCCGTGATATTGAACAAGTTTTATTCCGGTTCAAAACCCAGATGCCGGGGCCCATGGATGTTGCAACGGAAGATGTCCGGCTGTCCGGTGCAATTATTGAAATTGATGTGAATACGGCAAAAGCCCATTCCATCACGCGGATTCATGAGAAACTCAATGGCGCCCATTAGTCCTGAATTAAAAATCACACAAAAAATTTACAAAGTCAGCGAAATCACCCGCGAAATCCGCGGCGTTTTAGAAGCTCAATTTGCCAATGTTTGGATTGAGGGTGAAATCTCTAATTTCAAGCACCATTCCTCAGGCCACATGTATTTCACGTTAAAAGACGAAGGCGCGCAAATCTCCGCTTGCTTTTTCGCGAAGGCGAATCAATTTTTGAAATTCGAATTAAAAGACGGCCTTCACGTTATCTGCATCGGCCGCGTCTCTGTTTATGATCAGCGCGGCTCCTATCAAATTTATGTCCAGCGCATGGAGCCGAAAGGGCTTGGCGCGCTTCAGCTCGCATTTCTGCAGCTCAAGGAACGTTTGGAAAAAGAAGGACTGTTTGCCGAAGACCGGAAAAGACAAATTCCGTCTTATCCCACCAGAATCGGAATTGTGACATCGCCGACAGGCGCTGCCATTCAAGACATGCTTAAAATTTTCAAACGCCGGAAATTCGGGCTTGAGATTACGTTATGTCCTGTGCGTGTGCAAGGCGACGAGGCCGCCCGTGAAATTTGCAGCGGAATCGAAGCGCTCAATCAATCCGGAAATTTGGATTTAATTATCGTGGGCCGCGGTGGCGGAAGCTTGGAAGATTTGTGGTCCTTTAATGAAGAAATTGTAGCGCGAACGATTGCCCGGTCTAAAATTCCGGTGATTTCAGCCGTCGGCCATGAAATTGATTGGACGATCGCTGATTTTGTTTCCGATTTTCGCGCTCATACGCCGACAGCCGCAGCCGAAAAAGTTGTCATGCATTGGGATGCTTTGGAACAAAGCCTCACGAACACGTGTGAACGGATGAAGAACAGTATGCGAAATTTACTTGAAATGAAAAAAGAGGAATTGGCCGCGGCAAAAGATAGTTATGCATTCCGCCAGCCCATGGTTTTTGTGAATCAGCTTTCCCAGCGTGTCGATGAAATGCTCAGACAAATGCAAAACTATCTGAAGGGCGTTTTTCAGGAAAAAAAACAGAGCTTGAAACATTTGGCCGGAAAGTTGGACGCGCTCAGCCCGCTTTCCATTCTCGAACGCGGATATTCAATTACTTTTAATGAAGAAGGCCATTTACTGAAGGAACTGAAACAAATTCGGCTGGGACAAATCATTCAAACTCGATTTAAATCCGGCACCATCAAGTCTAAAGTGACCGAAACGGGAGCATAAATCACATGGAAGAACTAAAATTTGAAAAAGCGCTAGAACGTCTTGAAAAAATCGTAGAAGATCTCGAAGGCGGAAACATTCCGCTTGAAGAGGCTTTGAAAAAATATGAAGAAGGCGTAAAGCTTTGCCGCGTCTGTACGCAAAAATTATCGCAGGCGGAAACCAAGATTGAAACTCTTACGAAAGCCTTAAATGGCGCTTCCGACTTGGGCGCCGACACGGAAAGTGGGCTTAAGAAAGCGGAGCGCAAGAAGGCAAAAAAAACAGAAACCGATTCTGAAACCAAAGACGAATTTTTACTTTAATCATTACGATGCCTCAAGACGCACTTGAAAATTTAGGTTCTCATTTCAAAGAACAGCTTTTGCGTTTAGAACAGACACTCGATCAGCTTTTACCCCAAACATCGCAGCATTCCGGTTCTATTCACGAAGCAATGCGTTATTCCGTTTTAGATGGCGGAAAGAGAATCCGTCCGCTGCTGACTCTTTCCGTTTGTGAAGTTTTGGGCGGCAATCAAAACGAAGCATTAATTGCCGGATGCGCACTTGAGTTCATTCATAGCTATTCTTTGATTCACGATGATCTTCCTTGCATGGATGATGATGAGCTCCGGCGCGGGAAATTGACCTGCCATAAAAAATTTGGCGAAGCAACAGCTCTTTTGGCCGGAGATGCTTTATTAACACTGGCGTTCGAAACGCTCACAAAAATCAAAGATCCGCAAAAAAGCCAACGCCTCGTGGCGGAATTGGCTCAAGCCGCAGGAACAGCGGGAATGGTGGGCGGTCAAGTGATGGAACTGTCGATTGATCCGAACGATCTTGATCTTCCAACGATTGATGCGATTCATATTTTGAAAACGGGACAGCTCATTAAGACCAGCTGTTTGGCCGGAGCGATCATTGCCGGCGCAAATCCCGAACTCGAACATCATATCCTTAAATACGGTGAATATTTGGGTTTCGCCTTTCAGATTATCGATGATATACTGGACGGCGACGGTTACCTTCGTTTTATGAGTGCTCACGAAGCGAGAGATAAGGCGGCCGAAGTCATTGAGAAGGGAAAGAAAGAATTAGCAGGTTTTAAAAATAGTCAGAAGTTAAACCTAATTGCTGATTTAATCTTAAGCCGAGGCGCTCTTACATCTTAAGCTTTATGGACCCGTTGAATTATATCCATCAAATCAACTCTCCTGATGACCTGAAAAAAGTTCCCATCGCTGAACTTCCGCGGGTTTCTGAAGAATACCGCAATTTCTTAATTGATACGATTTCCAAAACAGGCGGCCATTTAGGCGCCAGCCTCGGTGCGGTCGAATTGAATGTCGCGCTTCATTATGTTTTGAATTCCCCCAAAGACAAAATCTGTTGGGACGTCGGCCATCAGGCTTATGTCCATAAAATGATCACCGGACGGCGCGATCTAATGGGAACCATTCGCCAGGCCGGCGGGATTAGCGGTTTTCCGTCACCCTTTGAAAATGCTCACGATCAATTTATTGTCGGACATGCTTGCACTGCAATTTCTCAAGGCCTCGGACTTGCCGTGGCGCGGGATCTTCAGGGTGGTAAAGAAAATGTGGTGGTGGTGGCCGGAGACGGCAGCTTAACGGGCGGGCTGGCTTATGAAGCACTCAACAATGCCGGGCATCTCGGCAGCCGGATGTTGATTGTTTTAAATGACAACGAAATGTCGATTTCAAAAAATGTCGGCGCAATCAGCAAATATTTAAACAAAATTATCACCAATCCTTTATACAACCGGCTCCGGAGTGAAGTGGAACGGAAATTGCGGCGTTTTCCGCGGCTTTGGAAGCTTGCCGATTACACCTTTGAAAGCATGAAACATCTGATGGTTCCGGGTCTTATGTTTGAAGAGCTTGGGTTCCGTTATTTCGGCCCGGTTGACGGTCATGATGTCGTCGGACTTGTGAAAACATTGGAAAATATTTTGAAACTGGATGACACGTGCCTGCTTCACGTTGTGACCCAAAAAGGCAAGGGCTGCAAATTCGCGGAAAAAGACGCTGAACGCCTTCACGGCGTTACGCCGTTTGACGTGAATACCGGAGAAAAAATCAAAAGCCCGCAAGAGAGCAAAATGGGCATGACGTTTACTCAGGCCTTCAGCAAAGCAATTGTTGATCTTGCCAAACAAGATGAAAAAATTGTCGCCATTACGGCTGCCATGCCTTCAGGAACCGGCCTCGATAAATTTGCAAAAGAATTTCCGGACCGTTTTTTTGATGTTGGAATTGCTGAGCAGCATGCGGTTACATTTGCCGGAGCGCTGGCAAAAGGCGGCATGAAACCGGTTTGCGCGATTTATTCGACTTTTCTTCAGCGTTCACAGGATCAACTGATTCACGATGTTGCACTTCAAAAATTAAATGTGACGCTGTGCTTGGACCGGGCCGGCCTCGTCGGAGCCGACGGAGCCACTCACAACGGTGTTTTTGACATCAGCTATTTAGGCCATATTCCAAACGCCGTAATCGGAGCACCGAAAGATGAATTTGAACTTTCACAAATGTTGAAACTCGGAATTAATTATCCCTATATCTTTGCGCTGCGTTATCCGCGCGCCAGCGTTCCGGCGTTTGAGGCAAAAGAAAAACCATTTTTAATCGGGGAAGGCGAACTATTAAGAGAAGGCAGCGATCTCGCTATTTTGACGCTCGGCAGCATGGTAGAGACGTCATTGAAAGCCGCTGAGTTGCTCGCGCAGGAAGGTTTTGAAGCTGCTGTTTGTAATTTAAGATTCGCCCAGCCCTTAGATGAAAAGTTAATTTTGGAAATGATTTCGAAAACTCAGAATCTATTTACGGTTGAAGAACATGTTCTAACGGGAGGGTTCGGTTCAAAAGTGCTTGAGTTTTTGGAACGCAAAGAAGCCCAGAACATGAAGATAAAACGTTTTGCACTGCCGAACCAGTTTATCGAACATGGCTCCAGAGAAAAGCTCCTGGATCATTTCGGGCTTTCTGCGGAAAAGATTGCCAAATCCATCAGCGACAGCGTAAAATTCCATTTACGCGAGGAATTGCCTACTTGATATGGCGATTTCGACTCAAATTCAACATGTCGGGATCATCACAAATCCGACGAAATCGAATGCTGATATTGTCCGAAAAGAACTTTCGGATTGGCTGGGTAAGCGCGGACTAAGCGTTTACGACACAACACAGCTTTCCATCGAGAAGGTCATTGCCGAATCGGATGTCATTGTTTGTCTCGGCGGCGACGGAACGATTTTATATTTAGCCGGCCAAATGAAAGACCGGACAGTTCCGGTTGTGGCGGTCAATATCGGAAGCTTGGGATTTTTGACCGAAGTCCGGGCCGATGAACTTTACGAAGAACTCAAACTAATTTTTGCCGGGCAATACGAAGTTGAGGAACGAATTTTACTTTGCGCTACAGTCCGGTGGGAAGGAAACAAGACAGAGCCCGAACGGAGATTTCAGGCACTGAATGACATTGTGGTCAACCGAGAAGGTTTGTCCCGTTATATGACGGTCCAAATCGATATTGGCGGTGAGCCCGCAATAAAGTTTTCGGGAGACGGCGTCATTATCGCAACACCGACCGGATCCACCGCGTATTCTTTATCAGCGGGCGGGCCGATTGTTTATCCGACTTTGGACAATGTTCTCATTACGCCGATTTGCCCGCACGTCTCGGCGCTTCGGCCGGTTGTGCTTTCCGGGAACCAATTGATCCGGATTCGAATTACGTGCGACCAAGCCCGGGAGAAGGCATTACTTACCGCGGACGGACAGAAAGATGTTACCATTGACAATCGTTCCATTATTGACATTACGAAAGCCGAAAACCGGTTTCAATTGGTTAAAAGCTCAAAACGCGGTTACTTTACAACCTTAAGGGAAAAGTTTAAATTACCTAATTAATATGGACGCCAGATTCAGGCAAGACCGAGGAATTCAAGTTTACACGGGAAGCGAGCTTCTATTGAAGGGGGCGCTCGAAGGAAAAGTGAGTCTATTGACCGGCTATCCAGGTTCTCCGCTCGCCGATTTTTTCAATTCCGCCCGAACCATTAAAGAGCTGCTTAAAGACAAAGGCATTCTCTTCCAAGTAGCCAATAATGAAGCGCTCGGCGCAGCGCGCGTCAACGGGTCGCAAATGGAAGACATTAAAGCCATTGTGGCCATGAAAAGCGTGGGCGCTCACGTTGCCAGCGACGGACTTGCGCTCGGCAATTTGTCGAAAAGCTCTCATAAAGGCGGCGCGCTGGTCGTGATCGGCGATGACCCCTGGTCTGAAAGCACACAAGTACCGAGTGATTCCCGGTTTTTAGCCAAACATTTACACATGCCGGTTATGGAACCTGCGACGTTTCAAGAACTGAAGGATTGGGTTTCAGTCGGTCTGGATCTTTCAGCCAAATCCAATCTTTATGTGACGTACCTCGTCACAACCAATCTGGCCGATGGCGGCGGATCCGTCGTCGTTTACGGAAATCAATATCCTACGATTAATATCAAGCGTCCCGTTGAGATTGATACAAGCGCAATTCCGGTTGAAGAAACCGTCATCCTTTCACCGCGGACTGCGGTGCGCGAAGAAACACTTGCCGACCGCTACGCTGATTTAATCCGGTTTTGTCAGCTGCATGAAGTAAACAAAATTCTATATCCGGGAAAATCTCACTCAATCGGATTTGTGACTTCCGGAATTGCGTACAGCTATTTGGAACACGCGCTTCTGGAAATGGGTTCAAGCGGGGAATTCCCGATTTTAAAACTTGGCGTTACGTTTCCGCTCGATGAATTGTTGGTCAAGGAATTCGCGGAATCCGTGGATCAAATTATTGTCATTGAAGAAAAACGCGACTTCATTGAATCTCAAATTGCGACATTAATGACTCATTTATATCAGACTAAAAAAATCGATCACTTTAAACCGGTTTGGGGAAAGCAATTTCCTCAAGGTTTAAGCGGAATTCCGGCGACGCGCGGACTTAATGTGTCCGTATTGATTGAACGTTTGGGCCCGCTTCTGTTGAAATTGCACTTGGGCCGGTCTGTTGATCAAAACCGGATCAAAGAAGAACTTGCCCTGATTCAGGAAACCGCATCCCACGCGGTCCAAATTCCGCAGCGAACTCCGACCTTTTGTCCGGGTTGTCCGCACCGGGATTCATCGAGTGTTCTTTTAGAAGTGAAGAAAAGTTTTACGGACTCCGAATACATGCGCAAAAATCACAATCATGGACCGGTTGATTTGCTCTTTCACGGAGACACCGGCTGCTACACCATGCTGATGTTTGAACCCAATTCAACGCTGATGCACAATTATTCCGGGATGGGTCTTGGCGGCGGAACCGGTGCTGGAATTGACAAATTTATTACGAACAAACAAGCCGTGTTTATGGGGGATTCAACTTTTTTCCATAGCGGAATGGTGGCCATTTCGGATGCGATTAAACACAATCAAGACATTACCTTTATCATTTTAGACAACGGAACGACTGCGATGACCGGCCATCAGCCGACCGCAGCGCAGGAATTTGATATTGTGGGCAATAAGACCGTTGCTCAGAACATCGAAGAAGTGGTCAAAGGAATGGCGAAGGGAACGGAGATTCCGATTTACCGGGTCAATCCGGCTTACCGCGATCAATATAAGGGTTTGATGGAAGAAACGCTGCTGGAAGAGGGCGTTAAAATTATTATTGCCGATAAGGAATGCGGAATTACCTACGACCGGAAAATTGCGCGCGAAGATAAAAGGAAAATCCGCGAAAAAGGATTTTTGCCGGAAAAACGCTTCATTAATATTACGCCGGAAGTTTGCGAATATTGTTTGGAATGCACCAAAGCAACCGGCTGTCCGGGCCTGACGATTAAAGAAACTCATTACGGTCCGAAACTGGTTACGGATTTGAGCTGGTGCAAAGCCGACGGAGCTTGCACGAAAATTCACGCCTGTCCGTCGTTTGAAGAATTAACCGTTCGCCGGAAAAATGCTCCCGCTGAAAATGATTACTACGATGTCAGTGTTTTGAAAGAGCCAACTCCTGAACATTTCGACCATACCTGGCGCGCTTATTTGGCCGGAGTCGGCGGAATGGGAATCGGCGTGGTAACCGCAATTTTAGTTCAGGCAGGCCTCCATCAAGGTTATCAAGTTCGTTTTGCCGACAAAAAGGGCCTTGCGATCCGAAACGGCGGCGTGTATTCACATGTCGTATTTTCAAAAGCTCCGGACATTATTTCGCCGATTACGCCTTACGGAAAAGCGAATCTCTTGCTCGGCCTTGATATTTTAGAAGCTGTTCGGAGTATCGATCCAAAAATTAACATTCGCGTCGCAAGTCAAGGATACACGTCTGCAATCATTAATACCCATAAAACTCCCACGGTGACGATGCTTTTGGGAACGGAAGATTTTAAACCCAGACATCTGGAAGACATGATTCGCCGCTCCAGCCGTTCGGATCGTTATTTGAGCGCGGACGTTTCCGAAATTGCTGAGCTATATTTAGGCAACAAAGTTTTTGCCAACATTATTCTGCTCGGTGTTGCTTATCAAAAAGGATATTTTCCGCTGAGCTTAGAAAATCTGACGAAAGCGATCGAAAAGTCAGTTCCGGCGGATGCGCTTAAGGAAAATATTAACGCGTTTAATTTGGGCCGGATGTTTGCGGTCGATCCGAAAAAATTTGTCATTGAAAGCGCTGATACCTACGAAAGTGTTTTGGATGAAAAAGAACATATTCTAAGCACGACCCGTTGGCGCGGCGCTTGGCTCGGCCGGGCGTACCGGAATTTAGTGGTCCAAACCGCTGCCGCTTTGAGAATGAACGATGAGACGAATATGCATTTGGCGCTTCGGATTTATGATTTAATTCAATTTGAAGGTTTGATTTATGCGCGTCAATATGCGGACCTGGTTAAAAAGATCAGAACGCAGGACAAGCCGGAATTTCAATTCCGTGCGACGCAGGCCGTCATTCGTTATCTTCATAAAGTCATGGCCATTAAAGACGAAATTTTTGTAGCACATTTACTTACCAGTGTTGAAAAGAAAAAACGGGATTATCAGCGCTACCGGATTGATCCCGCACGCGGAGACAAAGTGGTTTATGGCCACATCAACCGTCCGGAATTTACCATTTTTGGATTGAACATCCGATTTCATATGGTGACCCGCGATTGGCAGCTCAAAATCATGAAACAGATGAAATTCCTTCGAAAGATTCTTCCGGGCTGGCACCGGCGTGAAAAGGGATTCCGCAATTGGTATGCCGAGATCGCCAAAAAGTTTGTTTTTACGGACCGGGTTTCATATGACGCTTACGTACAAGCGCTTGAAATTCCGGAAATTGTCCGGGGCTACCGGGAAGTCCGTTACCCCAAAATGGAACTTGCGCGCGCTCAAGCGGAAGCTTTAATCCAGGGCAAGGAACCGCCGGCAAGCTCCAAAGATTCCAATTTAGTCCATAGTGTTTCTTAGTTTCATCTCTCATTCCAAATCATCATGACTCAACCGCTTCGAGTCCGCTTCGCTCCGTCTCCAACAGGTTTTCTCCATATCGGCGGTGTCCGCACTGCGCTCTTTAATTTCTTACTGGCAAAAAAAGAAGGTGGAACTTTTCTTGTCCGGATTGAAGACACGGACCGTGAACGTTCGCGTCCTGAATTTGAAGAAGAAATCCTGAAATCACTCCAATGGCTGGGACTGAACTGGGATGAGCAAATCGTCAAGCAAAGTTCCAGAATTGACCGTTACCAGCAAGCTCTTGAGCAACTCATTAAAGAAGGGCGCGCTTATCAAATTGAAGAACAAGGGCGACAGGCGGTTAAACTGAAAGTATCAAAAGAAATCATTACGTTTCACGATTTGGTTCATGGGCCGATGGAATTTGACAGCCAATTTATTGAAGATTTTGTGATTCAAAAATCAGACGGTTATCCGACGTACCATTTCGCCTGCGTTGTAGATGATCATGATATGAATATCACTCATGTGATTCGCGGCGATGATCATTTATCCAACACGCCGAAACAAATTCTCATCTATCAGGCTTTTCAATGGAAACATCCTGAATTTGGCCATCTTCCGCTCGTTTTTGGCCAAGACAAAACGCCGCTTTCAAAAAGGCACGGCGCGGTTGCGTTGACCGCCTATCAAAGGGAAGGGTTTCTCCCGGGCGCGCTGCTTAATTATTTGGCCTTGCTTGGCTGGTCTCCGGGAACCAATGAAGAAATTTTTACGTACGAGCAATTAATCAAACAATTCAGTCTTAAGAAAATCAACAAGACCAACGCTTGTTTTGATCCGGAAAAGCTCAAATGGATCAATGCCGAGCACATTCGAAAATTGAGCCGGGAAGATTATTTAAACCACCTTTCCATTTTTTTGGCAGGAGACCGCATTTTAAGCCACCCTCAATTTAGCGCGATTGCGGCTCTGTACCAGGACCGGCTTAAGACTTTTGTTGAACTCAAGGAACAAATTTCCTATTTTTTTTCGCCCGAAGTCGTCTTTGACCCTAAGGCCGTCGGAAAACATTTAAAGGATCCGGTGCCGATTCATTTGGAAGAACTCAGAAAAAGTTTAGAGGGGGCAGATTTCTCAAATGTCGGTGCGCTGGAAAGCGTGCTTCGCGGCACGGCTGAGAAACTTCAAGTCCAGGCCGCCAATTTAATTCATCCCGCGCGCGTTGCGCTGACCGGAAAATCCGTTTCACCCGGAATCTTTGACGTCATGTCCGTGCTCGGCAAGGAAGTTGTTTTGAAGCGGCTTCAGTATGTTATAATTCACTTCGATCAATTACCGAGATAATATCTTGAACGACTGCCTGTTTTGCAAAATCGGAAAAAAAGAGATCCCGTCCAAAATCATCTATGAGGACGAGGACATGTTTGCGATTCGCGACATCAATCCTCAGGCGCCGGTTCATGTGCTCATTATTCCGAGAAAACATGTCGCCGCAATCAACGATTTAGACAGTTCAGACGCCGGGTTAGCCGGAAATTTAATCGTGCTCGCCAAAAAACTGGCGGTTGAAGAAAAAATTGACGACGGTTTTCGGTTGGTTTTCAATAATGGAAGCAAGGCCGGTCAAACGGTGTTTCATATTCATTTGCATCTTTTGGGCGGAAGAAAAATGACTTGGCCTCCGGGCTAAACAGGAAAGTGAGAGAAGATGAAAAAAATAGTTATTTTGTTGGCTTTCTTTTTTATGTTTGTCGTTTATTCAATGCCGATTTTTGCCGCGGAAAATACGGGCAGTTCCTTGTTGAAGCTAAACGGTGAAGTCTTAGAAGTTGAAGAACTAAAAGAGCCGCTTGGCAGCGCAATTTACACGGTTAAAGATCTGTCTTCCGGAGCCACGGTCAAGCTTTTGGCAGATAAAAACCGGAGCCTGGTCAAAATTGGCGGCGTGACTCAATCAGCCGGAGATGTTTTAGGCGGAAGCAAAGTCGTCATTATTTACCAAAAAACCGCCAATCAAAATTTGCCGGAAATCGTGTTCGCCAAAGTGACAAATTCAATTTCTTGATTCCTGCGGCTATGGCGAAACTGGCACTCCCAGTTGACATAAATAAGAATAGAAACTGGGACAGTGCCGACTTCCAATATTTTGAAATTCTTGCGGCGGTGGCGAAACTGGCAGACGCGCAAGACTTAGGATCTTGTGGGGAAACCCTTGGGGGTTCAAGTCCCTCTCGCCGCAAAAATTTCAATTTAAATGAAAGTCGGCCAGACGCGCAAGACTTAGGATCTTGTGGGGAAACCCTTGGGGGTTCAAGTCCTTCTCGCCGCAAATTTCAGTTCAAATCCTCATAAGGCATATTTATGTTGTACCGTTTCCTGACTGTTTTTGTCTTGCTCCTGAATTTATATCCCTCTGTTATTTATGCTGACCATCAGAGCGCTGCCGAAAGTGGAAAACCCATTTCACCGGTCTATGAGCATATGTTGGCCAATCAGATTTATAATCTCCGGCGCGAACTTCTATCTCATAAGCAGATTCAAAAAAATGATTCATTTTATGTCTTAGCGCTGAACGATCAGCTTTTGGCCGAATCTGTCCGTTTAGCCTTAAAGAAAAATTACCCTTCTATAAATTGGGAAGCCGACCCCAAGCTTTTGCCCGCCGGGGTTTTATTGGTTGAAGATTCAGCTCAAATGAAGCAATCCGATTTAGGCCAAAAAACGAGCTATGTCCTGATTTTTTCAAACGAGGAAGAAAACCCGGATCTGATTGATCAATTGGCCCGCCAAGGATTTAAACTTCATTCGGATTTGGCATTTTTTGAATTGGAATATGCCCAAGATGAGCGGGGAAGGCAAATTGTCGATTTGGACCAAACGCGGTTTCGAAACCAGATATTCGAACGCCTGGTCCGTGAAGGGATGAATCCCGTTCAGGCCCATTCTGAGGCCGAAGAAGCCGTTAAAAATTTCCGAAAATTAAAGCACCCAAAATTATTAATTTTTGATAGAATATTTGGCTAAGAAAAGCTAAAAGGCAATCATTTAAAGGTAGGAACGAAACGATGAGCGAAGCGACAAAAACAATGCCCAAATCAAAACCAAATACCAATCATCAAGCTTTAATTGCATGGGCCAATGAAATGGCTGCCATGTGCAAGCCGGACAGCATCTATTGGTGCGACGGATCAGAAGAAGAAAGGCGCCAATTAGAACAAGAATCTTTGGCAAAAGGCGAAATCCTTAAGCTGAATGAACAGAAACTGCCCGGATGTTTTCTTCACCGGACCGCCACTAACGACGTTGCCCGCACCGAACATTTGACCTTTATCTGTACGCTCAAAAAAGAAGACGTCGGCCCCAATAACAATTGGATGTCTCCGAACGAAGCCTATTCTAAAGCCCGGGGATTTTTTGACGGCGCTATGAAAGGCCGCACGATGTATGTGATTCCGTTTTGTATGGGACCGATTAATTCTCCGTTTAGCAAAATCGGCGTCGAACTAACCGATAGCATTTATGTGGTCCTGAATATGAGAATTATGGCCCGGATCGGGGCACCTGTTTTAAAAGCGCTCGGCAGCGACGGCAAATTTACAAAAGGACTTCATTCAAAAGCTGAACTCGACATCACTAAAAGATTGATCCTCCATTTTCCGGAAGACAATACGATCTGGAGCGTCGGTTCCGGTTATGGCGGAAACGTTCTTTTGGGTAAAAAATGCTTGGCGCTTCGCATTGCCAGCTGGCTTGGCCGTAAAGAAGGCTGGATGGCCGAGCATATGCTCATTTTGGGCATCGAGCGAAACGGTGTGACCAAATATATTACCGCGGCATTTCCCAGCGCCTGCGGCAAAACCAATTTGGCGATGATCGTTCCACCGGAAGGTTTGAAACACAAAGGATATAAAATTTGGACTGTTGGCGATGACATCGCTTGGCTTCGGATCGGAAAAGACGGCCAATTGAGAGCGGTCAATCCGGAATCCGGATTCTTCGGTGTTCTGCCGGGAACAAATTCCAAAACCAATGCGGTGGCGATGGCCACGATGAAGAAAAATACCATTTATACCAATGTTGTGCTCGCCAAAGACGGAACTGTTTGGTGGGAAGGCGGAGACGGAAACCCGCCTGAAGAAGGAATTGATTGGATGGGCAATCCTTGGAAGCCCGGAATGAAAGACAAAGATGGCAAGCCGGTTCTCGGTGCGCATCCAAACAGCCGGTTCACAGCCCCCATTACGCAATGTCCGACGTTTTCTTCGAAAGCGGATGATCCGGAAGGCGTTCCGATTTCAGCGATTATTTTTGGCGGACGGCGTGCCCGAGCGGCTCCGCTGGTTTATGAAACTTTCAATTGGCAGCACGGTGTTTACGTAGCCAGTCAAATGGCAAGTGAACGGACGGCCGCGCAAATGGGCAAACAAGGTGAAGTTCGCCGCGATCCCATGGCCATGCTTCCGTTTTGCGGTTACAACATGGCGGATTATTTCGGCCATTGGCTGAATATGGGCCGCAAGCAAAACAAACCGCCTAAAATTTTTCATGTCAACTGGTTCCGCCAGAATGATCAGGGCAAGTTTATTTGGCCCGGATTTGGCGAAAACCTCAGAGTTCTTGAATGGATTTTGGCCCGCGTCGAAGGCAAAGGCGAAGCGGAAGAAACTCCGATCGGATTCATTCCCAAATCAAACAGCATTGACTTAAATGGTTTGGATCTTGATGCAAATTCCATGAATCAACTGCTGTCGATCGATTCAAATGAATGGCTCGAAGATTTAAAGCTTCAAGAAGAGTTTTACGCCCAGTTCGGCGACCGACTTCCCAAAGAAATCAAACAGGAGCTTGACGGCCTAAAGCAAAGATTGAACAGCGCTAAATAGGGCCGTACCGTGTATACTTAAGCATGCCCGCAAAACTTCTCGTGGTAGACGATGAGAATGGAATCCTCGACGAAGTAAAAGGTTTTTTCGAGGAAGAAGGTTATCAAGTTTTTGTTGCAGACAGCGGGGAAGAAGGCATTCAGCTTTTAAAACGCGAAAAGCCCGACGTTCTTTTGGTCGACATGAAACTTCCGGACATGTCCGGTTTGCTTGTTTTGAAAGTTGCCAAAGAGTCATGCCCGCTTACCAAAGTCATCGTTAATACCGGATATGTGGATCAAGTCCTCATTGATCAGGCTGAAGAACTTGGCCGGGATGTATTCCTCCAAAAACCTTTTGACCTTTTATGTTTGAAAAAAGAAATTGAAAAGCTTCTAGGAATATAAATGCCGCGACAAACGATTTTAGTGGCTAGTGAAAATAAAAAAGCAATTGAGGATATTGCAGATTATTTTTCCGACACCGAATCGGTTCCCACCATTGTTCGTTCGAAATCGGATGTTTCAAACTTATTTAACTTTAAGCCGGACGTTCTATTTTTTCAGGGTGATTGGCTGGACCAGCGGCTGAGCAGCCGTTTAAGCCAATTTAAGTTTGAAAAGCCGACTGCCAAATATTTTAGCTTGGGAAATCTTTCCGCCGACGGTATCCACTGGGACGGAAAATTGGAACTTCCCATCGATGAGCGTTCTTTCCGAAAAAGCATCCTAAGCCATGTGGCGCTTCCGAGCCCGATCAAACTTTTGATTGTGGATGATGAACCTGAAATTATCGAGGTGGTTCAGGATTATTTTGAGGTCAGGAAGGACCCGCCGTTTCAAGTGCGCACAGCGCTGAACGGACTTGAAGGGTTTAAATTGGCTGAGCAAGAAACGCCACACTGCGCTATTTTAGACATCAAAATGCCCGTCCGCACCGGTGTTGAGCTGTACCGGGATTTGATGCGCGCCGGATACAAAATTCCAACGATCATTTTTATCGATTCAACTGCCGCCGATGACATCCTTGAAATTAGGAAATGGGGTGCTCCGGTTTTCGTTGAAAAGGGCGGTCCTTCCAGTTCTATGCCGGATATGCTTGCTCTCGTCAAAAAGTTGGTCGCTTTTTCTTAACTTTTACCCCTAATATTTTAGTTCAGTTTGTCCGCCTGAGAGCCGAAAATCAATATAGTCGTTTTCTCATCAACGGAGGATATAAAAACAATGAAAAAGAAAATCGCTATCATGTTGTTGTTGCTTGTGGTTTTAAGTGCTTCCCAAGCCTGGGCGGCTCCATCGTGTCCGCTTGGAAATTGGGCGGGTGAGAAGGCTCAGTCTGATTCTTATCCAACGAAATTTATGGGACAGTTTGTGCTCGGAGTTGATCAGATTCTAACGTCTCCCATAAAACTAGTCTGGTACCCGTATGATCACATTGTGACGCAGAAAAAATATGCGACGGGTTTGTTTACCGGTCTAGGCCAAGGTCTCGTAGAAGCTGTGGAAAGCATTGGTGCGGGCGTGGTCAATATTGTGACTTCACCGGTGCCTGGTTACCACGGAATTAAGCTGGACTCGGTAGATACGGCAACAACGGCGTAATTGATTTAGTTTCATGTTTTGATGCAAAAAAACGGGCACTGAAAAGTGCCCGTTTTTTATGCCCGTAAACGCCTCACTTTGCTTTCCCCTCCAATTGACTCGCTTTGTCCCTTGCTGTAAACTAACTTTCTCAAAGGTAAAGGTTTGAAGATGGACCCAGATACAAGACCTGAAATGGAGCGGATTAAGGAAGACAGTCGTTACCTGAAGGGGACGATCAAAGAACAGCTGTCTGCTCCGACGAGTCATTTCCCCAAAGATACCGCTCAACTCCTTAAAGCCCACGGGACTTATCAGCAGGATGACCGTGATATCCGGAATAAGAGAAGAAAAGAAGGCCAAGAACCTCTTTATTCCATGATGGTCCGTTCAAAGACTCCGGGTGGGCGGCTTACCGCAGACCAGTACCTCATGTTTGACGAACTGGCTGATCAATATGGAAATCACACATTAAGAATAACAACCCGGCAAGGTTTTCAGTTTCATTCTGTGTTTAAAAAAAATCTGAAGACCGTCATTCGTACGATCAATCAAAAATTGGCGACCACTTTAGGCGCTTGCGGCGACAATGTGCGCAACGTCCTCGGTTGCCCCGCGCCTTCGGCGGACCGGCTGAAACTTAAAGTGTATGAACATACAAAATCCATCTCGGACCAATTTCTGTCCAAATCGGGCACCTATCATGAAATTTGGTTAAACGGCGAGAAGGTCGAAGACCTCACAAAGAAAAAGCCGGAGGAAGTCGAGCCTATTTACGGAAAATTTTACCTGCCGCGGAAATTCAAAATTGCCCTGGCTTTTCCCGAAGACAATTGCGTTGATGTCTATACGAATGACATTGGCATTGTTCCGGAAGTGAAAAATGGGGAAGTGGCCGGATTCAATATCCTGGTCGGAGGCGGTCTTGGAATGTCTCATGGCGCAAAAGATACCTTTCCGCGGCTTGCAGATCCTTTATGTTTCGTGAAACCGAATGAAATTCTGGAGATCACAAAAGCGATTCTGCTTGTCCAGCGTGATTTCGGCGACCGGAAAAGCCGAAAACATGCCCGCATGAAATATCTTATTCATGACCGGGGTTTGGCTTGGTTTGCCGCAGAAGTGGAAAAGCGGTTCGGTAAAAAATTAGAACCCGCTCATTCCATTAAATGGCACGGCTTCCAAGACCACTTGGGCTGGCACGAACAAGGCAACGGCCGGTTTTATTTTGGCGTCTCAATTGAAAACGGAAGGATTAAAGATGACGGCAGTTTGCGGCTTAAATCGGGCATCAAAGCAGCGGTCACGCGGTTCAAAACGCCTGTTTATTTGACGCCGACCCAGGATTTGCTGATTAGCGATATTCAAGCGTCTGAAAAAACAGAGCTGGAAAACATTTTAACGTCCTTTGGAATTGTGCTTCCGGATCGTTTGTCGATGATCCAGAAAAATTCTATGGCTTGCCCCGCACTTCCGACTTGCGGCCTTGCGATTACCGAATCAGAACGTCTGCTTCCGTCTCTCATTGATCAATTTGAGACCGTACTGCACCAATTGGGTTTGGACAAAGATCAAATTTCGCTGCGTATGACCGGCTGCCCAAATGGGTGCGCCCGGCCGTATTCTTCAGAGATTGGCCTGGTGGGCCGCGCTGCGGGGACCTATAATGTATATTTAGGCGGGAATTTGGACGGCACTCGGTTAAATGAATTGTTCGCCGAAAATGTTTCCGAATCTGAAGTGGTCAAGCAATTATGCGCAATTTTTAAATTGTATAAACTTCAAAGAAATGGCACAGAAGAATTTGGCAATTTTTGCTACCGGGTTGGTACGACTAAGCTTCGAGAATTAATTGCGAATTCAAACTAAATCAGGAGGACGTTATGGATCAGAAATCATTTGATATGGGATTGAGCCGTGAATCTAGCGCCACAGAGCGCGGATTCTTCCCGCAAGTCTTTTTCTGGATGGCTATGGGGTTGTCCTTAACCGGCATCGTCGCCTTATGGATGTCTACGAATCCAAGTTTCATCGTTGCACTTTCGAGGAATATGGGCCTTTTCTTGATTTTGGCGTTAGCCCAGTTCGGACTTGTGTTCTGGCTGTCCAGCCAAATTCTGCGGCTCAGTATTACGACCGCGACGACAGGCTTTAGCATTTACGCAACTCTGAACGGAGTTTTGTTTTCGAGTATTTTCTTAATTTACACAGGCGCTTCAATTGCTTCGACTTTTTTGGTGACTGCAGGCATGTTCGGCGCTGTGAGTTTGTATGGATTTACCACCAAGAAAGACCTCGCTTCCGTCGGTAGTTTCGCGTTTATGGCTTTGATCGGGATTATTTTGGCCTCGATTGTAAATTGGTTCCTGAAAAGCGAGGTTTTCTATTGGATCCTGACGTATATCGGGATTGCCGTATTTGTGGCTTTGACCGCTTATGATGTCCAGAAGCTCAAATCCATCCAAACGCAGGGCTTCCAGTCCGAAGAGCTAATGAAGAAGGCCGCTTTGCTGGGCGCGCTTGCTCTGTACCTGGATTTCATCAACCTCTTTCTTTTGCTCGTAAGGATCATGGGTCGCCGGAAATAACGCTTAAATAATACTTGAACTCCGTAAAGGCTTTATTTAGAATTATCTACAACAACAGCAGGGCAGTCCAGAGTCGAATGAATACGGTTTAAATTAACTAGCCGCAAGTTTAGAAACAAAAACTTGCGGCTTTTTTATTGGAGGCGTGGAACTAAAATGGCAAAAGGAGTTGTGAAGTGGTTCAGCAATCAAAAAGGGTATGGATTTATCACTCCTGAATCTTCCGACAAAGAAGTATTCGTTCATTACTCAGCAGTGCAGGGGGACGGATATAAAACTTTATCAGAAGGTGACAAAGTAGAATTTGATATTACGACCGGTCCGAAAGGTGAGCAAGCGACCAACGTTCGTAAAGCTAGTTAAAGTTTTTTTAAGAAACTCGATCTTTTGCTGAATAGTCTTTAAGTTGCATGCTTCCAATGGTGTTGGTCAGCCATTGGAGCCATTGGCTATCCTGCTTATCTTCAGGGATGCCGGCAAGGACTTTCTGCCGCATTTTTTGTACTGCCAAGTATTTCCTCAGAATTTCTTCAAAATCCCGTGAACGTCCTTTAAAGTTTTTCCAAACCCAATCCTGATAAAACATCAAAACAAAGTGGCCCTCGACCACAAACAATTTTTCAATTTCCGCCTTAACGTCTTCATCCGTGACTTTGATGTGCTCGCGCTTCGCCTCGCGCGCAAGGATGATCGTCTGCCACGTTAACGCCCGAAGTTGTTCTTCCGTTAAGGGTTCAGACTCGGGAGCTTCGAATTCCTTTTTCTTAACTCGGGTCATCAAATCATAAAACCGCATGGTCGATGAGAATTCCTTCTTTGTGATTTTTTCACCCCGAATCGAGCCTTCATAAGGGGATGAGAGTAAGGTGGAAATGCTCAGAGTTCCGACCCCCCATGCCACAAAGGACAGAACTACGACCCAAATGATCGTTTTGATGTTTTGGCGGTAGAACTTAAGCATGTGCCTATTATATCGAAGTGGCCCATTCAAGCAATTCATAAATTGTGTTTACCCTTGTTTTTAGAAGGACTTATGTTATAATCTCCGACATTAAAAATTAAACTCCTGTGAAATTTCTTAAAGCCTCCATAGTGGTCCTGTTTATTCTGAGTCTTTCCAGTGCAGGGCTATCTCTTTATCTTTCCAACATTCGCGAAAATGAAAAAGAAAAGCGAATTTTTCTCGAAGGTGTGAAGACCGATTTGGAAACCCGTCTGGGCAAAGTTGAACAGGACAAATCGCAGCTTTCCCAGAAAGTGGATGATCTCCAAGAAGAAAACAAAAAAATTGCCGGACAACTCAAGCAGGAACAGAAAGCTAAGGAAGAAGCTTTGGCCCTGGCCGCTGAAAAAGAAACCGAACTTGAGGGTTTGCGAGGCGAAGCCAAGCAGGCCCAGTTTGCGTTTAAAGACGCTCAAAAAAGAAACCAAGAGTTAGAAAGAATCTTAGATGAACTTGAAGTCCGTATGCGCCAAATCGAAGGCCAAGGCCAAATGCCGAATTCTGAGGTTGGTTATATCGAAGTAAAACCGGCCGCTCCGGAAGCGCAGCAAAGTCCGGCGCCTGATCAAGCTGTGACACCTGCAAAACCGGAACAGACAGCGGATGTCACATTTAAACCGCTGACAGCGTTACCGGAACCGCCCAAAAAGCGCCGCTTCCTTTCGTTTCTGGGTTCCAGCGGTGATGAAAAAAATCCGGAGTCAACAGACAACAAAGCAGAATCCGTTGCGGTGACTCAAAAAATAGAAACCTCTGCACCGATTCGAATGCCGGCTGAACCCGTTCATTCTGCCCAACCTGCTGAGCCCGTACAGGTGAAAACCGAAACTCCGGCATCCGTTCAAAAAACAGATCAAGCAATTGCAGCCGGGAGCGTTCTTTTGGTCAACCGGAAGTATAATTTCGTAGTCATTAATTTAGGTTCCCGCCAAAGTCTGGGATTAGAAGACATCATCACGATTCAACAAGAAGGAAAAGAAATCGCGAAAGCGAGAGTGGAGAAAGTCTATGATGATTATAGTGCCGCCTACATCATTGAAGAGCAAACTGAGCATCCAATTACCGAAGGAAACCCCGTTAGTCGCGTTTAAGTCGTTTAAGGACCGCATTGGGGCGATTTTGGTCCCGCTCATGATTGTCCTTACTGTGCTGTGCATCGGATTGGTACTGGCAGTCCAAGCGTTTGAATTATTCCGGTATTTGAAGGTCGGTGGATGAAAAAAGCGCTTTCGATTTTTTTTGTTTGGATGATCTTATTTCAAGGAATTCTTTTGGCCGCAAATGAGGGCGCCTCAGCCCGATTAACTACCTTAATTAACAAAATCGACGAATTTGAAACGAAGCAGCAAGAAATTTTAGCCAAGCAAGATAAAATTTTAGAAGAGATCAAAAGCTTAAAAATTCAAGCGCGTCGATGAAATTAGCCGTTTTGTTTTCCGTTTTGATTTCATTGGTTCTTCTTCCGCTGCCGTTATACGCCGAAGATCCGGCCGTAACGGGGGATTTAGATAATAAATTGTCTCTGTTCGAGTCAAAACTTCAACGGCTTGAGAAATCGCAAGCTCAAGTTATTGAAAAAGACAAACAAACCGAAGATGAGCTTGCGGGTTTACGAATTGTTCTTCACAAAAAAGGCCGAAAAAAAATAGCATGATTTCGGCAGCTTCTAACCCCCGAATAGTTTATATGTTCGTTTCCGTTTTCATTTCGTTTTTTCTGCTGATTTCAAAACCGCTTTCGGCTGAAGCGCCCACGAACGCCAATGATTTGAGCGGCAAGTTATCCATACTGGAATCTAAAATCAGTCATCTCGTTTCCACCCAAAATCAGATTGTCGAAAAAAAATCTGAAATCGAAAAAGAACTCGCCACATTAAGAATTTGGATTCGGCGTAACCGAAGTTAACAACACTTCATGAGCCGCCTCGAAACTCATTCCGTCTCGAAAATTTCCGGTGAATATTCTCCGCCCGGCGATAAATCAATTTCTCATCGTCTTGCGATGCTGGGTTCATTGGCGGAAGGCACCAGTGAATTTTCACATTTTCTTTATTCGGGCGATTGCAAATCTACCATCGAAGCGTTCCAGCAAATGGGCGTTTCCTTTGAGCAAAAAGCCGATCATTTGACCGTTCGAGGCGCGGGTTTAAACGGGTTAAAAACGCCTAAAAATGATTTCTATTTGGGTAATTCGGGGACAACCATGCGGCTGCTTTTGGGTATTTTAGCCGGCCAACCGTTTGAGAGCACCCTCACCGGAGATCCTTCCTTGTCGCACCGGCCTATGCGCCGTGTGACCCAGCCGCTTCGGGAAATGGGGGCTATCATTACGGGGTCTGACGGTGCTAATTTTGCTCCGCTTCGGGTCAAAGGCGGGAAGCTGAAGGGAATCCGTTGGAAGAATGAAATTGCCAGCGCTCAGGTCAAATCCGCTATTTTACTCGCCGGTCTTTTTGCTGACGGCGAAACCATCATCGATGAACCGACGAATTCACGGGATCATACAGAACGTTTGTTTGGAGCATTCGGCGCACCGTTTCAAAAAATAAATTCAAAACTAAGCGTTCAAAAAGCAAAACGTCTTTCCTCCGTCAAATTCCGCGTTCCCGGAGATATTTCTTCTGCCGCTTTTTTTATTGCCGCCGCGTTAATTATTCCCGGTTCCGAATTAGTGGTTCGCAATGTAGGCCTGAATCCGACAAGAATCGGTTTTCTGGATGCGGTTCAAATGATGGGCGCGAATCTAACGATTGAATTTAAAAAAGATCAAGGCGAACCGATCGGTGATATTCGTGTGAAGTCGGCCCGATTAAAAGCGATCCAGCTCAATCAAAGCTGGATTCCGAAATTAATTGATGAGCTGCCGATCCTGATGATTTTATGTGCTTTGGCTGAAGGCAGAAGTGTGATCGAAGGCGCCGAAGAATTAAGGGTTAAGGAAACAGACCGGATTCGTTCGATGGCGGAAGGCTTAAAAGCGATCGGCGGAAAAGTTGAAGAACGGCCGGACGGATGTGTGATTGAAGGAGCCCAAGATTTTACGGGCGGAACGATTAAGAGCTACGGCGATCATCGGACAGCCATGAGTTTTTTGATCGCGGGTTTGAGATCTAAGAAGGGAATTGCGGTCGAAGATACGGACTGCATTCAAACTTCTTACCCCCAATTTTGGGATGATTTGTCGCGTCTTTCGAACGCCTGATTTACCAATATAAGGTGTAAAGCACTATGAAAAAGCAAAATGACGCAAAATGTGTCTCTGCTAGTGTTTATCGCCTAAATATGCCTTGACACCCTACAGTGGTTCCTTTAGAATCACTCCGCTGTTGGAGAATCTTCTAATCGCATCAATTCCAATCCAAAAGGAAGCTAATGGTTCTGTTAGACCAAGTCCTCGGTGTCTTCTCTAACGACATCGGAATCGATTTAGGCACAGCGACGACTCTTGTTTATGTTAAGGGTCAGGGCGTTGTTTTGTGCGAACCCTCTGTCGTTGCGATTGACCGCAACACCCATCAAGTTTTAGCTGTCGGCGAAGAAGCGAAACGAATGCTCGGCCGCACGCCGGGTAATATCGTTGCCGTTCGTCCGATGAAAGACGGCGTCATTGCTGATTTTGATATTACTGAAGCCATGCTTCGTTACTTCATCGGAAAAGTCCACAAAAGAAAACCTCTTGTTACTCCTCGCGTTGTCATCGCAGTTCCGAGCGGAATCACCGAAGTTGAAAAAAGAGCCGTAAAAGATTCAGCCGAACGCGCGGGTGCGCGCAGTCCTGTTTATTTAGTTGAAGAACCTATTGCTGCTGCAATCGGTGTCGGCCTTCCGATTCATGAACCTTCCGGAAATATGATTGTTGATATCGGCGGCGGAACAACTGAAATCGCTGTGATCTCACTTGCCGGAATTGTGTTTGCGAAAAGCATCCGAATCGGCGGCGACGAATGCGATGAAGCCATTATTAATCATCTGAAGAAAACTTATAATTTAATGATCGGTGAACGGACCGCCGAAGAGGTCAAGATTAAGATCGGTTCCGCTTATCCGCTGGAAGAAGAGACCACCATGGAGGTGCGGGGCCGCGATATTCTGGCCGGCCTGCCGAAAACCATCACAGTCTCTAGTGAAGAGATCAGGGAGGCGCTTTCAGAAGCCATTTCCCAAATTTTAGAAGCGATCCGGATTACGCTTGAACGCACACCGCCTGAGCTTTCGGCAGATTTAATTAGCCGAGGACTCATTTTGGCCGGCGGCGGGGCGCTTCTAAGAGGTTTGGATAAACTCATCAGCGAAGAAACAGGGCTTCCTGTTCACATTGCCGATGATCCGCTGACCGCAGTTGCGTTGGGTACCGGCCGTTATCTTAGCGATATCGGTCTTTTGAAACGTCTTTCCGTAAACACAAATAATCACAAACACTTCGAGCTTTAAGTTCTAAGCTCGGGATCACATGCACCTGAAACGGTCCCTCATTCTCGTTAGCGCTGTCCTTTTTCCCTTGTTGATCGGCGCTATTTCTCCTCAGTTTGTTCAAAATGTAAGATCCTTTACCACCACCGTCACAGGCCCGCTTCTTGAACTCCAAAATGAAGTCACCAGTTTCTGCAGAAAACAAGTTGGCTATCTTGTGGAATGGCCCAAGCTGAGACGAGAAAACGAAATGCTTAAAACCGAAATCGAAACTTTGAAATCGGAATTGCTGGACTTGGATGAAACGAAACACAAAATTTCACGCCTCGAATCACTGCTCAAATTAAAACAAAATTTTATCAAACAAGGACTTGCCGCGCAAGTGATCGCCAGAGACCCGTCCCACTGGACGCAGTTTATTGTGATTAATAAAGGAACTCGCGACGGTGTCCGGAAAAATACGGTTCTGATTAACGGCGACGGACTTGTCGGAAAAGTGGTTGTCGCAGGAATGTATTCTTCGCGGGCAATTCTGCTAACCGATTCAGAAGCCCGGGCAAGCGCTCTGAATCAACGTACCCGGGATGTGGGTTTAATCGAGGGCAATGGTTCACTGAGCCTAAAAATGAGCTATCTGGACCGGCAATCCAACATCCAGGTGGGTGACATGGTCATCAGTTCCGGTTTAGGCGGTATCTATCCAAAAGGAATTCCGATCGGCAAAGTCGAGACAGTCGGAACCGATAAAAACAATTTGAGTTTGTTCGCTTCGGTCAAACCTTTTGCCTCTTTTGCGAAACTAGAGGAAGTTTTATGTATCTCTTCTCAAACAAACGGTTAATTTTAATTCTGGCTTTTTTATTTTGGCTTGAAATTTCCATTCTCCCTTTATTTTCTATCGGGCGGGTCAAGCCGGATTTGATTTTTGTGTTTCTCTCTTTCTATGCTTTTCAGATTGATTGGAAACGCTTGATTCCGCTGGCTTTTGTTTTGGGAATTGTCCGCGACCTTCTTGCCAATTCGTTCTTTGGCCTTGAAACTGCTTCGCTGATCGGCGGCGCGCTGTTCCTTCAATTTTTTGCGGATCAATTTTACCGGGATGAACGATGGGTTCAAGCGCTCGGTCTTTTTTCTTTTTCTTGGCTCACGTTAATTCTTTATGCGTTTTTTTGCTTTGTCACCGACGGTCATCCTTTCAACGAGCCCATTTTAATGAACACTTTTTTTATTTCTCTTTATACCACGGGTCTCGGCGTGCTTTTATTTCCGCTGTTTACAAAATGGTTTAAACACGCGCTGCACGTTAAACAGTACGAATTATTCTAGGTATGCTTTCCATCTTCAAACGTTCCTTCCGGCTGCCGATTCTGCAGGTCTTTATCATGGGCGGCTTTTTTGCTCTGCTCTTTGGGCTTTTTCAAGCTCAAGTGGTTCGCGGCGGTTATTACCGGAAAGCGAGCGAACAAAATAGAATCCGGTTGATCCGGATTGAAGCGCCTCGCGGAAATATTTATGACCGCAACGGTATTTTGCTGGCAACGAACAGGCCGTCATATAACGTTTACGCGATTCCGGAGGATTTTGATCCCAAAGATATTCCTGTTTTAAGCCGCCTCCTGAAAATGCCGGAACACAAAATTAGATTGCGGCTTTCCTCGGCCCGGTTCACTTCCTTTACACCAGTTCTTCTCAAACAAGATGTCGCCAAAGAAATTGCAATGCGGATTGAAGAATTACGTCCCGAGCTGGGCGGCGTTTTTATTCAAATCGGATGCATGCGTTATTATCCGCAAGGTAAAGCCGGCGCGCATATCGTTGGTTATATCGGAAAAATTTCCAAGGAAGAATATTCCCGTTTGGATCCGACGGCTTATTCTTTTGACGGTTGGATCGGCCGCGCCGGAATCGAGCGCGTTTATGATTCACACTTGCGCGGTGAAGACGGTGGCCGTCAATTAGAAGTCAATGCTCGAGGCGTGCCGATTCGGCTGCTGAGTGAAAAGGATCCGGTTCCGGGCAAAGATCTTCATTTGACGATTGACGCCAGAATCGAAGCGGGCCTGATCGAACTTCTTCCGAATCATAGCGGGGCGATTCTTTTGATTGATTTGAAAAAAGGCGAACTTTTAGGCGCGATCAGCACACCGACATTTGACCCCAATATTTTTGTTTCCCCCGGCCGTGGCGCTGAACGGCTGGCTGCAATTGGCTCCAAAACGCGCCCGCTGATGGACCGAAGTTTCAACGGACTTTATCCGCCCGGTTCTATTTTTAAGTTGGTGACTGCCATGGCCGCGCTCGAAACCGGCGTTATCACGCCGCATACGACTTTTTCGTGTCCCGGATATTTCCGCTTCAACGGCAGTTCGAGAAAGTTTAAATGCTGGAACCACAGCGGCCACGGACGAGTTGACCTTTATACGGCGATCGAACGTTCCTGCAATGTTTATTTCTACAATGTCGGGCGTCTTTTAGGCGAGAAAAGACTTGCGGAATATGCCCGAAAACTTGGATTTGGTTCCACGATTCCGCTTGAAGTTCCGACCGCCGGGGGTTTGGTGCCGGACGCTGAATGGAAAAGCAAGATCCACAAAGACAAATGGTACCCGGGTGATACGATTACCTTTGCCATCGGCCAAAGTTATTTGTTGGTCAGCCCGCTTCAAATTCTTCGTTTAGTTTCTGCTGTTGCGACAGACGGAAAAATTTTGGACGCTAAATTAGTTCTAGATCCTCCTGACAAAAAACAAACGCAACACAGCAGCATCGCAGTCAAGACCGAAACGTTTAAAACGCTGAGGCAGGGAATGCTTCAAGTGGTATCTTCAGATCGCGGAACGGGCCAATTAGCCCGTGTCGGTTTTGCGAAGCTTGCAGCGAAGTCGGGCACTGCGCAAGCGCCTCCGGGAGAACCGCATGCTTGGTTCGGCGGTTTTTTTCCTTATGACGATCCGCAAATCGGCTTTGTCGTATTTGTAGAACGAGGTAAATCCGGCGGGTTTACAGGCGGACAAATTGCCAAAAAAGCAGCATACATTTGGAACGATCTCTATGGCACGCCGGTTTCTTAAAGACATTCATTGGCCGATTACTTTTCTAACGGTGGCGCTTGCTGCTGTCGGAATTTTTTCTGTTTATAGCGCCACATTTCGCAGCATGACCGACTATGCGAACAAACAGTTGATCTGGAGCATGATCGGCCTCGTTATTTTCTTTCTCACCATCAAACTGGGTTATCGTTTTTTTCTTAATATCTCTTATACGTTTTATGTTTTGACGATCGGGCTTTTGATTTGGGTTCTTTTCTTTACGGATGCCAGGTCCGGTGCGCATCGGTGGATTCCGATCGGACCGTTCGCGCTTCAACCATCCGAATTCGCGAAAATGGCAACCATTTTGATGGTGGCAAATTTCCTGGCCGGACGCAATCCCGGGTCAAATCATTTCCGCAATTTAGTTTTGGCTGCATTTTTTGTCGGTTTGCCGGCAATTTTGATTTTAAAACAGCCGGATTTAGGTTCCTGCCTTGTATTTATGCCGATTTTAATCGCCGTGATTTTTTTATGGGGCGTTAAAATCCGCTATTTGGTTACTTTTTCTATCTTAGGAGCAAGTAGTTTGCCATTCTTATGGCACATGTTAAAACCGTACCAACAGAAACGGCTTCTTGTTTTTGTGAATCCTTCCATTGATCCGATCGGCGCAAGTTATACGGCCATTCAGTCTAAAATCGCAGTTGGCTCCGGCGGCCTTTTTGGAAAGGGCTGGCTTCAAGGAACTCAGACGCAACTGGATTTCGTACCGGAACATCACACGGATTTTATTTTTACCGTCATTGCAGAAGAATTCGGTTATATCGGAGCGCTGTTCATCATTATTTTGTTTGCACTTTTAATCGCTTATAGTTTCCGGATTATGAGCCACACCACCGACAGCCGTGCGCGCCTTCTGGCGATCGGCGTGATCGGGTTTTTTTCGTTTCAAGTCATTCTGAACATCGCTATGACCATCGGTTTAGCGCCCATTACGGGAATTACGCTCCCGTTTATCAGCTATGGCGGCTCCTCTCTCATTGCCACCTTTTTTGCCTTCGGCCTCCTCTCCAGCATCTACCGAGAACGATCAATCTTCTAGCCCTGCTCAAAAAAGTTAAATTATAAGCTTAAGTCTATTGTTTATATAGACTTAAATACGGGACCTTGACTTGTAATTACAGGTAATGCCGGGTATACTTTCTAAAGTTTTTAAAAAAGACTTTTAAGGAGATTTAATAGCTTCCGTGGTGGAACCTTTAAAATCGAAGTTTACCCCTATACTCAAATCTGTTGCCTCTTTTCTGGTTCTATCATTCTGCCTTAGCACAATCAAAGATCCTTCTCTTTATGCTCAGTCTCTTTCGGGGAGTCTCATTCCACACCACGGAAGTCTAGCGAACCCGGCATCTGTTGTGGTTTCGCTTAAACTCCCCGAAGAGCTGGGCGTAATTCAAGATCAGTTTTTGCCGGATGATCCTGCAAAAATAGAACGCCTCTTAATCTACGTCCAGTCCGCTCATACCAACTTCGACTCTGAGCTTTCCACCCAAAGAATCAT
>OBEQ011142889.1_pt1 | contig 41758 bp, 47 predicted proteins | sample 1670901 | NCBI WGS metagenome assembly OBEQ01 (sample SAMEA104232315, study PRJEB22302) | groundwater metagenome | biome: forest; feature: aquifer; material: groundwater | place: USA | collected 2011-08-07 | depth 5.4 m
ACGCCGGCAGATTTACAGTCTGCTCCCTTTGGCCGCTCGGGCACCCCTCCTTTAACTACAGTGATTAGTGGTTAGTGAATAGCGCTTCTTCCACTACTCACTAACCACTACTCACTGCTTTAAATAGCTGGCGAGGAGACTCGAACTCCTGACCTGCTGATTACAAATCAGCTGCTCTACCAACTGAGCTACGCCAGCACTGCGACTCGCTCAGCTTTCACCAATCCTCACAGAATGACTTATCTTTTTCTAAGAGTCCCACACCCCTGGCGGGGTCTCGGGACAAAGTCGCGATTTTATAGGGAGGAAGCGCTGGAAAGTCAACTATTCTCTTTTGATTTCGACAACTTCTGGCGAGAGACCTCGTAAAGGAGGATTCCGGCGGCGACCGAGGCATTAAACGACCCGATTTTTCTCCCCTCCATCGGGATCTTCAGGAGGATGTCGCATCTCTCCCGAACGAGCTTTCTCAGCCCCTTTTCTTCGCTTCCGATGACCAGAGCGACCTTTTTTGGAAAAGCCTCCTCATGGAGCGGCTTGCCTGCCTCGGCGTCCGCACCATAAGTCCAAAAACTGTTTTCCTTAAGAACCTCCAGCACTTTTGCCACACTCGAAACCCGCGCAATCTTAAGATACTCCACCGCCCCGACCGCCGACTGGCAAGTCCCCGGTCCGATCGAGGCCGATTGGGTCTCCGGCAGGATGATCCCTCCCACTCCAAAGAGATGGGCGCTGCGGCAAAGGGCTCCCAAGTTGTGGACGTCCTGGATTTCGTCGGCGATCAGAAGCAAGGACTCCGTGAAAAGTTGGTCGACGGGGACGTAAGGATACCCTTCGGTCAGCGCCATGACTCCTTGATGGGTCGCTTGCGGATTCGATTTGTTTGAAAAAAAAGCGGGAGGTTGAATCTCGACTGGAATATTAGCCGCTCGGGCCGCGGAGAGGAGATCATTCTCGCGCTCCTCCAGACCTTTCTGGAGAAAAAGTTTCAAGACACGGCGACGCTTGGCCTTGATCAGATGCTCAACGGCGTGTCGGCCATAGACGAATTCAGACATGCGGGAGAAGCTATTGAGGATTCAGGATTTTGACAAACTATTAATGAAGTTCGGAATCGGAGAGGACCGTCTGTTTCTGCTGGTTGAGTTCTTGTTCCAAGATCTGAAGTCTGTCGGGGTGGATGGTTGCCAGTTGGTGACGGGCGGCATAGTAGAGCTTTTTCAGATGAGACATCCGGGTCAGAAGTTCCTGCTTCTTGGAAAATGAGCGGCATTTCTCATACGCCTTGAGGGTATATTCGTGATTCATCGAGCTGGTGACGAGGACCATCTGGAGGTTGGTCAAATTGCCCGAGGCCCCCTCACCGGTCCCGACTGTGATGAGGTCGATCTCTCCGGTTTCAGGACCTGTCAGATCTTCTAAATCGTAGTTCATAGTCGTGCTCCTGAGAGGGGTAATAGCAATCAAGCGGCCATTTTCTCGATTTTGCAAAAATATATAACTATATGTTTTTATTAACTTTTTACATGTATACTTTTAATGTGTACGTGAAATCGGGGTGGAGACCCCTCAAATTGGGGATTAGCGGATTGACCGGACGACCTGCACCGGATCTCGGGCCTCCAAGATCGGCCGGCCGATGACGAGATAGTCGGCCCCTCGTCGAATCGCTTCTTGAGGAGTGGCGATCCTCTTTTGGTCACCTTTATTCTGATCCGAGAGGCGGATACCAGGAGTGACAATCACAAATTTTTTCCCGCACGCCTTGCGAACCTTTTCAATTTCTTGAGGAGAACAGACGACCCCGTCAAGTCCCGACTTTCGGCAAAGCTTCGCAAGTCGAACCACTTCCGGAGAAGTCTTGGCGGTCCGGGCCTGACTCGTCAACACCGTGACCCCGATCAATAAAGGACGAGATCGACCGGTGCCGATCGCCTTCCGCGCCGCCTCCAACATTTCCAACCCGCCGCTCGCATGGACGTTGACCATAAAGACACCGAGGTCAGCCGCCGCCTTACAGGCCCCGGCAACCGTATTCGGGATGTCGTGAAACTTCAGATCGAGAAAAATCTTTCCCCCTTCATCGTGAACCATTTTGACCGCTTCGGGCCCGGCCGAAGTAAAAAGGACCGAACCGATTTTAAAAGAGGAGACGTCGTTTTTTAAAAGACGAACAAACCGGCGGGCTTCTTTGAGAGAATCAACATCGAGAGAAACAATGAGGCTCATGAAATTTGCCGGAGAAGTTCTTCCACCACTTTTTCTTTTTTCACCAAACCGATCTTTCCGGTTTTTCTTTCTTTAATTTCCACGTCACCGTTAGCAAGTCCCTTTTTCCCAATCTGGATCCGGAACGGAATTCCCAAGAGATCGGCATCGTTGAATTTCACTCCGGCGCTGCCTTCGCGATCGTCGATCAGGACGTCGATCTTTTTCTTTTTCAACTCTTCGTAGATCGCGTGGGCGACTTTCGTGACCTCATCGTCCCCTTGGCCCAGCGGAATCACCTCGACCTGAAACGGCGCGATCGCGAGCGGCCAGATGATTCCTTTTTCATCGTGATTCTGCTCGATCGACGCAGCGGCGGTCCGGCTGACGCCGATGCCATAGCAACCCATCACGATCGTCTGCTCTTTTCCTTCCGTATCCAGATAAACCGCCTTCATCGCCTTCGAATATTTTGTGCCGAGGAAAAAGACCTGCCCGACCTCGATGCCGCGCGCGCTTTTGACCGCCGTCTGGCACTTCGAGCATTTTTTATCTTCCGTCACCTTCTCGGTCGACGCGGCGTACTCGCACGACTCGCAGTAAAAAATCTCGTCCTCGCCCGACTGGGCCAAGACATGAAATTCATGCGACAGAGTCCCGCCGATCGCGCCGGTCCCCGCCTCGACCGGGCGGAAAGAAATGCCGCATCGGGTGAAGATTTTTTGATACGCCTCAAACATCCGCCAGTAGGTCTTGATCGATTCTTCTTCGTTGCGATCGAAGCTGTAGCAGTCCTTCATGATGAATTCGCGCCCGCGCATCAGACCGAACCGGGGCCGGATCTCGTCGCGAAACTTCGTCTGAATCTGAAAAAGAGAGAGAGGCAGTTGCCGGTACGATTTGATTTCATTGCGCACGAGGTCAGTGATCGCCTCTTCATGCGTCGGCCCGAGACAAAAATCGCGCTCGTGCCGGTCTTTGATTCGCCAAAGTTCCTTGCCGTAGACCTCCCACCGCTTCGTCTCTTCCCACAACTCCTTCGGCATCACGATCGGCAGCAAAAGCTCCTGCGCCCCCGCCACATTCATCTCTTCACGGATGATTCTTTCAATGTTGCGGATCACCTTCAAAGCGAGCGGAAGATAGGTATAGATTCCGGACGCGACCTTTCGAATCATCCCGGCACGGATCATCAACTGGTGGCTGATTATTTCTGCTTCGGATGGTGGTTCGCGAAGGGTGGGAATCAGGAGTTCGGAGAATTTCATTGCAGGAAACCGGTTTTTTCGAGGATCTGATTAATCTCAGAAGCGCTAATATTCTCTCTTTCACTCTTTGGATAAAGAGTGAGCAGATGAACTTCCCTTTCCTTTTCTAAAACGAGATAAATGATACGAAATCCCCCACTTTTCCCCTTTTGCATATCCCTGGATGCCATCCGAGTTTTCAGGACAAGTCCTTTACATCCCTGAATTCGATCCCCAGAATAGGGGGTCTTTTCCAATTCGTCGAGCAGTTCTTTGTAATCGTCACGAATTTTCCAATACTTATGGGAGAGGTCTTTAAGTTTTTTTGCAAAGAAGTCAGTTGCGAGGACCTTATAACTCATTCAAGAGATCTCGGGCGGGACGGACTTTTTTATTTTTGACCTGTTTGATACTTTCAACGATTTGTGCCGTCAGACCGGCCCTTTCAATTTCCCGAAAGCGAAGATACTCTGCAAAATCAAGCACCTCCTTCTTTTTCTCTTCCGGAAGGCTATCGAGTACTTCGTACATCCTTTCTACAGATCGTGTCATAATTGCTCTCAGTGTATTTCATGCTGAGAATTCCGTCAAGAATTTCACTAGAGGTCCGGAGAATTTCATTGCAGCCTTCTTTTAGGATACCAAAGCCGACTCTTCAAGGGGTATTCTCTAGAAAATCAGTTGATAATGAGTTCCTGCGGCGCGTCCCATTTTCTGGAGGAAGCCTTTTTGGCAGAGCTCGCCTAGCGCATAAACAATCGTGCTGCGCGGAACATCGGTGAATTTTTCGATCTCTTTTGTCTGGAGGCGTACCTCCGGATGCTCTCGAAACGCGGCCAGGACCTTCTGCAAGGCGGGTGATAGTTCTAAAAAATTTCGATGTTTGTTCGAATAGTAGTCGATATCTTTTTCCAAGGACTGGGCGAGTTTATCCAACAGAAAGCCTAAAAAATAATTAATTTTGTACTCTTTCGCATCTTGTCGAAACTTTCCCTCGGAGCATCTCCGCAAGGCCAGATAATATTCCGTTCGGCTCATTTCAATATGTCGATCGAGAGCCAAATAGGGAATCACTTCCGCCAATTTTTTATCGGGAGATTGCAGAATCCCCAAGAGAGTAAGGGCCCTTCCCATGCGGCCGTTCCCGTCCTGAAACGGATGGATCGCCAAGAATCGAAACACAAACTCCGCAATCACCGCCGGACTCCAATGATATTCCGGGAGGGCGCGGTTATACCACTCGACCAAATCTCTCATCGCCGCTTCCGTCATGGGGCCAGGGTCGGCCGTTCGGAGGATCTCACGAACGACTGTATTCCCTTTTCGTTCAATAACGCTGTTGGAGGCGACCTTGTATCTCCCCAGATAATGAGAGGCGGCCGGATAATATTGGAGCAATTCATGGTGAAGCTGACGGATAAAGGACTCCCGCAAAGGAAAGGAATGTTTTGCCTCGGAATAGACAATGTTGAGCACATCTCTCAAACCGGCGACTTCTTCGATGCTCCGTTCTTTGTCCTTCGACAATTTATTTTCAATGTCCTGTTTATATTTCAAAAAGGATTCGGACCGGTGATCTTGAGAGAGCACGGTATCAAGCCAGTCGACCTCCACATCGGTCAAGACGGCATTTTCAATGCGCGTTGAAGCCCCAATGTTGCTGATTTTGGCGAACCGATGCATCGCCTCCAAATAGCCCCTCTCCAAACCCTTCAAAAAAGAGGCCTTTTCAGACGATAGCTCTATGATTTTATTAAGTTTTCTTATTGAAAATTCATCAACTTCGAAGGAGATCATGCGCAAAACGTACAATATCAATCAATATTAATCAATTATTTATTGTTCAATATTATTCAATCTAGCTCAAGCCAACTCCCTATTATTACCCATATCTACCTAAATTAACTTGATTAAAACTATTTTATGAGTATAAATGGGTAATTTATTGGGTAAAATATGCAACCAAAGACAACGATTACCCCCCTGATCCTAGAACTGATTTCAGAGATCGATGAATTTAAAGGGAAATGGAAGGCCTTAAGCCAGCTGACTCCGGATCGGTTGAGGGGGTTAAAACGGATTGCCACCATTGAATCGATCGGATCTTCGACTCGAATCGAAGGGGTCAAGCTCTCCGATCAGGAGGTCGAGCGGCTTCTTTCCGGTTTGCAAAAAACCTCTTTTCGCTCCCGTGACGAAGAGGAAGTGGCCGGTTATGCGGAGGCGATCGAGATGGTTTTTGAATCGTTTGAGAATATCCCGCTGACTGAAAATCATATCCAGCAGCTTCATGGGGCCCTTCTCAAATACAGCACGAAAGATCAACGACATCGGGGTTACTATAAAAAATTTCCGAACCATGTAGAGGCCTTTGATTCCCGAAAGAAAAGCCTGGGAGTTATTTTCCAAACCGCTTCTCCTTTTGAAACGCCTCAAAGGATGAAAGAGCTTGTCGATTGGACGAAACAGTCTTTAGAGCAAAAAACCCTTCACCCTCTTTTGCTCATTGCCATCTTCCTCGTCCATTTTCTGGCGATCCACCCCTTTCAGGACGGCAATGGAAGGCTTTCTCGAATTCTCACGACTCTTCTTCTCTTAAGACACGGCTATTCTTACGTCCCCTACAGTTCCATGGAACACTTGATCGAAGAAAACAAAGATCAATATTATCTCGCCTTGCGCCGAGCCCAATCGACGCTCAAGGCCGATGATTCTCAATTAAACGAATGGATTCTTTTTTTTCTGAAAACATTAAAGAAGCAAAAAGATATTCTTACCCGCAAGGTGGATGTCGAAAAATCGATGTTCCGTCTCTCCCCTCTCTCCCAGGAAATTCTCCGACTCGCTCAAGAGCATGGCCGCATCACCAATGCGGCGATCCAATCGGTGACAGGAAGCAACCGCAATACCGTCAAGGCAACGCTGGAGAAATTGGTGAAAGAGGAGCGCTTGATTCGACACGGTAAAAAGAAAGGGACAGGCTACACCTTAAAATGAGCCCAACTCCCTCACCTTCTTCGGATCCTTCGTCCAATCTTTTTCGACCCGGACGAAGAGTTCCAGAAAGACCTTTCCGCCGAGCTGGGCCTCGAGGTCTTTGCGGGCTGATTCGCCGATTTTTTTGATCATCTGGCCCCCTTTGCCGATCAGGATCCCTTTTTGAGAATCCTTTTCCACAATGATTGCGGCCCGAATGCGGGTGAGGCCTCCCTCCTTTTTTGGCTCCTCATATGTTTCAGTTTGAACCGTCACCGAGTAAGGGACCTCTTTCTGGGTTAGACCCATCACCTTTTCTCGGACCACCTCCGACGCGATCAGTCTTTCGGTCTGATCGGTCACCTGATCCTCGGGAAAATAAGCAGGTCCTTCCGGCAGTCGCTTGAGGATCTCGGTCTCCACGATGTCACACCCGGCGCCGGAGAGGGCCGAGATCGGGATGATGGCCTCCGGATGGAAGGCCGATTGGCATTGCTCCATGAACGGAATGAGTGCGAGCGAGCCGCTCTTATCCACCTTATTGATCAACAGCAGGATCGGTTTCTTTTTGGAAAGGATTTGTCGATAGATCTCCCGATCCGTTTCCAAAAGAGCGGATTCAACCATGAAAAGAAAAAGGTCGGCGTCATGGATCGCGGCCTGCGCCATCTCCATCATCTGCTCGTTCAAGCTCTTATGCGGTTTGTGAATCCCGGGGGTGTCGAGAAAGAGGAGTTGGGCCTCGGGAAGGTGCTTGACCCCGAGGATTCGGTGTCGGGTCGTCTGAGGTTTGGGAGAGACCGCCGCGACCTTTTGGCCCAAAAGTTTATTGAGGAGCGTCGACTTCCCGACGTTCGGGCGGCCGATAATCGCGATGTAGCCTGATTTAAACATGCCCTAGATTTTCTTCAGGGCTTCCTGCGCCGCCGCCTGCTCTGCTTCCTTTTTACTATGACCCATTCCCTTTCCCGCCACCTCATTGCGAATGAAAATCTCTACGTCAAAGATTTTGTCATGATCCGGTCCCCGCTCGGCAACGAGCCGATACCGGGGAATCGAATGAAACCGTCCCTGGCATCTTTCCTGAAGCTCCGTTTTGTAATCCCGGTTAAATTCCTCCATCGGAGTTTCGTCCAAGAGTTTTGAGTAATGACGGTGAATCACACGGGCCGCCTTTTCAAATCCGCGGTCGAGATAGATCGCGCCGAGAACCGCTTCGTAGGCATCCGCCAGGAGAGAAGGCTTTTCCCTCCCGCTCGTCTGCTCTTCCCCCCGGCCGACGTAGAGATGCTCTCCCAAACGAAAATTCCGGGCCAACTCCGCCAGCTGCTTCTCGTTGACGATCGCCGCCCTCATCTTGGAAAGGTCCCCTTCCGAAAAACGGGGATACCTTTCCATCAGGAACTGACTGACGGCTAATTCTAGAACGGCATCTCCGAGGAATTCGAATCGCTCGTTGTGATGCTCGGCGGAAAGTTTTTTCTCGTTGGCGTAAGAACGATGGGTGAGCGCCCGTTTCAGGAGAAGCGGTTGGCTGAAAGAATAGCCGATCTCCTTTTCCAGAAGTTTGATCTTTTTTTTCTCTTCCTTGGTGAGGGTTTCAGAGACCTTTTTCAATCCAGCCTCCGCCCAAGACTTCGTCGCCCAGATACAAAACTGCCGCCTGGCCCGGCGTTACCGGCCCCTCGGGCGTCGTAAAATCGAGATGGATCGTTGTCTCATCCACCAACGTGAGAACGCCCGAAACCCCCTTATGCCGATGGCGCAGTCGTGCTTCGACCTCGGCACCGGTCGTGACCGCCTCGCGGTTGACCCATCGAACTCCGGTCGCGACGAGTCCGTTCTTCAAAAGATCTTTCTTTTCGCCGAGCACGATCTTGTTTTCTTCCGTTTGAATGTCGGTCACATAGACGCGCGACCCGGTCGCCACCCCGAGTCCGCGCCGCTGTCCGATCGTGTAGGCGTGCACTCCCTGATGCTCACCCAGCGACTCCCCCGCCGGATCGATGAATTCCCCCGGCCTTCCGGCAAATTCGGGAAATTTTTTCTCGATGAGACCGGCATAGTCGTTATCCGGTACAAAACAGATCTCCTGGCTCTCCGGCTTGTCGGCCGTCTTCAGCCCCGCGGAGCGGGCGAATTCCCGGACCTCGTCTTTCGTATATTTGCCGATCGGAAAAAGGGAATGCTCGAGCTCCTCCTGGCCGAGACCAAAGAGAAAATAGCTCTGGTCTTTGTCGTGATCTTTTCCGCGCCAGAGATGATAGCGGCCGTTCCGGTCCCGGCTCTTTTGAGCGTAATGGCCGGTCGCCAAATAATAGGCACCGAGACTCTTGGCCTTTTGAAGGAGCGCCAGGAACTTGATCTGCTCATTGCAATGGACGCACGGATTCGGCGTCCGGCCCCGGTTGTACTCGCGGACAAAATTTTGGATCACCTTTTCCTGAAATTCGTCTTTGAAGTTGAGCGCGTAAAAAGGAATGTCGAGCTTTTGGCAAACGCCGCGGGCGTCGTTGATGTCATAAGCCGAGCAGCAAGTCCCTCCGACGGAGGGAAGCGATTCCGACGAAGTCGGCCCCTCTCTCATATCATCGTGCGTTTTCATCGAAATACCGATCACCTCCATCCCCTGCTCCTGCAGAAGAAGGGCGGCGACCGAGCTGTCGACCCCGCCGCTCATCGCGACGACCACTAAGTTTTTATTTAAGACGGACATAAGGCTTTGTCATCCCCTCACTCTCTCTATAACCATCGGGACCCGTTCAAGTACATAGTCAATATCGGCTTTCGTTGTATATCTCCCTAGAGAAAACCGCACCGCCCCCTTGGCCTCCGCGCGCGACACCCCCATCGCCAGCAAGACATGGGAAGGCTCGACCGCCCCCGACGCACAGGCCGAACCCGACGATACCTCAATCCCCTCCCGATCGAGCGCAATCAAAATCGCCTCGCTCGTCACCCTTTCAAAGGTCATCTGAACGGTATTGGCGACCCGGCTTTGCCGATTCCCCTGAATTTTCGTACCTGGGATACGCGCCACCAGTTGATTTTCAAGGAGGTCTCTCAGACCGGCAATTGCGGATGAATCTATATGTTCCCGGATCGGGTGGCAAGCGGCCCCAAAGCCGACGATGCCGGGGAGGTTTTCGGTCCCTCCCCTCTTTTCCATCTCCTGGGCGCCGCCATGGAGAATCGGCCGGATCTCGACTCCTTTGCGGACATAAAGCGCGCCGACCCCTTTCGGACCATAGATCTTGTGGGCGGAAAAAGAAGCAAGGTCGACCGGAAGTTTTGAAAGCTCGATCGGGATTTTTCCCAGCGCTTGGACCGCATCGACATGGAATAAAATTTTCCGCTCGCGGGCAACGGCGCCGATCTCCCGAATCGGATAAATATTCCCTATTTCGTTGTTCACCCACATGAGAGAAATCAGCCGGGTATTCTCCCGAATCGCCGCTTTCAATTTTTCCAGATCGATATTTCCTTCGGAATCGACCGACAGACGAGTGACTTCTACCCTTCCCTCCGCTTCCAACGCCTCCACCGTCTCGAGGACCGACTTGTGCTCGACGACCGACGTGATGAGATGTGGGATGGAGGATCCGATTTTATTCACCACCCCCCGGATCGCCAGATTGATCGCCTCGGTCCCGCCGCTTGTGAAGACGATTTCCTCGGAACGGCAGGAGAGAGACTGCGCCACCTGTTCGCGAGCCTCATCCAACGCCTTCCGCGCCCGGGCCCCCGACGCATGAAGGCTGGAGGGATTTCCGAAAGTCTCCCCCAAAAAAGGCATCATCGCCTCCCGAACCTTGAGATCGACTGGCGTCGTGGCATTGTAGTCGAGGTAAACGCGTTGCATAGAACAACAGACCCTAAATCACGGTTGGATTTCAATCAAGGTCATGATAGAAGAGATCATGAACAAGCGCCCGTTGACGGACAAACAGAAGGCCGTTTTAAGAGGGCTTGGGGTTCAGGCGGTCTATCTCTTTGGTTCGCGTGCCCTCGGCAAAGAAGGTCCGCTTTCCGATTATGATTACGGTGTTCTCCTGTCAAGGCCCGGCCACCATCGTGGGGATCCGATCTACGATCGTCTCTATGACCTTTTCGCCGAAATCTCTCCGCGCACTCTTGCCAATGACGTCATCGACATCGTTTTCTTGAGGGATATCGGATTGGAACTTCGTTTTCACGTGGTCCGTTACGGCGTTGTTATTTTTGAAACCGATTCCGGTGCGAGAGTCAATTTTGAGTCCGACACCGTACTTCTTTACAGCGACTTTCGCCCGTTACTCGACCGATTTGACGAGGCAATTATGGAATCCTTATGAAAAGAGCGCCGCTGGAACGAGAAGCGATCCTTCCCCGCCTCGACGGGATTCAGAAAAACCTCAAAAAACTTGAGAAGCTGGCGGCGCTTCCCTTTGAACAATTCTCGGAGGGAGATCCCCTGGACCTCGCGCAGCACCACCTTCGTCTGGCCTTGGAAGGAGTTTTTCATCTCTCCTCCCACATCCTGTCCCGCCTGCCGGGCGGCCGGGCCGTTGAGTACAAAGAGATCGCGAAAAAGATGGGGGAACTGAACGTCGTGCCGCGCCCGTTCGCGGAGGCAGCCCTGATTCCAATGGCCGGCATGAGAAATATGCTGGTTCATTATTACGCCGATATCGATAAGAAAAAGCTGTACGAAGTTGTTCGAAACCACCGAAAAGATATTGAAAAATTTTTGGGTTTCATCAAGGAGATCGTGGAGAACCCCCAAAAACTCGGGCTGACGATCGATTAAATAAAGTTTAACATCAAAGAAACAAAATCACGATCTTCACCTCCGGATGCAGCGAGGCATGGACCGGGCAGGTCAGTGCGGCGCGTTCGAGTTTTTTTAGAATTTCTTGGGGGAGTTTTTGTGGGAGGGTGAAGGTCACCTTCAAAGTCCCGATCCGGCGGATCGGTTTGGCCGTCATCTCTTTTTGCACGACAATCTTCATCCCTTCGAGAGGGATTTTATCCCTCTCCGCGACAAAAGCCATCGTCGTCCCCATGCAGGTCCCGAGCGCGGTCGCCACAAGATCGGTCGGCGAAAAGCTCCTCCCCTTGCCGCGGTTATCGACCGGCGGATCGGTCAGAATCTCCACCCCCGAAGGGCGATGAACCGCCTTAAAGAGATAATCCCCCTGATAGGTGACGTTGATTTCAACCATAGGCGAGGGAGATACCACCTCTCCGAGCCTGTCGAAAGCGAAAATTGCAATCAAAACAGATCTTGATTTACTCTAAGGCTTGAGACATCTCTCCGTGTAACCCATGGATATCCTTCCCACTCGAATCAAGGCCACCTCCCCCGAATTCAAAGAAAATCAGGCGAACCTTTCGTCGCTGACTGAAGAGCTGAGAAAAAATCTTAAAAAAGCGCAGGCGGGCGGGAGTGAGTCGGCGGTCAAGCGGCATCGGGAGCGAGGGAAGTTTCTCGCGCGAGAGCGGGTTGAAAAAATCCTTGATCCGGGATCGCCGTTTTTGGAATTCTCGGCGCTTGCCGCGAACGGAATTTATGACAATGAGGCGCCGTCCGCCGGGGTTGTCACCGGCATCGGCGCGGTCCACGGGCGCGAAATCCTTTTCGTCGCGAACGACGCGACGGTCAAAGGCGGCACCTATTATCCGTTGACCGCGAAAAAACATCTGCGCGCCCAGGAGATCGCCCTCGAAAATCGACTGCCTTGTGTTTATCTCGTCGATTCGGGCGGGGCTTTTTTACCGATGCAATCGGAGGTCTTCCCGGACAAAGAACATTTCGGTCGAATCTTTTTCAACCAGGCACGGATGTCGTCGCTCAAGATTCCTCAGATCGCCTGCGTGATGGGCTCCTGCACCGCCGGCGGCGCTTATGTGCCGGCGATGAGCGACGAGACAGTCATCGTCAAAGGAAACGGGACGATCTTCCTCGGAGGCCCGCCGCTCGTCAAAGCGGCGACCGGCGAGGTGGTCACCGCTGAAGACCTCGGCGGTGGGATGGTCCATTCGAGCAAATCAGGCGTCACCGATCACTTGGCAAACGACGAAGAAGAGGCCTTTCGACTCACCCGAAACATCGTCGAGAATCTCAACCGCCCGCGAAAGACCGAGATTGATCTCTCCCTGCCGGAAGAACCGCTCTACGATCCCAAAGAAATCTACGGCATCCTGTCGAAAGATCCCCGCAAACCTTTTGACGTGAAGGAAATCATCGCGCGTCTCGTCGACGGCAGTCGTTTTCATGAATTCAAGGCGCTCTACGGCACAACGATCGCCTGCGGCTTCGCGCGCATCCTGGGCTATCCGGTCGGGATCGTCGCCAACAACGGCATCCTCTTTTCGGAAAGTTCGCTCAAGGCGGCCCATTTCATCGAGCTTTGCAATCAACGGGGCATCCCGCTCGTCTTTCTGCAAAACATCACCGGCTTTATGGTCGGCCAAAAATACGAAAACGGCGGGATCGCGAAAGACGGCGCCAAGATGGTGACGGCGGTCGCCTGCGCACAAGTGCCAAAATTCACCGTCATCATCGGTGGCTCGCACGGCGCCGGAAATTACGCCATGTGCGGACGCGCCTACGGCCCGCGGCAGCTTTGGATGTGGCCGAATGCCCGTATCTCGGTGATGGGGGGCGAACAGGCGGCGACCGTCTTGACGACCGTGAAAAAGGAACAGCTCGAGGAGAAAGGCCAAAAATTTTCAGCAGCCGACGAAGAAAAGATCCGCAAACCGATTTTGGAAAAATACGAGACGGAAGGAAACGCCTACTACAGCACCGCGCGGCTCTGGGACGACGGCATCATCGACCCGCTCGATACGCGTCAGGTGTTGGGACTCGGCATCTCCGCCTCACTAAACGCCCCGATTCCGGCCACCGACTATGGGATATTTAGGATGTGAAAACACTCCTCCTCCAAATCGACGGCCCAATCGCCCGGATCAAGCTCAACCGGCCGGAAGTAAAAAACGCCTTCAATGCCGAGTTGATCCGAGAACTTGCAGGCACCCTCCGTGCGGTCGAAAAAAATAAAAAGGTCCGGGTCGTGGTTCTTTCGGGCGAAGGAAGCTTCTTCTGCGCCGGGGCCGATCTGAACTGGATGAAATCGTTCGTCGGCGCCGCGAAAAAGACCAACGAGGCCGATGCGCGCCATCTCGTCAAACTCCTGCAACTCTTGAACAACCTCAAAAAACCGACGATCGCCCAGGTCCACGGAGCGGCAATCGGCGGCGGCATGGGGCTCCTCGCGGCCTGCGACATCGTCGTCGCCGCTTCGAGCACCTTTTTTGCTTTAGCGGAAGTCAAACTCGGCCTGATCCCGGCAGTCATCTCCCCTTTTGTGATCGCCCGGATGGGGGCCTCGGCGGCGCGGCGTTACTTTCTGACCGGCGAGCGCTTCACCGCCGACATCGCGCTCCGGCTCGGCCTTATTCACGAAACGGTCCCGATTGAAGAACTTGAAAATACGGTTGCGAAGATCGTCCGCCAATTTCTCTCCGCCGGACCGGAGGCAGTCAACGAGGCGAAGAGACTCATCCAAAAAGTGGCGGGCCTCCCCTCTTCCGTCCACGCCTACACCGTTAAAACGATCGCGCGTCTGCGCGCCTCCCCGGAGGCCCAGGAAGGGATGAAGGCCTTTTTGGAAAAACGCGAACCCGATTGGAATGTTTCTTAAAATCCTCATCGCCAACCGCGGCGAGGTCGCCGTCCGCCTCCTCCGCGCCTGCCGCGAGCTTCGGATCCCCGCAATCGCGATTTATTCAGACCCGGACAAAAATTCTCTCCATGTCAAAAAAGCGGATGAGGCGCATCCTCTCGGCGGCTCCTCTCCGACGGAAACTTATTTGAATATTCCCAAAATCATCGAGATCGCAAAAAAAGCCGGTGCCGATGCGATCCATCCCGGTTTCGGCTTTCTCTCGGAGAATGCCAACTTCGCCGAGGCGTGTGCGAAGGCGGGAATCAAGTTCATCGGACCGAAACCCCAAGTCATCCGCCAAATGGGGGACAAGATCGGTGCAAAGCTTTTTTTAAAGCCGCACGGGATTCCAGTCATCCCCGGTGTGGAGAAGGCGATCGCCGACCCGAAAGAAGCAAAAAAGATCGCCGACGGGATCGGTTATCCCATCCTTATTAAGGCAGCCGCCGGAGGAGGCGGCAAAGGGATGCGGGTTGTTCGAAAACCGGAAGAGCTGGTGCCCGCCCTCGAAGCCGCTCAACGCGAGGCCCAAGGGGCCTTCAACGACGACCGGGTCTTTTTGGAAAAATACATCGAGGCGCCGCGCCACATCGAGGTCCAAGTCGTCGCCGATGAGCACGGGACTATCGCCCATCTCTTCGAACGCGAATGTTCCCTCCAGCGCCGCCACCAAAAGGTAATCGAAGAAACCCCGAGCGTCGCCCTCGATGCTGAATTACGAGAGAAGATCTGCACCACCGCCGTCAAGATCGCCTCGTTGATCGATTACAGCAGCATCGGAACGATGGAATTTATTTTGGACGCCCAAAGGAATTTTTATTTCCTGGAAGTAAATACGCGTCTCCAGGTCGAACACCCGATCACCGAGATGGTGACCGGAATCGATTTAGTAAAGACACAGATTCAAATTGCAGCAGGCCTAAAATTGAAAGAACTGGTGGGTGGTGTTTCTCAGCAAGGCCACGCCATCGAATGCCGCATCTACGCCGAAGACCCTGAAAACAACTTCTTCCCCTCGATCGGAACGATCACCCGTCTTCGTGAGCCGCGCGGCGAAGGAATCCGAGTCGATTCCGGCATCTATGAAGGATGGACCATCCCGGTCGAATACGACCCGATGCTGGCGAAATTGATCGTCCATGCCCCGACGCGCAGTGCCGCGACGGTGAAGATGCTGCGGGCCTTGGCCGAGTATGAAATTGTCGGAATCAAAACCAACATCCCCTTTCTAACCGATCTCCTCTCGCACCCAACTTTTCTCGAAGGAAGAACCGAAACCGGAGTCATCGACCGCCATTTCAAAGACTGGATTCCCGGAAAGCGGGAACCCGAAGATCCCTTTTCCCCCTGGAATCAGGCGAACGGTTGGCGTGCGGGTGAAGGAAAAAAAGAGACCGACGAAACAGCGCGGCGAACGGTCATGGCGGAGCGGAAAAAAGAATACCTGGCGACGCATAAACCCCACACGGGTAGCACCACCGGAGACCCGATCGCCCCAATGCCGGGCAAAGTTTGTAAAGTCCTGGTGAAACCGGGCCAAAAAGTCGTCGCCGGGGAACCGCTCATCGTCCTCGAAGCGATGAAGATGGAGAACACCATCGAAGCGCCGAGGGATGGACTCGTTCAAAAAATATTCTATACTGTGGGGGACAAAGTCGAGATGGGAGAAAAACTTGTCGAACTTTCCTAAAAAAGTCAAAATCGTCGAGGTCGGCCCGAGGGATGGACTTCAGAACGAGAAAGAGATCGTCCCGACGGAAGACAAGGTCCGTTTCATCGACCTCCTCTCGGAATCCGGACTTCCGGTCATCGAAGTGACATCATTCGTCTCCCCTAAATGGATTCCTCAATTGGCCGACGCCTCCGAAGTCTTTAAAAAGATCAAAAAGAAAAAGGGGGTCCGCTATCCGGTCCTCGTTCCCAATCTGAAAGGACTGGCGCGCGCCGTCGAGGCGGGGGCACAAGAGATTGCCGTTTTCACCGCCGCCTCCGAGACCTTTAACAAGAAAAATATCAACATGACGGTGGAAGAATCGCTTCGGGAGATCTCCCTCGTCGTCGCCGAGGCGCTGGAGCAGCGTTTAAAGGTCCGCGGTTATGTCTCAACCTGCTTTGTTTGCCCCTATGAAGGGAAAATCGCCCCGGAAAAGGTCTCGCCGGTCGTCGAAAAACTTCTTGAGATCGGCGTCGAAGAGATTTCGATCGGCGACACGATCGGCGCCGCAACTCCCGCCGATGTCGAAAAACTTTTTGAACTCCTTTTGAAAAAGGTTCCGGAGGAAAAACTGGCCGTCCACTTCCACGACACGCACGGCCACGCGATTGACAACATCACGAAATCCCTCGAACTGGGAATCGCCACCATCGACTCCTCCACCGGCGGCCTCGGCGGCTGCCCCTATGCCCCCGGTGCCGCAGGCAATGTCGCGACCGAAGCGGTCTTGAAAAAGCTCGATGGGATGAGAATCGAAACGGGCGTGAGTTTAAAAAAGATCGTCGAAGCTTCAAAATTTATCGGCTCGGTTTTGAAATAACCTTCACCTTGATTTCTACGAACTCCAAGGTCTATGGTCGGCGGAATTAGATTCTATGAATACGAACGAGCATCTGGCTTTGCCAGGGCTCGTGAGTTCTGGTGGGGGGTTCGGGGCGGACGGCGAGCGCCGGACCCCCGCTAAAAAAGGAGGCTCTCATGTCCCATATCGCTGCAAAATCTCCCGCCAAGGTTGAGTTGGAAGCGGGGAAAAATTACGCCTGGTGCGCCTGCGGGCTTTCGCAAAATCAGCCCTTCTGTGACGGGTCGCACAAGACCACCGATCTCAAGCCGCTCCTCTTCAAGGTGGAAGAAAAGAAGACCGCCTATCTTTGCCGATGCAAACAGACCAAAAACCCACCCTATTGCGACGGGACCCACAAAAGCCTTCCCTAAATCCATATGATTACCGCCACTCAGATCCGCGTCGGGAATGTCCTCAAGATCGACAACACCCTCTTTCGGGTCTTGAAGGTCCAGCACATCACCCCCGGCAAGGGGAACGCCCAGGTCCAGGCCGACATCCGAAATCTGAAGACCGGGATCAAAAATAACGTGCGGTTCCGCTCCGTCGAATCGGTCGACAAGGTTGATACCGAGGAACAAGAGATGGGCTTTCTTTATCGGGAAGGATCAATCTTCCACTTCATGGATCCGAAAACTTATGAACAGATCGAACTTTCCGAAACCCTTCTGGAAGACGCGATCCGTTACCTGAAATCCGAGGCGAAGATTACGATCATGAGCTGCGAAGGAAATCCCGTCAGCATCAGCCTACCGGTCCGAATGAGCTATACCGTCGTCGAATGCGATCCGGCAGCGAAGGGAATGGCCGGTGCGTTCAAAGACGCGAAGGTCGACAACGATACCGTCTTCAAAGTCCCCCTCTTCATCAAACCGGGCGACGTCGTCGTCATCAACACCGAGACCGGCGAGTATCTGGAAAAAGGTTAAAGCTGGCCGGTCTTCGAGCCGAAATATCTTTACAGACAGGACGGCGAAGCCGGAAGATAGCCGAGCGTGCAGGCGCGGGCGGTGACGGTTTCGTAGGTGGGGAAAGCGGGTAAAGTGGAAATGAGTTTGGGCATGATGACCGGCAGATCCGAGGCGAAAGAGAGCGTCGGTTTTGCGGCAAAAAACCCCGCGATGACGGAGAGTATTTTCGTTTCGTCGGCATCCGGGTAAAGCGATTTGATCGAGAACCAGTAATTTTCAAGGTCGGCGCGGGTCAGATTCGCATCGAAGAGAGGGGCCCGTTTCAATCCCCGGGAGTAGTGAGCGATCGCCGTGACATGGTCGATCACAACCGGGTCCGGCTCCCCGCCTTCGTTGAAACAAACGATCACGTCGCGGCTCCTGCAATCTCGAAACGTCTCTTCCAGCCCTTCCCACGAAAGCCCGCGGGTGTCGGCGGCATTCAATACCTTTTGCATTGCGGTCGGATTGGGGTGAGCGGAGAAAAAACCGCGGGGATCGTTGCTCACTCGCTGAAACATCACCAGCGAAAAAAGGGCGTCATGGGCCATCGCGAGGGCGGACGATTCAAAATGGGCCCCCTCGATGGAATCGGAGTGGGCCGAAGAGAATCGCACGCCGAAAATATCCTGCAAATCGCTATAGGCGGTTTCATTGATCCGAAAACAGCCGCTGTCGTTCGGCGACGAGCGATCCAGACAATCAAGACGCGATTTCTTGATGGCGATACTTAAGAGGTCATCAGCCGAATACGGGATCCCGGAGCCTTGAAGCAGTAAAGAGGCATGAACCGCCGCGATCGCCCAAGTGACCGGATAATCGCTCATTTTAAAATCGAAAGGCTCTCCCGAGACCCCTTCATAACGCTCTCCTCTCGAGTCGGTCCCGGCATGGACGGTGCCGTCGATCAGCAGATGGTCGGCGAGCAGATGAATCGCGGGATGATTTCCGCCGTCCGACGAAGGATTTGAATTTTCGTCCGAAGAACCTGATACGCCCGAGGAATCGGAGGAGTCGGGCTGGGGTAGATTCGTTTGCGAGTTTCCGGTGAGGGTTTCGTTCAGCCGGCAGGACGAGAGCATGCTTCCTAAAATCATCCAAACGACCCAGTGAAATAACCGTATCCTCATGATCTTATTATCGTCTACAGCCTCCGACCGGTTGCTCGCAACCCTTTTTGTCCAATCCTACAACCGCGGCCGTGTGTGATAAAAGAGGCTTATAGTTTTCGAGGTTTGATGTTTTTATTGATCCAAGCGACCACATCCCGCGTGTCGGTCCCGGGAAGGAAGATCTCTTTGACGCCCGCCTTTTTCAGATCGGCGATATCTTCTTGAGGAATGATTCCGCCGCCCATGACGGCGACGTCGCCCATTCCTTTTTCTTTCAAAAGACGAATCACTTCGGGAAAGAGAAAGTTGTGGGCGCCCGACAGGATCGAGAGTGAGACGCAGTCGACGTCTTCCTGGAGCGCCGCATCGACGACCATCTCGGGGGTCTGATGAAGGCCGGTGTAGATCACTTCAAAGCCGGCATCCCGCAACGCTCGCGCGATGATCTTGGCCCCGCGGTCATGGCCGTCGAGGCCTGGTTTGGCAACGAGGATTCTGAGTTTTCTTTCCATAGTGATTAGTAGTGCCCCGGATCTTTATAAGTCCCGAAGACCGTCTTGAACGTCTGGACGATCTCGCCTACGGTCACATACTTTCTCACGGCGTCCAACACAAGCGGCATCAGGTTGTCTTTCGACTCCGCCGCTTTTTGCAGATCGGCCAAGGCCTTTTGAACCGCTTGTGGGTCTCTCTTGGCCTTCACCTCTTGGATCCGTTTCACCTGCCGTTTTTCGGCTTCTTGGGAAATTCTTAAAATCTCGAGCGGCGGTTCGTTGTCGACGGTGAAATCGTTGATTCCGACGATGATCTTTTCCTTCGACTCAACCTGTTTTTGAAATCGGAATGACGATTCGATGATCTCGCGTTGCGGGTATCCCAGCTCGATCGCGCGGAGCATCCCTCCCATCTGGTCAATCTTTTGAATATATCCCATCCCTTCCTTTTCCATTTCGTCGGTAAGACTTTCCACGAAATAAGAGCCGCCGAACGGATCGGCGGTGTTTGTCACGCCGCTCTCGTGGGCGATGATCTGCTGCGTCCGAAGGGCGATTCGGACCGACTCCTCGGTCGGAAGGGCGTAGGTCTCGTCGAGCGAATTGGTATGGAGCGACTGCGTCCCGCCGAGGACGGCGGCCAGCGCCTGGATCGTCGTCCGAATCACATTATTATAAGGTTGCTGCGCGGTGAGGCTCACCCCCGCCGTCTGCGCGTGGGTCCGAAGCATCCACGATCGGGGATTCTTCGCATGAAAACGTTCCTTCATCACGCGCGCCCAGATTCGGCGGGCAGCGCGAAATTTGGCGATTTCCTCAAAAAAGTCATTGTGGACGTCAAAGAAAAAAGAAAGCCTCGGCGCGAAGTCGTCGACATTCATCCCGCGCCGAACCCCTTCTTCGACATAGGCAATCCCATCGGCGAGAGTGAACGCCATCTCTTGCCCGGCTGTCGCCCCCGCCTCGCGGATGTGATACCCGGAGATCGAAACGGAGTTCCATTTCGGCATCTCTTTGGCGCACCATTCCACCATGTCCATTAAAATTCGAACCGACGGCTCCGGCGGGCAGATCCATTCTTTTTGCGCGATAAATTCCTTTAAAATGTCGGCCTGGATCGTGCCACCAAGCTGAGAGGCTTTAAGCCCCTGCTTCTCGCCGACGGCGATATACATCGCCATCACGGCGATCGCCGGGCCGTTGATCGTCATCGAGGTGGTCACTTTGTCGAGCGGGATGCCATCGAAGAGGACCTCCATATCGGCGAGCGAACTGACCGAGACCCCTTCGATCCCGACCTCACCGCGCGCCATTTTCATGTCGGAGTCATAGCCCATGAGCGTCGGCATATCGAATGCGGTCGAGAGCCCCATCACGCCGTGATCGAGAAGGTATTTGAATCGTTTGTTGGTGTCTTCCGGAGTACCGAAACCGGCGAACTGCCGCATCGTCCAGAGCTTGCCGCGGTACATATTTTCATGGATGCCGCGGGTGTAGGGAAATTCCCCCGGATCGCCGAGGTCGCGCGCATAATCCCACGCCTTGAGATCTTCCGGGGTATAGAGCCGCCGGATCGGGCGCGATGAGAGGGTGGTGAATTCTTTTTGGCGTTCGGAGGGTTGTTTATCGGCCTTTTTCTCGGGGTGTGCCATGAAATTGAGAAACTACGAATCAGAGCGAGCGGGTGTCAAACGAAAAGATGCCAAGGGGGTCGCAGAGGTCGGATCTTCCCGAACAAAGCTTTCATACAGGGAGAACCAAAAATCATCGCATTCATCTCCAACCGCCTCAAGAATATCGCTTTTGGCCCCCTCCGATTCACTCAAATAGAGCCCGGCAACCACCGAATTTCGGTCACTCCTCCATCTGTGGTAGAAGGCGCGTCTGGATTCGACAGGATCTCTGCCTCGAATAACGGTCGCGGCATAATCTCGGATCGGCGGAGGAAAACAATTATCTGAACAATACGGATCAAGATCTACAAATCCTTCACGGCCGTTCGTCCGGGAACGGATCCTGAGCGATCAGCTTTTTTAAGCCTTCATAGAGCACCGGGAGTCGTTCGAGTTGCCCCTTGTCCGACAGGATGACGATCGAAATATCATAGTCATCCAGATTGTCCCCGATCGGGATTGCATCCCGGATCGCCCAGGCCTCGGTTTGGGTATCGATTCCCTCCCGGCTTCCGGGGGTTTCTTCGATACTGACACGAAGCGGCTCGGAGGTTCTACGATCTTTCCTGAGAAGTTCGACGACAAAAGGCAAAGGATCGATGCTCCCATCCACCGGGGTTGTCTCCAATAAAAACGACTGCGGATCTTCCCGAGGAAAGCGACTCTCCCATTGTTCTTGAATATATTGCTTCCATGCCGGATCTTGAAACCTCGCTTCCGTCCTCAGGAATTCCTCCGGGTTGCCATCCTCGGCATGCAAGTCGCCGCTATAAAGGTTAAAAATAAAAGGAGAGAGCTGTTGAGGACGAATGAGCGGGTAAGCTCCGATCAAGACCGTCGCACCCAGTTCAAAAAAAATCAGCCCGGAAATCCCGAACGCAACGGTCTCTTCCGCACAGGTGCACGGTTCTTTCGCATCGGTCCGAGCGCGAAGGGCATGGTACAACTCATGTCCGAGGCAAGCCGCAAGATTGTCGATCAGGTCCCGCTTATTCGTGGCCTGCAGAGCGAATCTCTGGAACGACTCGTTATCGATCTCGATCTGATCGGTTGCCGGATTGTAAGAAGCCGCTCCCTCCAACTCCGCCGGAACATCCGCCAAAACAACCTGCAATTGAGTGATCGCCGTCGCCTGTTCCACTTCTTCCAAAAGCCTGATTCCGGTGGAGGTTTTCGTCAGGCGATCGATCGCTTGAAGGATAATCGCCTTGGGCGCCAGCTCCTCGATCTTCACTTCTTTTTTCAATCTTTCCGCAAAAGACCGGGCCTTCTGCAGCCGCCCCGGATCCAGACGAAGGGTCGGAAGATCCGGACGAGGAATGTCCTTCGCCTCCGAAAGTTCCTTTTTAAAACGCTCGAACCCCTCCCGGGTAACCCCGGCCTTTTGATCGGCGTCCCATAATTCAAGCTTCGCCCAATTTTTCACCAGATTCGGAATTCGGAGATTCATCACGATGGCATCGGCCGTCCGATCGGCCAGGCCAACCTCCAGATCCTTTTTGAGAGTTTCCAGTTGGGCCCGATAGAGGATCCGCCCTTCCCTCGCCAGGTCCATGTAGTTTGATGCCAGACGCCCGGCGGCGGATTTTTCCGAAGGGAAATAAGCCCGATGGGAGGGATCCCTTTTTTGACGGCCTTCCATCAGATTGATCCAAACGGAGTGACCGTCGACCAGATCCCGCACCATTGTCTCGGCTTGCTGAGAAGGCAAATCAACCCGCAGCAACGCCTTTTCCGCGGCATACCAGGTCCAGAGGGTATTGACCTCCTCGACGGTGAGGATTCCGTCTTTATTAAGATCGAGCCGGTTAAAATCGGATTCCATAAGGTGCCACCTTCTACCAATCGATTCTTTGTCTGGCGGTATTCGGGATTAAGCGTCCAATCAATCGAAAAAGCCCGGAATGGGGGTTTTCCTTAAATTCGCGTTTGGCGACGCGGGCGGTCACTTTGCCTTGGTCGGTCCCCGCGATGAATTCGACCTTTTCGAGATCGACATAGGCGAGATCGATGTCAAAAAGACCGCGCGTGCCGAATTGTCCGAAAATCTGGACCTTGTCGAAGTCGTCGACGATCAGGTTTTTCGAATTTCGTGCGGTCCGCAGCCGAAATGAAAACCTGGGATAAAAGACCAACTCCTTCGCACTCTGGCACATCCCCTGCTCCCAAGAAGCGAAACCTTTACCGCCGTTGATCGGAAACCGGACCTCATCCGAAGAAAATTCGACTCTATATAAAGGAGAGCTCTTCGACCCGTCGTTAGTCAGGGAAACCGCCGTGATTTTTTTGGGAAAAGAGGGATCGGTGAAGACCTTGGCCGCGAGGAGCACCCGCGTGATCGACGGCGGATGGACGACGACCTGATTTCTTTCTCGCGGAAGCTGCCTTTGAATCAAAGAGAGGAGTTGAAAAAACTGCTCGAGCTTCGTCTTTCGCGGTGTCGATTCGAAAATGTCGTCGATCGCTTGAATCGTCTCATCGGTCGTTTTCCAGACCGCCCTTCCCTCTTCGTCTTTCAAGGATTCGAGCGAGCGAATGAGCCCCTCTCGGTCGATAGTCAAAATAGGCGGAGGCGGATCGTCGACGCCGGGACATCGATTGTCTTTCGCTAAGATTCGGCCGGGCGACAAAAGAAGGGCCAAAAGGACCAAAAAACAGGCTTTTCTTCTCTTGGGTCTGTTGTTAGAAGCGACCGTCATCATGCCTTTTGACATTAAAAAATTAATCTCCGACCGTTGGGGTGAAAACTACGCGCTCCATGAACGCCATGTCAATCCGCAGTTGGTCCGTGTCTTAAGAACGATCGGCTTCGATAAGGTCTATAAAAAGGCAGAAGGACAATACCTCTACGACGCCGAAGGGAATCGCTATCTCGACTGTCTCTCCGGCTACGGCGTCTTCGCGCTCGGCCGAAACCATCCGAAGGTCAAACAGACGATCAAAGATTTACTCGATCTCGACCTCTCGAGTCTTGTGCAAATGGATTGCGCCCTCCTGGCGGGTCTCCTCGCGGAAAAGCTGCTCTCCTTGACGCACGGCCGGCTCGACACCGTTTTCTTCACCAACTCCGGCACCGAAGCGGTCGAAGGGGCGATCAAGATGGCACGCGGAGCGACAGGGCGGAGCCGGATCCTTTATCTCGACCATGCCTTTCACGGCCTGACGCTCGGTTCCCTTTCTGCGAATGGAAACGGAGAATTCCGAAACGGTTTTGGAGAATTACTCCCCGGGTCGCCGATTCCCCTGAACGACCTCGAGACGCTCGAAAAAGAATTGAAAAAGAAAGATGTCGCCGCGTTTCTCTTTGAACCAATCCAGGGAAAAGGGGTCTATCTGCCGGACGATTCTTTTCTTCCCGAGGCCCAACGGCTCTGCCGAAAATACGGGACGCTCACCATCGCGGATGAGGTCCAGACGGGACTCGGCCGGACCGGAAAATGGTTCGCCTTCGAACATTGGGGGCTTGATCCCGATCTCGTCTGCATCGCCAAAGGTCTCTCGGGAGGTTTTGTCCCGACCGGCGCGATCCTCATGAGAGAGGCGATCCACAAAAAGGTCTTTTCCAGCATGGATCGTTGCGTCGTCCACTCCAACACCTTTGGCAAAAACACCCTCGCGATGGGATGCGGTCTCGCGACCCTTCATTTGATCGAAGAAGAAAAACTTTTAGAAAAGGCCGAGCGGTTAGGGAATCTCCTTCAGCAGAAGGTCCGCGAAGGTTGCGGCGATCAAGAGATGTTCAAAGAAGTCCGAGGCAAAGGTCTGATGATCGGGATCGAATTCAAAGAACCGAAATCTTTCAAACTCAAGGCCGCCTGGAAGATCCTCCATGCCGCGAACAAAGGCCTTTTCGGCCAAATGATCGTTGTCCCGCTCATGGACCGCCACCGAATCCTGACCCAAGTCGCCGGCCATAATATCGATCTCGTCAAACTCCTCCCGCCGCTCGTCATCACCGAGACCGACGTCGACTATTTTGCAAAATCTCTCGCTCAAGTCGTCGCCGACTGCCACAAAATCCCCGGCGCCGCCTGGGAGATCGGGTATCAGTTGGCCAAGAATGCGTTGAAATCAAAGAAAGAGAAAAATGAACAAGCTCCGCTGTTTGATCCTGCTCCTCTTCCTGTCGATCTCTCCGGCAGCGAGGGGTGAAGAGGTCCCCGCTGCTCTCGATTTTGATCGTCGGCAGGCGCCGACCTATCGATTCGAGATCTCTCCGTACGGCGGGGATTATTTCGGCGACAAACTGAACCATAGCTTCATCGTCGGGAATAACCTGCAATTCAATCTCAATTCCTGGTGGGCCGTCTCGGCCGATTTCGGCTACAGCCGGATCGGGGTCGACCCGACGAGCGGCATCGGGGCCTCGATCGTCGACAAGAACGAATACCTGATCGATGGCGGCGTTGTCTTTAATCTCCCGGCCGCCTGGGGCACGAAAAAAAGTGTGACGGAGATGGATTTTTTCACGTCACTCGGCGGCGGGATCTTGCGAATCAATGACTCCAACCGTCCCGGCGGCTACCTCGGCGGCGGGATCAAGATCCGATTCAAAAAACCTCGATGGCTCGCGATTCGGGTCGAGGTCCGCGATCACTTTACCTCCATCGCCAGCCCCCCCGGCAGCGACTTCGAAAACGACCTGACCGTCCGTATCGGTCCGACATTTTTAATGAATTGACGGCTCTATGGCTCTTAGGATATGGTTAGCCATATGAAGACGACCATTAATATTTCTGACTCTCTTTTTAGCGAGGCTTGGAAGATCGCTGAGAAGAACGGGACAACTTTCAGGGAGGTCATTGAGAAGGCCCTTCGACTTTTTCTTAAAAAGGGAGCCAAAAAAGAAAAACCCTTTAAATTAAAAATTTGTTCCTTTCGAGGGAATGGACTTGTAGACGATTTGCCTGAATGGGACTGGGAAGAGATTCGACGTCGTGCTTACGAGGGGCGCGGCGGATGAATGCGGTTGATACAAATATCCTGATTTATGCCCATCGGGACGACGCACCTCATCATGCCATAGCAAAGAAATTTTTAACTGATCTCGCTAATAGCCATCAAACCTGGAGTATCCCCTGGCATTGCGTCCATGAATTTCTTTGCATCGTCACCCATCCAAGGATTTTTAAACCACCGACTCCCCTGGAAAAGGCCATTCAGCAATTGCAGGCTCTTTTTCAATGTCCGCACATGGAACTGATCGGAGAACTTGAAGATTATTGGATCCAATTGAAAGACTTGATTGCTAAAGGAAGAATCGTGGGGCCAAGGATTTATGATGCCCGTATCGCGGCCACCTGTATTCAAAACGGCGTCAAGACCCTTTGGTCCGCCGATCGGGATTTTTCACGCATCGGAGGCATCGAGGTCAAAAATCCTCTTCTCTAATCTTACTGCAAAGTCACTTCGAAACTCTCAAGAAGTTTGGTGAGAAACTGAATCGGCCTCTCTTCCTTTCGATTTCGCGCCAGATCCAACGCCTTTCCCACATATTGCTTGCACCGATCGATTTCAAAACTTCGGGACAGAAAGGCCTCGATCACCTCGAAGTTGAGGTTTTCGGCCGAGATGACATGTTCGAAATTATTCGCCATCGCCTGATCGAGCAGTTCGATCGCCTTTTTCTTTTCGCCTTTTCTTAAATAAGCGATCGCCATTGTCGCGTGGGCCTGGTGTTCGAACGAGGCGCTCCCTTTGGCAATCTTCAAGACCGTTTTCAATTTCTTGATAGCGGTGTCGTATTGCGAAAACTGATCGATCAGGAGTTTCGCCATGATGATCTTGAGGGAGGGATCGTCGGGCAATAGTTTTTCCGCCTTCTCGTAGTGACGCCACGCCTCCCGGTAATTTCCCTTCATCTTTTCGAGGACGCCGAGGGTGGAATAGAAAAGGGCCGTTTGAAGATTATTATGATCCGCTTCCGCTTTCTTGAGACCTTCCTGTAAAAGTCTTTCGGCCGCCGGATAGTCCTTTTCCTTCATCCGACGGAAGGCATCATAGATCTGCGGGCTTACCGCTTCTTCGGCCATGGAGTATTTTTACCATGTCCCGATGAATCTTGCCATGAGAAGCTACTATTTCCCGGCCATAGAGATCAAAGGGGCCTCCACTGAAAGTTGACACACGCCCACCTGCCTCACGGAGAATCAGGCTCGCCGCCGCCGTATCCCACGGCTTCAGATCAAGCTCCCAAAAGCCGCAATCCCGTCCGCAGGCAACGTAGCAGAGATCGATCGCCGCCGCTCCGTCCCGGCGAACCGCCTGGGCGTGGAGAAGAAAATTGGCGAAATGAGTGAAGTTGTTATCGGTCTCCGTCTTGAGGTTATAGGCAAAACCGGTCGAGAGAAGGGATCTTTTCAAAAGCCCGGTCGGGGAAACTCGGATCTTTTTTCCGTTGAGCCGGGCCCCCTTCCCTTTCTCGGCCCAAAATAGTTCGTTCCGGGTCGGATCGTAGACGACTCCGAGAATCACTTGATTTCGAAAGGCCAGGCCGATCGAGACGCAAAAGACCGGATAACCGTGGGCATAGTTGGTCGTCCCGTCGAGAGGATCGATAAACCATTTATAACGATTATTGTTTTTGGCCTTCAAGAGGCCCGACTCCTCGGCCAGGATCTCGTGGTCGGGAAATTGTTTGGCAAGGATCCCGATGACCTTGTCTTCACACATCTGATCGACCTCGGTGACGAGATTGATCTCTCCTTTAAACCGAATCGAATGGATCTTGCCTAAATGGCGCTTCTGAATTTTCCCTGCCTCTCGGGCGGCTTGAATCGCTGTTTTAAGAAATAGGTTCATCAGGCCCTCGCTAACACAGCCGCGTCAATGGTGCGAGCTTCATCGTGCAGGAGTTCTCGAGAGGCCATCTCCAAGGTCGCCCCGGTCGTGTAGACATCGTCGATCAGCAAGATCCGCTTTCCTTGGATCTTTTCGGGTTCCCGCACCGTAAACACCCCTTTGAGATTTTCCCAACGCTCTTTCCCCTTCAATCCGGCTTGAGGAGGGGTCGAGCGTGTCTTTTGAAGGATAAAAGGATCGACGGCGATCCCACGATAACGGCCGATCTCCCGGGCCAGGAGAAGGGCCTGATTGAATCCCCGTTCCCGAAGCCGATCGCGGGAGAGCGGAATCGGGACGATCAAGTCGTAGGGATTGGTAATCACCGCGGACAATTTTTTCCCCAAAAAACCCGAGAGCCATTCGTCGCCGCGATATTTGAGCCGAAGGATCAGATCGTGGAGAATCCCCCGGTAACGTCCGATCGCCGAGACCTCTTGAAAAGACTTCGGCCGGGCCAGGCAATCGCCGCAAAGATGGGAAAGCGCCGCCGAATTCTCAAAGGGAAGGACACAACAAGTACAACGCGAGGCGGTCAAGTGAGGCCATTGGGATTCGCAAGAAGAACAAAGATTCCGGTCGCCGTTTTCCAAGAACCGGCGACAGCTCAGGCATTTCGGAGGAAAAAAGAGATCGAGGAGTTTCATTTCAAAGGATGGAGGACCTTATAGTCGCTCTCTTTCCACTGAAAGTTTTTTTTTGAAACGGATTTGTTGGTCTGTACGTCGGAAAAGAGATACCGACTCTTGTTGCCGTTTCGGGGGAAAAGGGTCGTGGCTCGGACCAGAGAAGTCGTCGGATCGATGGTCAGGAGAACTTTCTTGAAGAGCGCCTTTTGGTCCTTCGGAGTCAACTCGAGCTGAGTGCCCGAAGTTTCTTTGACCAAAAACTCCTGCGTCATTGTGCCGAGCCCCCCCAAAAAGATCAGCGCCTCGTTCGCCATGACCCCCTCCAGATTCTCATAGACCTCGACCTCCTTTTCTTCCGGGTAGACGACCCAAAGAGTTTTGCCGTCGGAGATAAATTTCCGCTCCTGTCCATCGGAGTAGTGGATCAAAAATCGGCTCGGTTTCTCAAAGATGATCTCTCCCTGGGATCGCACCTCCCGATCGAGAACTTCGACAAAGGTCGTCTGGACGAAATTTGCGCGAAAAGAATTTGTCTTTCGGTAAGTCTCCTGAACCTTCTCGATCAACCCTGCTGCCTGTACCGGGACTGCCTGTGCGAGAAAAAGGAGACTAAGAGCTAGGAAGATTGTTGACATAAACCTCTCTCGGCCTCGCTCCATCGGCTGGGCCGACAACTCCTTCTTTTTCCATCCGCTCAATCATCCGGGCCGCCCGATTGTAGCCGATCCGAAGGCGCCGCTGAACCATCGAGATCGAGGCCTGGCGGGTCTCGGAGACCAATTGCACCGCCTGATCGTAAAGTTCATCGGAGAAATCTTCCTGAACCCCCTTCTCCTCTTCTTCAGGCGGCTTGAGGACCGATTCATCGAGATAACGCGGCTCCCCTTGAGTCTTCCAATGCTCAACGACCCGATGGATCTCGGTCTCCGAGACATAGGCGCCGTGGATTCTCAAAAGATTCGAAGAACCGCCCGACATGAAGAGCATATCGCCGTGCCCCAAGAGATGTTCCGATCCGACCGTGTCGATGATCGTCCGTGAGTCGTGTTTGGAGGAAACCTTGAACGAGATACGCGCCGGAAAATTCGCCTTGATCAGGCCGGTCAAGACATCAACCGACGGCCTCTGCGTCGCCAGAATGAGATGAATCCCGGCCGCACGCGCCATCTGCGCCAGGCGCGTGATGGAGACCTCGACATCCTTGGCCGCCGTCATCATCAAGTCGGCCAACTCATCGATGATGATCACGATATAAGGAAGCTTTTCCTCGGCCGCGCAAGACTTGTTGAAAGTCAAAATATTTCTCACCCCTTTTTTGGCGAGAATCTCATAGCGTCTCTCCATCTCAGTCACCGCCCATCGAAGCGCCATGGACGATTTCTTGGGATTGGTAATGACGGGAAATAAAAGATGCGGAATCCCCTCGTAAACGGAAAGTTCCAACATCTTGAGATCGATGAAGAGGACGCGCACCTGATCGGGGGTCGCCTTATAAAGGAGGGAAAGGATCATCGAGTTGACCGAGACGCTTTTTCCGGAACCGGTCGCGCCGGCGACCAACAGGTGCGGCATCTTGGCCAGGTCGGCCACAAAAGGGATCCCTTCGGTGTCTTTTCCGATGGCGAGCGTCAATTTGGAATCAGCCCGTTGAAATTTCGAGTGGCCGATGACGTCCTTGAGCCAGACCGTCTCCCGCTCATTATTCGGAATTTCAATCCCGACCGCCGGTTTTCCGGGCAATGGCGCGATGATCCGGACACTCTTCCCCCCCATCGTCAGCGCGAGGTCGTCTTCGAGATTGACGATCTTATTGACCTTCACCCCCGCCGCCGGCTCGAATTCGTACATGGTGATGATCGGCCCCGGATGGATCTCCGTCACGCGACCTTCAACGCCGTAGTCGAGGAGTTTCTTTTCCAAGAGTTTCGAATTCATCTTCAGGTTGTCTTCGTCGATCCGGACCGACACCTGAGATTCTGAATCGAGAAAGGAGATCTGAGGGAGCTGGTAATGCGCAACCATCGGCGGGATCAACTCAAGCTGCTCCCGCTTTTGACCTTCTTTCAGATCTTTTCGGGGCAAGATTTTGGGTTCGTTTAAGGGGCTCGCGTCGTCTTCTCTTACAAAGCCGGATGGAACTGCCTCTCTAACGTCGATTTTAGGTGGAATGGTTTTGACCAGATGGGGGCCATTGGGGGAGAGCGGTATCTCCCCCAATTTTGAGCGAGGATCTGGCTTTGCCAGTCCGAGCGAAACAACCGGGCGATGGACCTTCGGCTGTCGTTGGTCTTTACGCCATTGCTTAAATTGAACGGCCAATCGGTCCATCTCGCGTTTCGTCCGCGCCCAGGCGATCCGGAAGGCACTCGATAAAAAGGTCAATCCCCTCTTTCCGACAATCACACCGATCACTTGGAAAAATTGGGCCAGCCGAAGAACGGAAATCCTCGTCAGGATAACGGCGGTTAAAACAAATCCCGAGACGGTCAAAAGGGCCGCACCGGTCCGGCCAAAAAACCGCGCCGACCGGCCGCCCAGCCACCAGCCGATGACCCCGCCCGCGCTGGAGGACCTTCCGCCCAAATCGATCTCCCCCCAACTGAGGTGGGCCAGCATGGCACTGAAGATAAGGAAGAAAAAGGCCGCAACCCACTGCCCCACCCCCAATCGATTGTCTGTCTGCTTTCTCCCCGCAAAATGGAGGAAAGAAATTGTCACAAGCGCCGCAGGAACCAGATAGGCAACCCTTCCAAAGACGACAAACAAAAGATCGGAGAGGCAGGCACCGACGATCCCGCCGAGATTTTGGACCTTCTTCCCGACGGCCAGTGTTGTAAAGGAGGGATCGAGGGCATTGTAGGAAAAAAGACAAAGAACTAGGAAAACAGCAATGGCGAGAAAGAGGAGCCCATAGATCTCCTTACGATGCTCACCCGACGACCCCGACCCTTTATTTTTTTTCATGAAGGGTCCGAAAGTAGCTGAAAAGACGAGGAACTGTCAAAACAAAAGCCGTCGGGCTTTCAAGAGTGAAGCTCAGAGGACTTGAAAAAGAAATCGATCTCGTTTTTGGCCGTCTCGGGGCCGTCGGAGCCGTGGACGATGTTGGCTTCGATGGAATCGGCGAAGTCGCGGCGGATGGTGCCGGGGGCCGCTTTTTTGGGGTCGGTCGCCCCCATGATATCGCGGTTTTTTTGGACGGCGTTGTCCCCTTCGAGGACGGAGACGACGACCGGGCCGGAGGTCATGTAGGCGACCAATGATTTAAAGAAAGGTCTCTCGCGATGGACGGCATAAAATTCTTCGGCCTGTTTTTGGGTCAAGTGCAGCATCCGAACACCGGCGATCTTCAGACCCGCTTTCTCAAATCGGCTTAAGACCTCGCCAATCAGATTCTTTTGGACGCCGTCCGGTTTGATGATTGATAAAGTTTTTTCGGTGGCCATAATATTTTCCTTTATTTAACGATCTCTTTAACAAACGGCCCGATCTCGGTCAGCAACCTGGCCACCCGAACCCCGGCCACTTCCAAGGCAGCGATCTTCTCCTTCGCGGTCCCTTTTCCGCCGGCCCGGCCTTCTATGATCGCGCCCGCATGCCCCATTCTCTTACCCGGAGGGGCGGAAACCCCTGCGATGAAACCGACCACCGGCTTCTTGAAATATTTTTTAATGTACTCGGCCCCTTCTTCCTCTTCGCTCCCGCCGATCTCGCCGATCATCACGACCGCGTGGGGATTGGGATCTTCATTGAAGAGTTTCAAAACATCGACAAAGTTGAATCCATGGACCGGATCGCCGCCGATCCCGACGCAGGTCGATTGACCGAGGCCGACCTTGGTCACCTGATCGACTGCTTCGTAGGTGAGCGTTCCGGAGCGGGAGACGATCCCGACCGTTCCTTTGCGATGGATATGGCCCGGCATGATTCCGATTTTGCACTCTTCGGGGGTGATGATGCCGGGACAGTTCGGTCCCAAAAGCCGTGTCCTCTTTCCCTTCATGTAGTTTTTGACCTCGACCATGTCGAGAACCGGGACCCCTTCCGTAATACAGACGACCAGATCGAGATCGGCATCGACCGCCTCTCGGATCGCCGCCGCGGTAAATTTCGGAGGGACATAAACAACCGAGACCGTTGCCCCGGTCTTGGCCTTCGCGTCTTTCACCGAATCAAAGATCGGAATCCCTTCCAACTCCTGCCCCGCCTTGCCCGGCGTCACGCCCGCGACGATCTGGGTGCCGTACGCCACGCACTGCCGCGTGTGGAATTGTCCGGTTTTTCCCGTAATCCCCTGGGTGATGACCTTCGTATTTTTGTTGATCAGGATCGACATATTATTTGGATAACTGAACAATCTTCTCGGCCGCCTTCGCCAGATTATCTTCGGAGATCAAGGCGAGCCCCGACTCCTGCAAAATCTTTTTGCCCAGATCGACATTGGTTCCTTGAAGCCTGACAACCACCGGGACCTTGATATGGACTTCCTTGGCCGCCGTCACAACACCGGTCGCGATCGTATCGCAACGCATGATCCCGCCGAAGATGTTCACCAAAATCCCTTTAACTCGTGGATCGGCGAGAATGATTTTGAACGCAGCGGTCACCTGCTCGGCGGTCGCCCCTCCTCCAACATCGAGAAAATTAGCCGGCTCGCCCCCCGCGATCTTGATCGTATCCATCGTCGCCATCGCTAGCCCGGCGCCGTTCACCATGCAGCCGACGTTGCCGTCGAGGCTGATGTAGGAGAGCCCAAATTTCTTCGCCTCGATCTCTTTCGGGTCTTCCTCATCGAGATCGCGCATCGCTTCATAATCGGGATGGCGAAAAAGGGCGTTGTCGTCAAAATTGATCTTCGCATCGAGAGCGATCAGATCGTCGTCTTTCGTCACCACCAGCGGATTGATCTCCACCAAGCTGAAATCGGCCTTGAGATAGGCCTCGTAGAGCGCCTTGCAGAACTGCACGAACTTCCCGGAGGCCTTTTCGGAAAGTTGCAATTGTGCCGCGATCTCTTTGGCCTTCGCCTCATTCACGCCGGCCGACGGATCGACCGGCAGCTTCAAAATTTTCTCGGGAGACCTTGTCGCAGTTTCTTCGATCTCCATCCCCCCTTCGGAACTCGCCATGAACGTCACCTGAGACGTCGCACGATCCAGCGTCGCCCCGAGATAGAGCTCTCGAGCGATGGCGCATCCTTGTTCGACAAAAATTTTCTTAACGAGTTTCCCTTGCGGCCCGGTCTGATGGGTCACCAAATTCATCCCGAGGATCGCCTGGGCGTGCGCCTTCGCTTCCTCCAGCGTCTTGGCCAGCTTGACCCCGCCCCCCTTGCCACGCCCCCCGGCATGAATCTGCGCCTTCACCACCACCGGCATCTCAAAACCCCGCGCGATCGCCACCGCTTCGTCAACGGTCGTCGCCACCTGCCCCCGAAGCGTCGGCACGCCGTATTTTCGCAAAATCTCTTTGCCTTGGTATTCGTGGATATTCATCGAGGTGGTCGTCTACAAAAGGAGGTCTAAAAAGGCAACGTCATTCTTTCATTTTGTCTCGGATAACCTTTAGCTCTAATTCAACCTGCTTATCTTTCGGCCGATCCATTGCTTGTTTGGCCTTGATCAGAGAATCAATCTGAAGAATACGACAGGGATACCCGAAGAGTTTGATTTCAATCGAATGTTTTTTTGTCTCCTGGAAATCACCAACTCCCTTGATTTGACCGAGCAAATCAAGGTCTCCCTCATCGGTTTTGACATAGAAATTTCCAAGTTGCGCCAGTCTCTCGACGGAATATTCATCGAGTGAAAGTGATCGCGGCCAACCCTCCGACCAACACAAAATCAACCTCGTTTTGAACGAGTCGTTTGAGGATTTCGTTGAGATCTTTCATGGCGGTAGGCTTCCTGAAGCAGTTCGGCGGTATTCAAAGAACGCTGGTGCAAGATCAACCTTTTTGTCGGAGTCCTTTCAAGATTGGCTTCTAATAAAGAGAGATCAATTCCCCACTCCTCCGCCGATTGCCGAATGGTTTTTTTGTGGCGGAGCATGGGGAGATACTAAGAAGACTCAAACGCTAAAGCAACCGGCTTTTGTCAGGCCCGCACTTCAGATCACGTCAACAAAATAGCTATTTGTTTGACAAATATTAAATTTTAGCTAATATTTACACCTATGGAACCTCCCCAAAAAATCGTTGCCGCCACGGAATTGAAAAATCGGCTCGGGAATTATCTGTCGGAAGTGATCGAAACGAAGGTTCCTTTGCTGATTGAGCTGCACGGGAAACCGGCCGCCGTGATCGTCGACATTCATCAATGGAACCGGCTCGAAAAGAAACCGGAAGAGAAGGTGGAGCATCCTTGGGTCACCGAATGTCGGGAATTGGTCGAAAAGATCGGTAGGAATCATCCGCGACAAACACCGGCCGTCGAATGTCTTCGCACCGTTCGTGAGGAGACCTGATGGAACTCTGTCTCGATGCCACTGTTTTTATTGCGGCGATGACACCCGGAGAGACCGACCACACCGCCTGTTTTTCCATCCTCCAAAGAGTTCAGGAAGAACGGATCCCTCTCTTCGAGCCGGCCGCCGTCCTCGATGAGGTGGTCGAAGCGATCCACCAAAAATCCCGCGCGGATGAAATTTCGATGAGCGACGGAAAACATCTGGTGGAACTCCTCTTTCGCCTCCCTCTGATGCTCCAATGGCAGGAAGGACTGATGACCCTCGCGATGAAGACGGCCGATCGCCTGTCTCTCCCACGAATCAGCGACTGCCTCTACCTGGCAGTCGCCATCGATCAGAAGATTCCGCTGATTACGCTCGATGAGGAATTTCGGAAAAAAGGGAAGAAAATTTACGAGAAGATCTTCTCGCCAGGCGAATACTTAAGACTAGCTTCCTAACAATTTCTTAAACATCCTCTTCGTCGCTTCCCATTCCATCGAAGCGATTGATGTGGTGAGTGGGATTTCCTTGGGGCAGACTTCGACGCAGAGTTGGGCGTTGCCGCAGTCGGCCAACCCCCCTTTATCCATGAGGGCGTCGGTTCGTTCGTCGGCGTTCATACGGCCTGTCGGGTGCATATTGAAGAGTCGGGCTTGGGAAATCGCGGCGGCTCCGATGAAATCCGACCGGTCGTTTACCTGAGGACACGCCTCCAAACAACAACCGCAGGTCATGCAGCGGGAAAGCTCATAACCGATCTGTTGGTCTTTCGGATTGAGTCTCGGACCGGCACCCAAATCATGCGTCCCGTCGATCGCGACCCACGCCTTGACCCTCTTCAAGCTCTCAAACATGAACGACCGATTCACACGGAGATCCCGAATTTTTGGAAACTTACTCATCGGCTCGATCGTAATCGGCTGGGTCAAACGATCGACCAGTGCCGAACAGGCCTGGCGGACCTTTCCGTTGATCACCATCGTGCAGGAACCGCAGACTTCTTCGAGGCAGGACGACTCCCAAACGACCGGCGCGGTCTTCTTCCCCTTCACGTCGACCGGATTCTTTTGGATCTCCATCAGGCAACTGATGATATTCATCGACGGTCGGTAAGGGAGTTCGAACTCCTGCCAATAGGGCTCGGACTTTTGGGTGTCTTGACGTTTAATCTTTAAATAGATGGTGTTGGGCATACATCAATACTTCCTCGGCCGCGGTTTAATAAACTGCGTATCGACTTCCTCGTAACTAAATTCAGGCTCCTCCCCCACCCCGCGAAACTTCGTCTTCGTCGTCTTGAGCCAGTTCGCGTCGTCTCTCTCCGGAAAGTCCGGCTTGTAGTGAGCTCCTCGGCTTTCGTTCCGGCGGAAGGCTCCCAGAGCGACGACCCGCGCGAGTTGTAGCATATTTTTCAACTGCCGCGCAAAGATCAGCTCCATGTTGGCGTAACCGCCTCTATCTGGAAGAGAGATCTGGGAATATTTTTCAATCAGCTCCTGAAGCTTGTCGTCGGTCTTCTTAATCTTTTCATTGTAACGGATCACGGTGACGTTCTCCGTCATCGACCGGGCCATCTGTTCATGGAGATCGTGCGGATTGTAGGGACCGTTGGCGCTCATCAATCCTTCATTGACCTGCTGTTCCCGCTTAAGGGCCTCTTCGATGACGCCGGCATCGACCGCCTCGGCCCCCTGAGCAAGCCCCTTCGCGTAACGAATCGCCGCCGGACCGGCGATCATTCCGCCGTAGATGCAGGAGAGGAGCGAGTTCGCCCCGAGACGGTTGGCGCCGTGATACTGGTATTCGCATTCGCCGGCCGCAAAGAGTCCCGGGATATTCGTCATCTGATTCAGGTCGACCCAGAGCCCGCCCATCGAATAATGGACCGCCGGAAAGACCTTCATCGGGACCTTCTTTGGGTCCTGGCCTTTGAATTTTTCGTAGATTTCCAAAACGCCGCCGAGTTTTTCCTGCAGCTTTTTCGGATCGAGATGGGAGACGTCGAGATAGACCTGCGCCTCGCCGTCGACGCCGAGACCGAGTTCATAAACGACTTTAAAAATCGCGCGGGTGGCGACGTCTCGCGGAACGAGATTGCCGTATTTCGGATACCACTCTTCGAGGAAATACCACGGCTTGCCGTCTTTCGGGACCCAGACCCGTCCCCCTTCGCCCCGAACCGATTCGGACATCAGACGATGCTTGTCTTCCCCAGGAATCGCGGTCGGATGGACCTGGATAAATTCGCCGTTCGCGTAAAAGGCCCCCTGCTGATAGGCGGCCGAGACGGCGCTGCCGGAGCAGATCATTGAATTCGTGCTCTTGCCGTAGATGAGCCCCGGTCCGCCGGTCGCGAGGATAACCGCGTCGGCCTTAAAAGCCTGGAGCTCCATCGTGTCGAGGTTGATCGCCACGATCCCGCGGCAGATCATTTGATTGTCGAGGATCAGCGAAAGAAATTCCCAGCTCTCGAACTTTTTGACTTTGCCTTCCGACTCGAACCGCCGAACCTGTTCGTCCAACGCGTAAAGAAGCTGTTGTCCGGTCGTGGCGCCGGCAAAAGCGGTCCGGCTGTAGAGGGTCCCGCCGAAGCGGCGAAAGTCGAGAAGCCCCTCGGGGGTCCGATTGAACATCACCCCCATCCGATCGAGGAGATGGATGATCGACGGCCCCTTCTCGCACATATTTTTGACCTGAGTCTGGTTCGCGAGAAAATCGCCGCCATAAATGGAATCGTCAAAATGCTGCCAGGTGGAATCCCCCTCCCCCTTCGTATTGACGGCGGCGTTAATACCGCCTTGGGCGCAAACGGAATGGGACCGGCGGACCGGAACGACCGAAAAAAGATCGACCGGAACTCCCGCCTCGGCGGTCTTGATCGTCGCCATGAGACCGGCGAGTCCTCCGCCCACGATAATGACTTTAGGATTGGCCATTTAAGTAAATTTCAACAAAATCGAAACTCCCCAGAGTGCCATCGTCACAAAAAGCCCCATCGTGAGGGCGCTCGACACCTGCTGCGCTTTTTTGCCGACCGTAATTCCCCAGGTCACCAGAAAACTCCAAAGGCCATTTGAAAAATGAAAAACGACCGACAAGACGCCGACGAGATAAAACCAAAACCATCCCGTATGAGACAAAGTCTCTCTCATCTGCGCCGCGGTAAATTCATTACCCGACAAAAAGCTCTGGATGCGTGTGGTATAAGAATGGGTCACGATGAAGACCAGCGCGACAAACCCCGAAAGGCGTTGGACGAAATACATCCAATTCCGGAATTTCCCGTAGGCGGTGAAGTTTTGATCTCCTTTATAGAGGATCGCGAGCCCCAAGGCGGCATGGAGAAAGATCGGAAAATAGATCATCCCGAGCTCGAGTAAGACCACCATCGGGAGGCTGGTCAAAAATTCAGAATGTTCATTGAAGGCCTGGTCGGAGATGAAGATATACGAATTGGAAAAGAGATGCTGAAGGAGAAACCCCCCCACCGGGAGCATCCCCGTGATCGACATCAACCTCTTTAGAAGGAGCGACGAAGAATCTGACATTCTTTTTATAACGCTATTTGAGCCACCAACTTCTTAACGTGTTCGAGACTTCCGTCAAACAATTTTCTTTCCTCGGCGTTCAGCTTCAGCTCCAGAATCTTTTCAACACCATTCGCGCCGATCACGACGGGGACCCCCATGTAGTATCCCTTCACGCCGTATTCGCCGTTGAGATGGGCCGCGCAGGCCAAGACACGCTTCTTATCCTTTAAATATGATTCGGCCATCGAAAGGGCCGAGGCAGCCGGTGAAAAGAAGGCGCTTCCGGTCTTGAGCAGGTTGACGATCTCCCCTCCCGCCATCTTGGTCCGCTCGATAATCGCGGAGATTTTTTCGGGCGAAAGAAGATCGGGGAGCGGGATGCCGTTCACGGTGCAAAAACGGGGCAACGGGACCATGTCGTCTCCGTGTCCTCCGAGCACCAGGGCGGTGACATCTTCGACGGAGACTTGCAGCTCCATTGCCACGAAGGTGCGAAATCGTGAGGAATCGAGAACACCGGCCATCCCAACGACCTTATGGGTCGGAAAGCCGGTGATCTTCTGCATCGTATAGACCATCGCGTCGAGCGGATTGGAGACGACGATCACAAAGGCATTCGCGCAATTCTTTTTGACGTTGGACGCCACGTCTTTCATGATCTTGACGTTGGTATTGAGAAGATCGTCCCGGCTCATTCCAGGCTTCCGCGGAACACCGGCGGTGACGATGACGACGTCGGCCCCTTGAAGGTCTTCGTAAGAATTGGTCCCCTTGATCGTCGAATCAAACCCATCAACCGGCCCGCTCTCCGCAATATCAAGCGCCTTTCCTTGAGGAACCCCTTCCATGATGTCAAAAAGGACGACATCGCCGAGTTCCCGTTGCGCGGCCAACTGCGCCAGAACTCCGCCGATCTGTCCGCCGCCGATCAATGCAATTTTGGATCTCATAAAGTTGAAGAGCTTCTCTCGCGAATTGGATGAGATTTCAAGCAAAAGTTGATGCGTTACTTTTTAGATTTGGCCGCACGCTCGGCCATTTCAGCCCAATTCTGGGGAGTCATTTCGGTGAAGAGATTAAATTCACCCGCGCCCGAGATCCATTCGCCGCCGTCGATTGTGACGCATTCTCCGTTGATGTAGTCGGCTTGGTCGGAGATCAAAAAAGTCGCGAGATTTGCCAGCTCTTCTTTTTTGCCGGTCCGTCCCAACGGAATTTTTTTGACCATCTTCTCTTCAAAACCGTCCGGGATCAGATTTTTCCACGCCTGTTCCGTCGGAAAAGGACCCGGGGCGATCGCATTGAGACGAATTTTGTATTTCCCCCACTCGACCGCAAGCGATTGGGTCATCGCATGGACGCCCGCCTTCGCGCAGACCGACGGCACGACATAGGCCGACCCGGTCCAGGCGTAGGTCGCGACGATACTCAAGACCCGTCCCCCACTCTTGCGCGCGATCCAACGCTTGGCCACCGCCTGAGTCGTATGAAAGGTTCCGTTCAAAACGATGCCGACGACAGCGTTGAAGGCGTTCGGCGAAAGAAGTTCCGTCGGACTGATAAAATTTCCGGCGGCGTTGTTGACCAGAGTCGTGATCGGGCCGAGCTGCTTCTCCGCTTCTTCCACGACGGCATCAATCTCTTCGTATTTCCGAATATCGGAAGTCTTGAAAAAGACCTGCGCCCCTTGGGCCTCGATCTCCTTCGCCGCCGATTCCAACACTTCCCGTCGACGGCTGGTAATGACGAGATTCGCCCCCAACTCCGCAAACCGAAGCGCCATCGCCTTCCCCAAACCGGTTCCTCCGCCGGTGATCAGGATATTTTTATTTTTGAGAAGATCTTTTTGAAACATGGCGGCAAGCTATGGCACCCTCCCCTGCACCGTTCAAGAAATATTTTGGAAGACTTCATTGCCGTCGGAATCAGGATTTGGTATGAATAGGTTGAGTCAGGAAGGAGAACGCATGCCACTCTTGAAGCTCGAAAAGGATGACCCCAAAAAAGAGCTGGAGTTTGAAGTCAAATGTGCCCTTGAACAGGACCCTTCCGTCAGACTTGACCGTTGGCTTGAGTGGAATATTGATATGTTAAAATTCGCTGAAGAGAATCGAAAGCAACTAGGCCTCGGCGCGCTCGATGGATACCAAATCTCTCCTAAAATCATTAAACCATCATAAGGTTCGCTTCGTCATTATCGGAGGGAATGCTGTGATCGCTCATGGGTTTGTGCGTGCGACTCAGGACATCGATATCTTTGTGGCGCCGACCCAAGAAAATATGGAGAAGACCTTTAAGGCCTTGGGGGCCTGCGGCTACGATTTAATGGGTATGACAATCGATGAGGCCCTCACAAAGAAGATGCTCTTTCGAGGCTATATTCTACGAACCGACATCCATCCATTTGTTACCGGAATTGATTTTGAGACTCTATGGAAAAACAAGATTCAGTTAATTTTCCAAGAAGAAGAGGTTTACTTTTCCTCCCTTGATGACCTCATTGTGATGAAAAAAGCGGCCGGTCGGCCTCAAGATCAGGAAGACCTGCGTCACCTTGAGGAAATCAAGCGGCAACTTAAAGAAAAAAATCGGGCTTCAAAAAATTAAGAACCCATATTTTTGACAATTTCCTTTCCGAAACCGCTGCAAGAGACCAGCGTCGCCCCTTCCATCTGGCGATGGAAGTCGTAGGTGACGGTCTTTTTTTCGATCGAGCGTTCGAGCCCTTTGACGATCAGGTCGGCTGCTTCTTGCCAGCCAAGATATTCAAGCATCATGACGCCGGAAAGGATCACCGATCCGGGATTCACTTTATCCTGGCCGGCATACTTCGGCGCGGTTCCGTGGGTCGCTTCGAAGATGGCGCGGCCGGTGTCGTAGTTGATGTTGCCGCCGGGGGCGATGCCGATGCCGCCGACTTGGGCCGCCAAGGCGTCGCTGATGTAGTCGCCGTTGAGGTTTAAAGTCGCGATGACGTCGTACTCTTCGGGGCGCGTGAGAATCTGCTGGAGAAAATTGTCGGCGATCGCGTCTTTGATCAAGAGCTTGCCCTTCGCTTCCCCTGCCGACTCTTCCCAGGTCACCACTTGGTCGCGAAATTCCCGCTTCGCCAATTCATAGCCCCAGGTCCGGAACGCCCCCTCGGTAAACTTCATGATGTTGCCTTTATGAACCAGGGTGACGCTCTTTCTTTTATGTTGAAGGGCGTACTGAATCGCCGCGCGCACGAGTCTTTCAGTCCCTTCGCGCGAGACCGGCTTAATGCCGATGCCGGAGGTTTCGGGAAATCGGATCTTTTGAACCTTCATTTCATTTTGAATAAACTCAATCACCTTCCGCGCCTCGGGGCTCTCCGCCGGCCACTCGATCCCGGCGTAGA
>OBEQ011322354.1_pt1 | contig 41752 bp, 38 predicted proteins | sample 1670901 | NCBI WGS metagenome assembly OBEQ01 (sample SAMEA104232315, study PRJEB22302) | groundwater metagenome | biome: forest; feature: aquifer; material: groundwater | place: USA | collected 2011-08-07 | depth 5.4 m
CATCGGTCGGCCCTCCGTCTTGCCGACCCCCTATGAACCATTCATTTCGGGTTTTGGGAATCCCAGAACTGACGACACGCCCTAGCTCCGCCCGATTATACGCCGACCACCAGTCCGCAGCAAGCCGGCACCCCGTCCGTCACAGCCAGCCGGCCAGATCGGCGAGGGCGCGCTCGGACACCAACCGCTTGCGCTCGCGGCCGCGGATCGGCCGACCGCGGCCGTCGACCGCCTCGAGCGCCGGAAACAGGCCGAAATTGACGTTCATCGGCTGGAAGGTCTCGGCCACGGCACCGCCGGTGATGTGGGCCAGCAGGGAGCCGAGCGCGGTGGTCGGCGGCGGCGGGCTGGGGGCTTCGTCCCGGCGCTCGGCAGCGGCGAAGCGACCGGCCAGCAGGCCGACGGCGGCGCTTTCCACATAGCCCTCGCAGCCCGTCACCTGTCCGGCAAAGCGCAGCCGGGGCTGACATTTCAGGCGAAGAACGCCGTCCAACAAGTTGGGGCTGTTCAGGAAAGTGTTGCGATGGATACCGCCCAGCCGGGCGAACTCGGCGTTCTGCAAGCCGGGGATCATGCGCAGGATACGCAACTGTTCACCGTGCTTCAGCTTGGTCTGGAAACCGACGATGTTGTACAGGGTGCCCAGGGCATTATCCTGGCGCAACTGCACCACCGCATGGGGCCGCTGGCCGGTGCGCGGGTCGCGCAGGCCGACCGGCTTCATCGGGCCGAAGGCCAGGGTCTCACGGCCGCGCTCGGCCATCACCTCGATGGGCAGGCAGCCTTCGAAATAGGGCGTGTCCTGTTCGAACAGCTTGAACGGTACTTTTTCGCCGGACAGCAGGGCGTCGATGAAGGCTTCATATTCCGGCTTCGACAGCGGACAATTGATGTAGTCGGCACCGTCGCCCTTATCATAGCGCGACTGGAACCAGGCGATATCGAAGTCGATCGACTCCTTATGGACGATTGGCGCGATGGCATCGAAGAAGGCCAGCGAGCGGGCGCCGGTCAGGCCGCGCACCGCTTCGGCCAGCGGCGGCGAGGTCAGCGGGCCGGTGGCGACGACCACCGAGTCCCAGTCGGCCGGCGGCAGGCCGGTGATTTCCTCGCGCCGGACGGTGATCAGCGGATGGCCATGAATGGCCGCCTGCACCGCCTCGGCGAAGCCGTCGCGGTCGACCGCCAGTGCCGCGCCGGCCGGTACCTTGTGGGCGTCGGCGCAGGACAGGACCAGCGAGCCGCAACGCCGCAGTTCCTCGTGCAGCAGGCCGACGGCGTTGTATTCCGCGTCGTCGGAGCGTAGCGAGTTGGAACACACCAGCTCGGCGAGCCGGTCGGTGGTGTGGGCGCCGGTGGTGGCGTGCGGGCGCATCTCGTGCAGAATCACGGGGATATCGCGCTGGGCGATCTGCCAGGCGGCTTCGCAGCCGGCCAGACCGCCGCCGATGACGTGGATCTCGTTCATCCGTCTCACCAAAAAAGAGCCCTCGCCGGGCGCGCTCCGCGCTCAGGTGCCGCCTCAATGGCGGCTGTTGGTCGGCCGCCAAGGCCGGTGGCGAACTTAAGCCGCTCGGCGTGGACTGTCCAGACCAATGGCGGAGCGGTCTTCATCGGGACGGCGCTTGACAGGGCCGAAGCAAGCTCCTAAGCCGACCACAGCCCTCCCACCACCACAGCGGCAACGCTCTTGCGTTTGGCTCCCCCGGCGATGCGAATTCGCCTCAAGCTTCTCCTGTTGTTACTGGCCATCGCGGTGGTGCCGCTGGTGCTGGTGACGTGGTTCGACCTGAGCGCGGCGCGGCAGCTCGGCCTGGAGCTCTCCGGCCGGGCACGCGAGGTGCTGGAACGGCGGGCGCGCGACAGTTTGCTGGCCTCGGTGCGTGACTCCGCCCGGCTGCTGCGCCAGGAGACCAAGCTGCTGGAAACCGCGGCGCGGCTCCAGGCTCAGGCGGTGGCCCAGGCTCTCGCCGGGGTGCTGCCGGCCGAACGGACCGTCGGCGTGCCGGCCGCCGATCGGGGGATCGGCGGCGAGGCGATCGCGGTGCGGCTGGGTCGCGCCGCCAACGCCGATTTGCAGGCCCGGCTCGGCGAGCTGGTGCCGACCCTGTCTCAACTGCGCGAAGAGTATGCTCCGGTGGCGCTGTGGCAGCGCATCCTGCTGGAGGACGGTACCCACGCGGTCTACCCCGCCCATCCCGCCGCCTTGGACGCGGCGCTGCCATCCTGGTACGAGCGGGTACGCCAGGGCCGCGATCTGGTGCTCGAGTCGCCCCATCCCGGCGCCTTGACCGGTGAGCCCATCGTCACGGTGGCTGCGCCGGTATTCGGCCCGCGCGGCGAGATCCTGGGCGCCGCGGCCATCGACGTGCCGGTCGGCGATCTGCTGGGCACCGCGTCGGAAGATCCCGGCAAGCCGACTCATGTGCTGATCATTGATCCCTCGGGTGATGTTGCCGCCGGCCCGAGCATGCGCATCGCCGCCGAACGGCTGGACGGCAGCATCGTCGCCCACGGCGAGCGGGTGCTGGCCGCCGCGGCGCCCGGGCTCGACGAGGTGCTGAACGACATGGTGGCGGGCCGGTCCGGGGTGCGGCAGGTGCGCTACAAGGGCGAGGATACCCTGTGGGCCTATGCCAATATCGACCAGATCGACACGCATCTGGCCTTCGTCGTGCCCTATCGCGACGTCATCGCCGATGCGCTGGAGGCCCAGACCTATGTCATCGACACCCTGGCCCGGCAACGCACCCTGCTGCTGGTGGCGCTGGCGGTGTTCGTGCCGCTGCTGATCGGCCTGTCCATCTTTGCCTCGCGCGCCGTCACCCGGCCGCTCAACCAACTGGCCAAGGCGGCGCGGCGGCTGGCCGCCGGTGATTTCGCCGCGCATACCGATATCCGCTCGGGTGATGAACTGGAGGAACTGGGCCGGCTGTTCAACGCCATGGCGCCGCAGCTGTTTGCCAGCATCCGCATGCGCGATTCGCTGGCGCTGGCTCAGGAGCTGCAACGCAACCTGCTGCCGCATGGCCCGCCGGATATTCCTGGTCTGGATATCGCCGGGGTGTCGCTGTATTGCGACGAGACCGGCGGCGACTATTACGATTTCCTGCCGCTGCCCGAGCTGGGCCCCGACAAGCTGGCGGTGATGATCGGCGACGTGGCCGGCCATGGCATTTCGGCGGCGCTGCTGATGACCACCGCCCGCGCCCTGCTGCGCAGCCGCCAGATGCATCCCGGCAAGCTGGCCGAGGTGGTCGGTCAGGTCAATGCCCAGCTTTGCAGCGATTCCCATGCCGGCCGGTTCATGACCCTGTTCCTGGCGGTGCTTGATGTCGGCCAGCGCACCATTCATTGGGTCGGCGCCGGCCATGATCCCGGCCTGATCTTTGATCCACTCAGCGATACCGTGCAGTCTATCGACGGGCAGGACATCCCGCTGGGCGTCGATCCCGACTGGCCGTATCACGAGCACAGTCATACCGGCTGGAACCCCGGCACCGTGCTGCTGATCGGCACCGACGGCATTTCGGAAACCCGCAATCCGGCCGGCGAGATGTTCGGCCGCGACGCCGTGTTCGCCCTGATCCGCGCCAACGCCCATCGCTCCGCCGCGGACATCACTCAATCCGTCACCGACGCCCTGGCCACCTTCCGCGCCGGCACCCCGCAGCGCGACGACGTTACCCTGGTGGTGGTCAAGGCGGTCGGGTAAGGCGGGGCTTTGCCGGCGCCGGATGACCACAGAGACACAAGGTCGAGCGGTGATATCGAAATGCGCCCCGGTGAGCGCCCTGCGGCCGGAGAGATCGCAGATGAACGCGTCTGGGTATCCGTGTTCATCTGCGTTACCTGCGCTGCAAGTCGCCTCGACACCGCGGAGCGTCAGGTTCTCGGCCCCCGTCTTCACCGGACGGGCCCCCCCTCACATCCCCAGGTCATCCAGCCACTCGTTGAAGCAGGCGGTGCCCTGACGCAGCATGTCGTCGCCGTGGCGGATGCCGTCGGCGCGCAGGCCGGGAACGGTCAGGCCGGGCGTTGCGCCGATTTCGCAGGCATGGCCGATATACCAGCGCTCCAGACCGGGCGCCGTCACCTCGCCATGGAATTGCAATCCCAGGGCTCGGCCATTCCCCCAGGAGAACGCTTGGTTGGGGGTGATGTCGGTCGAGGCCAGTCGCGTCGCTCCGGCCGGCAGATCAAAGGTATCGCCATGCCAGTGCAGCACCGGCCCAGCGGTCAGATGGCGTAGCGGCGAGGCTTGGCCGGCTTCGCTCAGGGTCAGCGGGGCCCAGCCGATTTCCTTGCGCGGACCGGGATAGACTCGCGCCCCCAGCGCCCGCGCCATCAGTTGCGCCCCCAGACAGATGCCCAGCGTGGCACCGCCGCGGCTCAGACGCTGCTGCAAGAGTGCCTGTTCGTCCCCCAGAAAGGGATACAGGTCGTCTTCGTAGGCACCGATCGGCCCGCCCAGCACCACCAGCAGATCGGGCTCGCCGATCGTCCCCAGATCGACGGCGTCGCGATAGTCCACGGAGAAACCCCGCAGGGCCAGCAGTGGCGCCAACAGGCCGAGATCTTCGAAAGCGACATGACGGATGGCGATGGCGGTAGGCATGACGGGCTCCCCTGACGATCGGGTCCGCATGATGGCATTGAACGATCACCGTTTCCATCGCTGGACGCTGGTCCCATCCATGCAATGTGGTACAAAATTCCATCGAATTGCATTGATTGGTACCATCCGATGCCCACCGAAGAGCGCCTGATCGCCTTCACTCCTACCGAAGTCCTTGAAGCCATGAAAGATTTCGCGCATCGCAAGAACCGGCCGATGCCGCGCGGCAAGTTGGATGGGCTGACCTTTGTTCCCGGTGGCGAGCCCGCGCTGGTGCTCGACATTTCGGTTACCGGATCACCCATCGCCCAGAAGATCGCCTTCCGCCATGCGGAGGTGGCGGCGGCGCTGATCATGTTCTGCAAGGAACGTGCGATTCCCCTGCCCAAGGCGAGCAAGACTCTGGTGGATCGCGAAGGCGTTCCCGCCTTCCGCATCATTTTCGAATCCAACGCGTAACGCGATGCTTTACGCATTCTCCACAAGCGGAAGGCGGGAACGTATGATTACTTGTCTTCTTCCAGGCCAATGCCTTTGAAGACATCGGCCATCGACGTGTACTGTTCATCCGGAAGGTCACCCAGGGCATCCAAGGCCTGATCGGTGCCATTGTGGGTGCGGGCATATTCGATAAGCTGCTGCTTGCGGGCAGGGAAATTGACTCCGCTGAGCGCCTGGGCGACATCGTGAGTCTGCGATTGACGAGCGAGCGGCATAGCATGGCTCCCTGGTTTGAGGGTCTTCCTCGTCACTATTGAACAGCCCATATCCCAAAACGTTCCACGCTGGCAGCAAATACGGAACGAGCCTCTTGCGTTTCGTCGCATTTGACGCACTCTGCGCCATCGCCCTGATGCGTCGTGCCCACCAGGACCGACCCAGGGCGGCATGTCCGTTTTCTATCCGGTGACTCGCCCCCATGTTGCAGCCAAATGCCCAGGATCGCCTGCTCCAGCACGCCCCGTCGCTGACTCCCACCGAACGCATGGTGCTGCGGCTGAAGGCGCTGATCGGTTGGGCCACGGATAAGACGGATTTCCTGGACGTGCTGAAGGCCACCGGAGCACGCGGGCCGGACGGCCTGCCGTGGTCCGCCAAGGCCGTCAACGATGCAACAGGGCGGCTGCGGGCGCGGAAACTGCTGAAGGACGATCTGTCCTGTCCGATGGAGCTGTGGCACCCGCTGGCGGTGGAGGCTCTGGCGGCGCCGGATGGGCCAAAGCTGGCCGAAGCCGTGCTCGGCTATTTTGCCAAGGCCGCCAGCCGGCCCTATTATTCCTCCAGCCTTCAGACCAACTGGACGGTTCTGCGCCGCCTGCGGCTGGCCATCTACACCAACGACGCCGAAACCTTCGGTCCTCTGCTTGATGCCTATGACCAGCAATTCAACCGCGCTCATGGACCGCACATTCTGGAACTGCTGTTCCGCGACACGATTCTCGATCTGGACTGGCTGACCAGCCGCGCCCTGGATATTCAGTTCGATGTGTTCATCGTCAAGCTGGAGCATCTGCTGATCACCGGCCGGGCTTCGCCGGATCTGGCGGCGTTGATCGCCCATTACCGTGCGCAGGAAGATGCGCCGGGTTATGAGAACTTCAAATGGCTGCTGCTGAACATCGACATCCTGGCGGGGCGGATCGGCCAGGCACGGCGCAAGATCGCCAGCGCTCCAAAGGATACGCCGGAATGGAGCAGGCTGGTCCTGCAAGGGTCGGTGGATTTCCTGGAAGACCGCAACGACGAGGCCCTTGACCACTTTCGCCGGGCGCTCAAGCTCTACAAGAAGGACGTCGGCAAGCGGAAGATCTTCTTCAACGGCTACAACGGCCTGCTCTTCCTGATGGCCCTGATCCGCGCCCACGATCCCGCGCTCTACCCCGAGGTTCAGACCCATCTGGACGGAGTCACCCACGAGGGCAATCCGTTCACCGCGGGCTTTCAGGCCATCCAGGCCCTGGTATGGCTGCTCCAGGGCACGGAGCCCAAGGCGCGGAAACTGCTGGAGACGCTGCGCCGCGGCGGCGGCGTGGCCGAACCGCTATCCGCCGCCTGTCTGGCCCTGGTGGAACTGCTGACCGACCGTGTTCTGGCCGCAGCCGCCTACAAGGACACCCTGGCCCGCTTCGAGGCGCTGAAAGACCTGCTGCCGCTGATCGCCCGCATCCACGCCGAGGTGCTGCAACAGATGTGCGACAAGCCGGCGCCTTATGACACCTACCTCGCCGCCACGGCCGACGGTGGTCCGATGATCCGGTTTACCGATCTGGTCGAGGTGCGCCAGCCCTGGGAGCGCACCCTCGACAGCCTGGCCACCTTCCTGCGCGGCGGCACTGAACGTCCGGCCGCTGCCCCCGTCGCCGCCAAAACCAAGCGTCTGGCGTGGTTTCTCGACCCCGAGCACCGCGTGATCGAGGCGCTGGAGCAGTCGGTCAAGGGCCGCGACGGCTGGACCCCCGGCCGTGCGGTGGCGATGAAGCGGCTGCATGAGCAGGATCCGCGCCTGGATTACCTCAGCGACCATGACCGTCGGGTGCTGCGGACCATCCGCAAGGACATCGTCGGCTGGTACAGGGAAGAAAATTATCAGTTCGATTCCTATCGGACGCCGCTGGCGCTGGTCGGTCATCCGCTGGTGTTCGACGCCAGACGACCGACGCAGCCGCTGGAGCTGGTGGCCTATCCGGTCGAACTGGTGGTGACCGAGCAGCGGACCGGCTACAAGTTCACCCTGTCGCACCGCGCCACCGAGCCGACCGTGTTCCTGGAAGCGGAAACGCCGTCCCGCTGGCGGGTGGTGGATTTTTCCGCCAAGGTTCTGACCGTCCAGGAAATTCTTGGCGAACAGGGTCTGGCCGTGCCGCGTCAGGGCCGCGATCAGGTGCTGACGCTGCTCAAGGAACAGCACCCCTGCCTGCCGATCCGCGCCGATATCACCGATGCCGACTTGCCGGCGATCGACGGGCAGCCGGCGCCGGTCCTACAGATACAGCCGCTCGACGAGGGCCTGAAGGTGGCGATGGTGGTGCGGCCGTTCGGTGCCGCCGGACCGTTCTATCTGGCCGGTCAGGGTGGCCAGTCGGTATTGGCGACCGTGGACGGCAGCCGACAGCGGGCCAATCGCGACCTGGATGCCGAGCGCCGGGCGGCGGCAACGGCTTTGGCGGCGCTGCCCACCCTGCACCGCGAGGCCGCTTCAGGCCATGAATGGATCATCGGCGACACCGAAGCGGCGCTGGAATTCCTGCTCGAAGTCCACGCCTGTCGCCCGCCGCTGGCGGTGGAATGGCCGGAGGGCAAGCGGCTGACCGTCCATGCCGAGGTCTCGGCCGGCAGTATCGGCATCAAGCTGGCGCGTGCCCGCGACTGGTTCCACATGGAGGGTCAGGTCCGCATCGACGAGGATCTGGTGCTCGATATGCAGGATCTGCTGGAGCGCCTGGGCAAGGCGCAAGGCCGCTTCGTGCCGCTGGCCGACGGCAGTTTCGTCGCGCTGACCCATAAATTTCAGAAGCAACTGGAACGGCTGGGGGGCGTCACCGAAAAGCATGCCAAGGGCCTGCGGCTGCCGACCCTTGGCGCGGTGGCGGTGCAGGATCTGGTGGACGAGGCCGGGACCGTCAAGGCCGACAAGGAATGGAAAGCGTTCGTCGCCCGCCTGTCCGCCGCCGGCCGGCACCAGCCGGCGGTTCCGTCGACCCTTCAGGCCGAGTTGCGCGACTATCAAGTTGATGGCTTCCTGTGGATGTCGCGCCTCGCGCAATGGGAGGCCGGGGCCTGTCTGGCCGACGACATGGGCCTGGGCAAGACGGTACAGGCGATCGCGGTGATGCTGGAACAGGCCCCCGCCGGCCCGTGCCTGGTGATCGCGCCGACCTCCGTCTGTCACAACTGGGAACGGGAGCTGGAACGCTTCGCCCCGACCCTGACAGTCCGGCGGCTCGGTGCCGCCGGCGGCCGGGCCGAACAGATCGCGGCGCTGAAGCCCATGGACGTGCTGGTCACCAGCTATGGCCTGCTGCATCAGGAAGTCGACCGGCTGGCCGCTGTCGACTGGCAAATGACGGTGTTCGACGAAGCCCAGGCGATGAAGAACGCCGAGACCCGGCGGGCTCAGGCGGCACAGCGGCTCAAGGCGCGATTCCGTCTGGCGCTGTCCGGCACACCGATCGAGAATTATCTGGATGAGCTGTGGAGCCTGTTCGCCGTCATCAATCCCGGCCTGCTCGGGTCGCGCGAGAGCTTCACCCGCCGCTTCTCCACCCCGATCGAGCGCAATCGCAACGACGGCGCCCTGCATGCCCTGCGGGCGCTGATCCGTCCGTTCATCCTGCGCCGCACCAAAAGCGCGGTGCTCGCCGAACTGCCGCCGCGCACCGAAGTCACGCTGGAAATCGACCTGCCCGACGACGAGCGGGCGTTCTACGAGGCGGTGCGGCGCCGCGCCCTGGAGGCCCTGGCCCAACTGCGCAATGGCGGCGACACCGGCGGCCAGACCCGTATTCACATCCTGGCCGAAATCACTCGGTTGCGCCGCGCCTGCTGCCATCCCGGCCTGATTGATGCCAACACCGAACTGACCGGCGCCAAGCTGGACACCTTTCTCGAGCTGGTTCAGGATCTGATCCGCAATCGGCATAAGGCCCTGGTGTTCAGCCAGTTCGTCGGCCAGTTGGAGCGGGTGCGCGAAGCCCTGACCGCGCGCGGCATCGCCCATCAGTATCTGGACGGCAGCACGCCGGCCCGCGACCGGGAAAAGCGGGTCGCGGCGTTCCAGGCGGGCGACGGCGACGTGTTCCTGATCAGTCTGAAAGCCGGCGGCACCGGGCTCAACCTGACCGCGGCGGATTACGTGATCCATCTCGACCCGTGGTGGAACCCGGCGGTCGAGGATCAGGCCAGCGACCGCGCCCACCGTATCGGCCAGCAACGCCCGGTCACCGTCTATCGCCTGATCGTCCGCGACAGTATCGAAGAAAAAATCCTCGACCTGCACCGCGCCAAGCGCGACCTCGCCAGCGACCTGCTGGACGGCAGCGAAATCAGCGCCCGCCTGAGCGACGACGATCTGCTTGATCTGATTCGAACATGACATGATGGGCCTGGGAGCGCGGGCGGGGCGCCCGCGCTCCCAGGCATCGCACCGCTCAATGCAGCGCCTGCCCCACCTGCTCCGCCGCCGGCCGATAGCCGGGATAGTCAATGGGCTCGGCCATTTCCTCGGCCAGGCGCTGACTGCTGGTAGCGGGCATGGGCGCAGTGCGGAGAATGGCGTCACGGCGCGGCCACAGGGTGGCGGCAACGATGCCGGCGGCTCCGGCGATCAGCAGGGCGGCCCAGGGATGGTTGCGTACCTGAGTCATCCACGCAGAGATGTCCATGGTCACCTCCTACAGCGGCCATTGCGGCCGCACCTGAGCGCGGAACGCGCCCGGTGAGCACACAAGGGCTGAACAAGTAGAGCGTTTTTCGACTTGGTCGAAAACGCTCTACTGGTCGATGGATTTATCGGCGTCGGGGAGCATGTCCGGCTCCGGTGTCTGGTCGATCTGGTCGCCATCGGGCTCGGGCAGGGCGGCGATTTCCTCGGTGCTGATATTGGCGGTGAGTTTGCCATTGATCAGCACCAGCAGTTCGGCCGGCAGGGCGAGGCCGATGCGCGGCGCCTTGGGGTCGATCACCGCCACCGCGACCACTTGCCCATCCGGCGCCACCAGGGCGTCGACGATGGTGCCGATCGACCGGCCGTCCGAGGAAAACACTTCCTGCCCCATGACCTTGTCGTGGTCCAGCGGGGTCGGAGCGGCATCCTCGGCCAGTGCGGGGCAGGCGATGCCGACCAGGACGACGGCGGCGGCGATGTACCTGTTCATGACGTGCTCCCATTGCGGTGTCTTACGGTGAACGGACAGCCGGGCCGACCGGTTCCGTCGCCGCATACCGTTTGCCCCCGTCAACCCTCCTTTCAATGGACAGATGGGGCGACGACGCTGGTTCGATTCATTCGGCGAGACGCTCCATCTCGGACAGCCAGTCCTGATAGTTGCGGCCATAATCGGTGAGAGCGCTGTCTGCCGCGACTTTGGTCCCGTAATCCCGCAGGATTGCGATCTGCGCCTGAGCGACGGCTTCCTTGTCCACGTCGCCCAGGCGACGCAACAGGGTCGCGAAGGACATGACGACGTATCCGCCGCCCGGCTTGAGGGCCGCCCGCGACAGGTTGTCGATCATGCCCGGCACCATCGCCATGAGCCATTCCCCATAGGCGCGCAGAACGGGCGCCTGATCGAGAAGAGCCTGGCGTTCGGTATCGAAGTCGCGCCGGTCAACGACCGTCCTGTTACGATAGACGACGGGGGCGGCCACCGAGGTATCACAGGCCCACCCCGGCCGCGGCAATAGCTGCTCGGCCTGCTGCGCCTCGTCGACATACGGAAACAGAGGCATCGTCCGGCAGCGGGATGGCTTGTGCTCGTGGATACCGCACAGATTGTCGGCCGTCAGCGCCGGACAGGGCATGACGGGCGGGATGCAGGCGGTGGGCATGATCCGCACCGCCAGCCGCTTCCTGTCGCGGGTTCTGACCGTCAGGCCAAGCTGTGCCGTGATGTCGAATGCCTTGCTGGCCTGCCTGACCGGTGTCCATACCACGGCCAGCGGAAAGCGGGCGACGTGGGCCAAGGCATCCGACAGGGTCAGCGGCAGCCAGCCATAGCAGCATTTCCCGCACGCGGTGCAAAGAAAGTGGCGTTCCATGAGGGGCCTCAGGCGCCGCAGCACTTCTTGTATTTTTTCCCTGAGCCGCAGGGGCACGGATCATTGCGACCAATCCTGACCACTTGGCGCGGCTCCTTCTTCGGGTTCATCTGCCCGTCCACATACAGCCAACGCCCATCCTCCTTGCGGAAGGAAGCCAGTTCATGGTGGTCGTGAGTCTGGGGCTGGCCATGGCCCTTCACCCGGAACCGGGCGACATACTCGATGGTGCCGGTCTCATCCTCCTCGCCACCGTCGGAGGAGGCCAGAACCTCGATGCCCAACGGCTCCAGCCCCTTGGCGGAGTTGGCGACTTCCTTTGCGTCGAACTCGGCACGCTTCTCAGGCGCCAGGCTTTCCAGGGCGAAGTCTCCGGGATGGCCGCTGACAAAGGCCGTGTAGCGGGCGCGCATGAGAGCTTCGGCCGTAAGGGCCGGAGCGCCATTGACGATGGGACCGCAACACTCGTCCAGGGAGCGGCCAGTACCGCAGGGGCAAACGGTCATTCGGAATGTCCTCTCAGGTTGAAATGGTCAGGCGACGGTCAGATCAGGTCAGATCACGCTCCAGCCGCCATTGCGGCGGCGGCCAAGCGCGGAGCGCGCCCGGCGAGGGCAGCATGAATTAGAGCGTTATCCGACTTGGTCGGAAAACGCTCTAATGCGGGTGCAGGTGATGTTCGTCGGGGAAATGCGGGTGTCGGTGAAGCAGCGGTGTGTGACGGTGCGGATGGCTGTGGGGCTCGCCGACCGCCAATCCCGTATGGTCATGCCGGTGATGTTCGTCGTGGACGTGGCTGTGGTCGTGCTCGATCGGCAGGTGCTCGTGTTTGTGCTCATGCACCTCGGTCAGGTGCAGCCAGACACCGAAGCTCATCAGCCCTGCGGCCACGATGAAGGCGGCCGACAGCGGGTCTCCCAGAAAGGCGATGCCGATGACGGCGCCGACGAAGGGGGCGGCTGAGAAATAAGCCCCGGTGCGGGCGGCACCGATCAGGCGCAGCGCCTTGACGAACAGCACCAGACTGAGGCCGTAACCGGCGAAGCCGACCGCGGCGGCCGCCAGCGAGGCCACCGGCCCGGGCCAGTCGGCACCGATTGCCATGGCAAGGCCGAGATTGACCAGGCCGGCGGTGGCGCCCTTGAGGGCGGCGATCAGCACGGGGTCGCTCAGCGCCACCTTGCGGGTCAGGTTGTTGTCGATGGCCCAGGCGAGGCAGGCCAGCGCGATCGCCGCCGGCCCCGCCGCGCCGGACCAGCTCCAGTCCCCGCTCCACGACAGCGCCATCGCGCCGGCGGTGATGGCAGCCATGCCGACGGCGATACGGCGATCGAACTGCTCCTTGAACACGAACCAGGCAAGCAGAGCGGTCAGCACCGCCTCCAGGTTCAGCAGCAACGAGGCTGTCGAGGCCGACGTGGTGGACAGGCCGTACATCAGCAGGACGGGTGCCACGGCGCCGCCACAAATGATGGCGCCCGCCAGCCACAGCCATTCGGTGCCGGCGGGCAGAGCCTCGCCGCGCTGCCCGCCGCGCCGCCAGCGGCGTCCCCCGACCAGCGTCAGGCCGATGCCCGAGCCGAGATACAGCAGGCCGGCCAGAGTCCAGGGCGCCACCTGATCGAGCAGGAGCTTGGCCAACGGCGTGCTGATGCCGAACAGAACCGCAGAAAGCAGCGCCAGGGCCGCGCCAGACATGAGTCCCTCCGTGAGTTCCTGAGCAATGGCCTCGCCGCGTCCCGGCATCGGTGATGCATGGGGGACGACAGAGGCTCTGGGGGCTTCAGGTGCTCGCGGGTGGTGCCCGAGGGTGACAGGCGCGCAGACGGATGGGTCGAGGACGGTCGGGGCCGGCCCTGGGTGTGCGGAAAAGCCGGGCGACGGCGAAGACCATGAGAACGATCAGGCCGGACTGTAACACGGCCAGGATCTGGTCGAAGGCCTTGGCCATGGCTGAAAGCTCGGCGCTGAAGACACCGTGTCCGCCATCGGCCCAATCATGGCCCTCGTCGTGATCAGCCAGGGCCGTGATGTGCGCCCCGACCGCGTGGTCATGCGCCATCAGGCTGTGTACCAACGGAAAGACCGTGAGCATGACCAGGGCCAGCACGGCAAGCAGCGATGCCGTCAGGCGCCGCCTCCGGGTGTCGGGTGTCCTGTTGCCGATGGCCGTGCTGGACACCGCCTGCTCCGAACCGTTCGTGTGGAGAAGAATACCTAGCGCATATTGCCGAGGGTGCCAACCTCGGTATGCAGGGCATCATTCCTTCACCCGATTGCCCTGCCTGAGGCGGCGGCTGGCCCTCCTTTGCTGCACTCTTTCGTCGCGCCGGCAGGCGGTCTACACTCCGTCACAACCGAGTGTCGAACGAGGGGGTATCATGACCGCCGCTGCCACCATTGCCGCTGTCGTTGGCCGCCGGGTCTGGGATTCGCGAGGCCGCCCCACCGTCGAGGCCGAAATCCGCCTGAAGGACGGCTCGGTGGGCCGGGCCATCGCGCCGGCCGGCACCACCGCCGGCATCGGCGAAGCGATGGACCTGCGGGATGGCGGGACCGTGCTGGGTGGTTCCGACGTGCGCAAGGCGGTGGCTCATGTCAACGGCGCCATCGCCCTCGCCCTGGCTACGGTGGATGCCGCCGACCAGGCTGAGGTCGACCGGCGTCTGATCGAGCTGGACGGCACCCCCGACATGACCCATCTCGGTGCCAACGCCACCATCGCCGTGTCCCTGGCCGCCGCCCAGGCGGCAGCCGCCTCGCAGCGGGCGCCGCTGTGGCAGACGCTGCACCTGCGCGGCGACGATGCCGAGGTGGTGCTGCCCATGCCGGAGATCCAGATCTTCGGCGGCGGCGCCCATGCCGGCCACCGGGTCGACATTCAGGATTTCATGCTGGTCTGTCCCGGTGCCCGCTCGTTCGCCGAGGCGCTGGACTGGACGGCGGCGGTGTACCACGCCGCCGGCAAGGTGCTGGCCGCCGCCGGGCGGCTGGCCGGAGTCGCCGACCTGGGCGGCTGGTGGCCCAATTTCGACGGCAACGAGGAAGCGCTTGATGCGCTGATGCAGGCCATCGAGCTTGCCGGCCTGCAACCGGGCAAGCAGGTGGCAATCTCGCTGGACATCGCCGCCAGCCGCCTGCGCCGCCCCGACGGGCTGTATCATCTGGTGTGCGACGGCCGCACCCTGGACAGCATCGACCTGTGCGCCCTGCTGGAAGACTGGACCAACCGCTTCCCCATCATCGCCATTGAAGATCCGCTGGCCCTGGACGATGAGATCGGCCTGGCTCAGTTCACCGCCGCGGTCGGCGACCGCATCCAGGTCATCACCGACGATGCCACGGTCACCAGCGCCGCCCGCATCCAGGTGCTGCGGACCATGGGGGCCGGCAACGCGGCGCTGATCAAACCCAATCAGGCGGGCACCCTGACGACGGCCCGCGCCGCCCTTGATGCCACCCGTGCCGCCGGCTGGGGCAGCATCCTCTCGGCCCGGTCGGGCGACAGCGAGGACGTCTCAATGGTTCATCTGGCGGTCGGCTGGGGGGTGCGGCAGATCAAGGCCGGTGCGTTTTCCCGCTCGGAACGCATGGCCAAGTGGAACGAGGCGTTGCGTATCGAGGAACAGGCCGGCAGTCTCGCCCGCTTCGCTGGCTGGCCGCGGCCGTCACTGGGGGACGTCCTGTCATGACCATCTTCGACCTTGATCGCCGCCATCTCTGGCACCCGTTCACCCAGGCCCTGACCGCACCGCCGCCCATCGTCGCGGTCAGCGGCCAGGGGGCGCGGATCATCGCCGCCGACGGCCGCGACTATCTCGACATGGTGTCGTCGTGGTGGGTCACTCTGCACGGCCACGGCCATCCCGAAATCGCCGAAGCCATCGCCCTGCAAGCGCGCCGGTTGGAGCAGGTGATCTTCGCCGACTTCACCCATGCCCCCGCCGCCGAACTGGCCGCCAAACTGTGCGGTCTGCTGCCGGGCGATCTGGACCGGGTGTTCTATTCCGACAACGGCTCGACCGCGGTCGAGGTGGCGCTGAAGATGGCGCTGCAATTCTGGCGGAACGTCGATCAGGGCCATAAGCAGCGCTTCATCGGCTTCGACGGCGGCTATCACGGCGATACGGTGGGGGCCATGTCGGCCGGGGTCGGCTCGGGCTATTTCCGCGCCTTCACGTCCATGCTGTTCCCGGTCGACGTCGCCCCCTTTCCCCACACCTGGGACGGCGACGCCGAGGTGGAGGCCAAGGAGGCGGACTCGTTGCGCGTCGTCGCCCGATCCCTGGCCAGCGGCGAGGTGGCGGCGGTGATCATCGAGCCGCTGATCCAGGGGGCCGGCGGCATGCGCCTGTGCCGGCCGCAATTCCTCCAGGCGCTGGCGGCCATGGTCCGCGATGCCGGGGCGCTGCTGGTGTTCGACGAGGTCATGACCGGCTTCGGCCGCACCGGCGAGCTGTTCGCCTGCCTGGGGGCCAGCGTCACCCCGGACCTGATCTGCCTGTCCAAGGGCCTGACCGGCGGCTTTCTGCCCATGGCCATGACGGTGGTGCGTGAAGAGATCTATCAGGGATTCCTCGGCGAGGGTCTGGATAAAGCCTTCCTGCACGGCCATTCCTACACCGCCAACCCGCTGGGCTGCGCCGCCGGACTGGCCTCGCTGGAACTGCTGCTGCAACCCGCCTGCACCGACCGCCGCGCCACCATCAACGCCGTACACCGGGACGAACTGGCGCGGCTGGCGACAACGGCCCCCATCACCCACGGCCGGGTGCTCGGCACCATCGCCGCCTTCGACGTGGTGGTCGACGACCCCGGCTATGGCGCCGCCATCGGCAGACACATCAAGCGCGCCTGCCTGGACCAGGGAGTGCTGATGCGGCCGCTCGGCAATGTGGTCTATCTGCTGCCGCCCTATTGCACCACCGAGGAAGAACTACGCCGGGCGTGGAGTGTGATCGGGCGGGTGCTGTAGTGCGGCTTGCATCGCAAGGGGAACGCAGATGAACGCAGATATCCACGGATGAACACGGATGCATCCGTCAGAACCGCAGGCCGTCGCTTGAATGACGATCGCCGGAAGCCAAAACCTTTTCAAGGTTATCAAGAAATAGAATGCCGGAACAAATTCGATCACACTGACAAAGTGATCAGGCCGTTCACAATCCTTCCCTTATCTGCGTTCATCCGTGGGTATCCGTGTTCATCTGCGTTACCTGCGATCTCACCAACCATAGAGCGCTCAACCGTTGCCTGACCGGCGAGGGCGTTGATTAATAAACCATCACTCCCCCAGCGCCGCCCCCTCACGCCGCGGATCGACCCCGGCGCGCAGACCCTCGGGCGTCACGGCGATCAGGTGCAGGCCGCTGGTCATCTCGACCAGACGGACAGTGTGACCCAGCCCTTCCAGCGGGGCCCGCAGAGTCTCGGCGGCGGTGCCGGCTTCCAGTTCGGTCGGGCCGTTGCGGTTGAGCACATGGGGCAGCGCGGCGGCCGCCTGAGGGGTGAGGCCGGCGTCAAGCACCGCCAGGATGTCGCGGACGACGAAGCCGATGATGCGGCTGCCGCCGGGTGAGCCGGCCACCAGACGCAGCCGGCCCGCCGCATCGAACACCAGGGTCGGGGCCATCGAACTGCGCGGTCGCTTGCCCGGCTCGACCCGGTTGGCGATGGGGCGGCCGTCGGTCTCCGGGCGGAAGGAGAAATCGGTCAACTGGTTGTTGAGCAGGAAGCCGCCGACCATCAGCCGCGCCCCGAAGCCGTTTTCGATCGAGGTGGTCATGGCCACCGCATTGCCGGCGCCGTCGACGATGGAGACATGGCTGGTCGACGGCAGTTCCGGCGCGGCATCGTCGGCCCAGCCATGGCGCTGCGGCAGATCGCCCGGCTCGGCCTTGGCCATGGCCCGGGCGGGATCAATCCGCGCCGCGCGCTGCCGCAGATAGTCGGGGGCCAGCAACGCCGTCACCGGCACCTCGACCCGATCAGCGTCGGCGACGTAGCGATCGCGGTCGGCGAAGGCCAGCCGGCCGGCCTCGGCCAACAGATGGGCACCCGATACGGCCATGGCCGGTTGCGGCGGAAAGTGCTGGAGCATGCCGAGCATCTGCAACACGGCGATGCCGCCCGATGACGGCGGCGGCATGCCGCACACCGTCCAGGTGCGAAAGGCGCCGCAGACCGGCTCGCGCATCCTGGCCTGATAGCCCGCCAGATCCTCCGCCGTCAGGTCGCCTGCCCGCGCCCGCACGGTCGTGGCGATACGCTCGGCCAGAGGCCCGTGGTAGAAGGCGGCCGCGCCGTCACGGGCGATGTCCCGCAGCGTCTCGGCCAGCGCGCCGTTGCGCAGCAGGGTGCCGACCGGATACGGCGTGCCGTCCTCCTGATAGTACAGGGCGCGGGCGGCCGGATCGTCCCTCAGATGACCGTCGCCGGCCAGCAACTGGAACAGCCGCGGCGAGAGGGCAAAGCCCTCGTCGGCCAGCCGGATTGCCGGCGCGAACAGCCGCGCCCAGGGCAACCGGCCATGTGTCCGATGGGCCAGCTCGAGCATCGCCAGCACCCCCGGCACCCCCACCGAACGGCCGCCGATCCCCGCCGCCATGAACGCCAGCGGTGCACCGTCGGTGTTCAGGAAACGGTCGGGCCGAGCGGCGGCGGGCGCAGTCTCGCGGCCGTCATAGGCCCGTACCGTTCCCGTCGCCGCCTCCCAATGCAGCAGAAAGGCCCCGCCGCCGATGCCTGAGGATTGCGGCTCGACCAGGGTGAGCACCATCTGCACGGCGATCGCCGCATCCACCGCGCTGCCGCCCGCCGCCAGCATGTCGCGCCCGGCCTGAGCCGCCAGCGGATGCGCCGCCACCGCCAGGAAACGATGGACGACGACCTCCGCCTGATCCTGCCGGCCGCTCGCCGCCTCGGGCATCGCCTCCAGCACCTGCCCCAGGGCGCCCGCCGGCAGCAGGGATACCAGCAATGCCAGGACGGTCAGAAGCGGAGGAATGGACATGATCGGCCCCCCTGTTATGCGACTGCGCATCGTTCGCATTCATCCTTGACTTCGGCGATCACTCCGACCACCCTACTCCGCAAGGCTATAATAGAATGGCCAAACCACGGGATGAACGTCGAGGGAGATGAACCGATGCTGACGCTTCGGGATTGCCTGGACTTTTGCGACCTGTCGGAAGATCTGGTCGATGCCATTGCCGAACACGACCACCTGCCGCCGATCCTCGCCACCGAACTGGCCACCTGCCTGGCCGGAGCCCCGGGGGGATTGCTGGTGATCCACAGTTACCTGCGTGACAATGCCGCCGCCTCGCAACACTGCCGGGATTGCGATCGCCGCGAGCGGGTGGCGGAAACCCTGGTCCGGTTCGAGCAGGCCCATCCGGAGATGCAATTGTAGGAGTCCGGGCCGGACTGGTGTTTAGCGTGATCCAATCTGATCGGATCACGCTCTAAATCTCCGCGACCTCCACCACTCCCGGGATGGTCCGCAGGGCACCGATGGTGTGTGGCGAGATGGAGTAGGTCTGTTTCAGGGCAATCTCCACCTCGCGGTTGCCGAAACGGGGAACCAGGATGATCTTGCCGCGGCCGCGGGCCTCGCGGCCGATCAAGGTTTGCAGGGCCGACAAGGCGCATTCGTCGGCGATATAGATTTTCAGGCCGGCGGCGGTCTTGGCGGCGGCGGCGTCCAGGGATTCCACCGCCTGGCCGGTCAGGCGCAATTGCTCGTCGTCGACCCGGGCATCCACCGTCAGCAACAGCGGCTGGCCGGAGTCGAGCAGCTCGCGCGAGACGTTCAGCACCTCGGAGAACAGGGTGACCTCATAGATGCCCGATGCGTCGGACATGGACAGGAAGGCGTAGCGGCTGCCGCGGGCGCTGGTGCGTTCCTGCTTGGCCAGCACGCTGCCGGCCACCTTGATCCGGCCCTGGCCACCCAAGCGCAGATGGCGCGGAATCTCGGTCGCTTTCAGCACCTGGAGCCGCTTCAGGGTGGTGGCGTAGGCGTCCATCGGGTGGGCCGACAGGTAGAAGCCGATCGCCTCGAATTCCTGCGACAGCTTTTCGCCCATCGGCCATTCGGGCTCGGCGGGCAGGATCAGTTTGGGTTGTGCGATGCCGCCGAACAGATTGACCTGGGCACTGTTGCGTTCCTCGGCGGCGCTTTGCGCATTGCGCAACACGATGTCGATGCCCTTGAACAGCCGCGCCCGGTTTTTTTCCAGACTGTCGAAGGCACCGGCCTTGACCAGATTTTCCAACTGGCGGCGGTTGATCGCCTTGGGGTCCATGCGGCGGGCGAAGTCGGACAGATCCTTGAACAGACCCTTGGCCTCGCGCTCGGCGACCAGCGCCTTCATCGCCCCCTCGCCCACATTCTTCAGCGCCGCCAGCGCATAGCGTACCGCCAGCGTCCCGTCGGGCAGACGCTCGACATTGAAGGTGGCCTCGCTTCTGTTGACGTCGGGCGGCAGCAGCTTGATCTTCAGCCGGTCGAGTTCCTGGCGGAACACGTTCAGCTTGTCGGTCGACGCCGTTTCATAGGTCATCGACGCAGCCAGGAAGGCGACCGGGTGGTTGGCCTTCATATAAGCAGTCTGGTAGGCGACCAGCGCATAGGCCGCGGCATGTGATTTATTGAAGCCGTAGCCGGCGAATTTATTGACCTGATCGAAAATCTCGGATGCCTTCTTCGGATCGACGCCGCGGGCCGCCGCGCCGTCGACGAACAGCTTGCGCTGGGCGTCCATTTCCTCCTTGATCTTCTTGCCCATGGCCCGGCGCAACAGATCGGCGCCACCCAGCGAATAGCCGGACAGTTCCTGAGCGATCTGCATCACCTGTTCCTGGTAGATCATGATCCCGAAAGTTTCCTTCAGGATCTTTTCCAGGCGCGGATGCAGATAGTCGGGCGCCTCGGTGCCGTGCTTGCGATTGATGTAGCTGGGGATATTGTCCATCGGGCCGGGACGGTACAGCGCCACCATGGCGATGATGTCCTCGAAGCAGTCGGGCTTCATCTTGCGCAGCATGTCGCGCATACCCGAACTTTCCAACTGGAACACACCCACCGTCTCGCCGCGGGCCATCAGCTCGTAGGAGCCCTTGTCGTCGAGTGGAATATCCGCAAGATCAATGGTTCTCTCTTCCATGCGCTGCACATGGCGCACCGCACAGACCAGCACGGTCAGAGTCTTCAGGCCAAGAAAGTCGAACTTCACCAGCCCGGCTGATTCCACCCATTTCATGTTGAACTGGGTGACCTGCATATCCGAGCGCGGATCGCGATACAGCGGCACCAGCAGATCGAGCGGCCGGTCGCCGATCACCACACCGGCGGCATGGGTCGAGGCGTGGCGGTACAGGCCCTCGAGTTTCATCCCCATGTCGATCAACTGACCAACCGCCTCGTCGCGCTCCTTCTGCTCGCGCAGCAGGGGCTCGGTCTCCAGCGCCTGTTCCAGGGTCACCGGATTGGCGGGATTGTTGGGCACCAGCTTGCAGATGCGGTCGATCTGGCCATAGGGCATCTGCAACACCCGGCCGACGTCGCGCAGCACGGCGCGGGCCTGCAATTTACCGAAAGTGATGATCTGGGCGACGTGGTCGTAGCCGTATTTGTCCTGAACGTAGCGGATCACCTCTTCGCGGCGATCCTGGCAGAAATCCACGTCGAAGTCGGGCATGGACACGCGTTCGGGGTTGAGGAACCGCTCGAACAGCAGCCCCCAGCGCAACGGGTCGAGATCGGTGATCGACAGCACCCAGGCCACCACCGAGCCGGCGCCCGAACCGCGTCCCGGCCCCACCGGAATGTCATGGGCCTTGGCCCATTTGATGAAGTCCGACACGATCAGGAAGTAGCCGGGAAAGCCCATCTGGTCGATGATGCCCAGCTCGTAGTCGAGCCGCTCGCGATAGGGCCTGGCGACGTGCTGACGCTCGTCCTCGGTCATCCCGGCGGTGAAGACGTGCCGCTTCAGGCGCTCTTCCAGGCCGGCCTGAGCCTGGAGCCGCAATTCCTCGGGCTCGGGCCGCTCGGCTTTGAAGGGCGGCAGGATCGGCTTGACCTTGGGCACCATGAAGGCGCACCGCCGGGCGATGGTCAGCGTATTGTCGACCGCTTCGGGCAGATCGGCGAACAGGGCCCGCATCTCCGCCGCCGACTTGAAATAGTGCTCGGGCGTCAGGCGGCGCCGTTCGTCCTGGGCGACATAGGCGCCCTCGGCGATGCAGATCAGCGCGTCATGGGCCTCGTACATGGAGCGGGTGGCGAAGAACGGCTCATTGGTGGCGACCAGCGGCAGATCATGCGCATAGGCCAGGTCGAGCAGACCGGGCTCGATGCGGTCCTCCACCTCCAGGCCGTGGCGCTGCACTTCCACATACAGACGCCCCGGAAACGCCTCGGCCAGACGCAGCAGCAGCGCTTCGGCCTTGTCCTTCTGGCCCTCGGCGAGCATCCGCCCGACCGCCCCTTTCGCTCCGCCGGTCAGGCACAGCAGCCCGCCCGCATGCGACGCCAGCAAGGAAAAGGAAATCTGCGGCGATTCGCCCGGATCGGTATCGAGATAGGCCCGCGACACCAGCCGCATCAGATTGGCGTAGCCGTCCTTGTCCTGCACCAGCAGCACCAGCGGATCGGGATCGGGCTTGCGCCCGGCATCGCGGCCGAACCGGTCGACGGCATCCTCGCGCCGCAAACCGAGCTGAACGCCGATCACCGGCTGGATGCCTTCGTCCGCGCAGGCCAGCGAGAATTCCAGCGCCCCGAACAGATTGCTGGTATCCGCCACCCCCAGCGCCGGCATTTTCTGCTTGGCACAGAGCTTGACCAGCTCCTTGATTTTCAAGGCGCCTTCCGACAGGGAATAGGCGGTGTGGGTTCTGAGATGGACAAAATCGGCGTATGGCATGGGCGGGAGGATGGCATGGATGGCGCGCGAGTGCCAAGCGGGTTCGCCCGACGGTCAGCGGCAGGCGATGGCATATCAGCGACGATCTCATCGTGCCGCGAAACATTACCCTCCTCCCTCTGCCACCCTACAGCCCGGAACTCAACACAATCGAGAAGCTCTGGCAGTCCATGCGCGACAACCTCCTCTCCCACAGGCTCTTCGCCGATCTCGATGCAATCTTGGATGCATGCTGTCGTGCCTGGAATCAGGTGCTCGCCGAGTCCAGCCGTATCCGATCAACATGCGGATTTCCATGGGCCTTGCAGGTCAATAATTAACGGCCTTGGTATCACACCATATCGCCAAGCCGCCGGTAATCAATCTTGCCCGACGCGGTGAGCGGCAGCGCCTCGCGCCGTTGCAGAGCGAATCCTGCCGTCGGCAAGCCCAGACCACGCAACGCCGCATGAAAGGCGGCCGGCGCCACCTCGCCGCAGCAATGCACCACCACCTTGCCGTCGCGCTCGATCGCCGCGACCCGGCCGAATGCCGGAGTCAGCCGCGCCTCCACGTCGTCGAGCGACACCCGCAGGCCGAACAGCTTGGCGAAGCGGGATTGCCGACCGGTAATGAACAGGTCGCCCTCGGCATCAAGCCTGCCGATGTCTCCGGTCGCCAGCACGCCCCCCAGCCGATCGCCCAGCGCCAGATCGGCCCGCTCCTGGGCATAGCCCATCATCACATTGACACCATGATAGACGACCTCGCCCGGCTCCCCGATCGGCGCGGTGCCGCCGTCGGCCCGGCGAATCTCGAAGCGGCCGCCGGGCAGCGCCCGACCCACCGACTCCGGCTTGGCGGCCAGACGATCCGGTGCCAGGGTGGCCATGCGCGGGGCCGCCTCGGTCTGGCCGTACATGACGAACAGCCGCCCACCGCGCGCCGCCATGCGGTTATGGAACAACAGGGCGGTCTGCGGCGCCAGCTTGCCGCCGGCCTGGGTCAGGGTGCGCAAGGCCGGCAGAGTGGCTGCATCAAGATCGAGCCGGCGCATCAGCTCGTAATGGGCCGGCACCCCGGCCAGCGAGGTGCAGGCGTGCGTCCGGCACAAGTCCCAGGCATCGCGGCCGGTCAGACCGTGCTCGGTCAGCACCAGCGAGGCCCCCACCGCGAGATGGCTGTTGAGCACCGACAGGCCATAGGAATAATGCAAGGCAAGATGGCCGAGCGGCCGCTCGGCCGGATCGAGGCCGAGCACCTCGGCGATGGCGGCCGCATTGCCGACCACGGCGCGGCGCGACAGGCGAACGAATTTCGGGCTGCCGGTCGAGCCCGAGGTGGCCAGCAGCAGACACAGATCGGGATGAACCGGCGGCCCCGGCGGCAGGCGCTGCCACAGACGCAGCCCCGCGCAGTCGCGATCCCGATACCCGGGCGGAGTCTCATCGCCTGCGCCGACACCGACGATACAGTCCGGGCCATAGCGATCCCGCAGGGCCGCCTGCTCGGCCGGCGGCCGGTTGGGGTCGAGCAGCGCCACCGCGGCACCCGCCCGCACCGCCGCCAGATAGGCCACCACCGTATCGGCCGTGTTGCGGCACAGCAGGAATACCAGTGATCCCCGGCCGAACGCCGGCGTTACCTGGGCGATCCGGCGTTCCAGTGCGGCGCCATGATGCCAGCCGTCCGCCGCATCCCACAGCACCGGCCGGTCGGGCAACGGCGCGAAACAGTCCCTGATCATCGGCCATCCCTGTCGAGGCATCGCTGATCGAGAGATGGTCGGGACGGTGGTTGCGCTGCAAGCCGCCTTCCGGCGAGGAATCGGCCTATCCGGCCTGGGTCTCCAGCCAGAAGATGGTGAAGACCATCAGAAAGGCGACGAATTCGGCCAGGGTGAGCAGGGTCACCAGAGTGGTGATACGGCGTGCCTTGGGCGTCATCGGCAGCCACACCCGGGCCATCCACCAGCGCCATATCGCCAGCCAGCCCCACCGCCGCCGCTGCCGCAAATGCCGGTACAGCGCGTTGCCCCAGGGGATCAGGCTGTGATCGACCTCGGCCAGCCGGGCCTCGCGCTCATCGGGGGCCAATCGGCCGTAGTCGTCGGTGATCACCAGATCAGCCTCCTCCCCGCGCGGTTCGACGCGGAAGCTGGTGCTGGCCTTCAGGCCGTCGGTATAGGTCAGGCGCAAGCCGTCGGGCAGCAGCGTCGATGACACCAGGGTATCCAGCGTCAGGCCGTTGCTCAGATTGCGCCCGACCAGCCGGCCGTCGATGAAAGAATCAATCTCGTACAGCGGATTGAGGCGCAGCAGGCGCACCGCATCAGCCTGGCACCAGGCGATCAGCGCCGCCACCGGCTGCGGCGCCATCACCCGGACCCAGGCAGCATCGTCCAGCATCACCGCCGCCCCCAGACCAAGGGGATAATACCGGCGAGCGGAATGCTTGATCCATTCCGCGTCTCTTTCGCCGGTATCCAGCGGCCATTGCGGCCGCGGCCAAGCGCGGAGCGCGCCCGGCGAGGGCGGCGATGAGCCTTCAGGCTCATCGGTATAAGTGCGCGACTCATCCGATCGGCACGATGATCAGCGGCACCGTCAGCCCCGCCGCCAGCACCTCGAGATCGAGGCGGCTGCGAAGACCAGGGGTTCCCTTCGGTCGCGGTGCACCGATCACCACCACCTCCGGGGAATACCGGCGGATCGAGTCGAGCAGGCACTCGGCCGGTTTGCCCACCACCACCTCGTCGGCATAGCGCAGGCCGGCCAGCCGGGCCTGTTCGGACAGGCCGGCGACATGATCGGCGACCTCCCGGACGAGTTCGCCCTCGAGGTAATTGCCGTAGGTGATGCGGGTTGCGACGTTGTTGAGCCAATCGTCGCCCATCATGCCGCGCCAGAAATCCGGCACCACATGCAGATGGCGCAACAGGCCGCCGGTCCGGCACAGGTCGAGAGCGGCGCGTTCGGCGGCACAAGCCCCGACGGTGCCATGGCTGGCCACCAGCACATGGCCCGGCCGCAGGGCTGCGGCAAAGCCGGTCCCGAGATCGGGACCGGCCACCGCCGCCTCAGTTGACGAAGACATAGACCCCCAGCGCGATCAGCAGCGACAGACCCAGGGCAACAAAGTCTTCGCGCCGGTCACTGGAAAAGATGGTCAAGGCCGAACCGCGATGGAATTTCGCGCCTGCTTCCTGCCGCAGGTCGATATCCTGGCTTTGGTGCGCAGGCGCGATGTCTGTTTGCGTGTTCATTTATTTATCTCCCTTTATAGCGATGAGCCTGACGGCTCATCGACGCCCTCGCCGGGCGCGCTCCGCGCTCAGGTGCGGCCTCAATGGCCGCTGGAGGATCGCTGCACCGGTTCGAGCCTGTGTCAGATATTTCGCTTGCCGGGTATCACACCGATTCACTGACGAACAGCATCACCACCAGCAATGACAGAACCGCCTTGGCCGTTCCAACGATGCCGCCGATCACCAGCGGCTGGCCGCCGGCCTGGCGGATCGACGAGAGGGTGATCTGCATCCCCAGCCCGGTCAGGCCAAAGGCGAACAGCCAGACGATGAAGTCGCGGAACATGGCGATCTTCTTCGAGGTATGCATCACCGCGCCGGTCGCCGTTTTCAGGATCTTGTCGGCATCCTTCGACAGCAGCTTGGCCTTGCCGATGCCCTCCAGCGTGAAAACATCGTCTTCGGCCATGACCTTCCTGTTGGTGATCAACGCGCCCAGCGCCGTCTTCTGGTCGGCGCGCTGGATCTTGCCCAACTCGGCCTGCAATACGACGACGTCCTTGTCCTTCAGCAGCTTTTCCGCCTTGATGTTGCTGTCGAAATATTTGCCCTGATAATGCTTGGCCGGGGCAAACACACCGGTCGATGACAGCAGGAACATCACCAGGAAGCCCAGCACGAAGACTGGGAACTTGGTCACCACCACCTGGCCGATATTGACCTGCTGGGCGCCTTCCTCACGCTTGACGTACCACACGGCCAGCCACAGCACGATGATCGGCAGGAACAGGACGCGGGTGATGTTGAAGATCTCGGCGACCTTCAGGGTCTCGATGCCGTTGGGCTGGAAGGCCAGCGCGGCGCCGGCCACCTGGGCCGAATTGAGAATTCCCGTGCCGGCCCAGGCGCCGAACTGAACATAGCCCAAGCCGAGGATCTGGCCGACCATCGGGAACAGGAACATGCAGCCGACGCCCCACAGCAGAATGGTGCCGATGGTATAGGCGATTTCCGTCGAGGTGGCCTTGACCACCGGCGCCGAGGCCACCGCCGCGGAAACACCGCACACGCCGACGCCCGCCGACAGCACGCCCCCCATGGAATTGGGCAGCTTGAGACGCGGCGAGAACCACAGCACCAGCCCGACCGACCCGAGCACGAAGATGCCGATCATCACCACCGACAGCTTGCCCAGTTCCTGAAGTTCGGCAAAGGAATACAGCGTCCCCAGCAGCACGACGCCGGTCTTCAGGCCGAGGCGCGACACGCGCACGCCATGTTCAGCCCAGGCGGGGATTTTCAGTACGTTGACCACCAGCATGCCGGCGATGATGCCCAGCACGATGTAGTTCAGGCCGAGCACGTCGTGCAGATATTTGCTGCCCCAGACCGGCCCCATCGCCTTGCTGAGCACCGCCACCCACGGGTCGAGGAACCAGCGGACGAACATGGCGATCAGCAGGATGAAGGCGGTGCCGGCCAAGGTGCCGGTATAATAGTCGAAGTCACCGGTCCGATGGCTGCCGAACATCGCCCATGCGCCGAATACCACAGCGATGGCGCCGAAGATCCAGGGCAGCGTGGTCAGTTCGCCGACCAGTTTCTGAATGCTGAGATACTCGACCAAACCAGCCGTAACGCTTTGCGTACTGAACGCAAAGCCGATGGCCAGCATGGTGGCGCCCATGACGAGCAGCGCCGGATGCCTTCGGGTGTAAACCATGACACGTTTCCCCTGTCGAATGAGAGACCGGCCAACCCGGTCCGCCGTCATGTCTGCGGCGGTATATTCTCCCGTTTCTCTATGTCATTCAGTGTTAACGCAACGTGACAATGGGCACAACGGCCTTCATGTACCCCCGATGGCTTGTGCATCCGCAGCAAAACGGCACGCTTTGCCAGCCGGCCGGTGCTTGTTAAGGTGGGATCAGGAACAGGTCAGCAGAAAGGGAAAAGCGCGATGGCGGCGGAGGAGGACGAACTCAGATTGGCCGAACTGCTGTGTGCGCGTCTGTGCCACGACCTGTCGGGCCCGCTCGGCGGCGCCAGCGCCGGGGCAGAACTGCTGGGCGACGAAGACCCGCCCGATTCCGACACCGTGGCCCTGGTGGCCGACAGCGTCGCCGCGGCGACGCGCGTGCTGAGGGTGCTGCGGGCGGCCCTGGGGGCCGGTACGCAGCCGTTTACCGCCACCGAACTGGAGTCCCTGACCCGCTCGATATTTCCCGAGTCGGGATCGACCCGGCTCGCGGTGCGGGTCGATACGGGTCCATCGGGCTGTGAGCGGGCCGGCGGTCGCCTCCTGCTCAATCTGCTGATGATCGCTCGCGACATCCTGCCGCGTGGCGGCACTGCCGACGCGCACCTGACAACAGATCCGTTCGCCCTGGAGATCACCCTCGAGGGACCGCAGATTGCCGCCGACGACGCCCGCACGGCCCTGGCCGCATCATCTCCGGCCCTGCTGGGCGCTCGCGCCGCTCCGGCGTTCTATGCGGCCCGCCTGGCGGCCACCTTGGGGCGGACCATTTCCGTTGCGCAAAGCGCTGGCCGTCTGGTGATGACGGTGGAATAATCATTCGTGTGCCGGAGCAGGCTTTTTTGTACGTGATCTTAATCTTCCGCATGGTATCAATGGCCTCTCCATCGGGAGATAGTAGGCGACCGCAAGGGGTAACCGGCTAGCCCGGCCGTCAGGGGTGCGAGGATTGCATGGACGACCTGTTGAGCGAATTCCTTACCGAGACCTCCGAAAGCATCGCGGTCCTGGACGTCGAGCTGGTGAAGCTGGAGCAGAACCCGAACGATCCGGGAATCCTCGGCAACATCTTCCGCCTCGTTCATACGATCAAGGGCACCTGCGGCTTTCTCGGCCTGCCCAGGCTGGAAACCGTGGCACATGCCGGCGAAAATGTGCTGGGCAAGTTCCGGGATGGCGAGTTGGAGGTGACGCCTCACGCCGTCACTCTGATCTTGCAGTCCATCGACTGCATCAAGATGATTCTGTCGCACCTGGAGCAGACCGAAACCGAGCCGGAAGGTGACGACGCCGAGCTGAAGGCGGCGCTCAATGCGCTGGCCGACGGCAAGACGCCGAAGAAGCCCAAGGCCAAGGCACCGGTCGAGCCGTCCGCGCCGTCCCATCCGGTCGCCGCCGAGCTGCTGGCCGAGGTCGAAGCGATGATCGCCGCCGGCAAGCGTGCCGCCACCGAGGCCGAGATCGCCTCGGAACTGGCGTCGGAACGGGCTCGGGAAGGCGACGACGAGGACGAGCACGATGCGGCCGCCCATGACGAGCCGCCGCCGCCGGTCAAGGCCAGCGTCCCTGCGGTCACCGCCGTCACGCCCACTGCGGCGGCAGCGCCGGCCGGGGCAGCCACTCCCATCACCGAATCGGCAGTGGCCGCTCAGACCATCCGGGTCAATGTCGAGCTGCTCGAAAACCTGATGACTCTGGTGTCCGAGCTGGTACTGACCCGCAACCAGCTATTGCAGATGGTCCGCGGCAAGGACGACAGCGAGTTCGCCACGCCGTTGCAGCGGCTGTCGCACATCACCACCGACCTTCAGGAAGGGGTGATGAAGACGCGCATGCAGCCCATCGGCAATGCCTGGGCCAAACTGCCGCGCATCGTCCGCGATCTGTCGGTCGAAATGAGCAAGAAGATCGACTTGCAGATGATCGGCGCCGAGACCGAGCTGGATCGTCAGGTGCTCGAGCTGATCAAAGATCCGCTGACCCACATGGTGCGCAACTCGGCCGATCATGGCCTGGAGCCCACCGAGGAACGGCGCCGCATCGGCAAGCCCGAGGTCGGCAAGGTCATCCTGAACGCCTATCACGAAGGCGGTCACATCATCATCGAGATTTCCGATGACGGGCGCGGCCTGAATATCGCCCGCATCCGGCAGAAGGCGGTGCAAAGCGGTCTGGCCACCGAGTCCGAACTGGACGGCATGACCGAACAGCAGATCGCTCAGTTCATCTTCAAGGCCGGCTTCTCGACCGCCGAAAAGGTCACCAGCGTGTCGGGCCGCGGCGTCGGCATGGACGTGGTGCGCACCAATATCGAAAAGATCGGCGGCACCGTCGAGCTGAAGTCGGCGGCCGGCAAGGGCTCCAGCTTCATCATCAAGATCCCGCTGACCCTGGCCATCGTCTCGGCCCTGATCGTCGAATGTGGTGGCGAGCGTTTCGCCATCCCGCAGATCAGCGTGCTGGAACTGGTGCGGACCACCGCGAGTTCCGAACACGGTATCGAGATGATCAACAACGCCCCGGTGCTGCGCCTGCGCGATCGCCTGCTGCCGCTGGTGGGCTTGCGCAAGCTGCTGCGCCTGGGCGGTGAGGACGAGCAGCGCGACGAGACTTTCATCGTCGTCACCCAGGTCGGCACCTACACCTTCGGCATCATCGTCGACCGGGTGTTCGACACCGAGGAAATCGTCGTCAAGCCGGTGGCGCCGATCCTGCGCCACATCAACATGTTCTCGGGCAACACGATCCTGGGCGACGGCAGCGTCATCATGATCCTGGATCCCAACGGTATCGCCACCAGCGCGACCGCCGATACCGCCACTGCGGGCGCCTCCCAGGCGTCCGAGGCCAAATCGGTGCGCGACGTCGCCGCCGGCGAGAAGACCTCGCTGCTGGTGTTCCGGGCCGGCGGCTCCGACCTCAAGGCCGTGCCGCTCGCCCTGGTCGCCCGACTCGAGGAGATCGAACTGGCCCAGGTCGAGCATTCGCATGGCAAGCCGGTGGTGCAGTACCGCGGCAAGCTGATGCCGTTGATCTTCATTGATCCCTGCTACGATCTCCAGCGCGAAGGCCGCCAGCCGGTGCTGGTATTCGCCGACCGCGACCGCAGCATGGGTCTGGTGGTCGACGAGATCGTCGATATCGTCGAGGAGCGGCTGCGGGTCGAGCTGGCGGTCAGCCAGCCGGGCCTGATCGGTACCGCGGTGGTGGCCGGCAAGGCGACCGACCTGATTGATGCCGGCTACTTCCTGACCCAGGCCTATGGCGACTGGTTCGGCACCGCCGACGAGCAGGGATTCGGTGAAAGCGCCCGCGTCAAGCGCATCCTGCTGGTCGACGACAGCCCGTTCTTCCGCAATCTGCTGACGCCCTTGCTGTCGGTGGCCGGCTACGACGTGACCGCGGTGGAAAGTGCCGACAAGGCCTTGCAGCTCCGTGAAAGCGGTCGCAACTTCGACCTGATCATCAGCGACATCGAGATGCCGGGGATGAGCGGTTTCGACTTCGCCCTGGCGGTACGCCTGGAAGGGCGCTGGCAGCAGACACCACTGGTCGCGCTGTCGTCGCATGCCACGGAACGTGACTTCGAGCGTGGCCGTGAAGTGGGCTTCAACGATTACGTCGCCAAATTCGATCGTGACGCCCTGCTCCAGACCCTTGCTCAGACCTTGACCGTCCCGGGAGGGGCCGCATGAACCAGTCCATCGTTCCGGTGTCCGGCAAACGCCAGATCCAGGAAGTCTCCGCGGAGACCCAGGATTTCGTCACCATGTTCATCGAGGGGCAACTGTTCGGCATTCCCGTGCTGACGGTCCAGGATGTGCTGGGCGCCCAGAAGATCACCCGGATTCCGTTAGCACCGCCGGAAGTGGCGGGGTCGCTCAATCTGCGTGGCCGGATCGTCACCGCCATCGACGTGCGCAAGCGGTTGCGGCTGAAGGCCCGGCCCGATTCGGACAAGGGCATGAGCGTCGTCGTCGAAATGGGTGGCGAACTTTATAGCCTGATGGTCGATTCGGTCGGTGAAGTGCTGAGCCTTCCCGGTGCCGCTTTCGAGCGCAATCCGCCGACGCTCGACCCGTTGTGGCGCGATTTTTCGGCGGGAATCTACCGTTTGGACGGAAAGCTGCTCGTCGTGCTTGACGTGCCGCGTCTTTTGGACTTTACCAGGGCAGACGGCGTCAGTTGAGCGCAATGGCTGACGAGATCAAAACCAAGCGGGGGGCGCAGCTCGACACATGAAGTCCTGTCTCATCGTCGATGACTCGAAGGTCATCCGCATGGTGGCCAAAAAAATCCTGCATGAGCTGCAATTCAGCACGCAGGAGGCCGAGGATGGCTTGCTGGCGCTGGAAGCATGCCGCAGGGCGATGCCCGATGCGATCCTGCTGGATTGGAATATGCCGAATATGAACGGCATCGACTTCCTGCGTGAACTGCGCAAGATGGACGGTGGCGATCATCCGGTCGTGGTGTTCTGCACCACCGAAAACGACATCGAGCACATCCAGGAGGCGATCACCGCGGGGGCCAACGAGTACATCATGAAGCCTTTCGACAGTGAGATCCTGCAGGCCAAGTTCTCGCAGGTTGGTCTTCTCTAGGCCGGCATAGATGCAATTGGACCCAGGAGCAGCCCGCACCCAGCCCACTTCTGCCGATCCCATCCGCGTCATGGTGGTGGACGATTCGGCCGTCGTGCGCGGTTTGATTACCCGCATGCTCGAGGAGGATCCGGGCGTTACCGTCGTCGCGTCTGTCAGCAACGGCCAGATGGCCATCAGTGCCCTGGAGCGCCATGATGTCGAGGTGGCGCTGCTGGATATCGAAATGCCGGTGATGGACGGTCTGACCGCCTTGCCCAGGCTGCTGAAGATCGACCCCGACCTGAAGGTCATCATGGCGTCAACCCTGACCCTGCGGAACGCCGATATCAGCCTGAAGGCGATGGAAGCCGGCGCGGCCGATTACATCCCGAAGCCGACCTCGTCGCGCGATATCAGCGGCGGCGCCGGTGGTGGTGGCGATTTCCGCCGCGACCTGCTGGAAAAGGTCAAAGCCCTGGGCCACAACCGCCGCAGCCATCCACGCCGCCCCGGCGGAGCCCGCCCGGTTCCCGTCACGGCACCCCGCCCGGCCGCAGCCGCCACCCTGGCGCCCCGTCCGGTCTCGTCGCTGCTCAAGCCGACCGGCCCCCTGCAACTGCGGGCGGGAACGCCCGAGGTGCCCGAGGTGATTGCCATCGGCAGCTCAACCGGCGGCCCACAGGCGCTGTTCGCCTTGCTTGGCGCCATGCGCCAGGGCACCGTGCGGCAACCCATTCTGATCACCCAGCACATGCCCGCCACCTTCACCACCATCCTGGCCGAGCACATCCACCGCATCAGCGGTTGGGAAGCTGCCGAGGGCAAGGACGGCGAGGTGGTGCGTGGCGGACGTGTCTATATCGCACCGGGGGACTTCCATATGGTGGTCGAGGTGCGCGGCACCGACAAGGTGGTCCGGCTCAACAAGAATCCGCCGGAAAATTTCTGCCGCCCCTCGGTCGACCCCATGCTGCGCAGCATATCCGCCGCCTGGGGCAAGCGCGTTCTGGTCTCGATCCTGACCGGCATGGGCTCGGACGGCCTGCGTGGCGGACAGGTGGTGGTCGCAGCCGGCGGCACCGTGATCGCCCAGGACGAGCCGACCAGCGTCGTCTGGGGCATGCCCGGCGCCGTGGCGCAGGCCGGCATATGCAGCGCCGTGCTGCCGTTGCCGGACATCGCACCCTATATCCTCAAGCTTGCAACCAGGCGGGTCTGACCATGCTGCGGCCGGACGATTTCGACTTCGTCGCGCGGATGCTCAAAGAGCGGTCCGGTTTGGTGATTGGCCGTGACAAGGCCTATCTGCTGGAAAGCCGGCTGATGCCGCTGGCGCGCAAACGCGGCCTGAAAAGCCTGGAGGAACTGGTCGGCTCCATGCGCTCGAGTCGCGACGAAGGCTTGATGCGCGATGTCACCGAGGCGATGACCACCAACGAGTCATTCTTCTTCCGCGATATCAAGCCGTTCGACCAGTTCCGCGATGTGGTGCTGCCGCAGATGATGCAGCAGCGCAGCAGCAAACGGACCATCCGCATCTGGTCGGCCGCCTGCTCGTCCGGCCAGGAAGCCTATTCGCTGGCGATGATGCTGAAGGAAAATTCCGCCAAGCTGGCCGGCTGGCGAATCGAGATCGTCGGCACCGATATTTCGGTGGAGATGCTGGAAAAGGCCAAGGCTGGCCTTTATTCCCAATTCGAGGTGCAACGCGGCCTGCCTATCCAGATGCTCGTCAAATACTTCAAAAAAAAGGACGAGTCCTGGCAGATCGATTCGGCATTGCGTGGCATGGTGCAGTTCAAGGAATACAACCTGCTGCATGATCTGCGCACGCTGGGTCAGTTCGACATCGTATTCTGCCGCAATGTGCTGATCTATTTCGATCAGGGCACCAAGGGCCGGGTACTGGAATCCATTTCCAAGCAGATGCCCGATGACGGCATCCTTTATCTCGGCGGTGCCGAAACGGTGCTGGGTATTTCGGACCGCTTCCGGCCGATTCCCAACCAGCGCGGCATCTACTGCGTCAACCGCGGCATCGGCGCCACACAGACCTTCCCCCTGGGCGCCGGGATGGGGGTTTAGGGCGTTTTCCGACCAAGTCGAGAATGGCAACGGCGACAGGCCCCCTGCCGCCGTTGCCATTCTGCTGGCGGTCCGTCAGTCCTGGAACTCCAGGTTCACAGCCGAAACCCGACCCTTATCGCCGCGCTGCAACTCATACGTCACTTTCTCGCCTTCATTCAGCGCATGCTTTCCGGCCTTCTGGACTGCGGTCACATGGACGAAGACGTCCTTCGTGCCGTCGTCGGGCATGATAAAACCGTAGCCCTTGGTCGAATTGAACCACTTGACGGTTCCAGTGCTCATCGTCGTACTCCGTAGTCTCTGGTCGCGCCCAATCGGACGCAGCAGCCCCCCGGTGGCCGTCGCCGTGGGGCGTCGGCCGCCCAGGGGCGTGCTGCTGAGCGATGTGGGGGCGCCGGACCCGGCCGGCAAGACCGTGCTCCGTCCGGGTCAGGAACCGGCGAGCAGTTGGCTATAGGCGTCATAGACGCGCATCAGGCGCTCGGTGGCGCCGTCGCCGAAATATTTCTCGATCTCTTCGGCCCGCGCCGGCTGTTGCATGAAATCCAGCACCTTGGCGAACAGGCGGTCGTGGACGAACTGGAAATGCTCGTCGCTGGGCTCGAACGCCCGGCTATGCTTGAAGAAACTGAGCCGCTTCCTGAAATGCGCCCGCGCCTCCGGCCAATCGGTAATGGCCAGCAGGACATTGAGCAACACCTTGACCGTCCCCCCCCGCGCCTCGGGCCGCAGGAACAGCAGTTCCCGCAGGACGCCGTCGGATTCGTCGGGATACAGGTCGAGCAATTGCTTCGAATCGGTATTCAGTTCGGCCGAGGCGAACAGCCCGAGCTTCTTCTCGAGGAACGCGGCATAGCCGTCGAGCGCCGTGCGCGGAAACTGGGGCGCGCGGAACGGCGGCACATCGGTCAGCACGTCGGAAAACTGGACGCACAGCATCCGCACCAGGAAATTCTTACGGCGATCGCGATCGGCCCGCGGCGCCCGCTTGAGGAAGAAGAACTCGGCGGTTTCCTGTTTGACTTCGGCGCGACAGGCGGCGCAGTTCTCACCGATCTGGCCACGCACCTTGGCCGCCACATCGGCAGTCTGGGCAATCAGCCCCGCATTGCCGCGCACCGCCGCCAGATTCTCCAGCAACTTGAGCACGTTCTCGGCAAGGGCCCGGTTCTGTTCGATCCGGCTGCCACTGGGCTGCCCGTTGCTTTTATCCCCTGCCATGCACCGTCCCGTTATTCACCACCGCCGCGAATGACGGCGATCCATAGGTGCATGATAACAAGTTCGTCACGTCCGGCAATCCGGCGATGCCGGCCTTTGCCGCAATTTACCCTTTGCGAGCGGTCGGCCGCACCGGATACCATACCGGCGAACGGACTGTTTGACACATCGCCGGTATCCAGCCGCCATTGCGGCGGCACCTGAGCGCGGAGCGCGCCCGGCGAGGGCAGTTTCTTATCAGTGGCCACCCAGCATATGGCTATAGGCATCATAGATGCGCAGCAGGCGCTCAGTGGCACCATAGCCGAAATAGCGCTCGATCTCCTGGGCCCGCGCCGGCTGCTGCATGAAATCCATCACGCGGTTGAACAGGCGATCATAGACGAACTGGAAATGTTCATCGGTGGCGACGAAGCGGCGCCCGCGACAGGTGCCCGACAGGTGGTCCTTGAACAGATCGCGGGCCTCCTTCATGTCGGTGATGCCCTGCAAGGCGTTGAACAGCACCTTCACCGTGACCACGCGGGCTTCGGGCCGCTCGAACAGCATTTCGCGCAGATTGGTGTCCGACTCATCCGGATACATGGTCAGCAGCTTCTGCGCATCGGCATTCAATTCACCATAGGCGAACACGCCCAGCTTGCGCTCAAGAAAGCCTGCCAGGCCGTTCAAGGTCCAACGCGGCAATGCCGGCGCCGTCCATGGTCCGCCCTCGTTGGTCAATGCATCAGAGAATTGGGCGACCAGCAGCCGTAGCAGAAAGTCGCTTCGGCGGCATTTTTCGTGGCGTGGAACCTTGGGAATAAAGAAATCTTCGATCGCCTGCTGGCGAATCTCATGCGTACACTTGGCGCAATTCTCTGGCAGGCGACACCGCACCATATCGGTCATGGCGCTGGTATGCTGAACCAATACCGGATTGGCCCGAGTCTTGGCGAGATTTTCGACCAGAGTCAGCAGATTTTCTGCCATTACACGGTTCTTTTCCGCCGCGCCCGTCATGGACGCGTTCGCTCCCCTATCACTCATTTCAGCCACCTCGCTGGGCGCCACCGGCGCCCCCTCTCCCTCACGCATCATACGACAGGTACCCACAAACTTCAAAGTAGTTTAACGAACCATTAATAGATCGGACAAGGGGTCAGCCCAACGCATTGGCGATCAGATAGGCGGCGATGTCGGGATCCCGCAGCTTGGTCACCTTCAGCGCCTCGTTACCGTAGGCCTGTTTGAGCAGGCGGTGGTTCTCGACATTGACCAGCTTGACCTTGACGATGTCCCCGGCCCCCTTCAGGCGCGGATAGAGCGCCGGCTCCAGCATCTTCTCCTTGCGGCCCAGCCGGCCGAGCAGTTGGGCCTCGTCGACGCCCTCAGCCGCCTCCTTGCGCACCAGCACCCAGTCGGGAGCGCCGGCATGAACGGTGGCGATCAAGTCCTTGACCGCGGCCTCGGCACTGTCGTCGGTATAGCCCAGCTTGAACAGATGCTTGCCCAGTCCGACATCCGATCCCCAGTTGCTCAGGCTGGCGCTCCGCGCCACATAGACGAACCCCATCAGACCCTCCATCCACCGAACGATCGGCTTTCTTTTCATACCCTGAATTTTTGTCGAAGAGGAGTGCTTGACAGGCCCTCCGACCCACCATATAAACGCGGGCCTCAGGGGAACAGTCGCAACGCTTTCTCTGATCGCAAAATGATGTTGCGAATGGACGCCGAACAGTATAGAACTCGGCTCCAGAAGTTGAAGACAGGTCGGCAAGCAATCCCGACAGTGTCGACGACGCAAAGACAAAGTGAACGCGCTGCGTTCACGGAAGCTGATGGGCGCTTAGCTCAGCGGGAGAGCACCGTCTTCACACGGCGGGGGTCACTGGTTCAATCCCAGTAGCGCCCACCATCAGCTTCCAACTCGCCGAAGAGGCAAATCCTTCAAACAACCAAATCCACATTCCCGCGTCGGCGCCGGGAGCGTCAGCAGCCCATCCGCTGCACGGACTTCACCGCGGCATCCAGCAGAGCGTAGAACCGATCCTTGCTGGAATAACCGGAGAAGCGGACGACTTCCTGATTGCAGGCGCGGACCACGAAGGTGGGGACGCCGCGGACCGGCATCATGGCGCGCATGTCGCTGGGGACACCCTTCGACAGGTCGACGCGGTGCAGCGGCAGGACCGCGCCAGATCGGCTGCTGGCATAGCCGGGACCGACATCGCGCAACCAGGCTTTGCAATAGCCACAGCCGGGCGTTTCGAACAGAATCAGTTCGTTCCTGCCGGCTTGCGCGGCCACGGGCGCACAACAGGCGGCAGCCAGGATCGCGGCCAGCAGACTTCGACGACGCATCAGGACGGCCTCCGAACAGGCACCGGGGGCACGAGGCCCCCGGCCACCGCACGAGTATACCGTACGATCAGTTGCCGGTCTTCTTGATGTTGAAGGTATAGACGCCGGAGTCTTCCGACTGGCTCTCCAGGGTGTTGCCGGTCTGACGGCAGAACGCCTCGAAATCCTTCACCGAACCGGGATCGGTCGCCAGCACCTGAAGGGATTCGCCCTGGCCGATGTCCTTGATCGCCTTCTTGGCGCGCAGAATCGGCAGGGGGCAGTTCAGACCTTTGACATCGAGAACAACGGACATCTTTCAAACTCCCTGATGGTCGGGACGCCTCAGGCGCCCAGGTTGATATATTTCAGACACACGACCCGTAGGCATGACGCCAGGTTCTTGTCATTTGTGACCAGACAGTGCTCGTGGATTCGCGCGATCAGCGCACCAATGGTGTCGCCTTCCTCACGGGCCATTTCCTCGAGGACCGTCCAAAACGCACGCTCAAGACGAATGGTAGTGCTGTGACCATGAATACGCAACGAACGCTTTTCAGGCATGAACTCCCGCGATTGCTCGGGTGAGCACAAGCTCAACATGCGCGTCAGCGGACTTGCCACCGTATCGGCCTCTGGCACTCCCTTTCCCCTGCCCTGCTCCGCCCGGCTGAACCCAGGCGGACCATCATATTAGCAAAACCTGGAGCTAAATGAACAGATTGATCTGCGCATTTGCGGCGCGCTCGATATAAGTGGCGGCGCCAGCCATCTCGATGCCGTCGATCAGGTCTTCGCGCTTGATCTCGAACAGGTCCAGCGTCATCTGACAGGCGATCATGCTGACATCGGCCTCGATGGCCATATCGCGCAATTCCTCAATGGAGGCGACGCCCTTTTTCTTGATCAGATCCTTCATCATGCCCGAGGCCATGGCGTCCATGCCCGGCAGCGCCCCGATCAGGTTGGGCATGGCCATATGCATACCCATCATCGGCATCTCCATCGCCGCGTTGCCCAGCGTGGTCACCTTCAGATCCAGCTTCTTCTTCAGCAGGGTCAGGCCATAGAAGGTGAAAAACAGGGTCGTCTCAATGCCCATGCTGGCCGCCGTGGTCGCCAGGATGAAGGGCGGATACGCCCAATCCAGGCTGCCCTTGGTAACAACGATGGTCATCTTCTTGGCGGTGCCGTTGCCGTCCATAAACCGTTCCTCCATCAGATTACGCTAATTTATGCGCAGCCTAGGCGTGGATCGGGGTACGGTGGTAGTACATATGTCCCACGGCAAAGTTTTTGCCAGACGGGTCGGCGACTCCGCTCAGCCGACGACCGCGGCATCGTCCAGGAACATCTGCACGCTGGTCTGACCCTGCCAGTTGTCCTGGCGCAGAGTGCCGGCGACATGCAGGGAGACGCCGGAACTGTTGAGCAGAGCGCGGCCCAGCTCGGTGTCGGCGGCGCGGAAGGCGATCGCCTTGAGGCGACCGCCGCGGGCCCCGGTCAGCAGGCAGCGCACATGGCCGGTGCCGACCACATCGGCGCGCAGCACCCGAGCCCCCGTCACGGCGAATCGCGGCTCGGCATTGCCCGAACCGAACGGGCCGACCCGTTGCAGAGTCTCGACCAGATCGGAGGTGACCGCCTGGACGTCCAAAGCGCCGTCGAGGTCAAGCGTCGGCATCAGCACGCCGGCATCCAGTCCGGTGAACCGCTCGGCGAGGAAGGCGCGCAGGTCAGGCAGACGTTCGCGGCGCAAGGAAAAGCCGGCGGCCATGGCGTGGCCCCCGCCCTTGGTGAGAATGCCGGCCTGGCGCGCGGCAATGATCGCAGTGCCCAGGTCGACACCCGGCACCGAGCGGCCCGAGCCCTTGGCCTCGCCGCCCTCGATGGCGATGGCCAGGGCCGGACGGCTGTAGCGTTCCTTGAGCCGGCCGGCGACGATGCCGATGACTCCGGGATGCCACCCCTCGCCGCTGGCGATCAGCACCGGCGAGCCGTCGTCGACACGGGTTTCCATCTGTTCGATGGCCTCAAGCAGCACCGCGGCCTCGATGTCCTGACGGTCGCGGTTATAACCGTCGAGAATGCGGGCGATCTCGGCCGCTTCGATGGGATCGTCGCTGGCCAGCAGCCGCGTCCCCAGATCGGCCTGACCGATTCGGCCGCCGGCATTGACGCGCGGTCCCATGACATAGCCGACGTGATAAGCTTCCGGCCGCTCGCGCACCCCGGCCACATCGGCCAGCGCCGCCAGCCCGACATTGCCGCGCCGCGCCATCACCTTGAGCCCCTGGGTGACCAGGGCACGGTTGACGCCGACCAGCGGCACCACGTCGCACACCGTGCCCAGCGCCACCAGATCGAGATATTGCATCAGATCGGGGCCCGAGCCGCCCTTGTACCAGCCGGCCAGCCGCAGCGCCCGGTTCACCGCCACCGCCACCAGAAACGCCACCCCCACCGCCGCCATGTGGCGATGCGGGCTGGTCTCGTCGAGCCGGTTGGGATTGACCACGGCAACCGCCGGCGGCAGTTCCGGCTCGGCCTCGTGATGGTCGACCACCACCACATCCAGGCCGGCATCGCGGGCCGCAGCCAGCGGACCATGGGCGGTGACGCCGCAATCCACCGTCACCACCACGCCGACTCCGTCCTGCTTCAAGTGCAGCAGAGCCGGCGCGTTGGGGCCGTAGCCCTCGGCAATACGGTCGGGAATATAGACCCGCACCGGAGCGCCGATGCCGCGAAAAAACCGCACCAGCAAGGCCGACGAGGTCGCCCCGTCGACATCGTAATCGCCGAACACACAGATGGTCTCGCCATCGCGCACCGCCCGCACCAGCCGTTCCACCGCCCGGTCCATGTCGAGCAGATGGGACGGGTCGGGCAGCAGGTCGCGCAGGGTCGGATTGAGGAACAGTTCGGCATCGTCCAGGCCGATGCCCCGGCCGGCCAGCACCCGGCCGACCACCTCGGGCAACGCCAAGCGCTGCGACAAGGCCAGAGCCTGACGATCATCACTCAGGCGAATCCGCCAGCGCCGCCCGGTCAGCGACCGCTCGACCCCCAGGAAGGCGGCGGTGCTTATGACCTCGCGCGGGACGGTGGCGACCATGGTGCTATCTCCCGCCGGAGGCCTTGCGCACGAAGTCATGACGCGACCGGATGTGGCGCAGCGTGCCGGTCTTGGAGCGCATCACCCAGGAATGGGTGATGGCGCCGCCGGTCAGGCGCTGGACGCCGTCGACGATGACGCCGTCGGTGACTCCGGTCACCGCCATCATCACCGGACCGCGCACCATCTGGTCATCACAGAACTTGCCGCCAAAGTCGGAGATGTCGCACTGCCGCGCCTTCATGCGGTCGTCCTCGCTGCGCACCACCAGCCGGCCCTGCATGCGTCCCCCCAGGCAACGCAACGCGGCAGCGGCGAGGATACCCTGAGGCGCACCCCCCCAGCCCATATAGACGTCGATGCGCGACTCGGGCATGGCGGTGGCGATCACCCCGGATACGTCGCCGTCGGAAATCAGCATCACATGGGCACCGGCTTCGCGCACATAACCAATCATCTCCTCGTGGCGGGGCCGGTCGAGGATGCACACCAGCAGATCGGACACCGCGACGCCCTTGGCCTTGGCGATGTTGGCCAGATTCTCGGCGGGGCGGGCATCCAGGTCGACCAGATCCACCGGCAGATTGCGGCCGCCGACGGCAATCTTGTCCATATAGATGTCGGGAACCTTGAGGAATCCGCCTTCCTCGGCGAAGGCCACCACCGACAGGGCGTTGTAGCCGCAATTGGCGGCGATGGTCACGCCTTCCAGCGGATCAAGGGCGATGTCCAGCTTCGGCCCGTTGCCATTGCCCAGCCGTTGGCCGAGATAGAGCTGCGGCGCCACCGCTTCGATGCCCTCGCCGATGACCACCCGGCCATCCATGATCAGACCGTCGAAAGCGCGGACCATGGCACCGATGGCGGCCTCATCGGCGGCCTTTTCGTCACCCAGGCCGACATGCTGCGCCGCCGCCAACGCCGCCGATTCGGTGATGCGCACGGCTTCCAGGGCGAGATTGCGATCCATGAACGTTTCCCCAGCTTTTTTGTTGCTCCCTCTCCCGCTGGCGGGAGAGGGCTGGGGTGAGGGTGGTATGCCCCCGCCACCCGAATCGCGGAACGGCAGACCACCCTCACCCTCCCGGCCTTCGGCCGGGTCCCTCCCTCTCCCGCCAGCG
>OBEQ010656493.1_pt1 | contig 41738 bp, 40 predicted proteins | sample 1670901 | NCBI WGS metagenome assembly OBEQ01 (sample SAMEA104232315, study PRJEB22302) | groundwater metagenome | biome: forest; feature: aquifer; material: groundwater | place: USA | collected 2011-08-07 | depth 5.4 m
GTTGGGGGATGTTGGGGGATGTTGGGGGATGTTGGGGGATGTTGGGGGATGTTGGTACAAGGCATGCCTTGTACCTACGGCGCAGCGTACGGCGTACGTCAAACGGTCAACGACGGTATACCCAACGATCAACCGGCATACGTCCATCGACCAATCAACGTATATTCAAATGAAAACCGAAATATATTCAACCGAAATATCGCCAATAAAATAACCAAAATATTTCGGTTTACGTTGTTGCTATATATTTCAATATTTTAATTTCATCATCGGATAATTCCAATCCTCTTCTATTCATCATGTTATTTGAATATTCGATTGCTTTATCAAATTTAAATGGGACTGTTCCTTCTGGTCCACCCCAAGTAAATGAATCGACTAATTTATCGGGAAATCCTGCACCGTAAATATTTGCTGAAACACCGACAACTGTTGCTGTGTTGAACATGGTGTTGATTCCGCACTTACTGTGATCTCCCATGCAAACTCCCATGAATTGGATATCTGTTTGTTCTTCTTTTTTTGTTTCGTAGGAATAGGTTCTGATTAAACCGTAATTATTTTTCAGGTTTGATGTATTGGTGTCAGCTCCTAAATTACACCATTCGCCTATTAATGCATTTCCTAAAAAACCATCGTGACCTTTGTTTGAAAACGCTTGAAAAACAACATTATTTACCTCTCCTCCTACTTTACAATGTGGACCTAATGTTACAGCACCGTAAACTTTTGTCCCTAACTTTAATGCACTGTGTTCGTTCATAGCTAAAGGTCCTCGAACGATTGAACCTTCCATTATTTCGGCATCTTTTGCAACGTATATTGGACCCGTTTTGGTGTTTAAAATCGCCCCTTCTACTACTGCTCCTTCTTCTAAAAATAGTTGATTAATGTCACCAATTATTAAATTGGAAGAGGAAATTTTTTGAGAAATTCTTCCAGCTGTAATTAATTTAAAATCATGAATTAATACAGCTTCATTTTTTTGATAGATGTGCCATCGTTGAGAAATTACAATTGGCTCTTCCCCTTTAAATTCAACTATTTTTGAGGCGTTCCCAATTCTAGCCAACCAAGTATCTCCTAACATTAAAATCTCATTTTCTGAAAGATGATAAATAGCAGCAACCAAATCTTCATTAGGAATTACAGAAGCATTCACTTCAATCACATCTTCGTTTGTCGAAGGAAATTTTCCAGATAAGTATTCTTCCGTTTTATACGTTATGATTGCATCAGATAAAATGAATCTCCATCTTTCATCGTTTGTAAAAATCCCCATTCTTAAATTCCCAACAGGTCTTGTCAATGTTAATGGTGCAAAACGCAGGTGTAAATTATTATCGTGAAGTTGAATATTCATAATTAAAACATGTTAGATTAAATAATTACTGGAGATTTTTCTGTTCGTTTTGAAATAATATAAAGTCCTAAAAAAGTCAATAGTCCATTTATAATTATAATCTCACTTCCAAATTTATATTTATTAAACCAATCTACAGAGTACATATCTAAAATAAATATTAAAACAGGTGCTATAATACAAATAATTGGGACTAAATGATCAGTCAATTTTCGTTTCGTCAATATACCAAAAAAGAACAATCCCAATAAAGGCCCGTATGTATACCCCGCTACTTTTAGAACAACATCAATCAAGCCATCCACTTGTATTTCATTGACTATTAAACATATAATTAAAAACAAAACTGAAAACCCAATATGAACAAATAATTTTTGTTTTTGTTTTAACTTCTCTTCTTTTTTCTTAAAATTTAAAAAATCGATACAGAATCCAGTTGTCAATGCTGCAAGTGCGCTATCCGCTGATGCATAAGAAGAAGCAGTAATTCCTAACAAGAAAAAGATACCTGCGATTGTACCAAAATATCCAAACGTTAAGAAAGGAAATACATAATCAGTCTTTAATAAACCATCGGCTTTCAACGGTAAATCTGACATTATTCCTTTTTGATTAACATAAACATATAGAGCACCTCCTAAAATCAAGAACAAAAAATTGACACACACCATTATAAAAGTGAAAGAATACATGTTTTTTTGAGCTTCTTTGATGTTTTTGCAGGTTAAATTTTTCTGCATTAAATCTTGGTCTAATCCTGTCATAGCAATTGCTAAAAACATGCCTCCAAAAAATGCTTTCGGAAAATACATCGTACTTTTATAATCGTCGAAGAAAAAAATCTTTGTCATACTAAAGCCTGAACCGTCGACTCCTGTTTTTTGAAGTGTAATTCTATTGTATAATTCGACGAATGAAACGTCTAAATCTTGACAAATAATATACGTACAAACAATAATAGAAGTAATTAAGAAAATGGTTTGAAAAGCGTCTGTATATACAATCGTTTTTACTCCACCTTTAAAGGTATAAATCCATATTAACAAAACAGTAATAATTGCAGTAACCCAATATGGAACTCCAAGACCTTCAAAAAGAAACATTTGTAAAACAATCGTTGCTAAATACAAGCGTAGTGCAGACCCAATAGTTCTAGAAACAATAAAAATAAATGCCCCAGATTTGTAACTATAGAATCCAAATCTTTCTTCTAAATATTCATAAATGGAGATTAAATTCATTTTATAATACAGTGGCATTAACACTTTAGCGATAACGGCATAACCTAAAATATACCCTAAAACGACTTGAAAATAAGTCATTCCAGAATTTATAACACTTCCAGGAACAGAAATGAAAGTCACACCAGAAAGTGAGGTTCCAATCATCCCAAAAGCAACTAAATACCAAGGACTCTGTCTGTTTCCTGTAAAAAAAGTAGTAGAATCTGCCCCTTTTGAAGTCCAATAAGAGATCAAAATTAACAATGAAAAATAGATAACTAATATTGTAATTATTAAAGTTGGAGTCATGTAATTAAAATTTTCGAAGTGTAAATATAGTAAACAAGATAGAAGACTACAAGATGAAAGACTAAAAGATGAAAGATTCAAGACTAACAGATTCAAGATTTGAAGACTTAATTATTAAAAAAATTATTATAATTCACACTATTTTATCAGTCTTTTAGCGAAGCGGTCTTTTGTCTTAAAGCGATAGCTGTCTTTTGTCTTTTTTTGTTACTTTTATCAAAAATTGCATTATCCAATAGAACTAAAACTTAAAACGTATGAATATCTTATTTCAAATCTTACTAATTATAATTCCTGCGGGAGGTATTTTTTTGACAGTTGCTCTATTTTTAAAACGTCAAAACGAAAAAGAAGTTAGACATCTTCAAATAGAATTGAGAAAAGAACGACAAAATTTCTTTTTACCAAGCAGAGTTGAATCTTACCAACGAGCAGTATTATTGATGGAACGAATCAATCCAAACAGTTTGATTATGCGAATCCACAATCCAGGATTATCAGCAAAAGCGTTTCAAGCAGATTTATTAAAATCAATCAGAGACGAATACGATCACAATGTTGCACAACAAATTTTCATCACAATTCCAGCTTGGGAAATGGTCAAAAAATCCAAAGAAGAAACCATTAAAATCATCAATTTAGCAGGAAATCAAATGGGATCTATTGCTTCATCTACCGATTTAGCATCAAAAATATTTGAAATAATTGGCGAAGTTGGTGTGATGCCTACAGAAATTACAGTTGATTTTTTAAAGAAGGAGTTGCAAGAGTTGTTTTAGGTTGAGGATGGATAATAATTATCTTTAACTTAAAAACATTTCAAATCGTATTGGGCTTTTAATGAACATAAATTTGTTTTTACATCGATTATTTGATAGTTCCCAAACATATTAAAACTATGAACTTTTTTAAAAAAATATTCGGAAGTAAGAAGGAAGAAATTTTAACTTTAAATATTGAGGAAGAACTTCAAAAAGCAATTAATATTCTTGACAAATATAAAAGAATTGCATACATACCAATTATTAAAGAATCAGAATTAGAATTTTCAGTCAAATCTAAAATTGGGGGATTTCCATATTTAAGAAATCAAGATGATTGGCCAGTATGTCCTAATTGCTCGAAAAATATGCCGCTTTTTTTACAATTAAATTTAGAAGATTTACCTATCAAAAAGGATAAAGGATTAATTCAATTATTTTATTGCACTTCTGAAGAACCTCATTGTGAATCGGATTTAGAAGCATTTTTTCCTTTTTCAAAAGCAGTTGTGTGTAGAAAAATACAAATTGAAAAAAACACTTCCATCATAACCCCAAATATTGATGAAATATACGATGAGAAATTAATAATTGGTTGGGAAATGAAAAATGATTATCCGCATCCTGAAGAATACCACAGATTAGGAATAAATCTCGAAATAGAAGATGATGTTTATGATCTAATGGAAGAAAGAGAAATTGGACTGGCGATAGAAGGTGATAAACTTTTTGGTTGGCCATATTGGGTTCAAAGTGAAGAATATCCATCAGACAGAAATACTGGCACAACAATGGATCTATTATTTCAGTTATCATCTGAAGACAATTTACAATATATGTTCGGAGATGCTGGAATTGGACATTTAACACAAAGCGTTGACGATCAAAATGAACTAGGATTTGGATGGGCATGTTCATAAAAAAACACGTCTAGTAACAGCAGATAAGCGATAACGAGCTAAAACGCACTAAATCCAAACATCCCGCTGACTAAGCACAAATACGTTAGTGATAACAATTATGGACAGAACTAACATAAAAATTCAGCAAGTTATAGAACAGAAATAAATTTTAATTTTGTCAAATGAAAAAATATTACTTACAAACTCAAACCTTCATTTTTCTAATATTATTATTTTTTGATACTTCTTGCTACGGACAAGTCAATTCAAACTTTCCAAAAGACAGTGTAAGTGAACAAAAAACAATCTTTATCGGACAATCTAAAATTATAAAACCCCAAGGTACAAGCGAATACGACAATATTCATTGTGGGGTGCAGGATGATTCTGACAACCTTTGGTTCGGAACAACAGGGGAAGGAGTTTATCGCTATGATGGGGAATCTTTTACCCAATTTACGGTAAAAGATGGTTTAAGTAATAATTTTATTTGGTGTATTTATAAAGATAAAGCGAGCAACATTTGGTTCGGAACATCAGATGGTGTCTGTTTCTATGATGGAACTAAATTTAACAGTATTTCAATTACTACAACCAATGATAGCAATTATTTTACTAATAATTCACCAAATAATAAATTGAGTTTAAACTCAAATGATGTCCCATCCGAAGAGAAAACAGTTTGGAGTATTTTGCAGGATAAATCAGGTAAATTTTGGTTCGGTACTTCGAATGGTATCTATAACTACAATGGAAAAACATTTACCCATTTTTTACATAATGACGGTATCATAAATAACTCTGGTCATAATATAAGTAAAATAGAATCTATCTTAGAAGATAAAACTGGAAATATTTGGTTCGGTGGACGTGGAACCGAAGGCTTGTTTCGTTTCGATGGCAAATCCTTAACTAGTTTTACGCCCGATGGAAAGGAATGGGTGAGACCAATTTTAGAAGATAAATCTGGGAACATTTGGTTTGGCAACAGAAACCACAGTGTGTATTGTTATGATGGAAAAACCTTTGTCAATTTTGAGGATGAAAAACTCTATGGCTGGGTTGTTTCTATTGCAGAAGATAAAGAGGGAAATCTTTGGTTCTCTACTCAAAGAGGCGTAGCAAAATTTGACGGCAAGAACATAACTACTTTTGCCACTAATGATGGTCTGAGTAATATTGATATTTTTTATGTCACTATAGATAAATCAGGTAAACTATGGGTCGGTACAAGAAGCTTGGGGTTGTACAGATACGATGGAAAAACCTTTACAAGTTTTTCGGAATAGATAAAGTATGAATCTTACTCAAATGTATGGACACATTAAACTTGAAACGACAGATATTTAGACAAAACAGTAGAATAATTAAAGAAAGATCTACAATAGAGACAATATTATGTTAAAATTATCAGAAAATATTAGCCAAAAAGTAAGACTAACAACAATTGAAAAAAGTCTTGTTGACAAGGCATTTAAGTCAGTTAAAATTAATAAAGGTGACATTTGGATTAAAGAAGGAAAAGTTTGTGACCATGTAGCTTTTGTGAAAACAGGAAAACTTAGAGTATTTTATAATGACGAATCTGGCAATGAAGTAACTTGTTATTTTGTAACCGCTGACAATTTTATTTCTTCGTTCACGAGCTTTTTAACAAACACACCGACAACTGAAAATATTTCAGCGATCGAAGACACTGTCTTAATGATTATATCTAAAAAGGAATTAGAATCTTTATCAGACGAGATTCCTAAAATTCATATTTGGCGTAGAATTATTGCTGAGAATCTTTTTATAACCATGGAAAAGAGAATTGCAATGCTTCAATCTCAAACTGCAAATGAACGATATGAACGCATGATTAAAGAAAATCCAGACATCATACTTAGTGTTCCTCTTCAGTATACAGCATCATTTTTAGGTATAACTCCTCAACACCTTAGTAGACTGAGAAAAGAATCTGTAAAGTGATTTCTTAACATTTGTTCAGTGGTTTACAAAAATACTATCGGACTTTTGTAGCGTAATTATTAACAAATAAAACGAACAAAATGAAGCAAATAATTTTAATCACGGCAATGCTGTTTTCCGCAACATCATTAAGCTCCCAAACTAATTCTGAGAAACATAAAAAGACAAAGGAAATTGTCTTTTTAGCAGGAACAATTCAACCGCTATTACTGCAAGGAGGAAATATTGAAGTGGACTTTTATACATCCAAAATAGTTTTCAATTACTCTCACGGGTTCTCCATGGAATTAGAAAGTAGTACAGGTACAATAGTTGACGCAACTAAGGATCAATCTGTAGCGTATCACCTTCCTTATTCAACAGGTTTTGGACTTGGATATCGATTAAACAAATACTTCGATATTCGTTTTGAACCGAAACTACATAAGTTTGAAGCCTACTATGACGGAACCAACAGAGAACTTTCTATTAATCAAATAACAGATTACAACACCGTTACTTTAGGAATTGGCGCATACTTTAGGTGGAAACCTTTCGAAAAACAAAACAATTTTCTTAAAGGTATTTTCACTTCTACAAGTTTTAGATATTGGCAAAATATACAGTCATCCCTAGACAATAATAAGTACAACTATTTCAACAAAGTTACCAACCAAAACGAAACACTTAAAGCATCGAATATCGGAATTGCCAATACACCTTTCTTATTCAATGTTGCATTGGGTTATAGTATTATGTTTTAAATCTAAAAAAATAAAATATCTCTTTGACTTAGGCGTTTTAAGGAATTAAGAATTGAACATACATCTTACATTTATAGAATCTTTTGTTATTTTAATAAAAGGCTTGTAAGTAAAAGTTTGAGATACATTAGATTCTGATCATCACTTCTAGTAGCCTCAAAACATTATATAATATTCATCTAACATACAATAAAAATGAAACGAAAACACATTTTTTACTTACTGACTTTAGGAATAATTGTTTTCATTTCAATTCCTACATTTCATATAATTAATACGTATCTAAACGAAGACATTATTAAAACTCAAATTCCAAGGGCTATACAAATGATGCAAGCGGATTAAATTTAACAAAAGTTGATTCTATAATTGATGTTCCGAATTCAAAAATTGAAATAATTAGACAATTAAAAGAAATTCTCGAATATTCAAAAATAAAGAAAATTCCAATTTCTATTGCTGGTGCTAAACATAGTATCGGTGGACACACAATGTATCCAAACGGAATCGTACTAAATATGCGACCTTATAAAGAAATGGAAATAGACCCCATCAATAATATTTTAACAATTGGTTCGGGTGCATTATGGGAAGATGCGATAATTTATTTAGACAAATTCAACAAATCAATAGCTGTAATGCAAGCATTCAGTTCATTCACAATTGGCGGTTCAATAAGTGTTAACGGACACGGTTGGCAAAAAAACTCACCCCCTATTTCTTCGAGTATACTTTCTTTTTCACTTTTAAATTATAAGGGAGAAATATTAAATTGTAGTAGAACTGAAAATCAAGAATTATTTAGTTTAGTTATTGGCGGTTACGGACTTTTTGGAATCATACTTGACGTAAAACTTAAAATTATTGACAACGAAGTACTACAATTTAAATACGTTCGATTAAATCCTGAAAACTATATAGAAAATTACAGAAAATTTGTTTCAAGTAATCCTAAAGTAACATTAGTATTCGGACGATTACGAATTTCTAACAAACAATTTTTAGAAGAAGCAACTTTAAATTATTTTGAAAAAGTTGATAAAAAACCTAGACCATTAGCAGTAAAGAATGAAGAAGATGAAAATTATAAAAGGTTGATTTTTAGAAGCACTGTAAATAGTGAATATGGAAAACGTTTAAGATGGGACTTAGAGACTGGAATGAATAAAGTATCAAAAAATGAAACATACACCAGAAATGATTTATTAAATGACAACGTAACGTTAATTGAAAATAAAGACAGAAGTTCAACTGATATTTTACACGAATACTTTTTTATTCCTGAACGACACTTTAGAAAATATATTAATGCTCTTAAAAGCGTCTTTCCAAACCAGCATATTGATTTACTAAACATAACAATAAGAGTAGTTTACAAAGACAATGACAGCTATTTGAATTATGCAAAAGAAAATGTATTTGGATTTGTTTTCTTATTTAACCAAAAAAAGAAGGAAAAGGAAGAAGTAGAAATGAAAAAGCTAACACAACAATTAATGAAAATTGCCATCAAATATAAGGGAACTTATTACTTGCCATACAGACTGCATATTGACAAAAAAACATTTAGAAAAGTTTATCCACAAGGTGAAGAATTTTTCAAGCTAAAACTTAAGTATGACCCAGAAGAAATATTCAAGAACAAATTTTACGACCATTATAATTGAGAAAAATATAAACAGCATAAAACATCACATTCTGCAATAGAATAGTTTTCTTTGTAAGAAGCAGTTATGTGGTGAAAAATTGCTGAATGTAAATCAGCGAAAAGATAGTTAAAGTTAGAACAGAACATACAAAAAATAAAGAAATTAACATGAAACAAAAAATAACAATTATTAGTATGGGACTATTTTCATTATTCGGTTATGGACAAAAAAATAATTTAACACAAGCTGAAACAGAACTTCTAAACAAATTAACTTTTAAGACGGAATTATTGACAGAATTAAAAAATTTGACACAAACTGAATTAAGACAACTTCCTTCTATTGATCAAGAAACAGGTGATATTATTAATGACATTTATTTCAATGGTGTTTATACAGAAACATCAGAAGAAAATGCTATTAAATTTGTAACGAATCTAAAAAATAAATTCAGAGAGAACAGTTATCTCATTTTTATATTTGAAGGAGAAGACGACAAAAAAAATGTAGCTGTGATTAAAGGAACTGACGATTTAGACATTTTACGTTATAGAAAAACTAATGGAATAAATTATGACTTAGAAAACGAAGACGTTTTAAAGAAAATTTCTGAATGGAAAACTAAATATGGACTAATTGTTATAGGTTGTAGTAGAGACTGGCTTCAACTTGAGTTTGATAAATTACCATCTGATATAGCAGCCTTTGCAGAAGAAGTTTATGAATTTTGCCCTGACTCAGTTGACCAAGGTGTTGGGTCAATTGACAAATTAAAAGAAGCTATTACAGAAATGAATGGTGTTTGGTTATGGTGGGACTAAAAAAATACTGCCACCACATCACATAAGCGAAAAAAATTATGTAATCTATAAAAAAGAACAAATGAACATATATATCTTTTTACTTTTATCTCTCTACTTCAATAATTGTGTCGGACAAACCTCAAAAATGATCAATCCGAAAATAGACTTGCTAGAAGGTAAATTAGTTTACTCAATTTCTGGAGAAGGAACATCTTCCGATTGGGAATTAGAAATTTTATATAATCAAGATAATGCAGTAATAAACGAAAAATATTCCCAAGGAGCTGGAAGTAAATATATTTACGATAAAAAAAGTAATGAAATTTTGAGTTTAATAGATGATGTGGCATCAATTGTTTCAAAAAAAGAAAATTATATAATTTATTATACTCAAGAAGAATTAATTACTCAAGCTTTATCGAGTAATTATGGTGATACAACTGTCCTAGAAACTCAAGAATTCAAGGAAATACTTGGATTCAAGTGTCAAAAAACTATAATTAAACATGGCGATCAAGCTGTAGTTGAAGTATGGTTAACAGACAAAATTAAACCCGGTGTTCTATATCCATGGACACCGCTTACATTTGGTAAAGTTGCATTAGAATATGAATTAAAAATATTAGGTGATACAGAAAGAAAATACCAAATAAAATCTATTTCAAATGAACAAATTGATGAAAGTGAATTTAAGCATGTCGTACCCGACTCATATTATCTTATCATACCTGTTTCTATTTTTTCAATTAATGATATTTGGACAAAAGATTACAAAGAAAACACATTCCAATCTTTTTCGTATCCATATTTCAAAGATGGAAGACAATCGACAATTCAATTTGTGAAAGATGAACTTTCAAAAATCGTGAAATTTAACGATGAAACGAATATTTCAATTGATTTTTTAGTAAATAAAGATGGTACAATAAGTGAAATAGAAGTAAATATAAACTATAATAAAGACGATAAAAGAATTGAAAAAATTAACCATTTTATTGAATCCATGAAACTTTGGACACCAGCGAAAGTTAAAGGAGAACCTGTCATATCAAAAGTAACAATTTTAGGATAAAAAATGCAAACTCTCAATAGATAATTTTAGAAAAATTAGAGTTGTTATTCTTCCGCTAAAATATCAATAAGTATTTGGAGTTCTTTTTCTGAAATTGTAGATTGTTCAGATTTATCATAAATATCCATTAGAAATACAGTATTTTGAACAATACGAACGTAAGTAATTATTCTTGCTCCTCCACTTTTTCCTTTTCCCTTACCTGTAATTGCAATACGTATTTTGAAACAATTCTTTCCTAATGGAGTTCCTAAAGTTGGATGTTCTTCTAATTCTTCAATTATATTTAATAAATCAGAACCTATTGATTTATATTTTTTTGCTAATCGTTTTAATTTTCTATCAAAAATATCCGTTGCAACAACATCAAAGCTCATTTAGTAAATCTTTAGCTGATTTCAATTTTTTCTTACCTTGCTCATATAGTTTCACATCGTTAAACGCTTCTGCCAAATCGTTTATTAACTGACTTTTAGGCTCATCCCTTACTTCTTTTACTACACGAATGTAATCAAAGCTTCTGATCAATTCCATAAAAAAAAGAAATTTATTGTCTGATATATCTAATATTAATTTCATAATTATAAATTATTTGGTGGACTGAATATTATTTTCAAAAAAGTATAAAGTGTTGTTTGACAATCAAAAATCGATTTGTTTATACATCGTCTTATTACACAAATTTACAAAAAAAAGTCTTTGAAAAAAAACTATCCGAAACTTGTTTCAATGCAAATACATTTAGATTTTTTTTACCACAGATTAAAACAAATCGTAGCACCTCAAAATATAAACGAATTGAACGTTTTACAAAATTGTAAAAACCAATCCCCCCTTATTTCACTCTCAAACTTCTACCAATTTGCAATGAAGCACTTTGTCGAATTCCATTCAATTTACAGATTGCTGCTATTGTTGTATTGTGTTTCGTAGCAATTGCTGAAAGCGTGTCTCCCGATCTTACTTTATAATACTTTGTAGTTTTTTTAACTACAACTCGTTTTGTTTCTACTGGTGCAGCTAATGTTTCTCCTGTTTCATTAAAATCTGATGGTTTTGCCCCTGGTCTAAACAAATCTTTGTGTACCAATAAATTTTCATCTTTGCACACTTTTTTGTCAAAATCTATTACTTCCTCTGGATTCATTGGTGCATCATAAAAACGAATTTCAAAATGCAAATGTGGACCGAAAGAATGCCCCGTATTTCCTCCTAAACCAATTGGATCTCCCGCTTTCACATCTTGATTTGGGACACATAAATGTTTACTTAAATGTGCATAAAAAGTCTCTAAACCGTTATAATGTCTAATAATTACCAAATTCCCAAAACCACCTTCATTAAATTTTGCATATCGAATTTTCCCAGACCAAGCTGCTCGAATTGTATCCCCTACTTTTAATCCAATATCAATTCCATTGTGGTATCTACCTTTTCTCATACCATAACGAGATGTAACATAACTAGTGTTTGGCATACAAAAATTAGAATATAACTCATTGTTTACACATAGCCAAATTGTGTCTTTTAGTTTACCTAAATCATTTGTTCGATCAGATGTAAAACAAACATTGTTATCCCAATCTTGTATGTAATTTAAAGAAGAATCGCTTGAAATAAAATCATCTAATTCTTTATTTAAAACACCATCAAATTGATTGTCAACTAAATACTCCCAAGTTCTATTTGCATAAATAATTACTTTTCCTTTAGGTGTTAATATTGTATCAATAACGGCTTGACTATATAAAGAACATGATAATCCCAAAAGGAAAATTATAGATAAAAATTTACTCATAAATGTATTTGTTTGATATTTAATTATCTTGATTTTACATCACTAATTAAATACCAGTTTATTTCTAGTTTTTGCAAATATAGGGAATTCCCTCTATTTTTTAACTACATCCATTACAAGAATATCGTATAATACATCCTCGTTCGGCTTAACAAAACCTTCTAAACCATACTTCCCATAAGCTTTTGATGCAGGAACGACTACAAACATTTTATCAGCTTTTTTACAATTTATTAACGCTTTTTTCAAACCAGGCCACTCACCTTTGTCATTGAATCTTAACTGAAAAGGTAAATTAGAGCGATAAGAATTACTGTAAAAAGGATTACTTTCACTACTTATAATACTGTGAAAAATGATCGAATTATTTTTATCAAATTTTTCTTTATTATTTATATTCTCTACAAACAACCAAACTTTTGAGCCGTCAACAACTCTCGTTGGGGGCATTTTACTAACAATATGAATAGAAACAAAATTATCTGCATTTGGAGGTATTACCCATCTATTTTTACCATCTTTAATACCATTTACACCCCTAGCTAATGCTGAAGGAATTTTAACTCTAACAAAATCCCCTACTTTTAAATTTTGTAAAGCAAAATCCCATCCTTTTAATTGCATCTGAAATCCAACCACAAAAGGGATACTTTCTTTTTTTAAGAAATGATTCCCATCAACAATTTTACCATCATCTAAAGTAACTTTATAATCAATTAAAACGACTTCAGATTTATTTATTTTCTCACCTTTTCCTTTAACCAACCAAGAAATTGATATTCCATTATCAAAAGATTTAGAATCAATAATTTTTAGATTATCCGAATTCAACGCCGTTATTTTATTATTCAATTTAGGAGTTGACTTTGATTTTATTATCTCAGAATTCTTTGATACATCTTTCACTCCTTCGGTCGAACAAGAAAAAAGAATTAACAACACATTTGAAAATAGAATTATACTTTTCATTTTATTATTTCAATTAATTTAATATCAACTACAATTGGAGATAAGGGCTTAATTTTGTCTAAATCTCCTGTTAGCCCATGCGCTAAATGACTCGGTATAATGAACTGAGCCTTATCACCTACTCTCATCTTTTTCAACCCTTCCTGAACACCTGTTTCTACTTGACTATGGTCGATTACAATTTCAATCACTTCGTCTTTTTCATTTTCGTAACAAAGTGTTCCATCCAGCATTTTAATTGAATATTCAACATCTACAACAGAACCTTCGTGAGGAGTTTCACCTGTTCCGTTTTCATAGATATAATATTGCAATCCAGTTCCAGTTTCTATCATTTTCCATGCTGAATGTTGAGCTAAAAATAACTTAATCGCAATTTTTTCCTCTAAGGCGATTCTTTTATTTAATTCCATCGATTTTTCTTTCGACCATTGAACTTCTACAGGCTTTTTTTCATCAGATTGACAACTGGATATTATTAAAAGTAAAAATGCAATTAAATACTTCATATTCTTATTTATATTAATACAAATGTAAACGTTCTTTTTAGAATTTGTTACTTAATTAATGAAATTCTAAGGGCAAACCTACTTTGATTTTTTTTAACCACGGATTTACACAGAGAGTTTTTCACAGAGTTTCGTGAAGGTTTTCAAAAGTGTAATATAAAAAATCAATGGAACTCCTTATTATACTCCTAAATTAAATTTAGAATTACTTACAATATTTTTTTAAGAAATCACGTGCAACCTCATTCCCTAAATCATGCGATTTTGTAAAATCAATACAAGCACTTGATTTATCATTCAACTTTATTTTAGTAAGAGCTCTGTAATAATATGCTTTTTCAAAAAGAGGATCTAAGTCAATCGCTTTATCAAACATTAAAAGTGCTTCATTAAATTTACCTGCTTCTTTTTTCCTGCATCCAACTAAATAAAAATTATATTTATTAGTAGGATCGACCTCTAATGCTTTAACTAGATCAGAAAGCTCACCTTCTTCATCACCTAACAAAGCTTTGCAATCAGCCCTAAAAATTAAATAAGATGCATTTGAAGGACTTAATTCTATCGCTCTATCATAATCATTCAAACTTTTCAACAAATGTGGATCTTTAGAAAAATTGAATTCTTCTTCATGATCTTCTTCATCATATTTATCAATCAAAATTAGTGAAAACAACCTTTCAATTTCAGCACGTTGAATATAGTAAAATGGATTTTCAGGAGCTAATTCGATAGCTTTTGTAATATCATTTTTAGAAAGTGAAAGAATAGAATCTTCTTTTATTATATCATCTTCATACTCTTCAACTAAATCATTTATTTCTGAACCTAAAAGCCTCCAAGATAAAGATCTCAAATAATAAAAATTTGAATTTCCAGGTTCAAGCTCAATCGCTTTAGACTGATCAGCAATACATGATTTTGCAATTAATTGAACTTTTTCTCGATTTGAAAAGTCATCAGACTCACTTAATTTATCATAATCAAAATAAGCATGCAAACTAGCATAAAACATCTTTGAAACACCTCGTCTTATATACGCATTTGCTTTTAATGAGTCTAATGTAATCACTTTTGTAAAATCAGTAATATTCTTTTGAATCAATTCGATGTATTCGTTAATTATTGAATTCTGTCCCTCATCTTTAACCTCATCTTCAATTAATTCAAAATCAGCTTTAATTTTCAATTGACCTGCCTCTGCTTTCTGAAAATTCAATTCGTACTGGTTCGGTTCTAATTTTAAGCCAGCATTAATTTCTACTAAAGCCCTTTCAAAATCCCCTTCTATAATTCTAGCTGAGCCTAACATAGAATAAGCAGGAACATATTTAGGATCAAATAATAAAATTGCACTAAAATCTTGAATTGCCCCTTTGATGTCTTTTTGTAACATTTTTAATCTTCCCCTATTATGAAACGCAACAAAATCTCTCGGATTTAATCCAATTGCTGTTGAATAATCTCTCATCGCTCCTAAAGTATCTTCCAACTTTTCTTTACAAGCTGCCCTACCAGAAAATGAATAAGGCTGTTCTTTATCAAAATCAATCGACTTTGTATAATCAACCATCGCTCCACTATAATCATTGGTTAACCTTTTAATATCAGCTGTCGCACAATAATAAATTGCATTTTGCGGATTAATCTCTATTGCTTTATTAAAATCTTTTAAGGAACCTTCTAAATCATTCAAAAAATATTTTGAAACACCACGATATATGTAAACCTCTATATTTTTTGGATCTATAATAAAAGCTTTTTCTAAATCAGCCAGTCCTCCAGCGTAATCTAGTAATTGATTTTTGCAAGAGCCTCTATAAAGAAATACTTTTTTTGTTTTTGGTTTTAATTCGAGTACTTTATTAAAATCGATCAAGGCATTTTCAAAATCTCTTAAATTGTAATAACTCAATCCTCTTAGATAATATGCCTCCACCAGTTTCGGATTCAAGTCTATAGCAGATTCGTAATTTAATATCGCTTCTCTAAATTGATGCTTCTCAAATCGTGCATCACCAAACTTTTTTAAATTCTTTGCAGATTGTGAAAAACTAGTAAAACCAAGAAAAAAGGATAAAATGATTAAAATGCTTTTCATATTTTTTTTTAGCCTATTTCTGAATATTTAATAAAAATCAAAATTTAATCATTTACAATTCTCATTGATTGATTGTTGAGCATCCGTTTCACCTAACTCAAGTGCTTTTTTAAAATCTATGCAAGCTGCATCATTTTTTTTCAATTCAACATGTAATAATCCTCTATTAAAATAATTAGCTGAATTTTTAGGATCTAGTTGAATTGCTTTAGTATAATCTGCCATTGCTCCATCAAAATCTAATAAATCACTTTTCACAACTCCCCTGTTTGCATAATAACTACCATCATTTGGATTGATTAATATGGCACTATTATAATCAGCTAAAGCTCCTTTTGTATCTTTCAAATCATATTTACAAATTGCTCTATTATAAATTGGATCCGTTTCTGTCGGTTTAGCAACACTTGCTTTCGTATAATCTTCTATTGCTCCTTTCAAATCGTTTAAATTTTGCTTAGCTAAACCTCTAAAAAAATAAATATCTTCGTACGATGAATTAAGAAAAACTACTTTATTGTAAGCTAATAAAGAATTTGTAAAATCTAACAAAGCATCATTAACTTGACCAATTAAAAAATAAGCATCTACGTCATCAACTTCCAATGTGATATACTTTTTTAAATCAACTAAACTTCCTCTATAATCTTCTAAATCATATTTTACTTGCGCTCTATTGTAAATAGTTCCAGATGAATTAGCATCAATAGATAATGCTTTATTATAATCTATTAAGGCGCCTTTTAAATCCATTAAATTTTGTTTCGCTAAGCCTCTATTAAAATAAATATCGACATACAAAGGATTGATTACGATTACTTTTTCATACGCCACTAAAGAAGATTTGTAATCCGATAATGCATCATGAATTAAACCTAAGAAAAAATAAGCGTCAGCATCATCAACTTCTAACGTGTTGTATTTATTGATATCGATTAAACTACCTTTAAAGTCTTCTAACTCATATTTTGATTGAGCTCTATTATAGTAAGCACCCGAATTGGATGGATCAATTGAAATTGCTTTATCATAACTTAAGATACTCCCTTTGAAATCTTCACTTCCAGCTTTTGACATTCCTAAATAAACATAAGAATCTACATCTTTTGGATTTAAACTAATTGATTTATTGAAATCAACAAGAGCTCCTTTAAAATCATCCGCTTCATATTTTTCAATTCCTGAATTAAAAAAATCTTCAGCTGTTTGAGAAAACAAATTGTTAGTCAAAATAAAGAATAACACTAAAACTAAACTATTTTTCATGGTCGGTAAACTAAAATAAGATTAAAAAACAAAATGCTAAATTAAACATTTTAAATTACCCTACAAATCCGCCACCCTCAAAACTTAATAAAAAATAGAAAAAGAAAATGAGTTGAAAAATAAAATTCAACACTATAAATCCAATTAATGAGATTTTTGAAATTAGTACTGTTCTCGATTTAATCCCTAGGAATAAAAGTACATAAACAGAAACAGCAAAATATTTTAAAAAAGCTTGAATATGAACATAAGAAGCAAAGCTAAGCCAATAGATAATTAAACAAAAAAGAAAAATACCCAACTGTTTATTTGAGAAAGTAATCGGTTGTTTCAAAAAATAATTGACAACAACCAAAATAAAAGGAGTTGCAAATACAAACCGATTCAAACTAAAAAGACTTCCTCCCCTAAAAAGTAAAACGGTTAATGTTATTCCTCCCAAATACCCTAGCGATAACAAAACTTCTTTAGGAAGAATTATTGTTTTAAAAATTCGAACTTTCAACATATAGAGCAACAAAACGATTCCCGAAGACAAACCAAAAAGCATTGCCACACCGTCTAATCGAGTAATCATATTTCCCGACCAAGAAGTGAATGGTAAATGAGGAAGTTGCAATTTATTTCCCCAAAGAGATTGTATTTTAAAAAAAGAAAACCACTCATTCGTATCAATAAACTGAATAATTCCAACAAATAAAATTCCTATCAATGAAACTAAAACATACATCAATATTCGTTTCAACATTTTTACATCTTTCAATTCAGCCAGAAATTCCATTAGTAGTAAGGCAGGAATTAAAACTGTAAATGCTGGTCGAGATAATGTACATAGAAAAATTCCAAGTAAAGTCATCCAAAAAACATTCTTTTTTATTCCTAAAATAAGCAAGACCGAACAAGCAAAAAATACAGCTTCAGAATAAGGTAGATAAAAAAATATAAAACTAGGAACACTTAGATACAAAACGATTTCTGATCGAATTACCCCTAATGATTTTACCAATACATAAAAACTAAAAAGAAAAACAGATGCGTTAAACAAAATGATTCCATAAACTCCAACACCTAAAACTTTCCAAATCATCGGAAACAAAGGGAAAAAAGCAACTCGAAACCAATTATACCCCTTTAACACCACCCAGTGATAATGAGCGGCATCCCAATTTAAAAAATTGGAATTAGAAAGTAACTGAGGAGAAGCAAAAAAAGTAATCGACCCAATAATCAATACAAAAAGGATTATATATATACCAATTATCTGAATTTCTTTTAATTTCCGCATCTATTTAAAAACAATTACTTTTCAATAATAACAACAAATCTAACTTATTTTTATGACAAAAATTTCATATATTTGAACAACTTATATTTTGTTTCTATGTTTAAAATATTTCACCTCATTTTATTTTGTGCATTTTTTAAATCTGTATTAGGACAACAGGAATGTTCTAAACTGAAATCTAATTTTAAATCTGAAAAAAGCAATTCATTATCCATTTCACAGATTGAAGAAACAGAAAAATATGATGTCCATTTTTACTCAATGGATGTTGCTATCGACAATTTAAGTTCTTTCATTACTGGAACTGTTCAAATACACGCAACAGCAAGAGAAAATCTAGACTCAGCTCTTTTTGAATTGTACCAAACAATGGAAATTACGGCTATAAGATTAAATGGTGTTCCAGCTGTTTTCACACGAAATTTGTCAGCTGTAAACGTTTCTGTAAATCAACTTTCAAATGAATCTTTTGTTCTAGAAATAGATTATAATGGAACACCTCCAACTTCTGGGACAAACCCTATGGGTGGATCTGGTTTAACAAATATCATCGACAATGAATACAATGCAAAAGTTACGGCATCATTATCAGAGCCTTTTTCAGCTTATGAATGGTGGCCTTGTAAACAGTCATTAACAGATAAAGCAGATAGTTGCGAAGTAAAAATAACAGTCCCAAACAATTGTAAAGGTGGATCAAATGGCCTTTTACAAAATGTTGTAGATTTAGGAAATGGAACTTCGAGATACGAATGGAAACACAGGCAACCGATCGATTATTATTTAATTTCAGTTGCTGTAGCAGAATATATTGACTATTCAATTTACACGAATCCAATTGGTGCTCCAAACCCAATTTTAATTCAAAACTATATTTATAACAATCCACAAGTTTTAACAGATTGGCAATACGACATAGATCAAACTTCTAACTATATTGAAATCTATTCTTCCCTTTTTGGATTGTATCCATTTTATAAAGAGAAATATGGTCATTGTATGGCTCCAATTGGCGGTGGTATGGAACATCAAACAATGACAACTCAAGTTCATTTCGATAAAAACCTGACAGCTCATGAATTAGGACATCAATGGTTTGGAGATAATGTTACGTGTGCATCTTGGGCAGATATTTGGGTCAACGAAGGATTTGCTACTTATTGTCAATATTTAATGTTAGAAAATCTTTATCCATTAGAAACAAAAAATCAAATGAAAGCCTACCATTCTGCTGCAATGCAATATTGGGACGGAAGTGTTTATATCCCTGTAGACACATTGAATCCACATAGAATTTTTGAATATCCAATGACGTATGCAAAAGGAGCTGCAATCATTCATACTATGAGATACATTATAAATAACGATGCTAAATTCTTTCAAGGTTTAAAAGATTACCAAACTAATTTTGCAGGAAAAACAACAACAGGACTTGATGTGAAATTAAGTTTAGAAAACGCATCAGGAGTTGATCTTACAAAATGTTTTGAAGAATGGTATTATGGCAGAGGATACCCTAAATATAGCTTAAAATGGAATGAAATCGGAAAAGATTTATCCCTTGAAATAACACAAGAAATATTTGCTTCTACAATAAATCAAGTATTTACAACTCCCCTTGAAATCACTTTTTCAAGAATCAATGATAATGATACCACTATCCGATTTGAGATTAACGACTATACTAATAATTATTTAATCAATAATATAGGCGATATAAAAAATATTATCGCTGTAGATTCATCCAATTGGATTATGAACTATGTTGATACAATAATTTATGATTCTTCATTTGAAAATTTACCAAATCCAAATAATTTACCAGCTCTTGAAATTTCACCCAATCCATCTGATGGAATTTTTATGATTGTGGCTCAATCAGAAGGTAACCATACAATGAAAGTTATAGATTCAAAAGGAAAATCTGTTTTAGAAAAGACATTTTTAAAAGAAATAGATCTTGATATTTCCAATTTTGCTCATGGAATGTATGTTATTTTAGTCGTTTCTGAACACGGAATAACAGACAGAGCTAAAATAATTAAAAAATAAAATAAATATTTTTTTAGACATGTCTAAATTTTAATTTAAAAGCGTACATTTGTCCTATCTTAAAATATAGAACAAAAATGAACAAATCATTATTTACACTTTTTATTATAGTTATTTTATTTTTTTCTTGTAAAAAAATATTACCATCTTCACCCAACGTAGAAGATATTTTAGAAGGGCCAATTGACGGTTTAACAACAGAAGAAACCAATAAATTCTTGACAGGAGATGAAGCATTTGGAACTTTTTACTCAAAAGAAACTGGATTAGGTCCAATCTATGTTGAAAACAGTTGTATCAGCTGTCATACAGGTGGAGGAAAGGCACATCCATCATCAATTGTAACTCGTTTTGGACAACCGGATGAATTTGGAAATTTATTCTTAAATCAAGGAGGTCCACAATTACAAAATAGATCTATAGCAGGTTGTACATCTGAAACGATTCCATTTGGAGCAAAATCCACTAGACTGTTAGCTCCAATAGTTGTAGGGTTAGGATACTTAGATTATGTTACGGATGCTGATATACTTGCCATGTCAGACCCTTTTGATTTAAATGGAGATGGAATAACAGGTGTACCAAATTGGAATGACATCCCTTCATTTGTCAGCATTCGAAATGGTGCGATTATTCAAAATGGAAAATCTATTTGTCGTTTTGGTAAAAAAGCTTCAGTATATGACATCAAACAACAAATTGTTTCTGCATTGAATGAAGATTTAGGAATAAATTCTGTATATAATTTAATAGACCTATATACGAACCAAGAAGTTGATCCCGAAATAGCGACACAAAAAATTGTTGATATGAATTTCTATTTAAGAACTTTAAAAGCTCCAACTCCTAGAAATCAAGATGATCCAGAAGTTATTAAAGGAAAAAACTTATTTACAAGTTTACAATGTATAAGTTGTCACAAACCTACTTTACAAACAGGCTACTCTCCTATTCCAGTTCTTTCTTTCAAAGAATTTCACCCATATACTGATTTATTGTTACACAATATGGGTAGTGACTTAGATGATGGTTATACAGAAGGAAGTGCAAAAACGTATGAATGGAGAACACCACCATTATGGGGATTAGGTCTCGCCGAAACAACTCAAGGTGGAATGTATTATTTGCTTCATGATGGAAGAGCTAAAAGTATTGAAGAAGCAATCTTATTGCATGGAGGAGAAGCATTTGAGAAAAAAATAGCTTATGAAGCATTATCAGAAAGTGATAAAGCAGCATTAATAAAGTTTTTAAAATCACTTTAATGGAAAGAAGGAATTTTCTAAAGTCATGTGGTTTTGCTTGTGTTGGAGGAACAGCTTTAGCCGTAATTTTTCAAAGTTGTAGTTCAATTAAAACGATCAATGGGCAAATTACTGAAAGTGATATTTCCATCAATGTTTCAGAATTTGAAATTGTAAAAAAAGGAAAAATTACGTTTCATAATTACATACTTATAGAAAATGAACTTTTAAATCATCCCATTTGTTTGTACAGAATCAACGAAAATAAATATTCTGCACTTTATCTAGAATGTACTCATCAAGGTGCAGAATTACAGGTTTTTGGTGATAAATTACAATGTCCTGCTCATGGTGCAGAATTTAACAATTTGGGTGAAGTTACAAGTGGTCCAGCAGAAACAAAATTAAGAAATTTCCCCTATTTATTAGAAAACAAACAACTTAAAATATCTTTAAAAAAATGATTAAGTATATAACTCTTTTTGCATTATTGCAATTTATTTCAACAACAAATTTAACGGCTCAAATTGACACCACTTTATTAAAAAGAACACCTGAAGACACGTTAAAATCAAATATGAATATGGATGCCGTTTATAATCGTCCTTTTTTAAGCTTAGGAAAAACTCCCGTTTCAATTGGAGGCTATACTGAGGCAAATTGGATGAACTCGACGACAGATGGAATTTCAGAAGGTCATCAATTTCAAGCCCGAAGAACAACTATTTTCATAGCTTCTGGAATCAATAAAAGATTGAAGTTTTTGAGTGAAATTGAATTTGAAGATGGCACCAAAGAAATCGCATTGGAATTTGCTTCAATGGATTTAGAAATTCATCCTTTGCTCAACTTTAGAGGTGGAATCATTATGAATTCAATCGGTTGTTTCAATCAAAATCACGATGGTCCAAAATGGGAATTCGTTGACAGACCTATTTCTTCCACACAAATGCTTCCCTCAACATGGAGCAATTCTGGATTTGGACTTTATGGTAAAAAATACCAAAATAAATGGATGTTTGGTTATGAGTTTTATCTTTCAGGAGGATTTGACAATTCGATTGTCGACAATGAAGAAAATAAAACATTTCTACCTGAAGCAAAGAAAAACCTTGAACGATTTGAAGAAATAAACAGTGGAAAACCAATGGTTACAGCAAAGATTGCAAGTCGTCATTCAGCATTAGGAGAATTAGGACTTTCCTACATGGGACAAGTATATAACAAATACCAAGATGACGGAAACATATTGGACAAACAAAGGAGAGTCGATGTTTTCGCAATTGATTATAACACAACAATCTCAAAATCTAAAACATACATTGTTGCAGAATTTTCATGGATTTACATTGATGTCCCAGAAACATTTTTACAAAATTTTGGTAATAAACAACACGGCGGATTTATAGATATTGTTCAACCCATCGTTTCTCGAAAAATGTTTGGATGGAACAAAGCATCAATCAATATTGCCTGTAGATTTGATTATGTAGATTGGAATATAGGGACATTTACAGAAACAAATGGTGAAATTGGTGATAATTTATGGAGTATTATGCCAGCAATCAGTTTTAGACCAAGTCCTCAAACCGTTTTAAGGTTCAATTACAGACATCAAGAACAAGTTGATTTACTTGGGAATCCAGCAGCATTAACTGGTGCATTTCTATTTGGATTTTCAACTTATTTCTAACAATCTAAGAATTCGACTTCTATTTATTCATTTTCCAACAAAGCATATTTCTCTTTGGCAATTACGCGAGAACAAGCATTAAAATGCCACCATTCTGTTGCAATATTGGTGAATTTTTGAGATGCCATTACTTTTCTCAATAAAAGTCGATTATCAACTTGAAGCTGTGTCAATTCTCCACTTGCTAAAAACTGAGCTTCCAAACGAGGATATGCTATTTCTCTGATATCATCATAACCAGCCCCCATATCTAAAGGCTTTCCATATTTATCGCAAATTGTTAAATCAACCGCCGCACCATAATTATGAATGCTCCCATTCGAAGGATTGGAAACAAATTTTGTTCGCAAATTTATCGGAAGAGAGTCCAACGCATTCCACATTTTTAATTGAGTACTCAAAGGACGAACAGCGTCATAAACCAGTAAATGGTAAGAAGGATTCAACTTTTCGAGATATTGTTGACACAGACTTAATCTCTCGGCAACCTCTTTTTGTAACATTGCATTCGAAATTTTATCGTACAACTTCATTTTCATAAAATTATCTTTTCCAGCATATTTTAAATCAACCATTATATCCTTATTGACCAACTGAACATCTATCAATCCTAAATAATTAAATTTTGATTTTTCAATTGAATCTAATTTTTGTTGTGCCATTATATTTTCCAATGAATCTAATAAATGGGTATTAGACAATTCACAACTTTTACAATTATTTTTTGCTGGATTGGTACATGAAAACAGAAGTAAAAAACTGAAAATAAATATAAAATAAAAAGAATGAAACATGGAAATATTTTGCTATTATTTAAGATGTAAAAATAAGGAATATCATTTTCAATTTTATTATAAAAAAGAAACAAAATTGGAAAACTAATCTTTTATACATCGAATTGAAAGAGCTGAAGATTTATTTACTTCAAAATTTGTAAAAGAATAGTAATTAAATGTGCTACAAATCATTTTTTGATCTGAAGATAAAGCTGCACTTGAAGTCCAGCAAAAACTACTTTGCCCCATTAAATCAAAGTAGGAATTAGTAGGATTCGAACAATAACCACCCGGAACAAGAGAAAATCCAGTTGAATTATTTCCATTACCTGAATAAAGCCAATGTTCAGTTCCAGATTCTTTTAAATTTGTGCTGTCATATCCAACATTACTGATCAAGGTTTCCCATTCTTCTGTAGAAGGAAGATGCCATCCTACTGGACAAATACCTCTAGGATCTTCAGTTGTATAATATAAATATAATCTCCCAAAAACGGGTACATAACTTTCATTATTTAAATAACTACACATCATTGAATTATCAATTAAATCTCCATTATTGTAATGTTTTGTTCTTAAATTCTCTGCCATCCAAGTTTGCGTTCCTATCACAACCGTTTTGTATGAAGTTCCTTCATTATCTATCACGCTTTCGTATTGAATAGATGAATTAAAAGCAATTGCACTTGCAGAAGGTAAGTTTAAAGTTGTAAAAGCAATGTCATTTCCGTAATACAACCCCTTGTCAGTTTTAGTATAGGTTCTTACATGATAAGTTGTAGTAGCAACCAATCCTTCTATTTTAGATTCAAATTTATCGCCAATAATTGATGAAATAATTTTATTATCACTAATTAAAGGAAGTTCATTATTACTCCAACAAACTCCAACTTCCAAAATTGACCCATAATCTAAAACCACATTCCCAACAGCATAAGCGGTTGAAACAGTAACATCCTTTACTCCAGTTCCAAAAACATTTGTTTCTATTTTTGGTTCTTTATTGCATGCTACTAGTTGTAAAAGCAGGATAAGATAAAGATATTTAAAAATTGATTTCATAAATAAATGTGGTTAAATTAAAAAATAATAACACCTCAAAAAAAACGAATTTTGAGGTGTTTTATTGTGATTTATTTTTAATAAAACATTTACATGTTTTATTAATCGTGTTTCAATCGTGTTTGAATCGCGATGAATCGTCGATTCTACATGGTTTTTATTTTTTTCAAAAATTAAAACCCATTTACCCCATTCACCGTTGTATATTTCAATACATTCTTTTTATCGGGGTGAATTCTTGCGAATGCTGATTGAACTGCTATTGTTCCTTCGTGAAAACCACATAAAATCAATTTCAATTTTCCTTCGTAGACATTTACATCACCAATTGCATAAATGCCAGGAATATTTGTTGAATAATCTAATGTATCCACTTTGATTGCATTTTTCTCAATTTCCATTCCCCAGTTGGCGATTGGACCTAAACTTGGTTTCAATCCAAATAAAGGTATAAAATGATCAGCTTCAACAATTATTTCACCCTCTTTTGAATGATTGATAATTACTTTTTCTAATTTAGATCCTCCAGCCAAATCAACAACTTCAGATTCAGTTATTAAATTAATCTTCCCAGAACCTGCCATGTTAATTACTTTTTGAACAGAATCTAAATGCCCTCTAAATGAGCTATTTCTATGAACTAACGAAACCGAAGCAGCTATTTTTCTTTCAACAAGATAAATGGACCAATCTAAGGCAGAATCTCCACCACCAGCAATTACACAATGTTTACCTTGATAAAATTCAGGATCTTTTATAATGTATTCAACTCCCTTATCCTCGAAGTCAATAATATTTGAAATTGGTGGTTTTCTTGGCTCAAAAACACCTAATCCACCTGCAATCATCACTATAGGTGCATGATGTTTCGTTCCTTTACTAGTTGTAACAATAAAACTACCGTCGTCTAATTTATCAATATCAACAGCTGCTTCACCCAATGTAAATCCTGGTTTAAATGGTGCTGCTTGCTCCATCAAATTATCAACCAAATCTCCAGCTAAAACCGAAGCAAATCCGGGGATATCGTAAATTGGTTTTTTAGGATATATCTCTGAACATTGTCCTCCAGCTTGAGGCAAAGAGTCTATTAAATGACATTTTAATTTTAATAAACCAGCTTCAAAAACTGTAAATAAACCTACTGGTCCTGCTCCGATAATAATGATGTCTGTTTCTATCATTTTAGTTATTAGTTGTTAGCTTTTAGGTAAATTCCCTATATTAAAAGCTTATTATTATTTCTCTTTTCTTCCCTATAAATCATTACCTTACTTCTGATCGTTTGATATTAGTAATGTCATAAATATAAAAAAGGGGAAATTAAATTATTTAAATCTATTAAAAGGTAATTCCCTCCTTTATCCCAAGTCTATACTAACATAATTAATACACTAACTTTAGATATTTCTTTAATTTTAGACATTTCTTTTTTTCATTCAAAGATCCTCATTTAAAACTTTGAAATATTTTATTACAAAAATACCAATTACAGTTGTTTCTCCAAAGACAATTCTTCTTCTAATTTTTCTTTGCCCACAAATAATTTATTTTTGAACACTGTCGGAGTAATCCGTTAACCGATAACTCCAGCTGCAACTGTACTGTTTGTATTTTCATTTATCAAAATAAATGCTCCTGTTTTTCTATTTTTTCTAAATGAATCAAAACTTACTGTTTCTGCGGTTTTGATTCGAACATTACAAAAATCATTTAAATTGATTGTTCCATCACTTTCTAGATCTTTGAATGAATGAATGTCGATTTTACTTTCAATTTCTTTTAAAACTGCTTTTGTTCTAAAACTATTTTGTTGCAATAATAATTTTTGACCTTCTTTAAAAGATGAATTATCCATCCAACAAATTGTTGCATTTACCTCTTTTTCAGTCGATGGCAACTGTGATATTGGAACAATTGAACTTCCTCTACTTACATCGATATTATCTTTTAAATGAAGAATTATTGGTTCAGATGCATAAGCTTCTTCTACTTCTTTTCCATATCGTTCTATTTTTGAAATTTCTGAAATAATTTCTGAAGGAAAAATTTGAATAACTTCTCCTTTTTTGAAAGAACCACTTAAAACACTTCCTGCATATCCTCTATAATCATGAAATTCTTCAGTTTGTGGTCGAATAACGTATTGAACTTGAAAACGGGATTCCTTAATCTCTGTATCTTCAATAATTTCTACATTTTCCAAAAATTCCATCAATGAAGGCCCTTTGAACCAAGACATTTTATCAGAAGAATTTACAACATTATCTCCTGCTAATGCACTCGCTGGGAGAAATGAAATTTTATTTAAATTCAACGGAATTGCAAATTCATTGTACTCTTTTTCAATCTGATTAAAAACATTTTCATCGTAATTCACCAAATCCATTTTATTGATACAAACTAATACATGGGGAACCCCTAAAATAGAAGAAATAATGCTATGTCTCTTCGTTTGATCTGTTATCCCATTTCTAGCGTCTACCAAAATAATAGCTAAATCTGCATTTGATGCACCTGTGAACATGTTTCTGGTATATTGCGTATGACCAGGAGTATCTGCAATAATAAATTTACGTTTATCAGTACTGAAATATTTATAGGCTACATCAATCGTTATTCCTTGCTCTCTTTCTGCTCTTAATCCATCTGTTAACAAAGCTAAATCTATATCAACATCAACTCCAGTTGCTTTACTCTGTTTTGTTAATGTTTCGATTATATCTGTTGATATTGAATTACTATCGAATAATAAACGTCCGATGAGGGTACTTTTTCCGTCATCCACGTTTCCTGCTGTGAAAAATCTTAATAAATCCATTTTTTTATTTTTTTAAATATTTACAGTTGAGACACAAAATCTTGTGTCTCTAACATGTGATCATTTTTAATAAATCAAAAATATCCACCTTTTTTACGATCTTCCATCGCTGCTTCGCTTACTCTATCATCCATTCTTGTTGCTCCACGCTCACTGATTTTTGATTCTTTCAACTCTGCTATAATTTCATCTACTGAAAATGCTTCACTTTCTACTGCTGCGGTACACGTCATATCTCCAACAGTTCTATATCTAACATTTCTGTTTACGATAACATCATTTTCGTCTAATGTTAAAAATTCATTATTCGCCATTAATTGTCCTGCATCTGTTAGAACACATTCTCTTTCGTGTGTAAAATAAATGGATGGTAATTGTATGTTTTCTCTTTTGATATAGTTCCAAACATCTAACTCTGTCCAGTTACTGATTGGGAAAACACGAACATTTTCTCCTTTATCAACTTTTCCGTTGTAGATACTCCATAATTCTGGACGTTGTTTTTTAGGATCCCATTGACCAAACTCATCTCTTACGGAAAAAATTCTTTCTTTTGCTCTTGCTTTTTCTTCGTCACGTCGCGCACCGCCGATACAAGCATCGAATTCAAATTCTTCAATTACATCAAGTAAAGTATAGGTTTGAAGTCCGTTTCTGCTTGGAAACTTACCTTTACCGTCTACTAAATTCTTTGCTTTTATCGTATCTTCTACTTTTCGAACAATCAACTTCTCCCCCAATTCAGCAACTAATTGATCTCTAAACTCAATTACTTCTGGTGAATTATGACCTGTGTCTACATGAACTAATGGAAATGGAAATTTTCCTGGACGAAAAGCTTTCAGTGCTAAATAAACTAGACAGATACTATCTTTTCCTCCACTGAACAACAGGGCTGGATTGTCAAACTGTCCTGCAACTTCTCGTAGGATGTAAATTGCTTCTGCTTCTAATTCGTCTAAATAATTTAATTTTTTCATTTTTTTATTTTTTTGATCGCTATTAATTGCGATTTATTTTTGTTGCATCCATTCTGGGTGTTTTGTGTGTTCTGGGTGTTGGTATAGGGCATGCCCTATACCTACAATGTTGCGGGCTGATTGCAATCCGCCCCTACGAATGCAATCCGCATTCTTTTTTATCATTATTTTCCCACCACCATCTTCCGGCTCTGAAATCTTCACCTTCTTTTACTTCTCTTGTGCATGGCTGGCATCCGATACTTACAAAACCTTTGTCGTGCAATGAATTATATGGAATGTTGAACTTTTTAATTTCTTCTTTCACTTGATCCAATGTCCAATTTAAAATTGGGTGAACTTTTATTAAACCTCTTGATTCATCGATTTCTGACATTGACATGTCTTTCCGGTTTTCAGAATGCTCGGCTCTCAATCCTGTAATCCAACAATCTACGTTTTCTAACGCTCGGTTAAATGGTTCAACTTTGCGAATAAAACAACATTCTTTTCTGTTTTCCAACGAAGTATAAAAACTTAACGGCCCTTTTTCTGTCACCATTTTTTCTACTCCTTCATTTTTTGGCGAGAAAACTTCAATTTTCTTTTTGTACCGATCCAAGGTTCTGTTAAAAACCCCGTATGTTTCTGGGAAAAGTCGCCCTGTGTCTAATGTAAAAACACGAATCGGTAAATCATTCGAAAATATATAATGCGTTATCACTTGATCTTCCCAACTTAAACTGGTAGAAAAAGCAGCACGGTCACCATATTCAGAAGCAATTTTTTTTAAAACTTCTCCTAAATTTAATTCCTCAATATTTTTTAATTTTTCTTTCATTAATCCTATTATAACATTAAACACTAAAGTATCTCTAAAAACTATCAACTAATCCATAGACAACTGGACACAAACATTTTACCAACACCACCCTCATCTTTCAGCTATTTATAATGCTTTGAATAATCGTTTTTAAACTGATAAGGATGATTAAAACCCCTACCATAAATAATCCTTTTTTAATTGGAATTTTTGTAGAAAAATAAATAGACATTGGTGCCGCAATCATACCACCAACCACTAGACCAAAAATAATTTGCCAGTGACTCAATCCAATAAAAAGAAAGAATGTAAAAGTACTTGTCACAGCAACAAAGAATTTCGCTAAATGTGCCGATCCAACTGCATATCTAAAACTTCTACCACTAGCCAATAATGAACTAGTCACAATTGGTCCCCAACCACCTCCCCCGACTGAATCAAAGAAACCGCCACATAAAGCAATTGGTCCTAATTGCTTAATTTTTTTCGTCTTTTTTGGAGTTTTAAAAGTTCTTATAATAATAATTATTCCTAATACTAACGTATATGTCGATATAAAAGGTTTTAATATATTGAAATATTCTTTACTCAAAAACGAAACACCAATAACTCCCAAAACAGCACCAATAACACCAGGCCAAAGCAATGCCCTAAACATTTTCATATTAATATTTTTAAATCTCATATAAACCAACGAAGATGATCCAGTAGTAAATATTTCAGATGCATGCATACTCGCACTAGCGACAGCTGGAGTAACAAAAGGAGAACCAAGACTCATTAATAAAGTAGATACTGTAACTCCATACGCCATACCTAAAGCTCCGTCAATCATTTGAGCAATAAATCCTATCAATAAATACCAAACAATATTCTCATCTAAATTCAACCAAATATCATTTGCTAAATCTTTCACATTCGCAAAAGGAACGTATGACAACAAAACATGTCCTATTAACATACTGAAAATTATCAAAATAGAGAAAAATGCAGTTTTCTTAACTCTTCTCAATATAGGCTTTTCTTCTATTGGCTTTAAAAAGTCTTTTGTTATTTTATTTAAAGACTTCAATTTAAAATCAAAATCACCTTTTAATTTCTCCCGAATTGAATTCAAATTCTCTAACACTTCTCCTGTTTCATCTGGAAAAACATCACTTAACGTCTCTTTAATCCGTTTAGCCATAGTAGGTGACTTTCCATTCGTTGAAATTCCAATTTTTAAATTACCCTTCGAAACGATGGAACCTAAGTAAAAATCACATAATTCAGGTTTATCAGCAGCATTATATAATATACCTTTTGCATTCACTAACCCCTTTATTTCAGAGGAAATTTCAATATTGTTTAAAGCAGAAATGACTACTTGTTTCCCTTCTAAATGAATTGGTTTAAATGAATCCTTTATTATTTTTACATTTGGGAAAGAAGCACAATAATCTTTCAATTCACCAAGAATTGTTTCAGCAACCAAGGTAACTTTGCAATTTGGAGAGTTTATTAATACAGCTTTTAATTTTTCTAACGCAACTTTTCCACCTCCAATTACTAGTACAGCTAAATTATTCAGTTTCAAAAAAACTGGGAACAATTCATTTTTATTTGCTGCAATTTTATTCATTACTTTTTTTTAAAAAATTGAATTAATTTAAAACCAATTAACTATTTGTAAATAAATTTATTACATACACCTTATTAAACTATAAATTTAAATAATTTTTCAACTCAAATTGGTATTTATTTTGTAATTGTACTACTTCACCAATTACAATTATTGCTGGTGAAACTATTCGTTCCTCAAAAACTATTTTTTCAATATTTTGCACTATACCAAAAACACTTTTTTGACTCGGTAATGACCCATTACTTATAACAGAAATAGCTAATTCAGATTTCCCTTCTAATAAATAAACTTTAACAATTTCAGCTAATTTACTCAACCCCATCAGTACAACAACGGTTCCAGATGATTTTGCAGCAACTTTAATTTCAGGATTTAAACTACCATCAGATAAAGTTCCAGTTAATACGAAAAAACCATTACTTACACCTCTATGCGTTACTGGAATTCCTGCTAAAGCTGGAACTGAAATAGAACTTGAAATTCCAGGAACAACTGAAATAGGAATTCCAAAAGCTTCAACATGTTGAATTTCTTCGTAACCTCTACCGAAAACAAAAGAATCCCCACCTTTTAAACGAACGACGTGTCCATGTAAAAACGCTTTATCCACAATCAATTGATTAATTTCATCTTGAGAATAAGCTTTAAATCCTTTTCGTTTTCCTACGAATATTTTTATAGCATTCGGAGCTAATTCTAATAATTCTTCATTTACCAATGCATCATACAAAATAACGTTTGCCGATTTCAATGCATTTATCCCTTTCAATGTGATCAATTCTATATCTCCTGGACCAGCTCCTACAAGGGTAACTTTTGGTATAATTTTATTTATTTTCATTGTTTATATCTTTTAAACTATTATTGAAAAACAATATATTAATATTTTTATATCGCAATTATTAATTACTTTGTTAACATTTTATTCTTTTTATTGACGCCAAATCATTTAAACATTTGGTCGATATTTGCATATCGTTTTTGGATGATACGTTGCAATCGTTTCTTGGATACGTTGCAATGCAACGTATCTACAATATAACGGGGTGCATTCGTGTTTTCTTTGCTTTCTCCACGAAACCATTTATTTGACTATAATACAATTCTGCAAACTCTTTTGTTGGTTCATTTTTATTAATTTGCAAAATAAAATCCGCAAAATTTGATATATTTAGACTTTCAAATTTACTTTCCAACTGTTTGTCAAAATCTGCTATGATTCCAGCCTGTGTATTACATTGAACTTTTTGATCAAGTAACAATGCTTTAGCAGTATGAATTCCAGACGAATATGCAAAATAAATTGAATCTGCACACCTACCTTCAACCAGTGCTTTGAAAGAAGAATCCAACTTTTCCTCTGCATCAAAAATCAATGTCGCTACTAAATCAATCATTACTCCAGCACATTCTCCAACTCCAATTGCGACACTAAATTGTTCTTCATGTCCCCAATCGATGTATTCCTCTGGCTTCAATGTAGTCGTATCCGTTAACGGCTTTAATAAATCATAGAAATATTTATTCCCTTTTCTATCATAATACGAATTAAACAATTCTTCTTCTAATTGACCTTCAGCATAATCGCCTAATAAATATCGAATAACATTTAAAACTCTCTTACTCGGAACTTTAATTACCTTTTCAGCAACCCTTCCTTCACCGTCTCCTAACTTTCCACCTCCTAATAAAACTTGAAGAGCTGGAACTGTTAAACCATTTACTTTCAAAGAACTTCCGTGGAATCCGATATGCGCCAAACCATGCTGACCACAAGAATTCATACATCCACTAATTTTAACCTTAATGTCTTGATTATAAATTAAATCATGATATTCATCTCTAACAACACTTTCAATAACTTTCGCCACATTTGTTGAATCTGAAATACCTAAATTACATGTATCCGTTCCTGGACAAGCTGTTACATCTGCAACACTATTGAATCCACTGTACGCTAATTTTATCTCTTTCAATTCAGTGTATAATGCATATAAATTTTCAGGGCGAATGAATTTCAATAGTAAACTTTGATCAATCGTAAATCGAATATCATCTGCCGCATATTTAGAAACAATTTCACTTAATACTCGTGCTTGTTTTGTTGTAAAATTTCCAATTAACACTTTCACAAAAGCAGCAAAATAGCCTTTTTGTTTTTGTTCAAAAACATTGGTTTTCAACCATTCATTATATTTTACATCATCTGAAACATTAAGTAAATCTTGCTTCGTTTTAACATCATCTAATTGAAGATCAAATTCAGCTTGTTGATCGAAAACCTTAAAATCCTTCTCATGAGAATATTGAACCGCTTTTCTTTCAGCATTCGTTAAATTGATAAATTCCTCTATACCGATTTTAGAGATCAAATATTTCAACCTTGCTTTTGCTCTTGAATTTCTTTCTCCCAATCTATCAAAAACTCTAATTGACGCTTCTAAAAAAGGAATAATATCTTGTTCTGCCAAAAACTCATGAGCCACTTTTGCTAAGAATGGTTGCGCACCTAAACCACCACCAACTAGAATTTTAAACCCTTTTATTTCAACCCCTTCTTTAAATTTAATTTTTGGTATAAATCCGAAATCATGTATAAATGAATACACGTCATCCGTATCATTTGAACTGAAAGAAATTTTAATTTTTCTCCCTAACTCTTGACCAAAAGGTTTTCTTAAAAAATACCTAAAAACTAAATCTGCATAAGGAGCAACATCAAAAGGTTCGTTTGGATCTATTCCTGCAATTGAACTCGCTGTCACATTTCTAACCGTATTTCCACATGCTTCTCTCAATGTAACATCATCTTTTTCTAAATTCGCCCATAACTCCGGTGTTCGATCTAAACTAACATAATGTATTTGAATATCTTGTCGTGTTGTAATATGTAAATGTCCGGTACTAAATTCATCGCTTACATCTGAAATTCGTTTCAATTGTTTCGTCGTCACTTTTCCGAAAGGTAATTTTATTCGAATCATTTGAACTCCTTGTTGACGTTGACCATAAACCCCTCTAGCTAAACGAATAGCTCTAAATTTATCATCGTTTAAGGTGCCATTATTATGCGCTTCAATCCGGTGACCTAAATCAATAATATCTTGTTGTACGATTGGATTTTCTAATTCTGATATATAACTCTGCATAATTTCTTTACTCTTTTTTGAATTCAAAAAAAGTCCTTTAAAATAATTTTCAAAGGACTTCACATTTATTATTTTAATAAAAATGATATTAGTCCATCATAATCAAACAATAATGCATCATATTTTTATTACTTTTTATCATTTTCAAATTGTTAAATTTTAATTTATGGGACAAAGTTAGAACCTCTTTTTCGAATAAAAAAGCTTTTTTAAAAATAAATTACATATATTCTATAGATTTAATGGATTAATTAGACTAAATAATTGATTACAAATACATTAATTTAAAATTTAAATTTAAAAAAAATCAAATTACCCTAAAAAAATTAATTAAAAAACATCAATTAATAAACCTTTTTCGATTTTCTATACTTGGAACAACACAAAAGCCTTTTACAAAATTTAAACGACGTTTTGAAATAAAAGAATACACTCCATTTCTCAAAAAAGCAGGAACAATTAGAAAAAATTGAAGCAAAGGATATGGAAATTTTAAGACAGCTGTTAATCTCAAAGTAGCAGTCGATTTAGAATATAAAATCCCTTCCTTGTAATAATAAAAGGTCGTTAAATCTGGTTGAACATAACCTTTAGACTCAAAAAAAGTTTTTGTAAAGTCAGATTGAATCGCTGAAAAATAGACTTTATCGGACTTTTCATGATTTAGGACAAATTGAACAGATGTATTACAGAGTCCACAATCCCCATCATAAAAAACGATAAAATCATATTCTTTTTCCATTGTTTAAAAATAGATATTAATATTGAATTATGATTGTTCTGATACTTTATTAGCCTTATATTTGCAACATTAAAATAAGAAAACTTACAGAAATAATTATAAAATGAAAAACGTAGCAGTTATTGGAGCAGGAACAATGGGGAATGGAATCGCTCACACATTCGCTCAATTTGGATATAAAGTATCCTTAATAGATTTATCTCAAGAGTCTTTGGATAAAGGTTTAGCTACAATTGCCAAAAACCTGGATCGCCAAGTTGTGAAAGAAGCTATAACTGAACAAGATAAAGCCAATACTCTTTCAAACATAACTCCATTTAATTCAATTGAAGAAGGTGTGAAAAATGTTGATTTAGTTGTTGAAGCTGCTACAGAAAACATAGATTTAAAATTAAGAATTTTCGCTGATTTAGATAAATTCACAGATTCTAACGTGATTTTAGCTTCAAATACATCTTCAATATCAATCACTAAAATCGCATCTGTTACTACTCGTCCTGACAAAGTAATTGGAATGCACTTTATGAATCCAGTTCCGGTTATGAAATTGGTTGAAATTATTCGAGGTTATTCTACAACTGATGAAGTTACTAATACAATCATGGATCTTTCTCGTAAATTGAATAAAGTTCCAGTTGAAGTGAATGATTACCCTGGTTTTGTTGCTAACAGAATTTTAATGCCAATGATCAACGAGGCAATTTATACTTTATACGAAGGTGTTGCTGGTGTTGAAGAAATTGATACAGTTATGAAATTAGGAATGGCTCACCCAATGGGACCGTTACAATTAGCCGATTTTATTGGTTTAGACGTTTGTAATGCAATCTTGGAAGTCCTTCATAATGGATTCGGAAATCCTAAATACGCTCCATGTCCTTTATTAGTTAATATGGTTGTTGCGGGTAAAAAAGGTGTTAAATCTGGCGAAGGATTTTATTCTTGGGGGCATGGTACAAAGGAATTGATTGTCGCTGACAACTTTTCTAAGAAACAGGCTTTGAATGCTTAATATTTAACGATAAATCGTTTTTTTATACATTCGGTTGTCATATAATTTGACAACCGTTTTTTTTTATATAAATTATAAAAAATATATTATTTAGATTGAAAATGTTCAATCTCTACGACAATTGTTGTTGTTGTTGTTGTTGTTGTTGTGATATCAACCAATCTTCTTTTGTTACTTTTAACCAATCTGTTAAATCTCCTTCGTCATCAAATGTTTCTATGTATTTGAATCCTATTTTCTTTAACACATTTTTGGATGCTTCGTGATCTATATGGGTTGTTGCGTAAAATTCTTCTTTATCGAAATGTTCAAATCCATACTTCATCCAGGCAACACATGATTCTGTTGCATAACCTTGTCCCCAATATTCTGGCATAAAACGATATCCTAAATCATAGAAATCAGAATGATTATTCACTGTTTCTCTATAATATCTAAACCCTGACCAACCGATAAATAAACCTGATTCTTTTTCTATTACTGCCCATCGACCAATGCCATTTTCTTTGTATTGGTTTTGAACACTTTTAATATTTTGAAGGATTTGTTCTCTATTTTTTACTGACTCTATGAATTTAACAACTTCTGGATTACTATCCATTAGATAAAAACGATCTTCGTCTGATTGTAAAATTTCTCTTAAAATTAGGCGTTTGGTTTCGATTTGTTTCATTGTTTTGATTGGATTTTTATTTTTTTATTTTTTATTCATTTCATTTATAAAAAAAAAGGGGATTGAAAATTTTCAATCCCTACGTTGCATTTTTTTATAAATTATGGGAATTTCGGGAATTGTTGAAAATCGGGCATTCTTTTTTCTAAAAATGCATTTTTTCCTTCCTGCGCTTCATTTGTTAAATAATACATTAATGTTGCATCTCCTGCTAATTCCATTAATCCGTGTTGACCATCTAATTCTGCATTTAAACCTCTCTTAATCATTCGAATTGCTAAAGGACTTCTAGTCATAATTGTTTTACACCATTCGATTGTTGTGTCTTCTAATTGATCAAAAGGAACTACTTTATTCACCATTCCCATTTTCTCAGCTTCATCTGCGCTGTATTGATTACATAAAAACCAAATTTCACGTGCTTTTTTCTGACCAACACATCTAGCTAAATAAGAAGAACCGAATCCTCCATCAAAACTTCCAACTTTTGGTCCTGTCTGACCAAACATTGCGTTATTTGACGCTATGGTCAAATCACAAACAACGTGTAAAACGTGTCCACCACCAATTGCATATCCATTTACCATTGCAATTACAGGCTTAGGCATTGAACGAATTGCTTTATGTAAATCCAACACATTCAAACGAGGAACTCCATTTTCAGAGATATAACCTCCTACACCTTTTACATTTTGGTCTCCACCTGAACAGAACGCTTTGTCACCTGCTCCTGTTAAAACAATAACACCAATATCATTTCTTTCTCGACAAATATTCATCGCATCGAGCATATCCATATTTGTTTCAGGTCTAAAAGCATTGTAAACTTTAGGTCTGTTAATCATTATTCGAGCTATTCCGTCAAGGAAATCAAATTTTATATCGGTATATTCTTTTATTGTTGTCCAATTATGTTTTGCCATTTTGTTTTATTTTACGGTGTAAAAATAACAATTAAATAGCTATAATCATGCTGATTTAATGTCCGAAATTTATTCAAAATTAATTTGAATATGAAATTGTTATAATTCTATTTTTTATTAAATTCAATAGAAATTTGATTTTAAATAAAACATGAACACTAAATTTCAACAAAAATTCCGAATTAAATCCGCCAGATTATCTAACTGGGATTACGGTTCTCAATCATCGTATTTCATTACTATTTGTACCAAACATAGAGATCATTTTTTTGGGGAAATAGAAAATGGGGAAATAATGTTAAATGAAATCGGAAAAATTGCTAAACAATTTTGGAAAGATATTCCAAATCATTTTCCACATGTTGGATTAGGAAATTTTGTTGTTATGCCAAATCATACGCATGGTATTTTAATTATGGGTCCCAATAAAATGGATAAAAAAGGGGATGGATTGGGGGATGACGGATTGGGGGATGACGGATTGGGTGGTGACGGATTGGGTGGTAGAGACGTAGCAGTGCAACGTCTCTACGTGGGGGAACATGATAAAATGTCATCGATTTCACCAAAACCAGGAACAATATCAACAATTATTAGGTCATACAAATCTGTTGTCACGAAACATTCGAAACAATTCAATCCAAAATTTGAATGGCAACCACGATTTCATGACCACATTATACGTAATCAAATTTCATTTGAAAATATTCAAAAATATATTTTAAACAATCCAATAAACTGGAAGGAAGATCGATTTTTTTGAAATCATAATTTAAAAAATCGGATGTGTGGGAGTGATGGTTATTGGGACGGATGTTGGATGGATGTATTGGGATGGATGCATTGGGATGGATGCATTGGGATGGATGCATTGGGTGGGAGACGTTGCAGTGCAACGTCTCTACGGTTATCAAAAAAAAATCATTTTTTCAATAACCGTATTAACAATGGTAATTTATTTCGATATAATCGTTGGTAAACATAATCAATAGCTCCAAAACTGTGGTTAAATCGTGCTACTTGAGGAATGGATGATCCTCCAAAATCGAAAATTAAATTGCTTTCAGAATTCAGATGAATTACTTCATCCATAATCATGTGCATCGCCCCTAAATCTCTTCCTTTTTGTGAACTACCTCCTTTTATATAAACAATTCTTCCATTACAAATTGAAAAACATGCAGAGGCAATCAATTCTTTATCTAGCCAACATTCATAAATTTTGGTTACTTTATTTTCACGCATTTTTTGTAAAAGCGTATTTAATCGGTCGTAGTGTTCATCCTTCATTTCTTTTAACGAATCTCCCCTATTCTCTTTAAATAAACTTACAACTCTTTTTGTGTCTATCGACAAGACTATTTCTAATTTGTGCTTTCTTGCTTTTGATAAATTACGCTTTAGGTTTGAAGAATATTTTTTTGAAATTATATCATACGAAACGGATAAATCGATTTGTTGACATGTTTTCTCGGAAACTTCAAAATCATTTCCTTTAAAATTATTTCCAAAATTTAAATTCAAATCTATCAATCTTATTTTAGATGGAAAATGTTGTAAAAACTGATTTAATAGTGTATCTGAAACTTGATTTTTTGAAAAAACGCCTAATTGTAACGCAAAAATAGGATTAAATAAATAATTTAATCCAAATTTAGACTTTTTGGTAATCGGAAAAACGGCTTCATAATTGTTCATAATTAACGCATCCCAAGAATCACATACTGAATTTAAATACCATGAATAAGCAAAAACAATCCCGTTTGGTGATACTGAAATACATTCATCCCATTTTAAAAAATCAATTTCTTCATATTTAATATATAAAATTTCAGTTTTCATTTCCCTAATAAAGATTTAATAGACGAACGAACATATTCCTTAAAATCAAACGAATACATATTTATCGCTTTATTATTTTGAATATCATCTTTCATAATTTCATAAGCTGATTCTAAATAAATTAAACTAAAAACACATCCATTTATTTCAATTTTCCCCATTGCTCCTCTTTCTATAAAAAGTTTTTCTAACTTATTCAACGTATTAACAATTCCATTTTTCTTACCGTAAAAATGAATTTTCTCATCTATCAATTTACCACTTTCATTGATTGTTTTAAAATTTATATCAGTATATTTTCGATAATTTACTCTGAATTTTTCTTCAACGTAATGAGCAAAAGTAAAACTATGTTGTAAATCTATATCAATCAATAACATTTTTGCTTTTTTCTCCTTTAAGAACGCAAAAACAGAATCATTACCAAAAGTTGATTTACATTTAATTTCTGAAATATCATCAGCATATTTTCCTACGACAGTAAATGAATGTAAAGGATCTGAACTTCTAATAAAATCTACTCTTTCGAATGTTAATTTAGACAAAGCACCCATTTCTGGTTCAGTTGTATATTTATCAAAAATGTCTCCTTCTTTGAAATTATCTACAAAAGCTGGAAATAATAAGGTTCCATTTTTTAATTTCTGTTTAAAACTATCAACAAAAAAATTACTATTAAATTTCTCTTTATTTTTAAACGTATTATATGCCAATTTAGAAATGTCTGATGCAATCAAAAGTACATCATCTTCTTCTAACTCTAGTTGATTCACTATTTCCTGATAAGGAATATACATACATTTTTAAAATTGAATTCAAATGCGAATATAAGATATTTTTAGAATCTTTTGTAAGTAAATCAAACTTCAAATTCTTTCAAAAAAAATCATTGTTGTAGCAGGTATATTGGCAGTAGCTTCATGTGAAAAGCTACAATTAAAAAACAATTAAAAAACAATTAAAAAACAAAAAAACAGTAACAAAGGAAGCTGTCGTAGTTAATGAAGAAACAGATGGTAAATCTAACCTTTTGAATCGATCAACTTTACCAATAATAACATTTAGCGCTACATCAATTTCTCCTCAACCAAGTCCTTTATCTCCTGCCCTAGGTATCATATCTGCAAATTGCGAAGGATCCGTTACAACTGTAAAATTTACATTTGAAATAGATTCTAATTTGAAACCAAATTCGAGCACTGTAGAAATTGAGACTGGTACTGGTTCACCTACTGGAGCTTTTACTTTAAAAGTTAATGCCCCGCAAACAACAGGTTCATATACTTTCTATACTGGAGAAGTAATTATACAATGTGGATATGCGAATAACTCTCCCTTTGACATTGCGTACACAGCAATACAAAAACAACCAAGTCCTAGAACGATTAGAGGAACGGTATCAATTGTTGGATAAAATTACATCTGGAGTTTAAAACTATTTTTAAATTTTAAAAACAGGTTTCAAAAAAAACTCCAAAAACACACTTTATTTTAAGCAAAATATTTTAACCCAACTTGCAATTTAATAAACCTAAATAGCTGTATGCTAATTATTTAACTAATGTATATTTAGAATTGGGTCACTACTTTTGTTTTTCTTACAAATGGTCTATCAGTAA
>OBEQ012934947.1_pt1 | contig 41724 bp, 26 predicted proteins | sample 1670901 | NCBI WGS metagenome assembly OBEQ01 (sample SAMEA104232315, study PRJEB22302) | groundwater metagenome | biome: forest; feature: aquifer; material: groundwater | place: USA | collected 2011-08-07 | depth 5.4 m
AGGTCGGGGCGGATGAATTGCAGGCCGCGGGCGCGCCATCCCAATTGGATCGCCTCGCCCAATCCGTCGGCCAATCCGCCGCCGCTCCAGGGCCCCCAGTTCACCACCAGCGCCGGCAGGCCGAGCCGGCGGCGATGCGCAGCCAAGGCGTCGAGGCAGGCGTTGGCCGTGGCGTAATTGGTCTGGCCGGCCGATCCGAACAGGCTGAGGACCGATGAGAACAGGACGAAGTCCTGCACGGCGACATCGCGGCTGCACTCGTGCAGCCACCAGCCGGCGTCCAGTTTCGGCGCCAGGGCACAGCGGAACTTCTGCCAGTCCATGGACTCGACCAGGCCGTCGTCGATGACACCGGCGCTATGATAGATGCCCCGCAAGGGTGGTTCCAGGCTGCGCACACGGCGCATCAGGCGCCGCACATCGGCCTTGTTGCCGGTATCGGCCTTGACGATGATCACCTTGGGCCCCAGCGCCTCGATCCGCCGCGTCACGGCCGCGGCATCGGCGGCGGCCTGCCCGTGGCGGCTGACCAGGACGATAATCTCGGCCTTGCGCTGGCGCGCCAGCCATTCCGCCACCTGCCGGCCGATGGCCCCCAGTCCGCCGGTGACGATATAGGTGCCGCCGTCCTCGCGCCGCGTCGTCCGGGGCGGCGGTGTCACCCGTGCCAGCCGGGCCACAAGGCGCCGCCCGCCGCGCAGGGCGGACTGGTTTTCGCCATCCGGCCGCCGCAACTGCCGCGCCACCAGCGCCGCTTCGGCCGGCCTGTCGCCGCTGGCGTCGAGGTCGATCAGCCCCCCCCACAAGGCCGGCATTTCCAGGGCGAGCGAGCGGCCGAAGCCCCACAGGCCGGCCTGGACAATCCCGGTCGGCGGGTCGGCATCCGTCACGGCGGCGCCGTTCCGGGTGATCAGCCACAGCCGCGGCGAGGCGTTGAACCGGGAGCGCTCGGCGGCCAGCGCCTGGGCCAGGGTGAGGGCGGTGCCGAAGGTCCGGCGCTGCACCGCCTCATCCGCCGGAGCCTCGCTTGCCGCCGCTGCGGCATCGGGTCCGCACAGATGCACGATGCCGGCCGCGCGCCCTGCGGCCATGGCCGCGAATGCGCGCAGAAGCTCCGCCATGGCCTCCGGTGAGTCGGGCACCTCGGCCGACGGCACCTGTCGTGTGGTGGCTCCGGTGGCATCCAGCGCCGCCGCCAGGGCTGGCGCCGCGCCGTCCTGGTCACCGCCCAGCAGCAGCCAGACCGTCGGGCCGGTCTCACCCGCCGCCGCTGACGGCGCGCCGTCTTCCCAGTCCAGCCGGTAGAGCCAGCCCTCTTTCTGACCGGCTCCGGTCGGGCGATACATCTCCGCCACCAGCGGTTCCACCGTGACACCATCGAAGGCGAGGACCGGCTTGCCGTCGAGGTCGTGCGCCTCGATATCGAGGACGGTCTGATCGGTCTGGTCGTCGGGGGCGCGGCGCCGCACATGGCACCACACTTCCCGCGCCTCCGAGGCGGCGACACGAAATCCTTCAATCGCCACCGGCATATGCGTGATGGCATCCGCTGGGGGAGGGCGGTTGAAATCGCCATGGGCGTCGACCGCCGCGGCGTAGAGGTGGAGACAGGCCTCCAGCAGGGCAGGGTGCGGGGTGGCGCCGTTGGTCGCCACGGCATCGGGAAGCCGGATGCGCGCCAGAGCTTCCCCATCGCCGCGCCACAGGCTTTCGATTCCCCGGAAGGTCGGCCCATAGCCCAGGCCGAGGCTTTGCAGTCCCGTATAATAGGTGCTCGCCTTCACCGACTGGCCACAGCGCCGCTGGATGCGCTTCGCGTTGAAGGCGTCACCACCGACGCGGTCCGGCAGGACAGGAAGGATCGCGCCTTGCAGATGGGTGCGCCATCCCTCTGCGTCGCCCCCCCGGCTGGTCACGGCGAAGCGAACCCGCTGCCCGTCATCCGGTTCGATGAGCACGCAGATCGGGCGTTCCTCGTTGTCGCCGAGCACCATCGCCTCGCCATGGGTGATGTCGACGGCTTCAAGGTCGTCCTGTCCCAGGCATTGACGCGCTGCCTCCAGCGCCGCCGACAGACCGGCGGAGATGGGCAGCACGATTGCTCCGTGGACGCGGTGGTCATCGAGCCAGGGAAGCTGGACCCGGCCATAGACCGAGGCGAATTGCTGCACCGCCAGGGGCGACGGCAGCCGCGCCCCGACCAGCCCCGTTTCCTGGGGGCGCTTCGGCCGAACCGGGTCCGTGGACGGAGAGATCTGATCCGCCCAGACCCGTTCGTGCTGAAACGGATAGCAGGGCAGGGACAGGCGCCGCGCCCGGAGCGGTGCCTGGACGTCCAGCCATTTGACGGCATGTCCGCGACGATGGAGGCCTGCCACGCAGTCAAGCAGAGCGCCACCGTCGCCTTTGCCAAGGGTCGGCAGCCAGGCCAGATCGTCGCCCGCGACACAGCTCCGGGCCAGGGCGAGAAGGCTGGTTCCGGGGCCGATCTCGACGAATTCGGTCATGCCCATGCCGGCCAGGGCTTTTACGGCATCGGCAAAGCGGACGGCCTCGCGGGCCTGACGACACCAGTAGTCGACGGTCGGCGCCGCCGTCATCGCCTGGCCGCTCCAGGTCGAGACCCAGGAAAGGGTCGGGGGGCGAGCGCCGCCGCCGGCCGCCTGTGCCAGCTCCTCCAGGACCGGAGCCATCAGGGGGGAATGGAACGCGTGCGACACCGCCAGTCGCCGTGCCGTGATGCCTTGCTTCTCGAGAGTCGCCAAGGCTTGCCCGACCATTTCGGCCTGACCGGAAATCACCGTGTTCTGTGGCCCGTTGACCGCGGCGAGGCCGATCTGCTCGGCCGGCAATCCGGCGAGAACGGCGGACACGGTGGGCTCGTCGGCGAACACCGCGGCCATCGCCCCGCCGGCCGGCAGGGTACCCATCAGGCGGCCTCGCTCGCAGACCAGACGGGCGGCCTGATCCAGCGTCAGGACTCCGGCGAACACGGCGGCGGCGAACTCGCCGACACTGTGACCGGCCACCGCGACCGGCCGGATTCCCCATCCGCTCAGGCATTCGGCCAAGGCCACCTGAACGGCGAACAGGGCCGGCTGGGTGTGGGCGGTGTGGTCGATCGTCGACGCATCCTCGGCGAACAGAATGTCGAGGATCGGCCGGTCGAGATGAGGGGCAAGGGCGTCGGCGACCCGGTCGAGCGCCGCGCGGAACGCCGGCTCGGAGTCGTAGAGTGACCGGCCCATGCCGGCGAACTGCGATCCCTGGCCGCTGTAGAGGAACGCGAGGCGCCGCGGCGACGGACGGACGGCGTCGGCCTGATCGGCCCGGTAAGCGGCCAGTTTCTCCCGCAGCGCCGCGCCGGATTCGACCACGGCGGTGTAGCGATGGGGAAAATGGACACGGCCGACGGCCAGCGTGTGGCACAGGTCGACGAGGCTGGTCGCGGGATTTTCGTCGAGAAAGCGGCGATGGCGCGAGACCAGGGCCTCGAGCGCCGGCGCCGTCTTGGCCGACAGCAGGAACAGATGCCGTGCCCGCGTGGTGGCGTCGGGACGTGGTTCGGGGCAGGGCGCTTGCTCGACGGCAATGGCGGCATTGGTGCCGCCCATGCCCAGCGCATTGACCAGGGCTCGGCGCGGCTGCGCCTCCGACCGCCAGGGCAGCGTTTCCGTGTTGAGGAAGAAAGCAGACGCTTCAAGCTTCAGCAGCGGGTTCGGCGTGTGGAAATTGACGGCGGGCGGAATCACGCCCTCGCGCAGCATCAGCGCCGTCTTGACCAGGGACACCAGCCCCGCCGCGTTCTCCGTGTGCCCGACATTCGGCTTGACCGAGCCGATCGGGCAGCGCTCGCCGTTGACGTAGCCCGTCAAAGCACTTTTCAGGGCGGCGAATTCCTTGGGATCGCCCACCGCCGTCCCGGTGCCGTGACATTCCACATAGCCGATGCTGGCCGGTGCAAAACCGGCCTGGGTCAGGGCCCCCCGCAGAACCTCGCCCTGGGCTTCGGCGCTGGTCCCGGTATAGCTGGGCTTGCGGCCACCGTCATTGTTGACGGCGCTGCCCTGGATGACGGCATAGATGTGGTCGCCGTCGTCCAGCGCCTGCCGCGCATCCTTCAGAAGCACCGCGACGACGCCACTGGAAAAGACCGTGCCCTGGGCACCGGCATCGAAGGTGCGGATATGGCCGTCGGGCGACACGATCGAGCCCTTGGCCGCGAGATAGCCGGCCTCGTTCGGCACCCTGACCGTGGCTGCCGCGGCCAGAGCCATGGTGCAGTCGCCGTCACGGATCGCCTTGCATGCCAGGTCGACCATCACCAGAGAGGTCGAACAGGCCGCCTGGATGTTGAGGCTGGGGCCGCTGAGGTCGAGCTTGAAGGAAATGCGGGTCGACGCATAATCCTTGTCATTGCCGTAATGCAGCAGGCTTCCGGTCCCGCCATACCGCGCGTCCGGATGGTCGGACAGCGCGTTCATCATATAGTTGGTCACCACGCTGCCGGTGGTCGCGTAAACGGCGACCGGGCCATGCGTGCGTCCGGGAGCATACCCGGCATCCTCGAACGCTTCCCAGGCGACTTCCAGCATGTGGCGCTGCTGAGGGTCGATCAGGCGCGCCTCATGCGGCGAATATCCGAAGAAGCCGGTATCGAATCCGTCGTGCCCGTCCAGGACGAAGGCCGCCTTGACGTATCGGGGATCGCGGATCTGCTCCGGTGGCACACCGGCGGCGAGGAGATCCGCGTCGGACAGCACGGACAGGGATTCCTTGCCCTGGCAAAGATTGTCCCAGAACGGTCGCCAACCCGACGCTCCGGCGAGCCGGCAGGCAAGTCCGACTATGGCGATGCCGAGCGGTTGCGCCGCGTCGTTCCCCCTATTCCGCGCCAAGGATCACCACTCCGCGTCGTCGTCATCCGCGTCGTCGTCTTCCTCGCCGAACAGGAAGCCGCCATCGCTCAGATCCATCAGGCGCTTCAGCGTCTGTTCCATGAAGTCCTGCATGGCCGCCAGATAATCGAGCCAGATTTCAATCATCATCATGGCGAGCCGCAGTTGCATGCCCGCCATGCGCTTGCCCGGCATATTGCCGCCCATGGCCATCAGCAGCGGCAGCATCTGCATGAACGTTCCCATCTGGAACGGCATCTCGAAACCGCGGCCTTCGGCGCTCCGCCGTTTGCGGCCGGATGTGCGCCGGTGCTTGTTGCGCCGCTCGCCCGCATCGCCCTCGTCTTCCGAGGGTCGTGCATTTTTCACTCGATCTTCTTGTCGCATAGCGTCTATTGTCACTATCAGCGGTTGGTAAGCTGAAATATCAATTACGATGTAGTCATGACTATGGCAAATGATTTTTTCAGCGAAATCGGGCCTGTCGGGCTTCGATCCCTTCTTGCCGATTGATCTGAGCAGCCGGCGAAGCCACTGAAATTCATGGCGGAAAGGCCATGCGCAACATTCATTCGGATGCAGATCGGGTCGTAGTCGATATCATCTTCATATGGGTAAGGGGTTCTCGGTATAGTCGTCTTTATCTATGATTCATAACCATTCATAGAGAAACTCGACGGGGACAAAATAGTTGAAAGCCTTGCATACGTGAGTAACATTGCATTCATGTCATTTTCCGACTGCCCGTCGCCCGGTCGAGCGAACACGACCCCGTATCCGGCCAGGATACAGCCGAAGTAAAGGTGATTGCCGGATGAAACCTACCGACGAGTGCAGATGGATCGCGACCTTGGAGAAGTCGGAGGTGCTTCGGCGCGATCGGGAACTGGTGCTTTGGCGGGCGCGGGGAGGACCATCCGGCTCGGTACTGATGCTGGTTCCGGTCGAGGGAGAGCCCTCGGCGCAACTGCTGTCGCGTTTTACACATGAATACGCACTCAGGGACAAGCTGGATAGCGACTGGGCGGTCAAGCCGATCGTCCTGTCGGAGCGCAGTGGTGCGACCGAACTGGTTCTGGCCGATCCGGGCGGCGTCATCCTTGAAAGCCTGCTGCGCGATCACGCCCGGTCGGATGGCCAGGAGGCGGGGCTGGACCTGGAATCCTTTCTGGCCCTGGGGCTGCGGATCGCCGAGGTTCTGGCCCGGCTGCATGACCAGGGCCTGGTTCACAAGGACATCCGGCCCGCCCATATCCTGATCTCGCCCGACGGCAGGAGCGTCCGGTTTACCGGTTTCGGCTTTGCGTCGCCCTTGCCGCGCCACCGTCTGGCCCCCGAGCCGGTCGAGGCGATGGAAGGCACGATCGCCTATATGGCGCCCGAACAGACCGGTCGGATGAACCGATCGGTGGACAGCCGGAGCGATCTGTATTCGCTGGGCGTGACCTTCTTCGAGATGTTGACCGGCCGGCTGCCCTTCGTCTCGGATGACCCGGTCGAGCTGGTCCATTTTCATGTGGCGCGGCGGCCGGTTCCGCCGTCCCGGCTTCGCACCGGCCTGCCGGAGCAGGTGGCGGCGATCGTCATGAAGCTGTTGGCGAAGCCGGCGGAGGAGCGCTATCAGACCGCCAACGGCCTTGCCGCGGATCTGCGCCACTGCCTGGAGTCCTGGCGGCAGACCCGGACGGTGCCATCGTTCCGGCTGGCGGCCAGTGATGTGCCGGATCGGCTGTCGATTCCCGAAAAACTTTACGGTCGCGACAAGGAGCTGAACCGCCTGCTGGCGGCAATCGAACGGGTGACGACGGGCGGACTGCTTGAAGTCGTTTTCGTTGCCGGCTATTCGGGAATCGGCAAGTCGGCGCTGGTGGGGGAATTGCACAAGGCCCTGATCGGGCCGCGCGCCATTTTCGCGTCCGGCAAATTCGACCAGTACAAGCGCCATATTCCCTATGCGACCCTGGCCCAGGCCTTTCAAGGGACGGTCCGCCAGATTCTCGGTCAGGCCGATCAGCAGCTCGCCGAGTGGCGCCGCATCATCCTGGAGGCTCTCGGCCAGAACGGGCGCCTGATGACCGAGCTGATTCCCGAGCTGGCCCTTCTGATCGGCGAACAGCCGCCGGTGCCGGAACTGCCGCCGACCGATTCGCAACATCGCTTCTTCGCCACCTTCCGCCGCTTCCTGGGGGCCTGGGCGAAGGCCGAGCATCCGCTGGTGCTGTTCCTCGACGATCTTCAATGGGTCGATCCCGGCAGTCTCAAATTGCTGGAATACCTGGCAACCAACAGCGAGGTGGCGCATCTGCTGCTGATCTGCGCCTATCGGGACAATGAGGTGAGCGAGACGCATCCCCTGACCCTGGCCATCGAGGCGATGCGCACGCGAACCAGGCTCGACGACATTGTCCTTCTGCCGCTCTCTCCCGACAATCTGGGCCAGATGGTCGCCGAGGCGCTGGCTTGCCCGCCGGCCAAAGCACAACCTCTCGTAGAGATCATCGAGCAGAAAACCGGGGGAAACCCCTTTTTCGCGATTCAGTTCCTGCAAGGGCTGTTTCAGGATGATCTTCTTCGTGTTGGTCCCGACGGGTGGCGCTGGGATATCGAGCGCATCGCCGCGAAGGACTTCACGGACAACGTCGTCGACCTGATGGTCGGCAAGCTGCTGCGCCTGCCGCAGCCAACCCAGAAGGTGATGCGCCAGCTTGCCTGTCTGGGCAACACGGTGTCGATCGGAAAGCTGAAGATCGTCCATGACGTGCCGGCCAGCACCCTGGATGCCGACCTCGAGGAGGCGTTACGGGCCTCCTATCTGATTCGGCGCGGCGACAGTATTCGATTTACCCACGACCGCATCCAGGAAGCGGCCTATTCCCTGTTTCCGGCTGAGGATCGGCCGGCCGAGCATCTGCGCATCGGCCGCAAGCTGGTGTCCCGTCTCAGCCCATCGGAAATCGAAGACGATATCTTTGAAATCGTGAACCATTTCAATCTTGGGCTCGGCCTGATTGCGGATGCCGACGAACGGCGGCAACTCTGCCGCTGGAACGCGCTGGCCGGCAAGAAGGCAAAGGCCTCGGCCGCCTATGTCACCGCCCACACGTTTTTTGCCCAGGCGATGGACTTGCTGTCGTCCAGGGCCTGGGGCGACGATTACGACGAGACGCTCTGGCTGTTCCTCGAGCGCTCTACCTGCGAGTTGCTGCTCGGCAATTTTCAGCAGGTCGATGACCTGTTCCCGGTCATCGTGGGCCGGGCCCGGACCAGTGCCGATCGCGCCCGAGCCTATCGACAGCGGATTCTCCGCAATCAGGTCGCCGGCCGGTACGGTGACGGGGTCGAGGTCGCGCTGGAAGCGTTGCGCATGTTCGGGCTGCCCTGTCCGGCCTCGCAGGCGGAAATTGATACCGCGGTGGCGCAAGCCCGGCGCGATGTGGCCGTTAATCTGCGGGGCCGCGAGATTGGTGCGTTGATCGACGCGCCGACGATGACGGATCGTGATGCCCTGGCCATGGTGGGGATTCTGGCCGACGCCATGCCCTGCGCTTTTCTCGCCAGACCGGACCTGTATGCCTGGCTGGCTCTCAATGGCTTGAACGTGACCTTGCAGCACGGCAATACCGGCGATTCCTGTTCAGTGTATATGGGTTACGCCATCGTGCTCGTCAGCATGTATGACGAAATCGACGCGTCGATTCAGTATGCGGAAACCGCGCTGAAGCTTCAGGAGATCCTGTCCCGGCCGGATCTGAAGGGCCGTATCCTGGTGCGCAGCGGCGTCTTCATCAACAGTCGGCGGAATTCGATGGCCTCCAGCATCGACATTCTGCGCGAGGGATTTGTCGAGTGCCACGCCGCCGGTGACTATTCCTACGCCGCTTACGGGGCCCTCGAAATTTCCTGGGTGACGTTCGAGAGCGGCGCTCCTCTCGACGAGGTTGCCGCGGTGTCGCGGAAATACGCGACCTTCGCCGAGCAGAGCCGCAACACCGGATTGTTGCAGACCTTGCGGGCGGAAGAGGCGTTCGCGTCCTGCCTTGCCGGCGGCACCGAAATCGGTGCGTTCGTCGAGCACGGCGCCGACACCCTTGCCGCCCTGACCACGGCCCGGTTCGGGACCGGAATTGCCTATTTCCACCTGATGAGTCAGTTGGCGGCCTTTCTCAATGGCGATTACGAACAGGCCCTGGAGTGCAGCCGGCAGGTTTCCGCCTCGCTGAAGAGCATCACCGGCTGGGTTGCCGAGACCACATACCATTTCCTGGCGGTCCTGACCGTGGCCGCCCTCGACATGCCGCAGTTCCGTTCCAGCCGGGATGACTGGCAGGCCGAGCTGGCGGCGCATATGGCTCTGCTGGGATCGCGGGCTGCCGATTGTCCCCGGAATTACGGCTGCCGCCACCTTCTGGCGTCGGCTGAAGTGGCGCGGATCAGCGGTGACCCGCTGGCGGCGGAGCGCCTGTATGAGGATGCCATTCGCTCGGCGCAGGACCATGGCTACCGGCAGGTGGAGGCGATGGCCTATGAACTGGCTTCCCGGTTCTACCGCGGGCGGGGTCTTGCGCTCATTGCCGATACCTATCTGTGGAAGGCGCGCGATGGCTATGCGCGCTGGGGCGCCCTGGCCAAAGTGAAACAGATTCTGGCGAGCCATCCGGATCTTGCCGAGAAGCACAATCGCGCCGGCATCTGGGGCGAGTCACGCGGTCAGGCCGAAAATCTCGACATGATCAGTGTGGTCAAGGCCTCGCAGGCGGTGTCCGGCGAAATCGCCCTTGATCGCCTTATCGAGACGCTGCTGCGCATTGTCGTGGAGAATGCCGGGGCGGAACGGGGCGCGCTGGTGGTCGACCTCGGGGGAACGCCCACCGTGGTGGCCGACGCCCGCATGGGCGACGGCGCGGTCGTCGTCGAGACGCTGCGGCGCGAGCCCGGTAATTCAAATCTGCCCGAGAAGGTCTTGAATTATGTTCATCGCGCCAGAACCCGCGTTCTGCTCGAAGATGCGACGCTGCCGAATGACTTCGACGCCGATGAATATTTACTGAAGAACGGCATCAAATCGGTTCTGTGCATGCCGCTGATCAAGCAGTCCAGGCTGATCGGTCTGCTGTATCTTGAGAACAGCCAGATTTCTCACGTCTTCACGGCGGATCGGGTGGCGGTTCTCGACGTGCTCGCCTCCCAGGCGGCGATATCGCTGGAAAACTCCCTGCTTTACGAGGATCTCGAACGCCATCGCGACGACCTGGAACTGATGGTGAAGCAGCGCACGGCGGAGTTGATCGAAAAGAAGGAGCAGCTCGACAAGACCCTGGCCGAGCAGGAAATCATTCTCGACAACGCGTCCCTGGGCATCGTTGTCGTTCTTCCGACCGAAGATGGGCGCCGCGTGATCAAACACGCCAATCATGCGGCCGAGCGCCTGTTCGGCTACGGCCCCGGTGGACTGGAAGGACTGGAAACGCGCGTGGTGTGGCCGACCGAACTGGAGGCCAGGGCGGTCGGTGCCGCCTACCGGCTTCTGGCTGCCGGCAAGACCTATCGCGGCGAGCACGCTATCCGGCGGTGGAACGGCCTGGGTTTCGGCCGGCTGGTCGGCGCGGCCATCGACCCGTCGTCGCTGTCGAAGGGAACCGTCTGGCTGGTCGAGGACATCACCGATCGCCGGGCGGCGGAGGCCGCGCTCAAGGCCGCCAAGGAGATGGCCGAAGATCTGGCCAACGCCTTCCGCCGCAAGAGCGAGCAGGTGGCCAGCCTTCTCGACAATTCCGGCCAGGGCTTTCTGTCGTTCGGCGGCGACCTTGTCGTCGACCCGGAATACAGCCGCGCCTGCGAGTGGATGCTGGGCGAGCCGCCGGCGGGCAAGGGCGTCGCCGGTCTTCTGTTCCCCGGCGATGGAGCCAAGGCCGAACTGCTGCGCATGGGCGTTTCCATGGTGCTGGACGAGACCGACCCCGAGCGTCAGGCTATTTTCATCTCCCTGTTCCCGACCGAGATGCTCCGCGGCGAGTTCATCCTCAAGATGGAATATTCGATGCTCGACCGGGGCCATATCATGCTGGTCCTGACCGACATCACCGAAGAGCGCCGGCTCGAGGAGAAGCTGCGCGGCGAGCATCGGCTGTTGCAGATGGTGGTCGCGGCGGTGACCGACCGGCATGATTTCTTTGATGCCATTACCGCTTTCCGCGACTTCCTGGGGATGGAGATACCCCAGATGATCCGCTCGGGAATACCCGCGCCGGAGTTGCTGGAGGAGATGTATCGGGAAATTCATACATACAAGGGAACGCTGAACCAGTTCAGTTTCCAGCACACGCCCAAGGCGCTTCACGCCCTGGAGGGACGCCTGAGCGAGATGCGGGCAATGACCGACAGCCCCTTGGCGACCGAGATCGAGGCATGCCTTGCAGAGGCGCCCCTGCAAGAGCTGTTCGAGAAGGACTTGGCCGGGCTGCGGGAGATCATCGGCGAAGAATTCCTGGACAAGGGGAAATGCGTCACCGTCACCGTCGAACAGGCGGTGCAACTGGAGAAGTTGGCCTCCAGCCTGCTGCGGGGCGAGTCCATCGACACGGCGGCGGCGGAGATGCGGCGGCTGCTCCTCGATATCGGCTATCTGCGCAAAACCCCCATGCGCGATGTCCTGACGGGGTACGGGCGGACGGTCACGCAAATCGCGGCCCGTATGGAAAAGGAACTGGCCCCTATCGAGATCAACGGCGGTGAAGATGTGTGGATTGATCCCGCCATCTTCAGCCCGTTCATCCGCTCTCTTGTCCATGTGTTCCGCAATGCCGTCGCCCATGGCATCGAAGATCCCGACACCCGGCTGAAAGCCGACAAGAACGAATGCGGACGGATCGTCTGCACCGTGCGCGGAAACGACGATGGTATCGATCTGACGATTGCCGATGATGGTGCCGGCGTAAATGTGGACGCTGTGCGTGCCAAGGTGATCGAGAAGGGTTTTATCCCGTCCCATGTCGCGGCGCGATTGACGGAAGACGAAGTGCTGGATCTGATCTTCCTGGACAATATGACGACCACGACGCGGGCTGACCAGTTTTCCGGCCGCGGTGTCGGTCTGGCCGCCGTCCGTGCGGAAGCGGAAAAACTGGGCGGTACGGTGACGGTGAGTTCCGTACCGGGACACGGAACCACCTTCACCTTCTCTTTGCCCATCGAAGGCGACTATCACCTGTCGTTGTGCCAACGCGCCGAGGTCGGCTAGGGCTGGTCCCTTGATGGGCGACGGGATGGACGTATCTCGCACTTGCGGCCAAACCCGAAAGTCGTCATCCCAGCGAAAGCTCTACGGTATGTACATATCTCGCAACCGCAAATGAAAAAGGAGTCGTCATTCCCGCGAAAGCGGGAATCCATGCGGTGTTCGGGCACAGGACGGCGGAGAAAGGGGCGCCCTTTGCCTTCGCTATTGCAGCACCAATCCAGCGCAATGTCTGCCGAGAGGCCGCATGGATTCCCGCTTTCGCGGGAATGACGATGGAGTGTTTGGCCGCAGGTGCGAAATATGTGCATCCTGTAGGCCCTTGATGGGGGAGGGCTTTCAGGACTGCCAACGGGGCAGCGTCATCGGCGAAACCGCTGTTGGCAGGCGGCGAGGTTTCGGGCGAGATTGTGCGTCGTCGGGTGATCCTTGCCCAGGGTGATGCGGCTGAGGGCCAGGGCTCGCTGAAGCAACGGGGCGGCCCGATTGCGATTGCCTTGGGCAAGGAGGGTGCTTGCCAGGTTATTCATGGCGATCAGGGTGTCGGGATGCTTCTCGCCCAGTACCCGGCGACGGACGGCCAGCACCAGATCCTGCATGTCCCGCGCTCCGACGAGGTCACCCTGGGCCCATAGGATATTGGCTAGGTTGCTCATCGCGGTCAGGGTGCTGGGATGCTCCTCGCCCAGCACCCTACGGCTGACTGCCAGCACCTGTTCCTCCAGCGCCCGTGCCCCGGCGAGGTCACCCTGGGCATAAAACGTGCTGGCGAGGTTGCCCATGGCGGTCAGGGTGTTGGGATGCTCCTCGCCGAGCACCCGGCGGCGGACGGTCAGCGCCTGCTCCTCCAGCGCCCGTGCCCCGGTGAGATCGCCCTGGGCCTGCAACGTGGTGGCGAGGTTGCCCATGGAGGCTAGGGTGTCGGGATGCTCCTCGCCGAGCACCCGGCGGCGGACGGCCAGCACCAGATCCTGCATGTCCCGCGCCCCCGTCAAGTCACCCTGGGCCTGCAAGGTGGCGGCGAGGTTGTTCATGGTGGTCAGGGTGCTGGGATGCTCCTCACCGAGCACCCGGCGGCGGACGGCCAGCACTTGTTCCTTCAGTATCCGTGCCCCGGCGAGATCGCCTTGGGCCTGCAACGTGGTGGCGAGGCTGCCCATCGCGGTCAGGGTGTCGGGATGCTCCTCGCCCAGTACCCGGCGGCGGACGGCCAACGCCTGCTCCTCCAGCGTTCGCGCTCCGGCGAGATCGCCTTGGGCCTGCAACGTGCCGGCGAGGTTACCCATGGCGGTCAGGGTGTCGGGATGCTCCTCGCCCAGCACCCGGCGGCGGACGGCCAGCGCCTGCTCGTTCAGCGCCCGCGCCCCGGCGAGGTCACCCTGGGCGTGGAGTGTGCTGGCAAGGTTGCCCACGGAAAGCAGAGTGTCGCGATCCTCCTCGCCCAGCAACCGGCGGCGAACGTTCAGTGTATGTTCCTCCAGTGCTCGCGCTCCGGCGATGTCGCCTTGGGCGTGAAGGGTGGTGGCGAGGTCGTTCATCGACATGAGGGTGTCGCGATGCTCCTCGCCGAGCACCCGGCGGCGGGCGGCCAGTGTCTGTTCGTGGAGGGCCCGGGCCTCGGCGAGGTTGCCTTGGCACTGGAGGGTATTGGCGAGGTCGTTGGCGGATCGCAAGGTGTCGGGGTGCTCCGCCCCCAGCAGTCGGGTTCTTCCTTGCCAAGTCTGGTATCCCAGTTTGGTGGCGCCGGCATAGTCGCCGCGCTGGTAATCGTGCTGCGCCAGCCAGTGCCGCAGCCCCAGCGTTCCCTCATTTTCCTCTGTTTCCGCCAGCGCCCGGGCCTGCGCCACCCAGCCAGCCAGCGCTTCATGTCGGCGGATATCCTCCACCTCCGGCATCACCTCCAGCACCGTGGCCACCGCTGCCGGAGCCATCGCCTGCGGTGCCGGCAGGCGAAACCGCATGGTGCGGCTGACCAGGGCGTGAACCTTCACCGAGTCACCGTCGCGGTCGATCAGCGAGTGCCGGGCGGCGGCGTTGATGCCGCGCAGGGCGGTATCCTCGCCACTGTCACCGTCCAGCCGGTCGAACGCGCCGGCGATCAGCGCCCGCGGGATCGGCGCCACCGCCAGCAGCGAGGCCAGTTGCAGCACCCGCAGCCCCGTGTCGTGCAGGCGGGTGATGCTGTCAAGCAGGGTGGCGGCGATCTGCGGCTCGTGGTCGTTGGGCAACTGGCCGACCAGCTCCGCCGCCAGGTCGAGCACGTCCTTGGAGCGGTCGGCCAGCCGTTCGAGAAAACGCCGATAGCCCATCTCGACCACGGCGGCGCCGGCCACCTCTACCGCCAGGGCGTGGCCGCCGAGGGCGGCGACGATGGACTCGGCGGCTGTCTGGTCCGCCGTGCTGGTAACGGGACGGTGGGAGAGCAGCAGTTCCAGCGCTTCGGCCGGGTTCAGCACGCCCAGCGCCAGGGTTGCGCCGTTCCGGCCCAAGGCGATGCCGCGGGTGGTGATCAGGGTGCGGCCATTGGCGCTCGGGGGCAGCCACTCGCCGAGATCGGCGACGGTGGCCTCGGCGGGCAGGTCGTCGATCACCCACAGATAGGGCTGCTTCAGGCGCTCGAAATAACCGCGCAGCATGCCATGAACCATGACCGGCTCCAGGCCCTGGATGTGCAGGCCGCACTCCAGCGCCAGGGTGTAGATCTGGTCCTGGCGCGGCGCGGCCGCCGACAGCCAGACGATGCCGCCCGGATAGGCGGCGCCGAAGCGATGGGCGTATTCCTCGGCCAGCAAGGACTTGCCGATGCCACCCATCCCATGCACCCGGACCGTGTCGCCGCTCTGGGTTCCGGCGATGGCGGCGAACGCCTCGGCGGCGTTGAGCAGGGAATGTACCTGCCACATCTCGGCCAGCCGGCCGGCGAATCGGGTGGAGCCCAGCCGCCGCTGCCCGTACCAGCGCGGCCGTTCCTGCGAGCGCACGGCAGACAGCGGCGTGGTCAGGGTGCGCACCTGCGCGAGGATGCGGCGCACCGTGCCGTCCACGTCCACCGCCGACAGCAGCGGCGTATTGCAGATGTCGAGGGGATGGATGTGGCCGACGCCGTCCTCCGGGTTGACCGCCATCACCCGGGCGCCGACGCTGCCCTCGGCGGTGCCGGCCAGAATGGCCGCGGTCAGTTCCCACTGGCAGGGCCGCGATTTCGGGTAATGGGCCGAGTACCAGGCCAGCAGCAGCTTCGATTGCCCCAGGGACTCGGCGATGGTGGTGCTGATGCTGTCGGTATCGCGGATGTCGTTCTGATCGAGGAACACGTTCAGATTAGCGGCCGTCAGCGCGCGATACAGCTCCATCGCCGCCGTCTGGTCGCGGCGCGGATAGCTGAAAAAGATGTCGTACTGGTACGTGATCATCACGGTCTCCCCCCGGTCCCGCCCCATCATGCCACAGCTATCAGTGAGTGGAAGTGCTGGAAGGATCGTGATGTGGCAGCCTCGCCGTCAGAAACCGCACTGCATCAACAGGCGGTAAAAGTCGCCGAGGGCCGCGTTCGCCTGGGCCTTGTCCGGGAGGCCGGCAACGAAGATCGTATCGAAATTCGATTGCTTCAGTTCCTCGATGACCCGTACCCGGGCGAGCCTGACGGATGTCCCGTTGATCAGCACGCCCGGCCGACAGAAATTGACCAGCCGCGTTGCCCGGATGGCCAGCGGGCTGGCGGCATCGTCGAACTGCTTGATGACCCCGGACTGGAGAAGGAAGTCGCTCTGAAGCTGGTCGATGCGCTGACCCAGATCTGAACGCATGTCGATGGGCATCCGGGACTCAAGGATAGCCTGGTGGAGCGACGTCATGGCGGACAGGCGCGCCATCACCGGCAGGTCGACGGGGAACAACAGGGTCGCGGTTTTCAGCGCGCCGATATATTCGGCGATGGCCTCCTGCGCTGGTTCCGCGCTCTGCGGTAGCTTGAGCATGGCCACGAGGTATTGGAGGCGGCGGCAACCATCCGGCAGCAGGCGGCTGATCTCCAGCAGCGCCCGGGGCGTGCCGCGCATGCTGCCGATGTTGAGGATGCGGCAATAGCGATCCGTCAGCGCCTTGGCTGTCGCGGTTTTCCCTTTGACCTGATTCGGGGTCACCAGCGCGAGGGCAAGCCTCTTGAACTCCTGCAATTCCCCGTCGGGAACATGCCGGTTGAGGCGCTGGCCGCTGGCTAATTCCCTCTGGACCCGAAAAACGACCGCACGGCTGCTCTCGGGCAGGAGGCCCTCGCCGAAGAACTGGTTCAGCGTGGCGAAGACATCGGGTGCCGCGCGCGGCCGCGAAGCCTGTCCGTCGGCCAGGAGCAGCAGCGTCGTGAGCGCGGCGCCGAGGCTGCCCTGCTGGCCCAGCAGGTCTTCGATGAAGCCCTTGCTGAGAAACAGGTCGGCGATGCAGCCGTCCAGAACCCACGACCGGGCGCGCCCTTCGGCTTCCGACAGCCAGGCGATCAGCACCATCAGCTTGCCTAGCCAGGTTCTCTCATAAGCGAGCTGGCGAACCATCAGGGAATGGATGGTGTAGTTGCGCTGTGACGACCTTTTTTCCGCCTCGGCGAAGATGGCGGCGAAACTTGTGTCGAGGAAGGCGGTGCTTTTTCGCTTTGCAGCGGTTCGCGCCCGAGCGCAGACTTTGTCCCAGCCGCGATAGAGGAAGTCACGCCGCTCCGCCGGCTCTCCCTCGGTCCTGGCGGCCTGCGCCCTGGTCGCCAGATCAATCGCCGACATCAGCAGGCTGTCGGTCTCGCCGAACCGCTTGAGCTGACGGTGCGAGTAAAGCAATTCCGTGGGCGTGATCGCGTGATGTTCCAGGTATTTGCGGAGCAAGCGACCAATGGTGATGCGCGACGGAAGTTCGTAAATGTCGGAAAAATCGTGACACAGAGGCGCATCGGCGACATGGGAGACGGAAATATCGGGCCCCAGCGAGCGCGAGCCCATCTCCTCCAGGAGGACGGTTTCGTGATGCGTGCCGTCCGTCCGCAACCAGTCGCGCACCACGCGAATCGCCAGGCCGGGGCCGCGCTTGAGCATCTGGCGGGCGGCCACCTTGGCGGCCGTTTCGCTGTCGCAGGTCTCGACCAACTGCCAGCCCTTTGCCTGGCCGTCACGTAAGACATGGATCTCGAACGAGGCTCGTGATGCGCCCGTCATCAATACGGCACCGCGATGTCGCCCGCCATGTCCCCCTGTCCCCGCTGGCCAGCCTAGTCTGCCCCAAACTCCCAGCCTGCCGATCCGCCGTCAAGTCAGGATTTTCTTCTCCGCAGGGAAATCGGGTGAGAGAGGCCCGCGGCACGCGCTGAGCGGGCATAAGCCTCTTTCGCTTCCTGAGGCAAGCGCAGCCACAGGCCGCCGGCTTGCCCCGAGACGACGGCATCGCCCTTCAGGGTTCGGGCGCTGCTCAACTGTCCGCCAGATCGGCGAACAGTGCGGTGCTGAGATAGCGCTCGCCGTAGGACGGGATGATGACGACGATCAGCTTGCCGGCGTTCTCCGGCCGCTTGGCCACTTCGATGGCCGCCCACAGCGCCGCGCCCGACGAGATGCCGACCAGCAATCCTTCCTCGCGCGCCGCCCGGCGGGCGGTGGTAAAGGCGTTGTCACTGGTGACGCGGACGACTTCGTCATAGATGCTGGTGTTCAGGATGTCCGGCACGAAACCGGCGCCGATGCCCTGGATGGGATGCGGTCCCTTGGCGCCCCCGGACAGCACCGGAGAGGCGTCCGGTTCGACGGCGATGCACTGAAACGACGACTTGCGCGCCTTGAGGACTTCGCCGACGCCGGTGATGGTGCCGCCGGTGCCGATACCCGCCACCAGGATGTCGGCCTGACCGTCGGTGTCGCGCCAGATTTCTTCGGCGGTGGTGCTGCGGTGGACGGCGGGGTTGGCCGGGTTCTTGAACTGCTGCGGCATGAAATAGCGCGAATCGGAGGCCGCCAGCTCTTCCGCCCGCTTGATCGCCCCACCCATGCCCTCGGGGCCCGGCGTCAGCACCAGTTCGGCACCGTAGGCGCGCAGCAGGATGCGCCGCTCGCGGCTCATGGTCTCGGGCATGGTCAGGACGCAGCGGTAACCGCGGGCGGCGCAGACCATGGCCAGAGCAATGCCGGTATTTCCGCTGGTCGGCTCGACGATAATCGTGTCGGGACCGATCCGGCCGGCCTTCTCGGCGGCCTCAATCATGGCGATACCAATGCGGTCCTTGACGCTGTGCGCCGGATTGGCGGACTCCAGCTTGGCGACCACCGTGGCCACGGCGCCTTCAGTCAGGCGGTTCAGGCGGACCAGCGGCGTGTTGCCGATCAGTTGGGTGATGTCATTGGCGATCGTCATGGGCTCCTCGGGTGTGGGCGGCAGTTGAACCACCACCGATCTTGCTGCGGAACCGGGCTTGAAGCAAGCATGTTCTATCGAATTCGTAGACTGAACCGTTGCTACCGTATTTTAATGACAGCAATCCAGTAAGGCGACGGCCGCTGGATAAGAGGCCGCAGCTTGACTGTTGCAGTCCATCTATTTAGTTGATTTATGCGAAGGAGAGGGGGGCCCGGCGATCGAGTCGGCACCATTGATAACGGCAGAGCAGACCGCGCAGCAAGGATCCAGATCAGTCGACTGGAATTATAGATAATAATGAAAATCCCCGTCAACTTGCCATATTATCCATGAAAATAATGTTGTTATGCTGCTCATAGCCGATGCACTTTGCGGGCGATCCCTGAAAATCAGCAATTGTGTGCGTCTGGATTGTGTTATATGGGGCCAATGAACATCCAGCGAGGGCGGTGATGGATCTGCGCGAAATGCAGGCAAATGTAGCGAAGGCCAGCCTTGTTCTCGGTGCCATGAGCAACGAGCGTCGCCTGCATGTTCTCTGTCAGCTCATTGACGGCGAGAAAACCGTTGGCGAGTTGCTGGCCCGAGTCGGGGGCAGCCAGTCATCCCTATCGCAGCATCTTGCCCGCCTGCGCCGTGACAAGCTGGTCAAGACCAAGCGTTGCGCGCAAATGATCTGCTACTCGCTGTCTGGCTTGGAAGTGGTCGCGCTGATCAGAACGCTGCATCGTCTGTACTGTGGTGGGATGGTATCCTCGGACTCCGGGTGCCCGGTGAAAGAGGACGGTGAATACGCCGGCGATCCGACCGCCATCGGCACTCCGTTACCAGCGATCTCGCAAGAGTCGCGGCGCCGGCCCTTGGAGGAGGCTCCGCCCGAGCAGTTTGGCGGCATCCGTCTGTTGCTGGTCGATCTGGATGACATCGTGACGGGCACCCTGCCGGGAGCGATGTTCGATGCTCTGGATCGCATGCGGCGCGCGGGTCTCAGGGTGGTCGCGGTTACGGCGGAAAGCACCGGCTGGTGCCATCATATTGCCAGCATGTGGCCGATTGATGCGGTTATCGCGGAGCAGGGCGGCGTCTGCCTGAGTCGCATGGCCGACGGCCATGTGGACCAGCATTTCTGGTCGAAAGCGGCGTCGCCAGCACATCAGGCCAGGCCCCTCGGCCGGCTGCAACGGCGTGTTCGGGCGGCCATGCCCGCGGTCACCATCGCCGCCGACCAGAAATTTCGCCTGTCCAGCGCCGCTTTCGAACTGTCGGGCGAGTTTGCCGAGCGCGACGAGTTGCTGAAACATTGCCGTGTCGAAGGGGCTCAGGCCGTGGTCCGCGGCCGGCGGGTCGTCGCCTGGTTCGGTGATTACGACAAACTGGCGGCAAGCCGTCGGCTCATGACCGGCGTCGTGGGCCTGGCTGGGGAGGCCTCAGACGATATTCTCTATATCGGCCACGATGCCGCCCTGGTGGCCGGATTGCCGCAGAGCATCGGCCTGGGCACAGACTGCCCCATGGCGTCGCTGTGGATGACAAGCAACAGCGGTGAGCATGGCTTCGTCGAAGCCGTCGACCGCCTTCTGGCCGCTCGGTCGAGCCAACCCTGACCGGCTTCGGAAAGCCGGTGCCATTCTGCTCCTAAAGAAGGGGCAGATTGCGTCATTCCGTTGCTCCTTCTGTCCCGGTCATTTCCGCTCAATTCCCGGATAGCAGTGAGCCAGGCTCAGAAGCCAGCAAGCCTGCTTCCTTCAGGACACGGATGGCTGCTTTATCGAAGGTGGCGAGGACCGTTCCGCCCAGCGCCATGCCATGCCACGCAATAACGCCATCGGCGAAATCTCCGCCGCGCCGCAATACGCTGATCCCAGCCTCGACCGCCGGTCGGTCTGTGGCCACCGTTTCGACCTGCAAGAGAGCTTCCATGGCGTTGGCGATCTCATCGGCCGAGCGCTTGTAGAGCCTGCGCATCGTCCAGACCATTTCGCAGAAGACCGGCACCGGGATCGCCACCAAGTCGGCGCGACCAATCAGCGTTTGGGCTTCGGCTGCCTGTTCCGGGTCATCTTCCAGGATAGCCCGCAACAACAGATTGGTGTCGGCGATGATTTTCACCGTTCCCCCGCCCAACCCGCTCCGGCCGACTCGGTGATTTCCTCGATCGTCCGCGCCCGCTCGCCAGGCTGCTTGAGCATTCCAAATACGCTTGATACCGGCTGGCCCCGCTTCGTTCGCGCTTCGATCCGCCCCGATGGCAAAAGCTCGATTTCTAACCGATCTCCCGGCTTGGCCCCCAGGTGCTCCAGCACCTCTTTGCGCAAGGTAACTTGTCCCTTGGCGGTAACCGTCAATGTAACTGGCATGCGCGCCCCTCAGCGGTAAGGTTATCTTACCTTACATAGTAAGGCGATGATGCCTTGCTTGCAAGAGCCCCTCGTGGGTATCTTCAGCTTTCGGCTTGCCGCCACCGGTCACGAGCTAGAAAGAAACTGCCCTCGCCGGGCGCGCTCCGCGCTTGGCCGCCGCCTCAATGGCGGCTGGTTTCATGCACGGTGGGCCGGCCAAGGCCGGTGGCGAACCAACAATGGGGAGTAGCGGGGACCGCTCAAAGCAAAAGGCCCGGTCTTTCGACCGGGCCTTTTGCTAAGACGTTGGTGCGTCTTATAAACTTTGGTGGGCGCAGTAGGACTCGAACCTACGGCCCGCTGATTAAGAGTCAGCTGCTCTACCAACTGAGCTATGCGCCCAAAGCCTTGATTTTGCTCTTTTTTCAGCGACACCCGGTGAGGAGCACCGCCGAGGCCGGTTAGATACCAATTCAGTACGGGGTGGTCAAGCAGGAATTTTCGCATGGGCAAAAAGATCTGATTGAAGGGGGGAAACGGGGTGCCGATCTGTGGGCCGCAACCGGTCTATCGGGAGTTCCAGCATGATCCGCGCATACCGTGTCGTTGCCACCGCCGCCGCCGTTGTCGTGCCGTTGCTGGCGTCAGGAGGCGCCTGGGCGGCGGAGGACGAGGGAGTGGGAGAGGGGCGAGGGATTATTCCGACCGAAACGGCGAGCGAAGTTTTCTCGCAGCAGCCGTTGGCGGACACGCCGCTTTCTCAGGGTGTCGATATTGATCAGCGGCAGGCCGATCCGTTCGTGCCGGCGGCGGCGCAATCGGCGAAGGTCGGGGGCGTCGACCCGGAGACCCAGGAGGCCGACGCTAACCGTTCCTCAACCCGCATCGGCGAAGATTGACCTGGCCCAGCCGGCAGGCGATCCTGATCCGGTACTGTGATCCTGTTCGCCGTTCAGTCTCTGCCCGAGGAAACCGCCGCCATGACGTTGCGCCGTACCGCGCTGCTGTGTCTCGCCCTGTGTGCCGTCGCCGCGCCCGCCGCGGCATTCGACAATTCTTCATGGGCGGCACAGATAGCGCCGGCTCCCGGGCCGGCCCGGGTCGTCGGCAAATACGCCCTGGGCTGTATCGGCGGCGCCCAGGCGCTGCCGGCCGAGGGCACCGGCTATCAGGTGCTGCGGCTGCAACGTCATCGCTATTATGGCCATCCCGATCTGGTTCGCTTCGTCAAGGCGTTCTCCGCTCAGGTGGCGGAGAGAGGGCTTGGTCTGGCGCTGGTCGGTGACATGGCGCAGCCGCGCGGCGGGCCAATGCCGGCGGGGCACAGCAGTCATCAGACCGGACTCGATGTCGATATCTGGTTCCGCCTGACCAAGCTCAAACTGCCCACCGACGAGCGCGAGTCGCCCAAGGGCGTGACCATGGTGCGCCGCGGCGGCGAGATGTCCGCCGACTGGAGTCCGGCCCAGGCGCGCATGCTGGAGATTGCCGCCACCTTCCCCGAGGTCGATCGCATCTTCGTCAATGCCGCTATCAAACGGGCGGTGTGCCAGGCCCATCCCGGCCAGAAGCCGGAGTGGGTGAGCAAATTGCGGCCCTGGTGGGGCCATGACGAGCATTTCCATGTGCGTCTGCACTGCCCCGCCGACAGCCCCGACTGCGAACCGACCAAAGCAATTCCCCCCGGCGATGGTTGCGACGAACTCGAGTCCTGGCTGAACGCCCAAGCCAGGCTGGCCGGCAAGGCCATCGCCAAGACCCCGCGCAAGGTCGAGAAACCGGCCTTGCCGGTGAAATGCGATTCGGTCCTGGAGCGCTGACGGCGCTCGCCCCTTCCGCCCCGCCGCGCTCCTGCGTAGGATCACCGGATGGACGGGAGGGCAGGGGCCATGGGGTGGGTGTCGAGTGGTCTGGGGCGCGAGGCCGAGGGCGCCGGTGATTCCCGGGTGCGGCTGCATACTCTGGTCGCCATCCGCTGGATCGCCATCTGTGGCCAGGCCCTGTCGCTGATGGTGGTGGCCGCGGCTTTTCGCCTGAGCGACTGGGTGTGGCTGCCGCTGGCCGTCGTCGCGGTGCTGGTGGTGTTCAACGTCGCCGTGACCATGGCCAGTGGTCGCAACATCAGCCCGGCGGCGGCGGCTGGGCATCTGGCGTTCGATCTGCTGCAACTGGCTATTCTGCTCTATCTGACCGGCGGCCTGCACAACCCCTTCGCCTTTTTTCTGCTGGCCCCGGTCACCGTGGCCGCCGCAACCCTGTCGCTGCGCCGCACCGCCCTGCTGGCGGTGGCGGCAGTGGCCGGCTACACCGTGCTGGCGGTCTGGCATCTGCCATTGCCCTGGCCCGACGAGGCAATCCGCCTGCCGGCGTTGTATATGGCCGGCACCTGGACGGCGCTGACCCTGTCGACCATCTTCGCCGCCCTGTACACTTGGCGCATGGCCGAAGAGGCGCGCCGCCGCGCCGCCGCCCTGTCGGCGACTCAGATCGCCCTGGCCCATGAACAGAAACTGACGGCAGTGGGAGCCATGGCGGCAGCGGTGGCCCATGAGATGAGCACGCCGCTGGGCACCATTCATCTGGTGGCCCAGGATATGGCCGCCGACCTGCCCGAGTCGACGCCGCTGGGCAAGGATATCCGACTGCTGATCGGTCAGGTGGAGCGGTGCCGCACCATCCTTACTCAATTAGGCCAGCAGCGCGACGCCGAACGGGACGCCACCATCGACCGGGTGCCGCTGGGCTCGCTGGTCGAGCTGGCGGCGGCTTATCATCTGATCAAGGCTGCTGACAAGCGGATCGTCTATGATGCCCAGCCTCTGCCGGGGGCCGAGGCTCTGGCGGTGCCGTGGGGTGCGCAACGGCCGGAAATCCTGCACGGCCTTGGCAATCTGCTTCAGAACGCGTTGCAGTTCGCCACCACCCGAGTCGATGTCGACACCCGCTGGAACGCCCAGACCGTGACCATCACCGTTGCCGATGACGGTCCAGGTTTTCCGTCCCATATTCTCGATCGTCTGGGCGAGCCCTATCTGTCGAGCCGGGCCGGCGACGATGGTCATATGGGGTTGGGCATTTTCATCGCCGCAACCCTGCTGGGCCGCACCGGTGCTCGGCTGAACTTCGCCAATCGGCCCGAGGGCGGAGCCGCCGCCATCGTCGAATGGCCCCGTTCGGCGTTCGGCAGCGCGCCCGGCGAGGAGAGCATGCTGGATAGCAGAGGGGCGTCTCGGCTATAGTCGCGGCCGGGCTGGAAAACGAAGAAAAACCAATGGACGACACCAAGGTCGACGGCAATGAGTCTTTGCCGGAAGAACGTTCCCTCTTGATCGTCGATGACGACGAGCCGTTTCGGACCCGGTTGGCCGCCACCATGGAGCGGCGCGGCTTCGTGGTCACCAGCGCCGATTCGCTGGCCAGCGGTGTTGCCGCGGCGCTGGCCAATCCGCCCGCCTATGCGGTGGTTGATCTGCGGCTGGGCGACAGCAACGGCCTGGAGCTGGTCCATCAGCTCCAGGACATTTCGCCCGATACCCGGGTGGTGATGCTGACCGGCTACGGCAACATTGCCACCGCGGTCGCCGCGGTCAAGGCCGGGGCTATCGACTATCTGGCCAAACCGGTCGACGCCGATCGGCTGACCGCGGCGCTGCTGCAATGGGGCGACGAAGGCACTCTGCCCGAGCCGTCGGAAATGCCGATGACCGCTGAGCGGGTGCGATGGGAACACATTCAGCGCATCTATGACGAATGCGGCCGCAACGTTTCCGAGACGGCGCGGCGGCTGCGCATGCACCGCCGCACCCTGCAACGCATTCTCGCCAAGCACGCTCCGCCGGAGTAGGGCGACGACTGGAAACCAGACGCTCCGCGGTGTCGCTTGGCTTGCCGCCGGGCGCGCTCCACGCTCAGGTGCGGCCGCAATGGCCGCTGGATACCGGCGCACCGGTTCGAGCATGTGTCAGTGATTAGGCTCGCCGGTATAACTACCATGCCGTGCCGACCAACAGCACGACCATGAGAGCCTTCCGCTATCCACGTCATCAAGCTCTGGCATCGCCCCCTCCGGCGGTGCGGCAACAGGGACAAGACGACCTGGCAGCAGATGGCGAAGCTGGCCGACGACTTTCTCCCCAGGCCCCGTGTTCTCCATCCCTGGCCCGAGCAGCGCTTCGCCCGTAAATACCCGAGGTGGGAGCCTTATGCGGGAAAGCTGCACGGAGGGTTCTGTGCGGGGGGCGCCCCAGTAGGGCGGTCCCTCCGCGTCCGGTCATCTGCGTTCCCCTGCGTTACTGCCGCCTCGACGCCGCGCCTATTAGCCCCGGCCGTCAATTCCACTTGAAGACGCGGATCAGTGCCGGGCCGATGATAACCATGAACAGCACCGGCAGGAAGAACAGGATCATCGGCACGGTCAGCTGGGCCGGCAGCTGCGCCGCCTTCTTTTCCGCGGCGGACATGCGGGTGTCGCGCACTTCCTGGGAAATCACCTTGAGGGCGTTGGAAATCGACGTTCCGTACCGCTCCGCCTGAGCCAGCGTCGTTGCCAGCGACTTGACCGCGGGCAGGCCGGTCCGTTCGGCCAGGTTGTCATAGGCGATGCGCCGTTCACCGAGAAAGGCCAGTTCCGCCGCGGTCAGACCCATTTCCTCGGCGATCACCGGCGCCGACAGAGCCATTTCCTCCGTCACCTTGTTGAAGGCGGCCTCGATCGACAGCCCAGCATCAACGCAGATGACCAGCAGGTCGAGGGCGTCGGGAAAGGTCCGCGTCAGGATGATCTGGCGCTTCTTGATGGAATTCTTCAGCAGAATGCCGGGCAGGTAATAGCCGACCACAGCGGCGCCGGCGAAGATCAGCATCTTCGCCGCGAAGGTCTTCTTGGCGTATTCAGGATTGGCCGAAACGAAGGCCAGCGCCGCGACGGTCATCAGGATCGGCGAGGCCATGCGGAAAAAGATGAAGGTGATGGCCGCCGACTGGCGCCGCCAGCCCGCCTGGGCCAACGCCGCTTTCAACTCCTTGGAATCCAGCATGTTCTGGAGCTTGAGCCGCTCCAGCACCGTTTTCATCATGCCGACATGCTTGCGCGGCTGGAACCGGGCCCGGGCCTGCATCGCCTCGCGCTGCTTCTGGCTCAGTTCCATGCGCTTGGCAGCCACGCCCTTGAGGCGCGACGCCAGCTGGTCGCCGCTGATAAAAGGCAGTCCCGCCGCCACCACCGAGATGAACGCGGCGAAGCAGGCCATGAAAATGATGATGGTTTCGGTATTCATATGTCGAAATTGATCATTTGGCGCATGACGAAAATGCCAAAGGCCATGATGGATAAGCCGGTGATGACCAGGGTGTTGCCGGTTTCCTTGTAGATCAGCTCGCTGATATAGTCCGGCGCGACCACGGACAGCAGGCAAGTGACGATCACCGGCAACGACCCGATGATACCGGCTGATGCCTTGGCTTCAGCGGACAGCGCCTTGACCTTGTCGCGCATCTTCTTGCGTTGGCGGATCACGTCGGACAGCTTGCCCAGGGTCTCGGCCAGATTACCACCGGTCTGCTGCTGGATGGTCATGACGATGGCCAGGAAGCGCAGTTCGGCCAGCGGTATCCGCTCGGTGGCCTTGAGCATGGCTTCGTCCAGCGGCATCGCCAGCTTTTGTGATTCCGAGATGATGCGGAATTCTGTGGCCAGGGGGTCAGGCATTTCGCGGCCGAGCAGGCTGATGCATTCGCCCACCGGCAAGCCCGACTTGATGCCGCGGGTGATGACATCCAGCGCATCCGGGAACAGCAACAGAAATTTGCCGAGCCGCCGCTTGCGCATGGTCGAGATAACAAACATGGGCAGACCCAGGCCGGTGATCAACGGTACCAGCAGCAAGCCAATGCGATTGAACCCCATCACGTAATAGATGCCTTCGCAGCAGGCGGCGAAGATAATACTGACGGTGAAGTATTGATGAAGCGTGATCGACAGGCCAGCCTGCTGGATCATCTCCCGCATATTGGTGGCATAGCCCTTATTGCTGCTCTTGGCGGCATTCTGCTCCTTGAGTTTCAGGGCAATCGGCTTTTTCTTCTGCAACACGGCACTCTGAGGGCGCTTCCCTCCGCCATGCACGCCGAATATACCCTGCATGCGTCGATCCAACCGGGCGCGCTGGCCGAAGGCCGTCTGGTACAGAACCGCGGCGAGGATGCCCATCACCAGGGTCGCGCCGACAGCGATGAAGGCAATTACCAGATAAGAATAATCCTGATCAGACATTGCCTTCGTCCAAAGCCTGTGCCAAGTCGCGATCAAGCCCGTAATAGCGCGCCTTGTCCCAGAAGGCCGGGCGCAGGCCGGTCGACCGGTGACGGCCGACCACCCGTCCGTTGGCGTCCTCGCCCAGGAACTCGAAGACGAACAGATCTTGCAGGGTCACCACTTCACCTTCCATACCGACGACCTCGGTAATATGGGTCAGCTTGCGCGAGCCGTCGCGCAAGCGCGAAGCCTGGACGATGATATGGACCGCCGACGAGATCTGTTCGCGCACCGCCTTGGCCGGCAGGTTGTAGCCGCCCATGGCGATCATGTTTTCCATGCGCGAAATCGCCTCGCGCGGGTTGTTGGCGTGGACCGTGCCCATTGATCCGTCGTGGCCGGTATTCATGGCCTGCAACAGATCGAACGCTTCCGGTCCGCGCACCTCGCCGACGATGATGCGTTCCGGGCGCATACGCAGGCAGTTCTTGACCAGATCGCGCATGGTCACCTGGCCGACCCCTTCCAGATTGGGCGGCCGGGTCTCCAGCCGCACCACATGGGGCTGCTGCAATTGCAGTTCGGCGGCGTCTTCGCAGGTGATGATGCGTTCGCCGGAGTCGATATAGAGCGTCAGACAGTTCAGCAAGGTGGTCTTGCCGGAACCGGTGCCGCCCGAGACGACGATGTTGCAGCGCGCATGGCTGGCGATTTGCAGCACCCGGGCCGCGGCCGGACTCATCGAGCCGAAGCCGATGAGCTTGTCCATCGTAAGCTTTTCTTTCTTGAACTTACGAATGGTCAGGGCTGGCCCGTCGATGGCCAGCGGCGGAACGATGACGTTGACGCGTGAGCCGTCGATCAGACGGGCGTCGCAGATCGGACTGGATTCGTCGACGCGGCGTCCCACCGCCGAGACGATGCGCTGACAGATATTCATCAACTGCGCATTGTCGCGGAACTTGATATCGGTCAGCTCGATCTTGCCGTTGGCCTCGATATAGACCTTGTTGTAGCCGTTGACCATGATGTCGGCGATGTCGTCACGCGCCAGCAGCGGTTCCAGCGGGCCCAGGCCGAGAACATCATTGCAGATGTCGGAAATTACCAGCTGCTGCTCGCCCGCGCTGAGCACCAGGCCGCGCATGCTGATGATTTCCGAGACGATGTCGCTGATTTCCTCGCGCACCGCGTTGATATCGAGCTTGGACAGCTCGGTCAGGTCCACGGAGTCGATCAGGTCATTGAAGATATTGATTTTCATATCCGAGAGGCGGTGATCCATCTCGGCCGACTTGGCGGTCGCCTTGGGCGGCGGCGGTGGCGGTTCCTGATGCCGCGGGCTTGGCTCCGCCGTCAAGCGCGTTGCCGCCAGGTCCCTGCTGCCGCTGATCCGTTCCGGAGTCTGCCCGCGTTTGCCGAACATTATCCACGCCGCTTAGATTTGGACTCACCCATCAACCAGCCCATCATACCTGAAGGCCGTTGCTTTGCCACCGCCTGTCGTCCCGACATCTGGCCGGCTATCTGCCGGATGGAATCGACCACCTTGTGGGCCTTGGCGGTTTCTCCCAGCATCTGGCCGTTGTTGGATGCCGTGCCGAACAGATTGGGATCGAAGGGCAGAGTCGCCATGGCGGCAATACCCAGGGTTTCCTGGAAATCCTTAGCCGAAAGCTGGGTCTTGCGGTAGGCATCCATGCGGTTGAGCACCAGCCGCGTCGGCAAGGCATCGCCGCGCTTGGGCACGAACTGATCTACCAGCGATTTGGCATCGCGCAGGTTGGGTAGATCGGGCAGGGCGACGATCACCAATTCATCGGCGACTCGCATCAGATGATCCGACCAGTTGGCCCAGAGATGCGGCATATCGGCGATGACGAACGGAGCCATCTGCCGGGTGATGTCGAGGATCTTGTCGATCGCCTCGATCTCGATGGTGAATTCCGGGCGAAGATCGGCGGGCGACAGCAGCAGCTTGAGATGGTCGCCGTATTTCACCAGGAAGCGTTCGATCAGCACCGGGTCGACGCGCTCCGGCGAGGCCAGAGCCTCGGCGATGGTCTGCTTGGAATCGGTGTTGAACGCCAGTCCGGCGGTACCGAAGGCGATATCGAAATCAATATAGATGACGTCGTCGCCGATCATTTCGGCCAACTGCCAAGCGACGTTCTGGGCCAGGGAACTGGAGCCCACACCGCCCCGGGCGCCGACGAAGGCAAACAGCTTGCCGCGGGGTGGTGCCGATGGATCGGAAAAAATCGACTGGATGGTGTTGAGGATCTCCTGGGCCGAGACCGGCGTCACCAGATACTCGGAAACACCCTGGGCCATCAGGTAGCGGTAGATGCCGATGTCATTGAGCTTGCCGAGCACGATGACCTTGGTGCCGGGCTCGCAGACTTCCGCCAGATGACCCAGATTGTCGATCAGTTCCTGATCGTTGCCGTTGTCTTCGGCGATGATCACTTGTGGCGTCGGGTTGTCGACATAGTGGTCGATGGCTCGGGCCAGCCCACCTTCCAGCAGGTTGACGCGCGACTTGGCGAGGTCGCGATCCTCCTTGACCTGTTGCAGGGCCTGCCGCACGTCCGGCGAAACGGCGAAGGCATCAATGTGGAGCTTGTAGATCACTGCTGCGTTCCCGACCAATGGTCCAACGGCACCGTCACTGACCGAACTGGACTTCTTTCCATTCGAACGACTTCGTTTCCTCACCGCGGCGGAATTTGCGCATCACCGCCTCGCCCGGCCCACCCTCGCGCATCTCCATCGTTGCCGGCTGGTTCAGGTCGCGCGGATCGGCGATCATGGCGGCAATGTTGCGCTGGATGGAGCAGCCCAGATTGGGTGTGTTGCCATTGCTGTAGTCGACGGCGACGTTGGAGCTCATTCCGGCGCATTCCGGCAACACCGCCGCCCACTGGGTATAGCGCATCACCACAGTACCCGGCTTGATGTTGCTGTTGCCGCTGATCACCTTGATATCCATGCGGGATGACGGCACACCGTGCCGGGCCAGCACCCGCACCGCTTCGCGGGCGATCTCGGTGGCGGTGGCATCGTCCACATTGCCCGCGCCCACCAGTACCTGCATCGTGGACGACGACCGGTTGACGAAATCGTGGGTGAAGGCGCCGACCCGGGCGGCCAGCGCCGGATCATGGGCGATCCGCTGCTGATTGACCTGCTCCAGGACCAGCACGGCATCCTTCGCCTCGGCCGAAAGCTTGTAATTGTCCGTGGGAACCGGGCGGCTGAAGGATTCCGAGCCGCGGCCTCCGCCCGAACACGCCGCCAGACAAGTCACGGCCAGAGCGGCGATCAGTTTTCCTGCGATCTTCGATACCATGTCACCCGTCGCTTTCATTGCACGATGTAACCGATGGGACCGCTTGGGGCCTCGGTGGGCAAGTCGTTCTTGTTGTAGACCTTGTTGAGGCGGCCGAGCAGATCGCGATCAAGATCGCTGGCCGGCTGGAAGCCATCGGAGGGCAGCGACAGTTTCTGGGTCTGGGTCGGCTGGACCACATAAGGCTGGACGATCACCACCATCTCCGACTCCTGGCGCTGGAACGAATTGCTGCGAAACAGCGCGCCGAGGATCGGGACATCCATCATGCCGGGGACGCCTTCCATGGTGGTGGTCAGGTCGTTGCGCAGCACGCCGGCGATCATCATGGTACCGCCGCTCGGCACCTCCACGGCGGCACTGGCGCGCCGTGACGACAGCACCGGAAAGCCGGAACTGGAGGTCGACTCGATGGTGGTCACCGCGGTGCTGACCTTCAGGTTGATGCGGCCGGGGCCGACGATCACCGGGGTGAAGACCATGCTGACGCCGATATCCCGATATTCGACGCTCGTGTAGGCGACGCCATCGGTGACATTGGTCACCGCCACCGGGTATTCGGTACCGGCCATCACCCGCGCTTCCTCACCCGACAGCGACGTCAGCACCGGTTCGGCCAGAGTCTGCACCAGCTTGTCGGTTTCAGCGGCCTGGATATTCAGCATCATGGCGTAGGGCAGGAAGGCCGCGGTCAGCGAAGTGAAGCTCGACGTCGACAGATTGCCGACCACCTGATCGACCGCCGCGGTGACGTCGGCGTCGCCCGTCGTGTTGTTGGCGCCGATGGCCCAGTCGGTCGCCAGACCCTTGAGCACCTGGCGGTTCATCTCGACCACCTTGACCCGCAGCAGTACCTGCGATTCGCCGGCCACCTTCAGCATATTGACGATATTCTCGTCGGCCGGCACCAGACGGCGGGTCAACTGCACCGCCGTGGCGGCCGCGGCATCCGAGCGCACCGTTCCTGACAGGGTCACGGAACCGCCCACGGCGCCGACCTCAATGGTTTCGTCGGGCAGATATTGCTGCAACGCCGCCTTGATGCCCTCGACATCGGCATGGACGTGCACTTCCATGCGGCTGATCAGCTTGCCGTTGCGATCCAGGAAAAACAGATTGGTATCGCCCACCGACTTGGCCATCAGGAATACCTGCGTGGGCGAACGCACCAGCACGTCGGCAATTTCCGGGCTGCCGATCACCACCTCGGAGACCGCGGTCGGCAGGTCGATCGGCCGGGTCTTGGCGATCGGCACCCGCACCACCGCCGACGGCGGCCGATCCATGACCGACAGGGGCGGCAAGGGACGCGGCTGAGCCAGGGCGCCGGCATCCAGTGTGATCACCTTCATGCGCGGTGCCGCGGTGGCCGCGGGCGGCTCGGCGGGGGAGGCGGGCTTGCCGGCGGCCGGTCTGGCCGGCTGCGGTTTCCCGGTCTCGTCGGCCGAGGTCGGAACGGCCCAGGCCAGCGCGGCAGTGGCCAGCGCGGCGGCGAGGATGGTGGCAATGCGGCGGTGGGTCACGGCAGTCAATGGAATATCCGGGTTTCGATGACGCCGGCGCGGTTGAGCTTGACGTTCCGCCCGGCCGCGGAATCATCCAGGGGTAGTTCGGGGATCGGTTCGGGCTTGTCGGTCATGACTCCCAGCTTGCTGGCCCAAGGCGAATAGGTCTGGAGCGCCCGGCTTGATGTGACGTCGTAATTCAATTCATCGGTCTCCAGGGAATCGCCGGCGATCTGGCTGCGCAGGACCAGGTGAAAAGTGTTTTCGATCCCCGCCAGAACCAGCCGTTCGGCGTCCTTCGGCGTGACCTCCAGGGTTGCAGACCGGCCTTCCTGAGCGACACCGGCCGCATGGAGGTTGCGGTCGATGGCCGCCACCCGCACATCGCGAAGGAACACCTCGGACACATGAAGCTTGTCGTCGATTGCCTTCTCGCCGTCCTTGCTCTTGCTGGTGTCCTTGAATGCGGTGATCAGCAGCACGTCCACATGGTCGCCCGGCAGGATGAAGCCGGATACCGAGGTCAAGCCGGTGATGGCGATGCTGACGGCGCGCATGCCGGGGCCGATCATGGCCGACAGTTGCCCGGCATCGTCCTGTTTGAACAGCATGTTGCCGGACAGCGGCTCGCCGGTTCGGATCGGGCGCACGGCAATGCTGCCGATCATGCGCCCCTTGGGGTCTTCCGCATCGGTCTTGACGATGTAACGCTTGTCGAGAAGGGTCTGCGGCCAAGCCTCGTAGCGCAAGTCCTCCTCGATCAGGCCCGCGCCGGCGGCGATATCCCGCGCCGCTACCAGCACTTTCGCAGTCGGAACGGTGGGCTGCGGAACGGCGGCGGCGGTCGGCGGCGGTGCCTGCCGTGACAGCAGGTTCTTGATCAGGATGCCCGTCACACCCGCTATAGCCAGGGCGACGACGACCAGAATAATCATTAAAGGTCGCATGACGGCAGCGTGCTCCCGAATATCGACAACGCAACGGACATGGGCCGGCCGCGGCGAACCTCTCTCACTCTACGGCAACCCAGCGCTCTCGCAAGCGAAAACTGAGGAAAGACAATAGCACGTCCGGCCAAAGCAGAACTGGTCAAGTAGCGTCGGTCGATCCTCTGCTGTCGTCAGGTCACTTTCACCCTTGTGAGCTTGACGTGAAGCCGTCGGACACCCTTTACCCTATAATGCCGAGGCGCTTAACAAACGGTAACCATTTGCAGGAAATCCGCTCAGGCTCCGGCTGATCGCCGAGACCAAAAACGAACCCCCCGGGGTGCCGTGGCACACCGGGGGGCAGGTGATCTGGTCGGTTGCGCCGTACGGCAAAGCCGCGCAGCGGGCAACGGCAATTACCTGGCAACCTGAACGGCGATCGAATTGAAGGTCGTCGACAGGCTGCTGCCCAGCGCGGTGGCGGCGGTGATGATGGCGACGGCGATCAGGGCGGCGATCAGGCCGTATTCGATGGCGGTGGCGCCCGATTCGTCGTTGATGAGGCTGCGGATGGTCTTGACCATGGTCATCTCCTTGGTTTGGTGCAGTTGGCCCGAGGACCGGCGTACTCCGGATTGCCATCCGGCCCTCTCCAGCAAAGCCGTTGACTCCCGTCGACTTGCCCGCATGGCCTAACCCATGCGAGATGAAGTGTATTCCTGAAGAGGAAGGAATGACAAGGCTTTTCTGGAATGACGCCTTGTCCGTCTGGGCTATCGTCATGCTGCATCTGCGCTGTCCGGCCGCCGCATCCCCCCTGTGATGCGGGTTAAACCCAGGTATTTCCTGGGTTTTAGCGGTGCGACGAGGGGAGGCGGTGCGGCCGGGGGCGAACATGGAACCCTTGGGACATCAGTGAGCAGCGCAGACAACATCGAATAAACATATAATTAACACAACTGGATAAAGGTTGAGAGGGGCTTGACCAAGGTAACGGGACAGAGTTTTGTTTTTCCAGCGTTACAGCGACTTGAACCACTCCGGTATGCCGGTCTCCTGCGCGCCGCTGTCGCTTCGGGCATAAATGGGGTATCAGAGGATGGCAACCGTCGGCGGCAATGCGATGATTCTTTCCGTGCTGGTTCCCATCTACAATGAACGCGACTCGATCGCCGAGCTGCATCGGCAGATCACCGCCGTGATGCGGGATCATGGCTATGAGTATGAGCTGATCCTGGCCAACGACGGCTCGTCCGACGGCTCAGTGGCAGCGCTGGATGCCGTGGCCGATCAGGATCCGGCTGTCAAGGTGGTGCATCTGCGCCGCAATTTCGGCCAGACCGCGGCGCTGATGGCGGCAATCGACCACTCCCGCGGCGATGTGCTGATCCCGATGGATGGCGATTTGCAGAACGATCCGGCCGACATCCCGCGGCTGCTGGCCAAGCTGGACGAGGGCTATGACGTGGTGTCGGGCTGGCGCCTGCATCGCGAAGACCGGCTGGTCAGCCGCCGCCTGCCGTCGGTCGCGGCCAACTGGCTGATATCGCGGGTTCTGGGGGTGAAGCTGCACGACTTCGGCTGCACCTTGAAGGCATATCGCCGCGACGTTCTGGCCGATGTCAGGCTGTATGGCGAAATGCACCGCTTCATCCCGATCTTCGCCGCGGCCGCCGGTGGTGAGGTGGCGGAGCTGGAGGTCAACCATCGGCCGCGCCGCTTCGGCACCTCGAAATACGGCATCGGCCGGGTGGCGCGGGTGTTGCTGGACCTGCTGTTCCTGCATTTCCTGCACCGCTCGCTCGATCGGCCGATCCAGTTCTTCGGCAAGATCGGCATGATGACCATGCTGATGGCGGTGCTGACCTTCCTGCTGGCGCTGTGGTGGAAGGTGGTCGACGGGGTCTCGCTGATCCTGACGCCGCTGCCGCTGCTGGCGGCAACGCTGGGGCTGTCGGGCATGCTGTTCGTGCTGATGGGCATCCAGGCCGAGGTCATCTCACGCACCTACTACGAGTCCCAGGGCAAGCGCCCCTATGCGGTGCGCCGCACCCGCAATCTGCCGGCCCCGCCGGTGCCGCCGGATCGGGGGCGCTGACTCATGTGCGGCCTGGCCGGATTCACCGCGCCCGACGCGACGGCTCCGGCGGTGCTGGCGGCGATGACCGCGGCCTTGGCCCATCGCGGTCCCGACGGCACCGGCCACCACATCGATTCTCAGTTGGCGGTCGGACATCGCCGGCTGGCGGTGGTCGATCTGGCCGGCGGCGCTCAGCCGCGCGTCGATACCGGGAGCGGTGACGTGCTGGCCTTCAACGGCGAGATCTATGGCTATCGCCGGCTGGCCGACGAATTGCGCTCGCGCGGCGTGGCCCTGTGCGATGCCTCCGACACCGAGGTGCTGTTCCAGCTTCTGCGCCGTGACGGGGTGCGGACGACGCTGCGGCGCATCGACGGCATGTTCGCCTTCGCCTTCCGCGACGGCCGCAGCGGCGCCCTGACCCTGGCCCGCGACCGCTTCGGCGAGAAGCCGCTGTTCTATGCCGAGGCCGCCGGTACCCTCATCTTCGGCTCGGAGATCAAGAGCCTGCGCTGTCATCCGCTGCTGCGCGACGAGACCTTGCAGCTGGATCAGGTCGACCGCTTCCTTGCCTTCGAATATCTGCCGGCACCACTGACCGGCTACGGCCGCATCCGCAAGCTGCCGCCCGGTCATCTGCTGATTTATCGGGATGGCCGCGCCGAGGTCGAACGCTGGTGGGCGCCTCAGATGGCCGAGGCCGGGACTCCGCCGGTTGACCCGGAGCAGGCGGTGGAGCGACTTGAACAGTTGCTGACCGACTCGGTGAGTGAGCGCCTGATTGCCGACGTCCCGGTCGGGGTGTTCCTGTCGGGCGGGCTCGATTCCAGCCTGATCGCCGCCATCACCGGCCGGCTGAGCGGTGGCCTGACCGCCTATACGGTGCGCATGCCCGATACCAGTCACGACGAGACTCCCTATGCTCAGGCGGTGGCAAGGCATTGCGGGCTGCGTCACGAGATCATCGACCTTGGTCCGGCCGATCTGCTGGCGGCCTTCGACGCCGTCACCGGGCAACTGGACGAACTGATGGCCGATTCGTCGCTGCTGCCGACCTGGGCGGTGTGCCGGGCCGCGCGCCGCTCGGTGACGGTGGCGCTGGGCGGAGACGGTGCCGACGAGCTGTTCGCCGGTTACCCCAACCACAAGGCGCAGCAGATGGCCGAGGTCATGGCGCGGTTGCCGTCGGCCCTGGGGCGCGGGATGCGCGCCGTGCTGAACCTCCTGCCGCCCTCGTCGGGCTATATGAGCCTGGGTTTTCGCCTGGCCCAGTTATCGCAGGGCTTCGGCCAGCCGACGGCGCATCAGTCGTTCCTGTGGATGAGCCCGTTTCCCCCCGACCAGCGGCCTCTGCTGTGGCGTGACGCGGTGCGGCCGGACGCGGACATCTTCGCCGAGATCGACGCCCTGCTGAGCGGCGCCCCAAAGACCGCGGTGGAGCGGCTGCTCCATCTGATGACGGTGACCTACCTGCCGGAACACATCCTGACCAAGGTTGATCGCGCCAGCATGTATACGGCGCTGGAAGTGCGGGCCCCCTATCTGGCGCGTGATTTCGCCGAAGCGGCGATGGCGCTGCCGACCGCTGCCAAGCTGTGCCGCCTGTCCGGCAAGGTGCTGCTCAAGCGTCTGGCCTTGCGTCATCTGCCACGGGCGGTGGTCGAGCGGCCCAAGCACGGTTTCGCTCTGCCGCTGGCCGAGATGCTGCGCGGTCCGTTGCGCGACCGCGTCGCCGACGTCATCCTTGATCCCACCAACCCGGTTGCCGGCTGGTTCGACCGGGCGCGGCTGAACCGCCTCCTGGCCGCGCATGCCGCCGGCCGAGCCGACTTTCGGAAGCAGATATGGTCGCTGTTCATCCTGTTCCTGGTAGCGGCGCGGCCGGCGTGAGCGTCCGCCCGTCCCTGCGCGCTGCCCTGGCCGCCGCCGTGGTGGTGGCGCTGCTGGCGCCGTTTCTGTCGCTGATCGGCGCTCCGGCGTTCTGGCGCGGCGAGTTCGTCGACGCCGATTGCTTCATGCGGCTGGAGCGGGTGCTGGAGCTGATGCAGGGCGGTTCCTGGTATGAGTCCGTCTCGCCGCGCACCGACGCTCCGTCCGGTGAGGATCTGCACTGGACGCGGCCGTTCGATGTGCTGATCTGGCTTGGTGCGTGGCCGTTGTCGGTCATCCTGGGGCTGAAGCCGGCCCTGGAATGGTGGGGGACGCTGGTCAGTCCGCTGCTGCTGCTGCCCACTCTGCTGGTGCTGCAATGGGGCATGGCGCCGCTGTTCGGCCGTCGGGCGATCTGGGGTGCGGTGCCGTTCTTCCTGGTACAGCCGCAATTGCTGTGGGTCTACATCGCCGGCCGGCCCGATCATCACAGCCTGCTCGCCGTCTGCGCCGCGGTGGTGTTCGCCGCGGCCGCGCGGCTGGCCATCGGCACCGCCACCGTCCGCGCTGCCGCCTGGGCCGGAGCCGCCGCCGGGCTGGGGGTGTGGGTCTCGGTCGAGGGGCTGGTGGTCGCGGTGCTGGGGGCCGGTCTGCTCGCTCTGGACTGGCTGAGCCGCGGCGGCGCATCGCGAGTCGGTGTGATCCGCGCCTATCTGTTCGGCTTCGCTGGCATGCTGGCGCTGGCGCTGGTGATCGAATACCCACCGACCGCCTGGGCAGAGGTCCGCTATGTCAAGCTGTCGGTGGTCCATGTGCTGCTGGCCGGCGCTGCGGCCGCGGCATGGGCGGGGATCGCCCGGCTGGCCGACGGTCGCGACTCGACGGTAGCCCGGCGCCTCGGCTGGTGCGTGCTCGGCGCGGCGGTGCCGGCCGTGGTAATCGGCTTGGTGTTCCCCCAGTTCTTTCACGGGCCGCTGGTGCTGCATTCGGCCGAGGCGCAAGCTTGGTCACCGACGGTCGGCGAGATGTCGCCGCTGCTGCCGGTCGACCGCGACATGACCATGGCGATGCTGGCCCAACTGGGTCTGCCGCTGGTGGCCTGCGGCTTCCTGCTGGTGCTATCGCGGCGGTGGCGCGACCGAGACGACCGGGCTCTGGCCTGGGCGCTTCTGCTGCCGACCCTGGCCTTTACGCTGATCGGCCTGATGCAGAACCGCTGGTCCAGCTATGCCCAACTGGCGGCGGTGCTGCCGCTGCTGATGGCCGGACAGGCGCTGTGGCGCTGGCCGGCGGCGTTGCGGCTGGGCGCCACCGTCCTGCCCTGGCGTGGGCCGGCGCTGGCCGGGCTGTATACGCTGCCGCTGCTGGTGATGCTGGCGATGTTCGCCGTGTTCCCGGCACCGGCCGAAGACTCTCCGCGCGCCCAAGGCTCGTGCCGCTGGCCCGAACTGGCCGACCTGCTGCGCCGCGACCGGCCGGCGGCACCGGAGGCCGATATCCTGTTCACCCACATGTTCCCTGGCCCCGAAATGATGTGGCGCAGCGGCTATCGGGTGGTGGCCGCACCCTATATCTCCAACACCGGCATCGTCGACTCCATTCGGGTGTTCGGCGCCACCGATGACGCCTCCGCCCACGCCATCCTGACCCGACGCCGCGCCGCGCTGGTGCTGGTCTGCGGCCATGACGGCGAGGCGCGCGAGTATCGCGGCGACAAGAACGAATACCACCCCATCGTCGGCCTGCCCCCCGCCACTCCGAACCGCAGCCTGCACGCCCGCCTGCTGCGCGGTGACGCTCCGCCCTGGCTTACGCCCTTACCGCTGCCGGCCGGGTTCGAGGGTGTCAGGCTGTATCGGATGCGATAGGGTGATTGTTCAGCCCTCGCCGGGCGCGCTCCGCGCTTGGCCGCCGCCGCAATGGCTGCTGGTTGCGCCATGCATCACATTTGACGCGCGGCGCTCTAACCCCGGGGAGGCGTCCCCTCGGCGCGCAGGCGCTCGGTGACATAGCGCGCCAGCAACGCATAGCCGTCGACGTTGTAATGACCGCGGCAATCGCGGCGGCGGCCGACATGGAAGCAGATACTGCGGTCGGACATGGCGCGCACCATGTATTCGGTGGGGTTCCACACGGTGACGAAGGGGCGCAGCGGTGCGGCGATCAGATCCATGGTGTCGCGACCGTGATCGCGCCAACTGAACAGGGCGTCGACGTCGGGCAGCATCAGCACCACGCATTTGCGGGCGCGGCAGGTCGGGCTTTCGGCGAAATGGCGGATGACGGCGGTGTTCAGGGCCAGCGTCGCCGCTGATGGCCCGTCCGCGCCGTCGAACCAGTAGGGCAGCGACCAGGCCTGTTTGGGGCGGGCGCGGCTGATGCGCTGGGGATCGAGGGCGCCGACGATGTCTGCCAGCACGCGGACCAGCGACAGGCTGTAGGGAAAGCCGACTCGACGGGTCGCCTGACGGGCCGGCGCGTCGGGCAGCAGGTCTTCGGCATCGAGCACCGCGGCGGGTTCGTCGAACAGGCGGGGGATCTCGCCGGCCGAGCCAGCCACCAGCGGACGGACCGACACGCTGCCGTCGGGGGCGACGACGAAGCGCGGCTTCAGCCCCAGTTCATGATGATCGCAGCCGGGACATACCAGATGGCGCCATTGGTTGCGGTTGCGCTGGATGTCGTCGGGGAAGATGGCCAGGATGGTGACGGCGGCATCATCCGCAGGGTTGTCGATGGCCCGCAGCACCGCCTGATCAACGCCGTAGCCGCTCATGCCGAAATTCTTCACCGGGCATTTCAGCCGCTCGGCGACCCGGTTGGGCCAGGCGTCGCGGTGGTCGACCTCGGCGGCGTAGGCGAAGGAGTCGCCGTAGACCGAGGCGCAACTGGGCGTGCCCTGCAACGACCTGGCGGCTGGCGACGGGCGGGAGCCATCGGGCTCGGCATTGTCCTGGAGCCAGCGCTTGCTCGGCCAGCCGAGCCGCTCGTCGCGATCGGCGAGGTAGCTGGTAATATGGCTCTCGGGTACGCTGGCCGCGAAATAGGCGCGCATGGCGATCGACCGGGGCCGCCAGGCGAACACCGCCACAGCGATGCCCTCGCACACCAGAAACAGCAGCAACAGCGACAGCAGCCGGAAGGTGGTGCGGCGATCGAAGCGGGGTAGCATACGCCAATTCTATCATAGCGGAGCCGTCTCTGACGATAGGACGCTTGACGCAGCGCGCCCGGCGGATCGAAAAGAAACGTGAAAATTGTGACGGCGATCATTGGGCGGGCCGTGCGCCGGCGTCACAGTGTCGATAGGGTATGCGTAATATGGACGCGACAAGTGCGGCAACGGCCTTATACTGCGGACAGTTCTGACAGTGGATGCGGGGCCTGGGGGTCGCCCATGATCTCGATCGACGAAAGACGTCATGGTGCGACGGTCGTGCTGAATGTGATCGGCCGCCTGGACAGCCGCAACGCACCGATCCTTGAGGCGCGTCTGGCGACCCTGGAGGCGTCGCAGGTCAGGGCGGTGGTGATCGACCTGGCCGGCGTGGATTACCTGACCGGTTCGTGCCTGCGTACCCTGCTGCTGGCGGCCCGCCGTCTGGACGAGGTCGGCCGGCGGCTGGTTCTGTGCGCGCCACAGGCCGCGGTGCTCGACGTGCTGCGCATCAGCGGCCTGACGCGAGCGCTGCACGTTCACGACGATCGCGCCGGTGCGCTGGCGGAGTTGAAGGGCTTGGGGGAGACCGGATGAGGGTGCGCTTCTGGGGCACGCGGGGCTCGCTGCCGACACCGCTGACTGCCGCCGCCGTGGCGCATAAGCTGACCGCCGCCGCCGCCCGTCTGGCCGAAGGCTGTCCCGTCGAGTCCCTGCCGTTCCACCTGCGCGCCACCTATGGCGGCAACACCTCGTGCCTGCAAGTCGACAGCGGCGCCGGCCGTCTTCTGCTCGATGCCGGGACCGGCTTGCGCGACTATGGCCATTGGCTGGCCCGGCAAGGCGCTGACACCCCACAGGAACATCATCTTCTGCTGTCCCACACCCATTGGGACCATATCATGGGGCTCCCGTTCTTCGGGCCGGTCTATGCCCCCGGCCAGCGGGTGACCATCTATGGCTGTCATCCGTCGCTCGAGCAGCGCCTGGCGATCCAATGGCAACCATCGCATTTTCCGGTGCGCTTCGACCGGCTGGCCGACAATCTGCGCTTCGTCCAGTTGCGCCACGGCGAGCCGATCGAGATCGCCGGTACGGTGGTCACCGCCCTCGCGCAACGCCATCCCGGCGCGTCCTATGCCTACAAGCTGGAGCATGGAGGCCGCACGGTGGTCTATTCCACCGATTCCGAACAGAAGGGCATGCGCGACCACCGCACCCAGGCCTTCATCGAGTTCTGTCACGGAGTGGATCTGCTGGTCTTCGACGCCATGTACAGCTTCGTCGACGCCTGCACCGACAAGGAAGACTGGGGTCATTCCAGCAACGTCACCGGCATCGAGATCGCCAAGCGCGCCACCGTCAAGCACCTGTACCTGTTCCACCACGACCCGATGCACGACGACGAACGGCTGGACGAAATCCTGGAGGAATCCCGCCAGTACGCCAGCCACTACCGGCCGGAGGTACCGCTCGAGGTGTCGATGGCCTATGACGGGCTGGAGGTCGCGGTCTGAGCGATCATCCCCCTTCCACGGGCGTTTCCTGAAATTTCAAATTGTTGTGTCATGCCCGGGACAAGCCCACGGCTGTCCGGCAGGGTTCTTGCTTGACCAGGCGCACAGCATTGATTCTACTCATATCCGAACGTTTGGCGACGCCTAGGACATGATAGGAGTCGATGCTGTGCCGCACCATAATATCGTTTTCCACGACCTTTTGAA
>OBEQ011089669.1_pt1 | contig 41718 bp, 22 predicted proteins | sample 1670901 | NCBI WGS metagenome assembly OBEQ01 (sample SAMEA104232315, study PRJEB22302) | groundwater metagenome | biome: forest; feature: aquifer; material: groundwater | place: USA | collected 2011-08-07 | depth 5.4 m
AAAAAATTGATCAAACTACATCAAGGATTGGCTAAAAAAAGGAAGGTAAAATTGATAGATGAATTTTTAGATCAATATAATAAAAAACGATAATTCAGCCTCTCGTTTTTTTCATTACGCCTTTTTTACCGAAAACATTCATTACGTAAACATGGACATTTTGGATGTAAACCTATTAAAAAAAAATGAAATAAATTTGCATAGCATTTTGTAAAGTGTTATGATGGTGACAGTGAACGTAGGTGTGACACGATAATGCATCGATAAATAGGGACTTTTATGACTATCAGAATATATTATGAAGATACCGTATATACTCTAATTTTCTAAAAATACACAAAATAGGGAGTTTCTTCACGCGCAAAACTCTCTGATTTACACAAAATACTTAAATATAGTCATACTTCTGTCACACTTGTCATACTGAAAAAACTTTTCTTTTAGATAGTTTTTATTCTATGTATAGCTTATAAAAACTTTTAGTCCATATATCTATCGCTGAACTATTTTTAATAAAAAGGCGAATATGTTTTTTAGCTGACTAGATATAAAACTGATTAATATGTTTTAATATTAGTTTAGATTTCCATTGATAATTCCTTATTATCCTTTATTTAAGATTATACAATTTATATAATCATTTTCACAACGCCATCAGCGTTTTATACTCGTTGAGGGCAAAATCGTCCGTCATACCACTGATATAATCAGTGATAAGTCGGACGCGATAATACCACTCCAAAATATGGAAAAATTCGACATCTTCACTGTCTAGTAAATTCACATCATTTTTATAGGCGACGATTTGTTTGGAAGAGATTCTTTTGATCAGTCGCATTGCGATGAAACACTCGATCTTTTCATCTTTCAGCAATGTCGTAAAATCATCCGAACTAAGTTCCAGCAATGGTTTGTAAATATTGAGCAAGCCGTTAATAATCGTATACCCCTGAAGCTCAAGAGTTTGGACATCTTTATGCTGATAGATGTGTTTGGCGGAGAGTTTTTCAAGTATTTTGATTGCTTTATAATATTTACTCTCTGTATCATGATCAAGTAATGCACAGTTGAAACTTCCCTCAAATATCGTCGCATGATTTGCGACGTAGATATCCACGACGTGAAACACCAACGATGTTACGAGTTTGGCCTTGATCATGGTGAAAAACATATTGAACTGATAAGGTTCATCGCTCTGTTTTGCCTGAATGTATCGCTGTTCGATAATTTCAAGCAGATAGTCTTCCCCTTCGGCTTCACACGCTTGTTTGATAAGGTTATATACTTGATCGAGGTTCAGAATCCCTTTTTCGACCGCGTCTTCGAGATCCGCCGTCAGGTACGAGATATCATCCGCTGCTTCCATGATGTAGGTGAGGGGGAAACGATGCCCCGATGTTACCCCGAGGGCTTTTTGCACTTTTTCGATAAAGGTCTGTTCGCTGTAATAAAAACCTGGCTTTTTTTTCAGATAATTCAGTGTATCTTCTTTGGGAGGCTTCTTTTCATAGGCACCACGAGTGTATTTAAGTACCGATAAGGTTTGGGTATAGGAGAGGTTGAGCCGTTGGAGTTTGGAGATAACCCGTATCGCCTGTGCATTGCCGTCATAGTTGCAGATGTCTCTAGCAATGATTTCTTTGATTGTTTGAGTGCTTTGTGTTGTTGAGGGAAAGGTATCGAGCATCGGCAACGCGTTACCACTCATCCATTTATTGATCGTTTGCTCCGCGAAATGACCGAACGGCGGATTGCCGATATCGTGTAGGAGACTTGTCATCTCCGCCGTTGAGACGAAAGCGTTTTCTAGCTCTTCGAGACCGTAGGTATCGAGTCCCTCACGTTTAAGTTTTGAGAGGATCGTTTTGGCAATAAATCGAGCTACCTGAGCCACTTCGAGCGAGTGGGTGAGCCGTGTGCGGATGGATGCGTTTAGTTCAAGTGCAAACACTTGTGTCCGTTTTTGGAGACGTCTGAATGCCGGTGCCGAGAAGATACGTCCACGGTCACTTTCGATGGAGTAATCGAGGTTGTCGATGGGATTGACTTCTCTATCGGTCGTTATTTTCTTCGTATAGTCAATCATGTTTTTCCTTGAGCTTGTTTAGTAAAATGATTTTCAAACTGGTTACTATTTTTGAGGACAAGTTTACATAACGGCTGTTTGATGGCCTCTTTTCTCTCTTTGTCTTTCCATATCACAACGCTTTCAATCTCTATATCATCGATACTATAGCCACTTTGAAGCTTTTCTTTGACCATCTCATCAAAACTTTTTGCCAAACAGCCGATTGCTTCATCATCCACAAACAGGTGTAAGCGGTTACTGCCGGGATACATGCCGATCGTCGCTTTTGTTCCGGCTATCAGCTCTTCGGGAACATAGTTTTGCCGACCGCTAAACCCGAGATAGATGTCTCGTAGTGACATAATGAACGTTTTCGTTGATGGTGCGTCATATTCTTTTTCATCATGATGAATAAAAATGTTATTTGGCAACATACGAACGAAATTATGATCATCCGTCACGATAACAAGACGACTTTTGGCGCGGGTCATGCCAACATAATAGAGCCTCAATAAATCATCATTAATGTGGTTTCTTCGAACGAGCATAACAACGGTATCGAACTCTTTACCTTTGGCTTTATGCATCGTCGATACAACGACTCTGGCACCGCTCTCAAAGTCCTCAAATTTAATCTCATCAAGATAGCTTTCCCAAATAGAAGCATAAAAAACTTCATGTTCTTTGACAAAGCCGTTGACGATCTGTTTGAGTAAATCCAGATGCCTTGAGCCTTTAAAGTGAGAGAGTGCCATTTGTAATGCCAAAGCGATATGTTCTTCTTCGATTTGAAAACTTCCGTTGCATAACTCTTTAAGTTTGTAATCGACAAAATAGATTTCCGACAGATTGCGAAGCTTGAATGCGCCCCGTTCCAGTAGATACTCAGCTTTTATATCGTTTTGCCGCAACAGTGAATAGATTGACTCAACCTCTTCGTTGCTATATGCCAATACGGCAATGCTCTGATTCTCATCAAATGTTTTTAGAACATTGACAACCGGTGTCACCAGTTCGGAGGATCGGCACAGGTTCACGGTAACTTCACCGGTATGTTTCGATTCTGCGGTTTGTAGCTCTGTTTTAAACCGTGTGGTTAAGCGCTGTACGATATGGTTCGCTAAATCGACGATGGTGCCGTCACTTCTAAAATTGCGTGTCAGGGCATATTGGGTATATCCCCCTTCATCGCCACCGAATGTTTCTGCATAGCGTTTAAAAAATGCAACATCGGCGTTATTGACACCGCTGAGAATACACTGATCGTCATCGCCTACGGCAACGAGGCGCATATCACCCTCTTGTGCAGAGACCATCGCTTCGACCATCTTGAAAGCATCGGCATTGATATCCTGAAATTCATCGAGGACGATGACCGATTTAAACGGTGCAGTTATTTGACCCGTAGAGAGCTGATGCGCCGCAGTGGCGACTACCTGTTTTACAAGGTCGTTATCAATATCCTGCACCTGTCGGCCAATCAGCTGCAATGCGTATCCGTGGAAAGTGTAAATATCAATTTCATGCGCCAACGATCCCAACAGCTCCAATAAACGACTTTTGAACTCTGCTACTGCCGTTCGAGAATAGGTCAACATTAGAAATTGGTCGGCCTTAATATCTTCTTTGAGTATAAGCGAAGCGATTTTATGAACCAATACTTTGGTTTTTCCACTTCCTGGCCCCGCTAAAATCATCATCGCGCGGCTCTCTTTGTCTTCGATGATTTGTTGTTGCTCTTCCGAGAGCCCTAAAAATATCTTTTCATACCGCTTTTTAGTCATAGGCTGTGAAAAGGTGAGTTTTGCGAGTTTGTACTTTCGTTTAAAAGATTCGTATGCGTCGGTAAAGTAGTCTTTTAAAAACGCCATTGCCTGTTTCGGATCATTTTGAAGTCTTTGGGCATATTCGCCCATAATATGGATCGATTCCACCTTTTGTTCGTAATGGGGTTTCATACGAATCGCGTATTCGGTTTTGGTGTATTTATGCTTTTTATCGAATTTGTCGGATTTGTGAATGTTCATCGGGGCGTAGTAGATAAAACGCCCTTCAGCCAACTCTAAAACATGTAAAAGATGCAAATGAAGTAACACTTTATCGACCATTTTTACGTGCACATTTTTAGGTAAATTAAGCTCTTTATGCAGTTGCAAAAGTGAAAATTCGATATAACATTTCTCATTCTTTTTGGCATCATCTATATGAGTTACGAAGTATGCTACCACTTTCGTCGCAATCTCATGTTTTAATTCCATCGATTTTTTGAGTGCACTATAATCAGAGAGTTCCGTATACCAGCTATCACGCTGACGATCCACCCTGCGAAATCTAAAACTTTCTCTCGCCTCTCGCCAAAGTTTCAGAAGTTCCTTGATGAGTTCGGTTTTATTCGCTTCAGCGTTGATACAACCGTTTTGAATCAATGCTTCGTTGAGGGATCGTATGGAAACAACCCCCTCTGCATGACTAGCGAAATATTCAAATAAATAAGATTCAATTTTTCGGATCGCTTCGTATTCTTTTTCCGCGTTTTTGGTGATATAGAGACTTAAATCCTTGCTATCGGAAACAATCTCCATCTCTTTGAGCTTTAAAATCGATGTGGCGATAACCTCTTTCTCAAAACCCAGCGTCTGTGAAATCTCATCGATCTGTACGGCTTTAGGCTTGCCACGTCCTAATATACTGCTAAGTACCAACGTTAGCCGAGAAGTCTCTTCTTCAGAGAGGTTCTGTGCAGTACAAACTTCTCGTAACATATCAAAACTACCTTGTGCTACAGCATCGGCATAAAAGCGCACCTGATTGCGTCCTCGTTCGATATATCCCTCACGCTCCAACTCCAAAAGAGCTGTTTTGATTTTGATGTCATACGCTTGATTGCTATCTTCGACATCCCAATTCGCCGCTTTAGCGATTTCACGCGTCGTCATTGTGACTAGGTCGGATTTTTGATTTTTCAGCACCCTAAAAATAGCATTGACTTCGGCGGCACTTACTTTACTCGTATTTAATGAGGCAAAATGTTTATCAAGATCATTCTCATCGAACAAGAGCGGACAAAATGCTCTGAGTTTTTTATCACGTGCCCCGCGTCCCGCCTCTTGAGCATAATTTTCCAGTGAATCGGACACCTCATAATGGATGACATTTTCGATATTAGGCTTATCGACTCCCATTCCAAATGCCGTGGTTGCGACTACAATATCGACTTCGTTGTTGACATATTGGGTCAATATCTCCATTTTTACGTCGGAATCGAGTTTAGAGTGGAATGCTCGGACGCTCCTCGGTGCGAGGTCGAGACTAAGTTTTTGGGCGACTTCATCACACATCTTGGTAGAAGAGGGTATATAGACTAAAGCTGCACCTTTGTTATTGTTGAGCAGTTCGAGCAAACGCACGTATTTATCTGCCTTTTTATCGACGGGAACGGCTTTATAATCGAGATTTTTCCGCTCAGGCAATGCAAGATGATGGGTCAGCGTAAACCCAAGAGTTTCATGGATATAGTTACTGATATCATCGATCACGTTTGGCTTTGCCGTAGCGGTAAAACATGATACGGGTATGGTTTCTTGATACGATTTCGCTTTTAGTAAATCGTTGATGAATTCACCGATATAAAAATAATCATGCCGAAAGTCATGTCCCCATGTTGATAAACAGTGGGCTTCATCGATAACGAATCGCTCGATCAGGCGGTTTTTAAGAACGGAGAAGATCGCGTTGGAGCGGAGGCTCTCCGGTGCGATATAGAGGATATCGGCTTCCCCGTTTACAACCTTGTCGATAACATCAGCACGTTCGAGCGCACTGAGATAGCCGCTTAATGCCACAGCGGTAAAATTGGCAACTTGCTTATTGAAACTTTCGATGTGGTTTCGCATGAGTGCCTGAAGCGGGGAAACTACTACCGTAAGCGATTTGTAGGCTTTTGCTTTGACCAAAGCAGGCAACCAAAAGGTAAATGTTTTACCCCCTCCGGTAGGGAGAACGGCCAAAAACGATTCGTCTCTCAGAGCAGCTTCTACGATTTCACGCTGTGAGATCATCGCCCCGGTCTCCAGCGTAGCGTTTAAACGGGGAAAGTCGTTAAATTCTTCGAACCCGAATGTCTCTTTAGAAAAAGTCAGCAGTTCATCCATGCTTTTTTGCAGATCAAAACAGAGCTCTTTTTGCAGTGGGACGAGCGAGGGGTAATCATACAAAATTTTAGGAGGATGTGCCTTGATCTCGATATCGGGTGTCAGTAGTGCCAAAATATAGGCAAGTTCTACGGGATGGTTTTCTATCGCATCTGGAATTTTGGAAGGGTTTTTGATCACCGTCTCATAAAGTCTTGCAATCTCTTTTTCGAGGAGAAGGGGTGCCAAACATTTGAGAGTCAGGATGTTTTCTATCGATTTAAAAAAGCCTTGAAACAGATCCTGATCCGCGAGGAGTGAGAAAAAAACGTTCTGCCGTCTTTTTTCCAATCCAAGAAAGTTTTCAACACATTGTTCAAACAGTTTACGTGAGAGTTTAGAGTCTTCTACCGGATCATTTAGAAAGTTGTCTTCGTTTTTATAGCTTTTTGGCAGGTGGTGGAACGTCCTTTCGTTAAACAGTAGCAGCGAGATGGGGAGGGTATCGATTATAACTTTCGTTTCCAATATGGGCATTAATGCCGTATCTTGAAGCATCTTTTGATCAAAAGTGACGAAGTTATGACCGGCGATAAAGTGAGGGTCATACTCTTCGATAAAGTGTTTCACATCACTCAATGATGTCGTTTTTAATTCCTGCTCCCCATAAACGAGACCGATCTCTTTGATGTCACCGGAGTTGGTTGTTTCGAGGTCGAGGAAGAGGATATTACTCATTGAATCACTTCTCGTAGTTTTTGATGCACCCTAACCATCGCCAGCGTATCGAGCTTGCAGTATTCGAGGAGGGCGCGGCGGATACGCTCCTGCTCATTCGGGTCCATTATTCCGAGTTTGGCATAGGCGTTCATCGCTTCACCGCCGTTTTGTACGCCGTCAAGCTGTTTGTAGGCGTCTGCCATCTCAGGGATGAGGGCAGGGAGGACGTATTTGATCGAGTAGCTTCCATTCATGGATGGAGTGACGTAATGCCCCCTCTGAAACGGTACCATCAGATCGCGGAGATTTGGGATGATACTTTTGAGGCGTTCGCTGAGATCGGGGAAGCTCAGGGCTAGTTTTTCGATCACTCCTTTTTCGAAGCTCATGTTATACGCCAGTACCGTAACGTTGTCGGGGATGTCATCGATCAGCTGTTGCGCCAATGCGTAGCGCGGATCGGCTCCTGAGGGTGCTAAAAACTCCAGATGTTCCAACGTACCATCGGCGTGTTCGATATGGAGAGAATACTGAAACGGTATCTGCTGATAAGGGCTAATCCCCGACCATTGCGGAACCGCCTGCTGAAACGTCTCAAAATCGAGGTGGTAGATCGGATAGGTGAGGGTGGATAAAAACTCAGCAATAGCGTCACGGTCGATGTAGGTGCGCTGGCTTTTCCAGTTATCGACTTTTTGTTGTTGGAAGGGGGTCATTTTGTAGCTATTGGGAATCTCTTCGATCCTAACGATCCCACGATTGTACAGTTCGACCTGATTTTTACTGCCGAGGTTAAAGATATTAAAGACGGAGTAATCGGGGATGCTTCGCTGTACTTTCCAGCAGTAGTGCATCGCGTCGCACTCATAGGGGTTTTTGCAGTGCTTGCCGATCTCGATAGAGGGTTCGTTCTCTCTATCTGCGAGATGCGCTTCAAATTCGGAGAGTTTCGCAGGGATACCGCCCATCAGCGCATTGACCGCTTCATTCACGTCGGCTATGGTAAAGAGGGCACTTAGATCGAGTTCATCCTCCCGAACATAGGAGGTGTCGATATGGACGACATGGCAGTTGGTGACAGTGTATCCGAGGCTCTCGATGACGTAGCGCTGTATCGAGACATCGTGCAGATAGATATCTTTGACCTCCGAGGAGCTTTTGACCTCGTATATCTCTACGCCATCTGGAGTAACGCAGAGGACATCGACCATCACGACGATACCCTCATGGATAAACGTCGCCTCGTACATGCTCTCTAACCCCTCAGAGAGCCATATCCGTGTCAGCTCCGCCATCCCTGCGAAGTTTTTCTCCATATAGGGGATTTCACGACCGTTTGGGAAGAGGGTACATGCCAGATCACCGACGATATTTCCCGTCTCGAATCGTGCGAGCGCGGTGGCATTGGGAGGGGTAAGCACCTCGGGGCTCTGTTTTTTCAGCCAGAGGGATTTTGAGCATTGGATTCCACGGGTGTAGAGGGATTTAGAGAGGGTCATTTCAGGACTCTCCCCCTTCTAAAATAACTTGTTTACGTTTTTTTGCTAGAGTTGATTCTAATTGCAAGTGGAGTTTTTCCAATGACCCAGATCTATCTTGCCACCAATCCGTTGACCAAATGCGGAATATATTCCAACCAAGCCCTTTGAGGATGTTTTCACGTAATTTATCGCGGTCACGTGCAGTTGCTGCACGATTATAAGTAGTTCCATCGCATTCAATTCCTGCAATGTAATGACCGGGTGAATCAGGATCGACTATCCCTAGATCAATTCTGAAGGAAGATACTCCTATTTTAGGATGTACTTCCCAGCCTTTCTCTTTTAAAGCATTAGCGATTGCCTCTTCAAATTTACTATCATGGCTATTGATAGAATCTGAACTACTTCCCACTATAGCTCTTGATCCGCGCTCAGCAAATTCTAGAAAGTGTTTGAGATCGCGTACCCCTCCTGATTGTGTTCTTGAGAGATCGATTTGTTCCGCTTTTAAACTAGAGAAAACCCTTAGCTCATGTCTAGCTCGTGTAATAGCCACATTTAGGCGCCGTTCACCACCGCTTTTATTCATTGGTCCAAAATTCATTGAAATTTTTCCTGTTAAATCAGGACCATAACCAATAGAAAAATACATAATATCGCGTTCGTCACCTTGTACGCTTTCTAAATTCTTAACAAACACTGGTTCCAATGCATCTTCCGCAAAATAAATTTCTATATCAGGGTTATTGCGGCGAGCTTCATCCAGTAAGTCTTCTATTAAAAGTTGTTGTTGTGAATTGAAAGTCACAACTCCAATAGTTTGTTTTGAATCTTGAAATTTTTTGTCTTTTAGTTTTGATACCAATTCATCGACCAGTGCAAGTGCTTCAGGTTTGTTCGTGCGCGTTTCACCTTTTTCATAAACTCCATCTTTTATGTAATGAAAGCTTACCGCTCTATCATCTGTAACAGGAGATGGGAAAGTGACAAGTCCACCGCCATAATAGCGATGATTTGAAAATGCGATTAAACTCTCGTGACGACTTCGGTAATGCCAAGAGAGATTTAGCGTAGGTAGATTAGCACCTAAACATTCATCTAAGATACTTTCCAAGTCAACTTCGATATCTTCATCTGTATCATCTTCATCGGCTGTTGCTGCACGATTAAAGAATGAAGTTGGCGGTAGTTGCTTTGGATCACCGACCATGATTACTTGTTTTCCTCTAGCTATTGCTCCGATGGCATCCCATACAGGGATTTGTGAAGCTTCATCGAAAACTACTACATCAAACAGTGCAATATCGGTCGATAGATATTGCGCTATGGAAAGCGGGCTCATGAGTAAACAAGGTGTCAATTTTGTAATCGTTGTTGGCATCAAACTAATGAGCTCTCTGAGAGGTTTATGTGCCCGTTTCTTTTGCATTTCACGTTTAAGAATACCCCATTCAGAAGACTTTTTTACCCCTTCTTGATCTGGTAAATCTGCACATAAGATTGCATAAATATACGCACTTGTCAGTTTGGTAAATCGCTCATCTATGAGTTTGAAGTCTGTAATCCGTTTCTCATGTTCGGCTGCTATAAATGTGCGTAAAATATCATCATTGTCTACGATGGAATTCAGCCACCAACGACAATAATCGGTCTCAAATGTATCGCGTACTTCTCCCAGATCAACTTTACCTTGTTCGATCCCTAAAACGAGTGGTTTTAAACCTGCATTGACAGCTTCATTATGCGCTTTACGCCACCCGCACCATGTATGTAACTTTGGCTTCATTGCTGGAATTTCAGAGCACAAGTCAGAGAGTTTCGAAAGATTGTCTTCTACTTTTTCAAGTATTTCTATCGAGCTAATTCCTGCAGTGGAAATAAAATATTCAAAAGCATCATTAAATTCATTTAATGCATTATGGTAGTTATTACCCGCTGTCCCTATTGAACCGTTTGCATCAAGAAGGGTATTCCCATCGCCAAGAAGTTTTTCTAGAGCTCCTTTTATGATCACAAGGGTATCGGCATCATTTGCTAATGAAACAATAGCTTTTGAAAGAGTTTTATAGAATACTTGCACACTTTCAGCTTCATTCAATCGCGTATTGAGACCTGTCCATAAAGCGGATGTTTTGTGAGTCAAATCACTTAATTCATTGATGTTTGATTCTAGTGTTTGCAATTCTTTTATTTTTGCTAAATCGATTGTTACATCAGGCTTACTCTTACCTTGTATGTATACACCAAGTTTGTTATGAACACTTCGCTTTTTAAACCAGCTTATAGGCCAAAATATCTGTTCAGCTTTATTCCACTGTTCATTTAATTCTTCTACAACAATCTTGGTAATATCGTCGCTATAGGGAACAGACAATTGCTTAAAAATATTCTGATGTTGTTTGACATATTGTATTCCTTTATCCAAATCATCCATTAAGCGACCGATATCTGAACGTAGAACGAATCGTCTATCATAACCAGCAGCTTGAGGTAATGCCTGCGCAAATAATGCTAAACCGTTGCGAACGCGTAGCTCAAAACTTGACTTAGCAAAACCAAGTGCTTTACAATAGGTATCAGCAGATGCTTCCAATTGATTGATTTTGGTTATCATGAGAGCACTGGTTTCAATTATTTTCTCTTGCCAACTAGGAGACCATTCATCATGAGCTATGAGATTTAATGGGCTATCCTTGATATTACCAACTTCACGAGCGTTAACATCAAGTCTTTCCGCCAAACTTCGAAGCTGTTCAATTGTTGCAATATCATGTGTATCTGAAGAAGGCCATTGCAAGCCGAGTTTTGAAAAATGTTGCCCAATTAGAATTTGTCCGATAGCTTGATGAGGCGTTAAGCCATTAGGGTATGTTTTATGGAGGTGTTTTACAAATTGATTGAGCTCATCACGTAAAATTTTTAACTTTTGAGACTCTTTCTTCCATTCTTCAGTATCACTACTTCCTTTTGCATCCCATGCACGATTGAGTTGCTGTAATACATCTAGTTTTCGGGCTTTGTTGGAATGCAGCTCCAGACAAAAATCACCAAGTCCTACGTCGCGTAAGCGGCGATAAACGACATCAAGTGCGGCAATTTTTTCCGATACAAATAAGACTGTTTTTTTCTCTGCTAAGCATTGAGCAATGATATTAGCAATAGTCTGGCTTTTTCCGGTACCCGGAGGACCGATCAAAACAAAGTCTTTGCCTTTGGCTGAAGCCATTACAGCAGAGAGTTGAGAAGAATCCACCGGTAATGGGCAAAACGTTTTGTCCGGAGCATAATCATCATCGAGTTTTTTTGGATCAGTAAAAGTAACGTTACTAGGGTATGGGTCTCTAGGTGTTTCGATCAAATGGCGAACAACCGGATTTTGTTTCAACTGTGCTGTATGATCAATCAAATCTTTCCACATAAGGTACTTAGCAAATGAGAAGGTAGAGAGAATAACCTCTTCTGAGACTTCCCACCCTTTGATGTCTTTAATGGCGTGAGATACCTGCCGCCAAATACCTGTAATATCTAATCCGTGGTCATCTTTAGGTAATTCACGTTGATCAATTGGAAGCTCAAGCTCAAAATCCTGTCGTAGCATCTGCACTAAGGTAGGATTGAAACGGGCTTCATCATCATGTAAAACTAGGCTAAACCCTTCACGCATACTTTTACGATTCAATATTACCGGAATCAGTATGAGTGGAGCTCGATAACGTTTGTCATCTTTGTCACTTCGTGTCCAAGAGAGAAATCCGACTGCTAAAAACAGGGTATTGGATCCACCCTCAGAAAGTGTTGTTCGGGCAGTTCGGTAGAGTTCTGTGAGACGTGACTCCAACTCTTCTGTAGTAATTGAAACAAAGACTTCATTGCGTTGTAGTGCATCTAAAGCATGCACTTTATGAATATCTTCTAATTCTCTTGATTCGTGAATTGTTTTATCGCGTAGATCCGAACCATTCATTAAATCTGGTCGCGGTTTGATTCGTATGGTGTTTCCATCTGCTAAACGATCTTCAAGTTGTCCAGGATCTGGGGCATCGAGTTTAATCATCCGCTTATTGGCACGGAAATTTAAAAGATTATTACGAAGAGAAAGATCCAAAAGCTTACGTTGCCACATATCAAGTCGATCTGTAGGCTTAGATGACAATTCTTCATCGTGCAGTATCTCATCATCAGGTAAATCGGGGGCTTCATCAAAAATCAGGTCTAAATTTTCTGCTTCTTGGACTAAAGGTATGGCACTGGCTTTACTGTCTAAACTAGATAGTGGCTTTATACGTTGCATTCTCGCACGTTTGATATCGATGATCATCTCAAACTTATCTTCTTCACCTTCTGCAATTTGCTTTTCTCCTTGCTCGATTGCTTTTGAAAATGTGGGGCAAGGTCGTTGTGTTAAAAAAGTTGTTTCAAATACCACCAACTCTTTTAGTTTTATGCGCTTTCTAATGGCTGTTATGTCATCGATAATGACTGTCGAGAATTCTTCATCTTTTAACCAAACCCCTGCGAATGAATGCCCTTTAGTGAAAATGATGATAGGATTTAGTCCGCATTGTTCCAATGCCGCACAAATGAGTAATGTACTGTCCAAGCATGTAACAAGACCTGTTTCTCCGATTTGAGCGGGAGTACGAATCTTTTGACCTGTTTGTTCAAAACTTGCTGGTGGCAAGGCGTAATCAAGCCCTAAAGAACCAATTGCAGTCCAAAGAGCAGAAGATATCTCCCACGCTTTAGCAGAACCTCCGATATATCCATTTAAAGATGCTTCCTTGTTGTGTTCACGTAGAATGGAAGCTGCTTTCTTCAGTAAGTGTTCAACCTTCACATCATTAGGCTGTACATAAGCAACAATCATTTCAGGCATATGACCTATGCCGCTCCATTGGTTACGTGGTAATAATTCAAGTGTTTGCTCGAAATTTGCAATAACTTTTTCATTTGATGTAAGTGATAAGGAAATGTGTATACTTTCGGACTCATTTAAATTCATCAACATAGCATTGTCTACTTGTATGTCTCGATCGTGAATGTCAAATTTCTGTTGTGATGCAATGGTTTCAATATTCCATACTTTTGCTTTAATGAATGCAGGTGTTGATGTTAAGGTCAAGGTCAAATTACTCAAAGGTTGATCACTATTATTGACTACATTCAATTCAAGTAAAACTGGTACTGAGTTTTGTAAAAAAGCGAGATTAAACTTAGGTAAAAATTTAGCTTCTATTATGATTGGTTCATTGCTCATGTTATTTTCCTGAAGGGAGTTTTATTTAAAGTATTTTTCATAAATGTCTCATTGTTTTGGTAAAAGAGAACAATGATGTCCACCACATGGTATTGTTTTGATAATGTGATCAGTACCTAAAGCAATATGGCCATTTTGAGTTGATTTCTTGTTTCGCCATCCTGATTTTTTGTGCTCTAAAATCGATAGTCTTTTGGGATGTTTATGAGTATTGTTTTTCCCATATGAATAAGCAATAGTATGTAAAAGTGATGCTTTCGGAATCGTGTCTAAACAATTATGGCTTGATGCACCATGGTGTGTTGCTACTAAACCGTGCAGGTATTCATATTCTTTTAAATCTAGCAATGAATAATTTGCATCACCAGGTAAAAGAACAAAATATTCATTATAAATACTTCTAGTCCTTACGATCATAGATAGTCCATTATTATTTTTATCTTTTGGATCACTTGTATGAAGTTTTTGGATATGAAAGTTGCGAGTTCTCAAAGTTAATAAATGATTTGGCCAAATAAACAGGTTACCTTTTTTATTTAATTCCATAGCAAATTTAAAATGGGTAATTCCAATTTCTTGCTTTGGAGCAATCCAGATACATTCTTTAATTGCAGCATGTTTAATTTTAGTTGCTGATGCCATATGATCCCAATCCCAATGAGACAATATTACTAGCGGAGAAGTTGTAAAGCAAAAATTAATTGCTATTGGATTTTCGTAATTGCCAGGGTAAGTTTTAGTATTTTGAAATACACCTCCACCAAAATCAAAATAAATTAAAGGCATACCTGTTTCGTCACAAATACCATTACAATTGCCTTGTCCAACATTATAAGCAATGACCATATTAGCTTCTATGTCATTTATGAAATCAAACAAATCATTTTTCTCTGCTTCATCAAATATTTCCATTGAAAAAATCTTCTTTTGTTTGCCTTCTAAAGAAAATGGTTTGATATCTTTGATATATAAAAGGTTAAAATTATCTTCAAACACTATATCATTGTAGACCTGAGCACGAAATTCACTTTGTTCTTCTGAAGCAGAAAATTGAACCCAAGAATTGATTTCAAAATTGATTTCTGATATACGTAATTGTTCATTACTCAGAACGATATTAAAAAAATAGGTTGGTATTTCTGTATTTATATTAGATAAATTCTCTGGATCTAATCTGTTATACATATCCATTGTCAAAGCGTCAAGAATAATATTTTTTGTTTCATTGTTTAACTCTTCAATTTGTTCAACATAGGCAATAAAATGTTTAATTGATTTACTATTTCTTTCTGGCATTCATTTTCCTTTTTTTATATAAATTCATTCATATTCTCTCGTATTATTCCAGCTTGATCTAAAATTCTGTATAGTGGTGCAATAGATTGACTGCGTTGACGTACATATGCTCCATTGATTTCTCGATTGATACTCGCCGTAAAAATAATTCGTTTTTTAGCTCTTGAAAATGCTACAAAAAAACCGTTTGTTTCTTCTGTTGCATTATTAGCATAACCCCATAAGGCACTATCTTCTAAACCGATAAATATAACTGTATGAAATTCCAGTCCCTTGCTTTTATGCATTGTCATAATTGGAATAGAATTTTTACCTTCGAAAGCATCTAATGCATTGTTTAGGTTACGATCTGTATTTTGATAATAATAGTAAATGGAATTTGAAGCTTTTTGTAAAATATCATTTAAATAATTGCCTTGACGATACTGTCTGAACTCAGTTGTCAGAACGTCATGACCGAAGAAATTCTTGATTTCAGTTAAAAAATCTACTACATCATTTTCGTTATTGAACCCATTTGTAGAATATCGTAATTTCATGGTCTTAATAAATTGGTTAGTCGCATTCGCTAAACTATTTGCTTGATTTTCACCATAAATACTAACTAAAAATTCAATTATATTTGTCCATTCATGCGGAGATTTAGTTCTACTTATCAACTTGAGCATATCAAGCACTATGAGGATAAATGCTTCTGATAGCAAGTCTTGTAACTCAGATTCTATTCGAGAAGAAATATCTCTTTGTGAAAGTTCATGCATAAGATTGGTTGTGTAACGATCTGGGGTCTGACGGGTCAATAAACAGATGTCTCTTGGAGCTAAACCATCGTTTAGTAGAAAATCGTTGATGAGAGAAGCTATATGTTGGGTTTCAATAACTGAATTATCATAGATTAAAACTCGACATTCGCCTTCATCCCCAGATGTATCCATTGATTCTACTCTGACAGCATTAGTTCCTTCTAAAACTTGGGTAATTGTATGTTGAATGGCAACAAGTCTTGGTGCTGATCTATAGTTTCTGATTAAAGTAAATGATCGAGCTTGAAAATTTGTTTGAAAATGGTTGAAGATTCCATTCAAAGCACGTGCCCAGCCCATTATTCTTTGTTTATTATCTCCAACAGCAGTCAGAATAGTTGAACAATTTTGAAAACATGTTTTTGTCAGATCAAATTGAATATCAGTTGTATCCTGAAATTCATCCAAAAAGACAAACGCATAGCTATTTCGTAGTGCTTGAAGTAATTTTGGATTGGTACGCATAATTAGCTCAGCGAGACGACCAATCATGTTAAAAGATAGACGAGATGGCTGCTGTTCGTGTAAAAGATAATGCCATAGTTTTTTTGCGACTTGCTTTTCAAAAGTTTCTTCAGTCATTCCATCTATTGGAAGTTGACTGCCAGTCAAATGATTGGTTTCAAATGATTGATAATGTATCTGTTGTCTTTCTTCTATTGAAATATCCAACTGTTCAAGTAAGACCAGCATTAGTCTTGCCTTATTGATATCAAAATCAATTTCATAGTCTACAGAAGGACGCCAAATCTCTGGCAAACCATTTCTAAAACGGTCTAGGATACTTTTAGAAAATGCATCAAAAGTCATTGAATCAAAACGTGTTGCAAGTTCTTTCCCACATCTTAGTTCTACGCGTTCTTTTAAGTTTTTGGCGGCATCTTTTTTAAAGCTGATTGCCAATATTCTTTTTGGACTTGGGCAAAGTCCTGTTTGCAACAAATATGAAGCTCTTTGAGCAAGAAGTTCTGTTTTCCCAGCACCAGGTCCCGCGGTAACTATAGCGTTATATTCAATTTCTCGAATAACATCGTTGGCATTCGGTTCTAAGCTATTGACACCTATAGATTGCCAATCTGCTGGGTTTATTCTTGGCATAATTTAGCTTTAACCTATGGACAATTTTTGGTGAATTTTTTCAATGACTTCTTGTAAAACAGGAGGACAGTTTAATCTTAAATCAGGAAGAGGTATTCCAGCCAGCGCTTCGAGATGGGATGTAGGTTTTCCGCGTCCCAGAAAAAGATAACGATACCAGTAATAGCGATCATGTTCTGTAAAATTTGCCAAATCAATGTCGTCGGCATCTTTTTTCAAAACTGAGGCAATAGCTTGTTTCGTTTTTGGCACATATTGCGCATGTGTTCTTTCTGGAATATTTGGACCACCATTCTCAGGTGCTAAATCCATATAGTGAGTTGGGAACTTTTCTAACATCATAAAATCAATATCTAATGGATGTGAAAAATATACATCAAATTGCTTTAATCGCATGAGCCAAGCATTTTCATTATTTTGGTTTAAATTCCAAGTATGCATAGCATTTAATACTTCACTATTGAGGATAGAACCGTCTTCTAACAATAAAAGTGTATTTCTATCAATACCATTATTTATAAGTTCATTTAATGCGTATTTAATTCGTCCCCATCCTCCACCCCCACGTTCTCTGTCATAATCAAGCAGCGTAATATGTGGAATTTCCAATTGATTCAATAGTTTCCAAAAATGATTTACAAATCGTCCTCCTAGTGGTACCATTGAAACAAATGATTCATCAAATGACATTTCAAATGCTTCTGCAATTTTTGGAATAATAATTTCTTCACTGTCACCTTCTCCTAAGACAACAAGTTTTGAAAAATATAATTCAGGGTAAGCTTTAATAGCCTCTTTTACATATTTCAAGGATTCATTACTATCATGAGGTAACTCAATTTTAGAAACTTTTGAACTTCTATCAGGACGAAGTTTTAAATATCTAACTTCTTCAGGTTCTATACGTTTCATGATCGAAGGAGAATGGCTAGTTACTAGAACCTGTGCCCTATTTGTTTCAATGATTTCTCTATAGAGCTTTAATATTCTTCCAATATAGTGTGGAGCTAAATGATTTTCTGGTTCTTCTATTGCAAAAATTGACAACAGTGGTGGATTCATGATTTCACGATCAATACCGAGAGAGTCATCTGATAGAATCTTATTTTCAAGATCAAATACACTGCATATTAATGTAAAGTAGAATAAGGACTTCATCCCATCACTAAGCCGTTCTATCGATTCTTCATTTCCACCCGGTGTTGGGGTAAAAGAAACTTCAATTTTTGATAGTATCTTCTCAAAAGTGCTATCCACTGGATTAATATTGACTGTTTGATACATTTCAGAGGTAAAAAGACGTTGCCAATGATTAGTAAACGAAGATTGCATGGTTGCAACACCTGTTTCAGACTGGAATGTGTCTTTCATGCTTTGTGCAAAAGTGGCGAAATGTTCTTTTGTCTCTTCAGACCATTGTACTGATCGAAGTAATTGAAACATAATACTTCCGGCAGTGTGCTTTAATTGCTTGTAAGGATCTCGACTCGCAGGAATATAATGAACTTGAATTTTTGAACGTTCAAATGACTTTAATGCCTGTTTCTGATCTTCGGTAATTTCTTCATTTCCAGATAATATCCAAAACATTTTTTGTTCTATATCACCACCGGGTATACTTGTTTTGTACCATGTTGCTTCTAACATAATTCTACAATATGGTGTTTCAGCAGGTGCGTCTATAATCATATGTCGAAAAGTTTCTGCTATAGCATCAGTATCAGTATTATTTTCTAATTCTGGAAATTTCAATGTCACTTCAATGCTTAGTTTTCGTTCATCTTGGTCTTCTAAGTGTTCAGATATGGGAACATAAAAATCATTGCTACAGATGGTTCGCATTGAGTTATCAATGCCAAATAATCGAGTCAATGCAAGTAGAATAGCTGTTTTTCCTGTACCATTAGAGCCAACAAAAGCTGTCAATTTAGGCAAAGTAATAGTTGTTTTATCTTTAAATGATTGAAAATTTTCTAGAGTAATTGAATCAATATACATTTACTTTCCTATTAATGAAATTCATAGTTCTACAACCCGCTCAAACATCTCCTTAATCTCCGTTTCATGGGAGATCAGAAATATCTGCCGATACGATTCGCTGATCGTGTGAAACGCTTCCATGATCTGAATGCGCCGTTCCTCATCTTGTGAACCGAATACCTCGTCGAATGCTAAAAACCCGATATTGCCGCCACCGCTGAGTTCCCCAAGCGTTTTCGAGATGGCGATACGCAGTACGAGATTAGCAAGATCGATCTCGCCTCCGCTGAATCGCTCGATGGGGTAGCGCTCGCCGTTGTCGTAGATGTAGAAGTCGAATTCTGGGCTTACCTCGATGTGCTGATAGCGTCCACGGGTGATACGGCTGTACATATCGCTGGCAACTTCACCGATGCGGGGGGCGACGCGGGCGTTGATGTGGGTTTTAAACTCGGACATGACCGCTTTGAGTTTCTCGTAGTCGTTACGGTCGTTTTCACGGGTTTTGAGGGAGGCTCGGTTGGTCTCGTCTCGCTTGATCTCTTTGTCTATCGCTTCGATATCTCGGCGGATGTTGGTCTGCTCCAGAAGTGCGGTATTGTGCTCGACGGCTTTGGCATCTTTGGTGGTTTCGGAGGCTTTGGCGTGGGTGATCGCTTCGTTATGAATCTCTACTTGGTAGGTGTCGGCGGTGATGAGGGCTTGGGTTGAACTGATAGAAGCCTCATCGGTTTTGATCTGCGTCTGGAGAGCTTGGAATGCTTCGGTTTTGGTCGGAATGGTGGCAATGAGCGCTTCGAGTTTGATGAGGGCTTCGACCTGCGGTTTGAGGTTGGTGTGTTGCTCTTTGAGGCTATTGTGAGCGTTTTCATCGTAGGTGATGGAGCCTAGGAGGGCAAGGGCAGCTTTGTTGCTTAGTCCCCGTGTTTCCACCTCAAGGAACAGCTCTTTGGCTTTTAGGAGGTCTTTGGATTTACTTTGGAGGAGGGCGATTTGGGTTTGTAGGAGATTGAACTTTTGTTGCGCCTCGTCGGTGATCTTTTGAGAAGCTACTTTTTGCTCTGTGAGGGCATTGAGTCTAAGTTGTAGTGCATCGATCTGCTTTTGATAGACCTCACTGATCTCAGTATGGAGCGAGGTGAGGACACTGTCATACTGCTCCATTAATGGACGGGTGCAGGTGGGGCAGGAGGATTCGCGTCCCAGATCGGTGATCGTTTCGACTTGTTTGGTCACTTTCGCGATATTGGAGCGGTTGGAACCAATCTCGGCGGTGAGGGCGGTGATCTCGGTATCGAGTTTGAGGAGGGCGGCTTTGAACTCAGATAGGGCGGTTTGCTCTGCTGTGAGATGCTTTTGCATCTCCTCTAACGGAGTGATTTCTTTGGTGAGCTGGGTTACTTCCTCTTTACGGGATGTATACCCTTTTCGCAACTCCTCTTGCTCTTTTTCCAGTCCGACCTTTTGGAGGAATTTGGTTTTTAACTCGTCTTGTGCTTTGAGCGATAGCTCCAACGTGGCGAGTTGCGCTTTAAGTGGGAGTTGCGCCGTGTAGTTAGTGTGATGAGTATTGAGCGTTTTTAGCTCAGTTTCGAGTTCAACTAGCTGTTTTTGGTGAAGGGCTAGGGTCTGTTGCGCTTTTTCAAGGGCATCAAGTTTCTTATGCCGCTCCTCTTTGGCTTTTTGTTGGGTCTCTACGAGAGCTTTGGCGGCTTCGTAAGCGGTTTTGAGCTTTAGGGATTCCTCGGTGAGGGTTTTGAGGGTTGCTTCGAGGCTCTGGGAGAGGGCGGTTTTAGAGGTGAGGTCATCTCGGTGCTGTTTTAGGAGTTCTTCGCTGAGGAGAAACGCGGATGAACTTTTGATATCGCGGTTAAGTTCCGTTAGCTCCTCGCGGATCATCGCTTCGATTTTATCGATCTTTTCCAGTCCCAGCAGTCGGCGCATCATCGCTTTGCGCTCATCGTTTTTCATGGAGCTAAGGGCGGTAAGTTCCTTTTGGGAGGCGAATACCGTGTGTAAAAATGCCTCTTTCCCCATTCCAAGTAGTTTCGTGACGGCGGTGGTCACTTCTCGCGCTCCCGTAACGATGCTCTCATCCCCCTCTTTGAGGGTTGCATAGGCGGTGAGGGCTTTGCCTCGGAACTCGCGGATGGCGGTGTAGCTTTTCCCCTCGATCTCAAAGTTCAACTCTACTTTGACCCCTCCGGTGCTTCCGGCAGTGGGAATCAGCTCTTTGTTTCCCTTATAGTCACCGTAGAGGGCGAAGAATACCCCGTCGAATATCGTCGATTTCCCCCGTCCGTTACGTCCGAGAATACCGCATAAACCGCTCTCGAACGTGATCTCATACGAGGTGTAGCGTTTGAAGTTCTGTAGACGAAGTGCTTCAAGCGTCATTGTTCACCTCGTCATAGCGTGCAAACAATGTTGCAACTTTGGAGTTTAAACGGGTGAACTCTTCGGGTGTGGTGGTTTGTTCCTCCAAGAACGCGCCGAAATACTCCTGTAAAGAAGCGGCATTCACACTCTCCGTCGCGGCGGAAGATTCACTACGTCGGAACTTGCGCTGGACTTGAACATTGAGGGCGGTGGGAAAACACGCTTCGATATCACGGTTGGAAATGTCGATCGATTGGGTGGCACTCAGGTTTTCGAGCGTGATGGAGAGTAATGCGCCATCAGCAATTAAAGATTCAGCGATAGAGCGAAGTTCGTCGAAAATATCCGCTGATGTTTGGGCATCGACACAGAGTCGGTGGCTAGGCCGTAGGGTGATAGGATGAAAAGCAACATCGATAGAATCGCCCAACGTAACGAGAGCATATCCTTTGTCATTGCGTGCATCACCGCTACTAGTTCGCTCCGTCGATCCCGCATAATAGACATTAGGGTGTTTCCCGACGTTTCCAAATCCGTGCCAATGTCCGAGGGCGACGTAATCCATCTGATCGAATAAAGCCTCTTTATCTCTAGGATAGACCCGCTCACCATACTCCTCCATCATAAACTGCGCTCCGACGGAGCAGTGGAGCATCATGATGTTGTGCTTATCCTCATCTACAGAAGCCTCACACTCCTCAATCGCCGCAATATTGGAGACTTCATCGTTGATATGGGGGATACAGTGGAAGTTGATATCATCAAATATTACTTTCTCATACGCCTCTGCAAACACGGGATAAATATGATCAAGTGTCCGCAGAGCCGCCAGGATCGGGGAAGCCGAACGGGTACGGGGAGTAGAGTGGTTCCCCGCAATGATGATTGTCGGGATCTGAGCGACACTAAGACGTTTGAGTTGGGTCAGACAAAAACTGATAGCACGGTTAGAGGGGTGAGGGCGGTGAAAGAGGTCGCCTGTGTGGATGACGTAATCAGGTTTAATCACCAATATTGCATCGATCACCTGAGTAAAAGCATCGTAAAAATCGGCTTCACGTTGGTTTATAGCGGATTCATTAACGATCTCAAGATCGTTAAACCCTAAATGGGTGTCGGAGAAATGGAGTATTCTCAACTTTTACCTTCATAATGTGAAATAAATTGCATATTATTATAACTATTTATAAATACAAACCGTTTGGTATTATTGATTTGATTGACTTAAGATGGACTGAATTGATAAAAAAGAGATTAGCAGAAGAGAAAAAGATGTATTATCGAACCATAAAATAATCTCTGTATGTACCCGGATTGAGTCCAGTCATATCTTTAAATAGTTTTCTGAATCCTGATGCATTGGTATATCCTACTACATGGGTGATGTATTCAAAACTGTCATTGGTATGTATTAAAAGCTGTTTAGCCTTTTGCACACGCAATTTTTGAAGATATTTATTCGGTAATTCACCGGTTGCTTTAGTGAATTTCCGGATTAAAGTTCTTTCGCTAACGGAGATTAGTTTTGACATTTCTTTGAGCGAGATGGGTAATGTATAGTTTTCCTGCAGCCATTGAACGAGAACTTCTATATCTTTGTCGTTATAGGTAGCGATTGATGATAAGTTCTTGTAGTGCTGTTGACTGGTTCGTCCGGCATCAACCCCTAAATAATTTGCGCAGACATACGCAATTTCAATGGATATAAATTTTCTGACAACATACAAACATAAATCGATATAGGCTGTTACACCTCCAGCAGTAATAATATTACTGTCTTCTACGACGATTTGATCGATTTCAAGTTGTACTTCCGGGTAATCTTGCCTCATCTTGTGTTCAATAACCCAATGGCTTGTCGCTTTTTTGCCGTTTAATAAACCCGCTTGCGCAAGTATGTACGCACCTATACAGACAGAACCAATACAGTTTCCTTTGCTATGCATATGATTTAACCATGCCAATAAAGAGGGCTTGGTATCAAATTTATGTTCTAAATCGATTAATGGCGGAACGATGATCAGATCAAAATTATCATGATCATTTAACGGTTCACTTTCGAAATTAACATTGATGTTGAAATTGTGTATAGATTGACTGGTATGGATGATTTTCGTCTCAAATTTTGGCGATGAATCGGTTAAACAAAACTCGTTGACAATAGATAATATGTCCTTGATACCTATGATCGCAGAAGCCAAGGCATGCTCATAGTTCACGATAGCGACGGTAATGGGTTTGTGGGGTGATTCCATTCTACTATTTCCTTTTTATTATGATTAGCAATAATAGCTTTGGATCGTTTGATAATGGCTAGATTACGATGTATTGTTGTTTCGCTTGAGAGTTGAATAGCACCGTTTGGATTATTCTGTATTTGGTTAAGTCATATTTAAGTAGATGCCAATGATAATACCGAACGGTTTGTATTTGATTTTATAAGGAAAATAGTATTGTTAAAGAGGGCTATTCACTGCATGTTGCAATCTCTTAGTAACTCAAAAAAAAAGCGTGTAATGTTTTTGGGTATTGGCATTGATATTGAAAATATTGATAGTGTGAAACAAAGAAATAGTTTGCTTAGAAATAGTGTTATTCTTAATCCTGATGAATTACTTTACTGCAAAAGCGGAATAGAATCTTTTGCGGCATTACTATGCGTAAAAGAAAGCTTCATTAAAGCTATCGGATGCCTAAAAAACTCTCCTCAATACTCGTTAAAAGATATTGAATTAGTCCATTATCCCACTGAAAAACCTAATTTGAAGCTACATGGTGAGTTAGCAAGCTTTTTTAAAACGTATAATATAATGAGTGATGTACGTATTTCGCATACGCAAGAAACAGCATTTGCAATAGTAGTGATCTATAAAGGAAATGGATGTCAAAATGTTTTTGAGACTCTGTCCTATAACTATTGAAGAATGTGTGGGCTACGGCTATACCAAGACTTATATCAACTATGAAGTAGGTGAATTGCAGTAAAATTGTGTTTTATAAGCTTCTGATGTAATTTGTCAAGACTTCAAAACTCTTTGTTAATGATTCTAGACTATTGTACGCTTTTGCAACCCCGATCGAACCTTCGATAGAAGAGATGATAAAAAGTGCTTGATCATTGCTATCGAATTTGGTTTTGGTTTGATTCAATTCTTGTGCTTTTTGAAGTGCTTTATTGACCGATTCCTGCCATCTGGAATAGACGCTATGGAGATAGGAAAAAAATGCTTCGTCTTTATCGCTCATATCCAGGACAAAATTCATTAACGGGCAGCCGTGTTTGATATCCAAAAAGCTTTCTGCATCTGCATAAATCTCCAAATAGGCATTGATTTGCTTGATCAATATCTCAATGGGCTGATCATTCTCTTCAAAAGGGGCAATCCAGTGTGATTGCAAAATATACTCTAAATAATATTGCATACTGGCCAAGACTAACTCATTTTTGCTGGTAAAATGGTAGTACATTGCCCCTTTGGTGATTTTTGCAGTTTTTAAAATATCCATTAAACTTGTAGCACAAAAACCTTTTTTATAAAGGAGGTTGAATGTTATATCTATAAGCAGTTTTTCGGTTTTTTTCATATTTTTATTCGACAAAACTCTTCCTTTTGATCTAAAAACGGATGATAGTATTCCTCATCTTAAAGACTATCATCCATTAGCATTTTATAGAAAATTGTCTTAGCTATAATTAATTATTATAATAAAATTATGCTGAAAGTTTTGCTAAAGTTTGCATAATTTTTGTTTGCGTTTCCAAACATTCAAATGAACCATGATGATGTACCTGTTTGTATTCACTGTTTTCATGTATAAATAGACGAGATGTTCTAAAACCGACCTCTATCGATTCGCCGTTGATGATCATGAGTCCGCGTTCTCTGCCTATCGAAGAGAATCCGTTATCAAAATGGTTGATTTGAATATCATAATACTCTACATCAATATGAATGGGCGATTTAAACAGTTCATCATGTGCCGCCATCACATTGTCATACGCATGAATGATACCGCCTAAAGGGCTGGTGAAAACCACAGGCATTTCCGTGCTCCAATTGTTTTTCATTTTGATAATATTTGCATTATTCAGTGCATTGTAATATTCACTGAGCGCTTTATATTCCGGAGATAATGGCGTTTTCTCTTTTCCGTTGATGGTGAGGACAGGGAGATACTTTTCGTCGCATATTTGTTCGAGTTCATCCCAAATGATTGCGCGAATATTTAAAGAATCTCTAACCGCTTCTTCTATTTGTTTATGCTGTGTTTCGTCGCAATTCATGCATAAAACAGTGGTTGCATCATCGCTGTGCTCTTGATCTCTTGTACCATGCCGTTCCCAAAAGTCAATGTTTACATTAGATCCAAATGTATTTTTTATCCCCTGTACAAGATAAGGAAAATTATTCGGAATGGTCAATTCTCCACCATAACCAAGCCATGCACAACCGACTGCGAAAGAACTATTGGATACCGCGTCATAGATAGTGTTGTTGAGTATTCTAATACTTGAAATCGTTTTGGTTTCATCCAGCATCTTTTGCGAAACACCTATGGACTCTAACATGTTTAAATATAAGACTGGATGTGATGCATATAAATTATTATGTCCCATCTCTTCATATAAATTATCCATGAGCATAAATCTACTTTTGATATCCGGGGCATTTCCCATTAATTTACATATAGCGCCCGTAAAAGGCATGACAATTTTTCCAAACTGTTTTAGAACGAAGAGAATCCCTTCTTCACTGTAGCTATTATCTGCAAACTTATGTAAAAACGGATGATTAAAAACACGATGACTTAAAATCGTGTTTTCCATATTCTCTAAAAAACGTTTGTTCTTAATAAACTCCAGTGTGTTTTGTTCCTCAGTACTGTAGGGTATAGTCATATACTCCATGGTTTCTCCTGTGCATAAAATTGATGCAAATTATGTCTAATAGCAGGTAGATGGACAAGTGTTATTCCTGCCAAAAAGAATGGCATAAATGTCATTCTTATACTCAAAGATATCCATGAATAGAAAAGTAAAATAAAATTTTTACATATTAAATATTATTTAAGAAAATTATTATAAAATACCAATCGGTTAGTATTTACAATGTATGCTACATCTAATTACAAACTAAACGAAAAGGAATACTTACTAATGAAATCAATAAATACCTTTATGATTACGGGAATACTTCTACTTGCAGGACAAAGCCTACAAGCAGAAGACTTGGCCTCAGTCTATACTATCCGTGATAGTAGACATGGGGCACTCAATGCAGATTTCTATTCTTCACGATACAGTGGATCAGAGATAGGTAGAGTGGTAGGATTTAGCGGAGAGTACAGTGGTCATTTAAATCAATTATCCGTAGGTGGCAATATTGGTATCGGCTACAATACAGAACTTCTGATTATTGCTCCCTATGTTTTTAACTCCTATCAAGAAGTTCATTTTGATAACGGTATTAAAAATGAGACGAAAGATTGTGGCTTAAGCACTGTGACACTAGGTGCAAAACATCGATTATTCATCAGCCAAGATGGAAAAAATGAAGTGCAGATACGAGGATACTTAACCAGCAAAGATGCCATCATGCAAAATGAAGAAGCAGACTTGACTTATCTGTATAAGTTTTCCGATGCAACAAAAATAGCACTTGATGCACGTTACTATGGACAACGCAATGGGCCAGGGACAAAAGGTATTAATGCAGCATTAATAACAAATATTGCACCTAATATCCTTTTAATGCCATATCTAAAAACTACTCATATCGATGCATACCAAACTTATACTTCATACAATAGCCAAGAAGCAGCGCTTAGTATCCGTTTTAATGCTGATGAACATTGGCACATTACCCCTGAAGTATTCTTAGCACATAGCAATGAACATGACACCAATTATTATTCTAATAATATTGGAACGTCTACAATTCGTGGATTTGAAGTGAAGATTCAGAGGGAGTTTTAAATCATAAAAATGCATCCAAAGAGAAATAACAATTGATTGCTTTCTATTAGTTTGCCAACAAAATTTAAATCAAAAAGGAAAAAAAATGAATAAAGTTTTCACATTAGTGTCAAGTGTTGTCCTCGGCATAGTCATGAATGGATGTGGTGGCAGCGGAGGAGGGGGCTCATCATCAGCTACCCCTACCGCAGCATTGAGTGGAACTTTTGCGGATGCACCGGTGGCCGGATTAGACTATAACTGTACTAGTGCAAGCGGTACAACGGATGCCAACGGGACTTTTTACTACAAAGCCAATGACACCTGTATCTTTAGTCTAGGTACTTTTAGTTTAGGAAGTGTAAAAGTTACCTCCCCGACTATCATTCCTGCCGATCTTAGCGATGGCAATAGTACCGTAACCGGAAACATTGCTTCACTGTTACAGTCATTGGATGATCACAACCTAAGCGGTAAATTAAATATTACCCCAGCCATGAAAAGTCATATCCAATCACTTGGAAGTGCTGGTTTGAGTATTAATACTACTTCCACAAACTTTTATGCGGCACTCGACGGGAATAAAACCGCTTTAGGTTTGACATCAATTATTGACTCCGCAAAAGCTACAGTCAATATGAACGCCTACTTAGCATTAGGGATTAGTAATACGACCATTACGGGTAAAGTGATAAACGGTGTCGATGCCAGCAGAATTACTTTTTATAACAATGGCGTCTATTATGCTGAGTATTTAGATAATTCAGGTAACCCAAACGGTATCACCGGAGCGGGTACATGGACATCCCAAGATGGAACAATAATTTATTTTACAAACAGTATAAGCCATAAAACGACCAAGGCTACATTAAACTCTGCAACATCCGCAACGGTTGTATCTCCGGATAATGTAACTTATAGCGTTACCTTCACACAAGCATCTATTACCAAAGCAGTATGGAATGGAACAACCAGTGGTTTATATACCAAAGCCCTAAGTATTGCATCACCGGGCATTGATCCTGCAAGAGTTTTATTTAATGCAGATGGAACACTCAGAATTGCTTTTCTATCGGGTATTGCAGGTACAGGAACATGGAGTGTAACTTCAGCTAATACCATTACATTAGTCATAAGCGGACAATCAATCGCGATGACTCTGAATAGTGATGAAACGGGTAGTGTACTAATAAATGGAAAAACCTATCCAGCAGTTTATGTTTTACAATAGGCACTTATTTTAGAAATAGGGGTGTTCAAAGTGCTCCCCTATATCACGGAGAATAATTAAGTAATGATATGAAAACGCTATAAGGTTTAATTAATCTATAGTTCAATCAGCAGGGTGATCTTCTATCAATAGTTAGGCTTTTTATCACAATTTGAACTTATAAATTAAAATATGTTACATTTTGTAATAAATTAAACTAATTATAAATAGTTTATTAAAAATATATATTATATAAGAGTTGCTTCGTTAGTATCTATAATTAAAATATTAATTATAATGAGTGACAATGAATAAATATCTCTTTTTGATAGCCGGAACGCTCAGCGTATTATTTGCCCATGAGATCACTTTTTCCGAACTGCAATCTTCCGCTTCACTCAATTCCCACCGACTCAAACTCCGTAGCATCGATACCTCGATCGAAGAAGCCCGATTGGGTAGTGTTTATTCAACCCTTTATCCACAGCTCTCAATTGGCTACAATGGGGAATATAACCGTAACTTAGACACAACGACTTCCGGGACACTGGCGGTAGGCGATACGACTATCAATTCTACGGTACGCAATAAAGACTCCCTGGCACTGCGTCTGAACTATGAGATCTACCATTTCGGCACAACCCTCAAACAAATCGAAATGTCTAAAAAAGAGATTGCTGCTAAAAAACTTGAAGTCTGCAACGAAGAGACCAAACTTCATCTTGAACTCTTAGATCATTATGCCGGAGCACAAAAAGCTCAAAATGAAAATCGTTTTAAAAAGGCAATGCATGCATTGCGTAAAGAACTCTACTTTTATAAACAGCGTCTATATACCGCAGGAAAAGAGTCTCGTGTATCGGTAGGGGATGAAGCGATACGTCTTATTGATTTGGAACATGATATTGAACGCTCCCAAATGACATACGAAGAGAATCTAATCGCCTTGAGTAAACTCTCCCATATCCCCCTTGATCTCAAAGAGACACAGTTATTACCGCTTAATATCAAAGCGGATGATATCCATTTGTACAGTTATGAGAACAACTCACAAGCACGTCAATATCAAGAGCGGATTGCTGAGAAAAATGCTGAAATCTCTCTCAATGAGCGAACACAGCTTCCGGTAATTTCACTCTATTCAAATTATTACCTCTACGGTTCAGATCCCCATAACGCGTATGACGCTTTTAATGGGATTCGTCCAAACAGCTGGAATGCAGGGCTTAGTATCCGTTGGAGTTTGTTTGAAGGGTTCAAATACAACAGTGAATCTTCACGTCTGCATTTTGAGAGGGATCGAATATATGAAGAGTATGCCCTAGCTAAACGAGAATTTGAAGCCGATACCCAAACCAAACAAGAGCATTTAAACCGTCTCGCACAAATCACTAAAAATGAAACCGAAGCACTCAATGAAACCCGCTCTAAAATCACAATGACGCAAAGATTGCGTTTTCAAGGTGAAGCAGACGCCGTGAGTGAAGTGAGTGTAAAACTAGAGGGGCTGGAGCGAGAATTGACATTAGACACCGAGACGATACAACATGCCTATGAGATGGAAGCATTGAAATTACAACATAGAGGGGTGGAAGAATGCATTCGGCACTAACCGCCCTAGAAGTAGCCGGCAAACTCAACCGTATTGCGATCGATACCCGTGTCATCGTCAAAGAGTATGCCCTTAGCGAGAGCGAACCCTCTATCGAAGAACTGACCCGTATCGCATCCTCGCAAGGGTTCCGAGCCTCAATTAAAAAACTTTCCATTGAGAAACTCCTTGCTGCTTATCCTATGCCGATCATTGTTTTAAAAAACGACGGTACCTATATGAGTATCATCCAAGCAAATAGTGAGAAACAAGAGCTTTTAGTATTTGACATCACTAGAAAAGAACCTTATATTATAAACTATGAAGAGTATAACACGCTCTCATCCGGTAAAAGCATCGTCCTAAAACACCGCATTCTTAGCGCCGATGCCCGTTTCGGATTCGGATGGTTCTTTCATCAGATTATGAAATACAAGAAAGTCATGGCAGAGGTGTTAATCGCCTCATTTGTCTTACAGCTTTTTGGACTTGTCGCTCCGCTCTTTACACAGGTGATTTTGGACAAAGTCCTTGTACACCGTTCTATGAGTACTCTCGATGTCTTGGCCATCGCGTTTATCGCGGTAGCCATATTTGAACTGATCCTAAACCTGATCCGAAGCTATATCTTCGCTCATACGACGTCAAAAATCGATGCCAAGCTTGGGGCGAAACTTTTTCACCATCTCCTTGCATTGCCGTTTGTCTATTTTGAGAAGCGTAAAGTAGGGAACATCATTGCTCGCGTACGCGAACTTGATCAGATCCGGGAATTTATCGCCAACAAATCGGTATCGGTCATCCTCGATGTTCTTTTCTCCGGAGTCTTTGTTGCTGTCATGTTTCTCTATAGCGTTAAACTCACTTTTATCGTCCTTGCCTTTGTAAGTGTCATAGCTATCCTCTATCTCGTTATCACCCCTGAACTTCGCCGCCGACTCGAAGAGAAGTTTCAGATGGGGGCGCAAAGCAACGCCTACCTCGTCGAAGCAGTTACCGGAGTACAAACCGTCAAGTCCCTCGCATTAGAGGGTTCGATGCAGCGTAAATGGGAAGACTATCTCGCCCGTTACGTCAACGCAGGATTTCAGCTCAGTAACCTCTCAAATATCCTCGGAGGTATCAGTGGAGCGTTGCAAAAACTTCTCACAATATCAATGCTCTATATCGGAGTGACGTTGGTACTAGATGGTAAAATGAGCGTCGGTCAGCTCATCGCATTTCAGATGTTCGCAGGGCAATTTACCGGTCCGGTACTTCGTCTAGTGAACTTATGGAACGAGTTTCAGCAAACACTCCTATCGGTTGATAGATTAGGAGATATCCTGAACACTCCCACCGAGCAGACCAATGACAAGGCGATTACCCTTCCCAAAATCGATGGGAGTGTGAACTTCGATAACATCGTTTTCTCCTACGCCCCCGATTCTCCCTCCGTTCTTAACGGTATCAGTGCCGAGATCCCTATGGGGAGCAGTGTAGGGCTAGTGGGGCGTAGCGGCAGCGGTAAAAGTACTATCACCAAGCTCATACAGCGTCTCTATATTCCCAACTCCGGCACCATCTATATCGACGGGGTCGATATCCGTCATATGAATCCTAAATGGCTCCGTAACAACATCGGAGTGGTATTGCAAGAGAATTACCTCTTTAGCGGTACGATCAAAGAGAACATCTCTCTATCACGTCCCGATGCACCGATGGAGCACATCCTGAGCGCTTCTCGTATGGCGGGAGCCGATGAGTTTATCGCTGAACTCTCCGAGGGGTACGATACCCAGGTAGGCGAACGGGGTGCCGCACTCTCCGGTGGTCAGCGGCAGCGTATAGCCATCGCCCGCGCCCTAATTACCAACCCACGCATCCTTATATTCGACGAAGCAACTTCGGCACTGGATTATGAATCCGAGCGGATCATCCAAAACAACCTCCAAAGCATTAAAACCGGACGGACGATGTTTATCGTTGCTCACCGCCTGAGTACCGTCAAGGATTGCGACATCATCATCGTCATGGACAAAGGGCACATTGTAGAGCGGGGAAGCCATGAGGAACTGATGCGCTTACAAGGTTATTACTACAAACTTACCACTCAGCAAGGTTTATAACTATGGGACTCTTTCATACTAAAGACAAACACGAATTTACCCCGCTACTCGTCGAGATCGAAGAACGTCCTACTTCACCATTGGGGAGAAGCCTGTTATGGAGCATATTGGCATTTCTTACAATCGGACTGCTGTGGTTGTTTCTCGCTAAGATCGATGTGGTAGTGAGTGCACGGGGAAAAGTTGTCCCCGACGGTGAGATAAAAACCCTCCAACCCGTAGAGACGGGGGTGATCGGTTCTATCTTAGTCAAAGAGGGACAGAGTGTTAAGAAGGGGGAAGTACTGATGGAGATAGACCCTTCCATTACCGAAAGCGATCTTGCTTCGAAGCAAAAAAACCTCACGCTCCTTGAACTGGAAACCGAACGATTGAATGCCCAAATTAATGAGCGCGCCTTTCATCCCAACAGCAAATGTCAAGAGACTGCGGCCATCGCAACCCAGCAGATGATGTATACCTCCGGTAAATTAGCTTACGATCAGCAACGTCAAGTACTCGATGAGCAGATACGTCAGAACAATGAAGCAACTGAAGCGGCAAAAGCGGATAAGTCCCGACTCAAACAACTTCTAGCATCAGCAAAAGATCATGAGAACCGACTTAAAGAGGTCCTCGACATCATTGCCAAAAAAGATTATGAAGATGCCAAAAACCAAAGGATAGAGTACCAAGAGCAGCTCTCCATGAAAGAGCACGTCATCGCCCAATCCGAAGGGAAACTAAACGAACTCACCCAACAGCTTCGCCTCGTTACCCAAGAGTACCGTAAAAAACTCCTCGAAGAGTTAACCCAAAAGAGTAAAGAGGCAACGTCACTTCGTACGGAAGTACAAACAACCCTGTTTCGTAATGCCAAGCAACAGATTATTGCTCCGGTAGACGGCTATGTCGGGAAACTGCTAGTGCATACCGTGGGCGGAGTTGTCACCCCCGCAGAGAAGCTCCTAACACTGATCCCTAAAAATGTCCCCCTCATTATTAAAGCAACTGTACTTAATCAAGACATCGGTTTCGTGACCAAAGAGATGGAAGCGGCGGTCAAGATCGATACGTTTGATTTCCAAAAATACGGACTTATTCACGGTAAAGTCAAACACATCGCCGATGATGCAATCGATGATGAGAAACTCGGACCTGTCTATGAGATAGCCATTGAACCCAAAGAGATGACACTCAGAGTTGAAGGGAAAGAGCTCACCATCAATCCGGGGATGAGTGTCACGGCGGAACTGAAAGTCGGCAAGCGTAGAGTGATCGAGTTCTTTATTTATCCGATGATCAAATATCTGGATGAAGGGTTGAGTGTAAGGTAATACCATGCAAAACTATATCAGTATGTACGACGATGTTTTAAGTAAAAACTACTGTCAAGATTTGATCGAGCGATTCGAGGCAAATCCAAAGTGTCACCATAATGTGCGTAATACACATAATGAGTGGCAGATGCGTTTCACTCAGATCAATCTCTATCAACACGAAATCTTTCGTGATGACATCATATTCCTCAGCCATTTATTCCGTGAAGCAATCGAGCGGTACAAAGAAGACAACGAAATCGTATCACACCAATGGCCGCAGGAGTATACGTTCGAGCAGATACGGATGAAGCGCTATCAGCCCGGCGGGGAGGATCGTTTCGATACCCATGTCGATGTGACCGATCACGATTCGGCTAGACGATTTTTAGTCGTGTTTTTCTATCTGAACGATGACTTCATCGGAGGCGAAACCGATTTTCCGCAATTACAGATCATGGCCAAACCCAAACCGGGTAGGCTGATTATGTTTCCTCCGATGTGGGGATGGCTGCATCAAGCCAAACCGATCATCCGAGGCAGCCCGAAATACATCGTCGGGACGTTGTTGCATTACAAATAAAAACCAAAAAAGGGGAAGCAAAATGAAAATTGAAAAATCAAACTCAGCACAAAGGAAAGCATCATGAAAAAGTGGCTAATAACCTTACTTTTCATTTTAGGTGGAATGATATTTCCTACACAAGCATTGTGTAACACACAAATAGAGTCTCAAGTTGCACAAATATATCAAGACTATGGTGTCCGTGTTCTTTATCAATATGATCGTGATCAGTATTTTGGAATGAAGTCCAAATCACCACCTATTAATGCACAAGGAGAGCAACTTTCGGATGATGAAATTCTTCGAATTCTTCCAGTCATTAAAGAATTTTTATCCGTCTATTCTAAAGATGTAATTGCGAAAAATCTAAAAGTAATTTATCTGACGAAAAAGCTATTTTTATATGGAAAAAGCTTCGGTGCCAGTTATGGTGGTAAGGCCTTATACATAAAAAGTGAAGGTATTTATAAAGGATTTACCAATGAGTTTTTATTAGGGACAATGCATGCAGAATTTTCAAGTATTTTAATGAAAAATTATTCATTTCCTGAAAATGCGTGGAAAAGTATAAACCCCTCAAATTTTCAGTATGTGGGCAATGGCAGGGATATGCTGGGTACAGGTAGCTCATATTCTCAAACACCTGAATTACTTACAAAAGGTCTTATTTGCGAATACGCGCAGGCAAGTGTCGAAGAAGATTTTAATATGATGGTTTATTGGTTGTTTACAAAACCTAATGAGCTCAAAGCACTGGCGAAAAAGTACCCGATTATCAATTCTAAAATGCGAATAGTAATCGATTTTTATCAACACTCGGTGAATAGCCAAATTAAATTATAAGGAGAAAAGATGCAAGTTGTTACAGTACCAAAAGAAGTGATATGGGTTACGAGGTTGACTTGGATATGGTTAATAGTCAATGTTATTGTTAACTACGTGTTAAGCGGTAATTATGATATTTTAGTTTTATTGATTTATTTAATGGTTGCTTCAACAATTATTCCGATCATTTGGGTAATAAACTATTTTCTAAAAAAAGCAAATAAATGGATAATGTGGATTTTTTTAGTATACATGGTATTTGCTGTACTTTTAGATATATATAAATTACTATTTCCTTCATTGCTTACAACAAATGAACTTGAGGCAATGCCGTCATATATCATTCGTATTCTATTCGGATTACCTATTATATATTTACTTTTGAAACAAAAAGTATTTTTTAATAAAAAAAAATCTGCTATTGATAAGGAAACAAAATGACAAATGAAGAAATTGATAAAATAATTGATCTAGCTATAGATAAAATATCTCTAAATCCAGTTCCAAAGCACATATTAGACGAAATTAAAAAAATTCCATTTCTTGGGAAACCATTATCTGATTTATTAAATAACCTTCAGGATCCATTATCGAGTGCAGCCGCACGAGAAATTAAAGATATTGCGCATTGGTTAAATGATCGTAAGAATGGACTTGAGGATTTTATGGATGAATGGATGAAAAAAGCTGCTGATCTTATTCATGATGCGATTACACCTGACCCAAACACACCACAGCCAGATCCAAATAATCCTATACCAGACAAAGACAAAGATGGTATCCCAGATGATATCGATCCAGATAGAGATGGTGACGGTATTCCAAACGATCAGGATCCTACCCCAGACGGACCAAAGTCAGATCCAAATACGCCACCGCCAGATCCAAAAAATCCCCATCAACCTCCCTACGATCCAACTAGACCTGGGATGCATGATCCTCTGGCACTGGATATGAACCAAGATGGGCAAATCTCTACGATATCGCTTACCGATTCACAAGTTTATTTTGATCTGACAGGTGACGGAGTAAAAGAAAAAGTAGGCTGGATACAAGCGGTTGACGGATTGGTTGCGTATGATAAAAATCGTAACGGAACGATAGACGGTATCAGTGAAGTATTCGGTAAAGAAGGAATCAGCGGATTTGCTGAATTGCGTCAAGTCGCCGATAGCAACTATGACGACGTCATTGACCGCCGTGATGAGCTCTACAATCAGCTCAAGGTATGGCAAGACCTGAATCAAGACGGTATCTCTCAGGCAAACGAACTCAAATCCCTCAGTGAAGCGGGGGTCAAAAACATCGAACTAAACGTTATCGGCACCAACATCAACCTAAACGGTAATCTCCTCAGTGAAGCGGGACGATACGGAGATACTCAAGGAGATCGTGAACTGGCAGCTGATATTCAACTGCTAGCGCTGGAAAAAGTTAACTCTAATCCTAATAGCACGGTACCCTCCGTTATCGATCCGATAACAGAATTATTTCCTCTGCTTAGAGGATATGGATACGTCGAAGACAGTTTCCAAGCCTATAATCTAGACCCGAATTTCAAGGCATTGACACAGCGGTTAATGCAAGATAAAAATGAAGTGAGCAGCAACTTCGAAGAGTTTATCGCCTATTGGTCTGGATTTTACACGGCTGCAAAAGCCAAAGGGATTAGTCATGACCAGTTTTCTCCCAAAGTCTTTAATATGGTACCTGATATTAAGATGTGGATTTTGGAGCGTTTTGCCGGAGCAAAAGTGGATTCATGGCGATCAGAAGCACATTGGCTTGAGAGCTTAAATGGAGCATACCACCATACAACGTTTCAAGATGAAGCCTATATTAACGAGCAGTTTGAAGCTCTTGTTGATCGATTTCGAGCTGTTTTTTCGGTACAGGCATTTTATTACGATGTATTTAGCGACGTCCATTACGATATCACTATCGATGAGTTTGTGATCGATGATAAGAATGCATTTTCAGCGAAACTGACCGATTATTTTAATTCTGCAACAGTGAATGAATCAGACAAACTTTATTTAGCCAGTACGATAAGTGCCCTTGAAGGGGTCTTTTTACATATTGATGGTAAAGCAGTTATTGATACTATCGAAGATACTGCGCTTAAAAACACCATTCTTAATATTCGGAATAATGTTGGACGTTTTGAGATGGCAAATGAAAGCGGGATATACCTTCATGACGGAGTCAGCGTTTATGGCACCGTATCCAATGATCAACTTGTTATTAATTCCAATATTGCTCTTAGCATGACAGCAGATAAAGGTGATGATATTATTCAGGACAATAAAGGTGGAAATACAACGTATATTTTTCATAAAGGTGATGGAAAAGACACGATCATCGATATGGGAGGAGTAGATACGTTATTATTTACCGATTTTCTTGAGAGCGATATCGTCATAGGGGCATCAGGTAACGATCTGATCATTGCCCGCGCCGAAGCGGGTAAAACGTTTGATGAACTAAGCGACAAAGTGACCCTAGTCAACTGGTCTAACAGTGCAAATCGTATTGAAACTATCTGTTTCTCGGATGGAAGCATGTTTGATTTTACCGATGCAATCAGCACCTATTTCGTCACCGAAGCAGGGGACAGCCTCGATCTTACTGCGGGCAATAATACTCTCGATGCACTGGGTGGAAATGATAGAGTTCACGGCTTCGACGGAAATGACACGATTAGCGGCGGCACTGGAGATGATATCCTTTACGGCGATGCGGGAGACGACACCCTTAGAGGGGATACGGGGAAGGACATTCTTATCGGCGGAGAGGGGAATGACATGCTAACCGGCGGAACGGGTGCTGATACACTAGATGGAGGCAACGGCAACGATACGTATCTCTATGCTATCGGCGACGGTCATGACACGATCAGCGATGCTTCGGGAAGCGATACCCTCCGCTTTGGCGAAGGAATAACGGCAGAGAGTTTGATCGTCAAAATGGTCGGAGCGGATATGGTTATTGCATTGCGTGAAGATGGCAAATCATTCGAAAATCTCAGCGATACGGTCACAATCCGTGGATGGAATAATCCATCCAACCGTTTGGAAAATATCCTTCTAAGTGATGGAACACCGATTAATCTCGATACTCTCCAGATCGGAACGGAGGGAGATGATCTCCTCACATTTGGTGATAACGGAGTGAGTATCGATCTGCTGGGCGGTAACGATACGGTTACTTCCGGCAGCGGAAACGACGTGATCGACGGCGGAGCGGGTAACGATACGATCAATGCAGGTAACGGAGTCAATACACTCAGCGGAGGCGAAGGAGATGATACACTCATCTCAGGAAGCGGAGCGGATACCTTGGAGGGCGGAGCGGGTAACGATCTCCTCAGCGCGGGCGCCGGAAATGATATTGTATCGGGCGGGGATGGTGATGACCTTCTTGTCGGGGGTGAAGGCAATGATACCCTAAGCGGTGGAGCCGGAGTTGATACGTTGCAAGGAGGGTTAGGAGATGATCTGTATCTTTACGTGCGTGGTGACGGCAAAGATATCATCATCGACGAATACCGCTACGGATATAACGGTTCCAGTCAGTCAAACGGAGGAAATGATATTCTACGATTCGGTGAAGGGATTACTCAGGCCGATCTGATTGCGGTTGTCAAACCCGGTAGTGATGATTTGATCTTGGCATTGCGCGAGGACGGTAAAACATTTGACCAACTTAGCGATGTCATTACCCTCAAAAACTGGATGAACACCAATAACCGTATTGAAACGATCTCGCTTTTCAACGGTACGGTGGTCGATCTGGCCGCTATTCAGTTAGCCACAGAGGGGGCTGATAATCTGATCTACGGCGACAGTGCGACGAGCGTCGATGCACTGGGCGGGGATGATGTCGTCATTACAGGTGCTGCAAACGATACACTGCATGGCGGCAGCGGGAACGATTCGTTACGAAGCGGCGATGGAAATGATTCTCTCTATGGAGATGAAGGCAATGATATACTCAGTGCGGGAAGCGGTAATGATGTACTAGAAGGTGATGCGGGTAACGATACGCTCTATGGTGAAAACGGCAATGATACGTTGGCGGGTAATGCAGGAATAGATACCCTCGTTGGCGGCTTGGGAGATGATCTATACCTCTTTAACCTTGGAGACGGACGTGATACGATCATCGACGAATATACTTACGGCTCCGGCGGCAATGACACCCTTCGCTTTGGAGAGGGGATCACTAAAGCTGACCTTGTTGCCCGCTCGGTACCGGGAAGCAACGATTTACAAATCGGGATCCGTGAAAGCGGCAAAGGGTTCGATGTCCTCAGCGACATCGTGACGCTTAAAAATTGGTTTGATGCTAATAAACGGATCGAAAATATCACCCTATTTGACGGTACGGTCGTGACCCTCTCTGAAATGCAGGGGGGAACAGATGGGGATGATTACCTCGTCTTCGGAGATAGCGATACGATGATCGATGCGATGGGTGGTAACGACACCGTGATCACCGCCAACGGCAATGATACCCTCAGCGGCGGAGCGGGTAATGATATCCTCATCTCCAATAACGGTAATGATACCTTAGAGGGAGGCGAGGGTAACGATACCCTCAAAGCGGGAGCAGGAAATGATACGCTTTCCGGCGGAGCGGGAAATGACGCGCTCGAAGGGGGAATGGGCGATGATAGTTATCTCTTCACTCGCGGTGGCGGGAAAGATCGAATTCTCGATTATGCTACCAATGGAAGTTACCAAACGAACGGCGGCAATGACACGATCAAATTCGGAGACGGAATCACAAAAGATGATCTTGTGGCTCGTTTTATCAGCGGCAGTGACGATCTGCAAATCGGCATTAATGAAGTAGGTAAACCTTTCGATCAGCTCAGCGATGTAATTACGATCACCGGATGGCGAAATGCACTTCAGAGAGTTGAGAGCTTCCGTCTTAGCGACGGAACAGCGATAGCCCTGAGTGATATCGAATGCTCCACAACCGGAGATGATTACCTCGTATTCGGTGATGAAGATACGACAGTCGATGCATTGTCCGGAAATGACACCCTTATTACGGGTGATGGCAATGATACCGCGAACGGTGGTGACGGCAACGACACCATACTCAGCGGCAAAGGCAATGATACCCTTCGCGGAGGCAAAGGAGCCGATACCCTCAAAGGGGGAAGCGGAAATGATACCTACCTCTTCAATCGAGGGGATGGAGCCGACAATGTATTTGATGAGCTGGGCAATGACACCCTCAAATTCGGCGATGGGATCACCAAAGACGATTTGATCTTCAAACAAAAAGGGTACGATCTAATCGTCACTCTCAAAGAGCCGAACAAAACCATCGGGGAACTCACTGATACAATGACGCTCAAAAACTGGTTCGGAGAGAATACGATTGAGACCTTCAGCTTTGCGGATGGCAGTACGTGGAGCAATTCGGAGATCGCGGCAAAACTGGTCAATATCAATATCCAAGACACACTCTTCAGTAAAATTGGCTCAGTCATGCGTGGCGGTGCCGGTGATGATACCTATGTCTACAATCAGGGTGATTTTACTGTCGTCGTGGATGATCAGTATTTTAAAGACAACGTAGAAATCGATGCAGGGCACGATAAACTCGTATTTGCATCCGGCGTGACGAAAAACGACGTGACGTTCGGTATTAATGGCAATAATCTTGTCATTAAAATCAAAAGCATCGCAACCAACGAACAGCTTCAGGATATCGTTGTTATCAAAGACTGGAAAAACCCACTGCGCGGAATAGAAGAGATTGTCTTTAGTGATGGGGAAACACTGACTATTGACAAGGCGGCGACCTATCCGGCGATTACACTGAGTACTGCATGGACCAATAACCGCTATTACATCTATGGCAATGACAACGACACGGTTACTGGAACAAGCAATGACGAAGTCTTTGAAACCAACGGTGGCGACGATATCATCAACGCAGGCAGTGGAAATGACCGAATCTATGCAGGCGAAGGCAACGACACGATCGAAGGAGGAGCCGGAAATGATGTTATTACTATGGGCTCAGGCGATGATTACGTCACCGACGCTTCGGGAGATGATGTCTATCTTTTTGGCCACGGAGACGGCAAAGATATCGTATATGACTTTGCCGGAAACGACACGGTATATTTCGGCGAGGGGATCAGTGCAAATGATCTTATGCTTCGTCAATACGGGAATGATCTCGTCGTCGGACTCAAAGACGGCCTGAAAAGCTTTTATAACCTATCGGATAAATTGACACTGAAAAACTGGTTCACTGCCGGAAATCGGATCGAAACTTTTAAATTTCAGGACAACTCCACCATCGACATGGACGGTATCGTCAGCCGTATCGGTACCGATAATAACGATACGATCAGCGGTATCGACAGTCGAAACGACACCCTCAACGGTGGAAAAGGAAATGATATTCTTAATGGTGGCGAAGGTAATGATATCCTTAACGGCGGTAAAGGTAATGATACCCTTAATGGTGGAAATGGAAATGATGTTTACTTCTTTGGTCGAGGAGATGGTAATGATGTTGTGACTGACAGCAGCGGAGTGGATCGCGTCCGATTGGGTGATGGTATCGGAATGAATGATTTGCGTATCGAGCGGGTTGGAAACGATTTGGTTGTATCCATCTTAGAATCTGGTAATACGGGTATCGTTACCGATACATTGACACTCAAAGAATGGAACGATGCAAATAAGCGTGTTGAATTTATTGAACTTTTCGATGGTACGAAAATCCAACCGGAAGATATTTTACCGTTTACGGATGGAGTTGAAAACTATTCTTTTGGCGCAGAGGACAACGTTATTCACGCATTGGCAGGGAATGACGTTATCTATGCCGGTGCTGGAAATGACACGATCTATGGCGAGGCGGGGAATGATAACCTCCAAGGTCAGGATGGAAATGATACCCTGGATGGCGGTACG
>OBEQ011210933.1_pt1 | contig 41683 bp, 32 predicted proteins | sample 1670901 | NCBI WGS metagenome assembly OBEQ01 (sample SAMEA104232315, study PRJEB22302) | groundwater metagenome | biome: forest; feature: aquifer; material: groundwater | place: USA | collected 2011-08-07 | depth 5.4 m
TGCTCGCGCAGGTGGTGATCGTCCTGGTCACGGTCGCGCTCTTCTACGGTCTCGTTCGTTTCCGGGTCCCGGCCGAGATCACGATCGTCGTGCTCGCCGCAGTTGCGATCGACGCGATCGTGTCGCGCACGTGGCCACCGCGCCGAGTCGTCAGTCGAGGATGATCGACGCGAGCTCCTCCAGGTGCTCGATCGCGCCACCCCCGGCCTGCTGGAGGGTGAGCAGCCGCTTGTAATAGAGGTGGATGTCGTGCTCCCAGGTGAAGCCGACGCCGCCGAACACCTGGATCGCGCTCGCTCCGACACGGTAGAAGCCGTCGGTCGCGAACGCCTTTGCCATCGTCGCGGCGCGATGGCGCTCCGCCGGCTCGGCACCGTCTGCCGCCCAGCACGCGTAGTACGCGCCGGCCCGTCCCAGCTCGACGGTCTGGAGCATGTCCGCGCACAGGTGCTGCACGGCCTGGAACGAGCCGATCGGCCGGCCGAACTGCTGCCGCTCCTTCGCGTAATCCACCGCCATCTCCAGCGCGCGTGACGCGGCGCCGACACCGTCGACGACTGCTGCCACCGCGAGCCGGTCGACGATCTCGGCCACGGCCTCCGCCGCGTCGCCCGATCCGACCCGGATCGCGGGCGTGTCCGCCAGCGTGACCGTGCCTTCCTTGCGGGTGCCGTCGACGGTCGGCGTGGGCGCGACCTCGAGACCGCCCGCGTCCCGCCGCACCGCGAACACGCCCAGCTCAGCGCCGGCGCGGGCGGTGACGAAGAGCAGTTGCGCACCCTCCGCGTCGGCCACGTGGACCTTCGTGCCCGACAGCGTCCACGTGCCGCCGAGCTCGGACGCGGACGTGGCCGGCTCTTCCCACGGTCGGCCACCCGGCTCGGTGAGCCCCAAGGTGCCAATGGTGTCACCCGACGCCAGCTCGGGGAGCAATGTCGCGTGGTCGGCGGTCGAGCCCGCGCGGGCCACGGTGCTCACCGCCGCGACCGCGGTCGACGTGAACGGGCCCGGGTGCACCGCTCGCCCCAGCTCCTCGAGCACGACGGCCATGTCGACCATTCCCATGCCCGCACCGCCGTACTCCTCGGGGACGAGCAGGCCGATCACGCCGAGGTCGGCGAGCCCCGACCACGTCGCAGCGGTCGTGCCCACCGGGTCGTCGAGCTGCTCGCGCACGTAGCCGATCGGCGCGCGCTCCGCCAGGAAGCGGCGGACGCTGGCGCGCAGCAGCTCCTGCTCGGACGAGAACTCGAAGTCCATGTTTATTGCTCCGCTTCCGCTCCGCTCGCTCCGCGGTGCTTCGTTCGCCTCATCCGCTCCGCTCGCTCCGCGGTGCCTTTGGCGTCACCAAGCCATCCATTACGAGGGCTTCGTGACGCCAGACCGGGGGTGGCCCGCAGCTGACGCACGTGTCAGGCTCGGAGCGTACCGACTACCGTCGCGCGCATGCGACTGCGCTACGGCGACGCCGAGGAGGCCTTCCGTGGCGAGCTGCTCGCGTGGCTCGAGGCCAACGTGCCGGCGCGCGAGGTCCTGGACCAGCCGAAGCAGTCGAGCGCCCACCTCGCCGAGTGGGCGCAGGCCTGGCAGCGCACGCTGTTCGACGCCGGGTGGCTCGTTCCCGGCTGGCCGCCCGAGCTCGGTGGCCGCAACGCAACGCCGGTTCAGCAGATGATCTACTTCGAGGAGCTCTCCAAGCGCGAGATCCCGCGCAGCCTCAACCCACAGGGGCTCGGGATCATCGCGCCGTCACTGCGCGACTACGGCACCCGAGAGCAGCAAGAGCGCTTCCTGCTGCCGACCTTGCGAGCCGAGATCGCCTGGTGCCTCGGGATGAGCGAACCCGGTGCAGGCAGCGACCTGGCCAGCCTCAGCACGCGGGCCGTGCTCGACGGCGACCACTTCGTGGTGAACGGACAGAAGGTGTGGACCTCCGGTGCGCACCACGCCGACTGGTGCTTGTGCTTCGTGCGCACCGATCCCGACGCGCCGAAGCACAAGGGGATCAGCGCGCTCATCATCGACATGACGACGCCCGGGGTCGAGACCCGCCCCTTCGCCGAGTTGACCGAGCCCGACTTCTTCGACTTCAACGAGGTCTTCTTCACCGATGCGATCGTGCCCCGCGAGAATCTCCTCGGCGAGCTCCACGGGGGCTGGCCGATCACGCAGGGATCGCTGGCCCACGAGCGGGCCATGCTCTGGATCGACTACGCCTACAGCCTCGAGCGCGCGGTCCGGGCGCTGATCGGTCTGGGCGACCGGCCCGGCCCCGATGGTCGGCTGCTCAAGGACGATCCCTGCTTCCGCGACGAGGTCGCCGGCTTCGCGATCGACGCGCAGGCGCTCATGCTGATGGGTTACCGCGGGTTCGCGAAGTTCATGGAGGGCAGATCGTCGCCCGAGCACTCGCTGCTCAAGCTGTTCGGGAGCGAGTCGGTGCAGCGCTGCCTGCTTGCCGGCATCGAGGCCCAGGGCGCAGGCGCGCTCGACACCAATGTGCTGGGGCCGCAGATGTGGCGCTCGGGGTCGTGGGCGATCCAGTGGATGCGCTCGTTCGGCGCGACGATCCCGGGTGGCACGAGCGAGATCCAGCGCAACATCATCGCCGAGCGCGTGCTGGACCTTCCCCGCCGATGAGCGAGGAGCGGATGCTCTCCGACGACGAGATCCGGCGAATGACCACGCCGCTGTGGGAGCAGGCCAAGGCCGCTCTCGCCGAGGGTCATGCCGAGAAGGCGGCCGACCTCCTCGACCGCGCGGTCGCGCAGTGGCGCAGCCTCCAGGACTACTCGATCAACTGGATCACCGTCCTGCTCTCGTTCATCGGCGAGGAGCTGGGGGAGGAGGCGGTCGAACGGGCCCTGCGCAGGACGGGCGACGAGTTCGTCCGGCCCCGGCGCAACACGGGGACCGACTGGGGGTCGCTCCCGGCCTCGGCCCGGGCCAAGGTGATCGCGCGGGCCATGGTCTCCAACTTCGGCGCCGTGGAGGTGAGCGAGGACGAGGAGAAGATCGTGCTCGCCTTCGAGTGCGGGAGCGGTGGTCGTCTCATCGACGAGGGTCGCTACGAAGGGGACCACGCGTACCTCACGCTGCACGAGCGCGCCGGACGCACCTTCATGCGCGACGAGCTGCCCGTCTACTGCGCGCACTGTTCGGTGAACAACGAGATCCAGCCGGTCGAGTGGGGAAGTGCTCCCACCAGCATCGAGCATCCGCCCGAGCGGAAGGGCGAGCGCTGCGTCCACCACGTCTACAAGGACGTGACCGCGATGCCGCCCGAGGTCTACGAACGCATCGGCAAGGTAAAGCCAGCGCCGGAGTAGGCGCTGGCCCGCGGAGCATCGGCCAGGAGCTGACCGGGTGCGGCCGGGACGTTCGAACCTCACCGGGCCGCAGCATGCCCAGCAGGCGGTCTTGATCCACCAGAAGGCGATCGGCCACGCAAGTGCCGCGGCGGGAGCAACGATCATGTCGCCGGCCCGCAGGCGATCTCCTCGGGGACGCGCGCCCGGCGGCGGTCGATCATGCTCGTCCAGAGCACGTCGAGCGACACCGCCGCCGCGAGCACGAGCGAGGGCTCGGCGGAAACCCGGTACCGGAGCACGCCGAAGAAAATCGCGGCCACGATGGTCACGACGACTGCGGGTGCCACCAAGGGCGAGATCGGCACTCGCCACCGTCGCATCACAATCAGGCCGGCGATAGCGACCGGGAACAACAGCCACGACGAGATCTGCGCGACGCGCGAGGCGCCACGGGTGCGAAATTCTTGCGTCGCGTTGAGCAGACGGGTCTGGGCGGGTCGGTAGACGTCCCAGAGTCGCCCGACACGAATGAGCATCACGACAGGCATCCGCCCGAGGTGATGGCGGATGTACCTCAGCGCGGCGTGCCGCTGGATCGCATCGTACTGGGAGGCGTCGCTCCTACCTGGTCGGTGCGTGGGTGCGTCGTCCCTGCCTAGTCGCGGCGTGAGCGCAGGGCACGCGGAGTACCAGCCGACGAGCTTGCCGTAGTAGGTCGCGTCGCAGCTCGCGAAGGCGAGCACCGTACTTGGATTGCTCGTGAGCAGCACCGGCTTCTCGAAGCGGGTGAGGTTGTAGCCGACCCATGGACCGACAAGTGCGGCCATGCACAGCGCGATCACGCTCAGCATCTGGAAGCGGGAGCGCATGCCAACGTCCCTCATCCCGAGGACGAGCGGGAACGCGAGCAGGGGAGCGAGGATCACGATCTCTGCTCTGCTGAGCGTCGCGAGGCCGAACGCCAGGCCGAGCCACGCCGCGTTGGCGAGCGTCGCTCGGCGCCACAACGCGTAAGCCGCGAGCAACACGAGCGCGGTGGTGAGCGCGGTGAGCGACTCGGAGACGAGGATCCCGTCGTTGATCCACAGGTTCGCGTACACGGCGGCGACGGCCGCGGCGAGCAGGCCCACGCGCTCGCTCACCATCTTGCGCCCGGTCAGGGCGATCACCACGACCGCCCCGGTGCCGAGGAGGCACGACGCGAGCCGGTGCGCCTTGACGCTCCAGAAGCCGAGCCACGAGACGAGTCCGAGGTAGAGCCCGTATAGCGGCGGGTGAGTGGCTCCTGGCTGGACGACCCGGATGGGCTGCCCAGTGAAGGGGTAGTAGTACTGCGCCGGATCGATGAACCAGTGTCCGTCGGCGATCGCCCAGCCCTGCACGTGGTAGTAGACCGCGTCGGGGCTGGGACGGAAGTTGTCGTAGGCGACCAGCACCCAGAAGAGTCGCACGCCCAGGGCGAGGAGTGCGATGAGCCCGAGACCGACGAGGAACGGGCGGCTCGCATCGCGCAACCGTCGCGCGGTCACCGGCGCGTCGTGACGCGCCGGCTCGCTCACGCTACCTCGACCATGTGCGCGCCGGCGATGCCGCTCGCGTCCCGCGCGGCCTGGTAGTCCGCGGTCTCGCCGGGGTCGCCTCAACGTGGCGGGACGCCGCAGAACTTGCGTTCGGCGGCGCGAGGGTCACGGGGCACCACGAGTCGGGTCCGACCGAGCGACCCGGTGAGGTTCGCCCAGAACCGCTCGAGGCCTAGTGGTTTCGACGTGGCATCGAGAAGGTCGGCGAGTGCCCCGCATTGGAGAGCGTGCTGCGCGGCGGCGATCTCGGCGGCGTCGTAACCACCGGTGATGCCCGGGCGGGTCGTGAGCGCGAACATCCACTCCCAGCTCTGGCGCTTGCGGTGTCCGGCAGCGGCGTCGCGTACCGAGGGCATCCGGCTCCCCACCGGGTCACCGAGGCTGTTGGCCTCGTGCACGATCACCTCGGGCCCGGCGAGGTATCCGCTGACGCCGCTGGTGACCGAGATGAGCGTCGTCCGTTCTGGAGTGGCATCGAGGAGCGGCTTCGAACGGGTGGCGCTCTCGGTCACGAGCGCCCGACGGCCTTCCCGTTGGAGCCGGCGGGCGACGATGCCGTCGATCGGCTGGAAGTCGGTGGCGTGGACGGGATCGTGGCCGGGTTTGACGAACGCGAGCATCACCCGGCGCCCGTCCGCGAAGTTGCGCTCGGTCACCGGAACGAGCCCCGGTTCGACGTCGATGCGGAGCGAGGCGGTTGCGACGATCGCCCACAGACCGACGATGACCAGCGGTGCCAGCATCCGGCGGTGCCACGGGATGGCGGCGAAGGGTGCCACGAGCGCGAACAGGCTCGGTAGCAGGAGGCGGGCATGGAGGTAGTCGCCGCCGCTCTTGGTGACGTAGAGCGCGTGGAGCGCGCCGGCCACGGGGAGCGCCAGCACCGCGACGAGCGGGGGACGCGGCTCGGAGCGAGCGAGGACGACGGCGCCCACGACGATGCCCGCGAGGGGCGCGAGCAGCCAGTACGGCATCACGAGGTCGAGGAGATAGCTCCAACCCTGGTGCCAGTAGGTGCCCGCCGCGTCCTTGGCCAAAGCGGTGTTCGGTACGAGCGTGGCGTAGTACCCCATGCGGAAGATCTGGTAGGCGAGGGGGAGCGCGACGAATCCTCCGAGCAGGTACGCCAGGTCCGCGCGCCGGGGGCGGCGAGTCCACCAGACGGCGGCGAGGCAGGTCGCGCTCATGATCGCGAGGTCGGGGCGCACGAGTGGACCGAGCCCCAGGATCACGCCGACGCCGACGCCGACGCCGACGCCGCGGCGCGGCCCGACCGGCCCCGGGTCGGTCGCGAACCTCGCGAGGACGAGGGTCAGCGCGCCGATCCAGGCCATGGTGAGGCCGTTCTCCAGGCCGGAGGTGGCCCAGTCCCACGAGGCCGGGAGGGCCACGACCACCAAGGCCCCGAAGGGCACGAGCGGCGCGGAGGGCGTCGAGCCGGAGCTCCAGAACGCGGCGGCCCCCCGCTGGGCCCACCAGAGGCCCAGCCCGCTGGCGACGAGACCGGCGACGATGGAGATGTTCTCGATGCGCACGAACGGGAGCAGTGAGCGGAGCACCACGAGGATCCAGAGCCACAGCGTGCTCGTGGAGACCTCGGTGCGTTGGCCCACGTTGAACACCGGGCCGTGACCCGCGCGGATCTGGTCCACGACCCGGAAGTTGAGGAACGCGTCCTCGAAGATCCACCGGTGCGACCAGCCCATGATCATCAGGAACACGACCGGCAGCAGCAAGGGAACACCTCGCCGAACGCGCTCCGACCACGCCGGCGACCGCACTCCTGGGCGCGCCGGGCTGTTCGCGAAGGCCATCACAGGGAGCTTATGTGGCCTTCGAGCGCGCTACCGGATCGTCGTTGGGGGTGGCGTCGCGCGCCGAGCGCCGCCACAGCGGCCGGCGCGAGCGTTGGATGAGCGGTCGCTCGATCACGAACCAGCTCAGTGTGGCGAACGCCAACGTGAGCACGAACACCGGTACTACGAGCTTCCAGAACTCCACCTGCGTATAGCTCAGGCCCCACCACTGGTCGCGGACGAGGGCAGTCGCAGTGATGTGCCACAGGTAGATCCCGTAGCTCACGACGCCCAAGAACGCCACGGGGCGCCAGCGGAGGAAGCGTCGCACGACGCTGCGGTCCTGGGGCCCGAACACCGCGGGGATCACAAGGAAGAAGCCGAGGAGGCTGTTGAGCCACACGCGGCCCAACGCGTTGTCCAGCGCGAAGCCGCCGCGAGCGCGAATCCCGAGCACTTCGGTGGTGACGACGAGGCAGACCAGCGCCAGGGCCCACCACAGGATGGCCACCCGGCCGATCATCTTCAGCCAGCGCGGCGGCGCGGACAGCCGGCTCGCCCACGCGCTCCCGACCGCGAGCAGCATGCCGAGGGCGAAGACCGAGAGGAAATAGGGCAGGACGTTGAACGGCTGCCACACGCCGAACCAGATCGACCAGATCTGCGTGACGAGGCCGACCGCGATGAGCGCACCGATTCCGGCCAGTTCACCGATGACGCCGTGTCGGCGCACGATCCGACCGACGAGCCACGCGTAGACCGGTAGGAAGAGATAGAAGCTCACCTCGACGACCAGCGTCCACGCCTGGGGGAGGCCGGAGAAGATGCTGGCGCTCGTCGTGTAGCGCTGGAGCAGCAAGAAGTCGAGCACGGTCTCCTTGACACTCGAGAAGTCGATGAAGCTCACCGGCAGGACGTACAAGGTGAGCACGAGCGCGACCCAGTAGGCCGGGTAGATCCGGAAGCCACGCCGCCGCAGGTAGCCGCGGATCCCGGGCGGGGGTCGGTCGCCCAGGTGGGCGGCCGCGAACGGCTGGTACAGCAGGAATCCCGAGATCACGAAGAAGACGTAGATCGCCACAGTCAGCTCGGCGAAGTAGGGCCCGAGTACGGGCGACAATCCACCCCGCGACCAGAACGCGACGTGGTGCACCAGGATGCCGACGGCCGCGAGCGCGCGTAGACCGTCGAAGCACGGGAAACGGGCGTGGTCGGGGGGCGCGAGATGCAGGGCGCCGGTTCCGTCTCGTGCCGCGGCGTGCGCGGCTTCGTCTGTCCCGGCCACCTCTCCACCCTCCGAGGTTGCCGACTCTAACCCTTCGTGCCCCTCGAGCGGGCTCGGCACTCGGGGGCGATCCGTGACCGTGAATGGAGCCACGCGCGGGCGGGCGCAGAGGGCCTCGACCAGTACAGTTCCGCGGCGGGAAGGAGACCAGTGGACCCGCTACCGACCGACTATGGAGTCGTGTACGCCGACGTGCGGACGCGCTTGACCGAGCTCGCCTCGACGCTCGACGTCGCCGCGCTCGCGGCCCGGGTGCCGGCGACACCGGAATGGACGGTGAAGGACGCCGTCGGACACGTCGTCGGGATCGTCGCCGACCTCTCGAACGGCAACCTCGAGGGGCTCGGGAGCGAGCCGTGGACCGCCACGCAGGTGGAAGCCCGCCGGGCCACGCCGATCGCGGAGGTGCTGGCCGAGTGGGCCGAGAAGGCGCCACCGATCGAGGCCACGCTCAGCGGCGCACCACTCGAGCTCGCCGGCGCGCTGATCGGCGACCTCGCGTGCCATGATTTCGACGTGCGCGGCGCGCTCACCAACACCGAAGGCCGCGACTCCGACGCGACGCGCGTCGCTCTCGAGACGTACACGCACACTCTCGCCGGCCGTGTGCGCGACGCAGGGCTCCCATCGGTCGCGCTCGACGTACCCGGCTTCTCATTCGGGGCTGGCGACGACGAGCCGGCTGCGACGGTTCGTGGCACGCCGTTTGAGCTGCTGCGCGCGCTCACCGGGCGGCGGAGCGCGGAGCAGATCCGCGCGCTCGACTGGTCGGGGGACGCCGAGCCGTACCTCGCGGTGTTCGCCGCGTATCCGATGCGACAGGCGCCGCTCGACGAGTGAGCTGTCTCAGCGCCGCGTCGGGCGGACGGTCGGGAGCCCGAGCTGGGACGCGAACCCGGACGCCGGACGCCCGACGCCTTCTACGGATCCAGTGCGGCGCGTCGCTGCCCCACACGGCGTGCGAGGTGAATCACGGGGTGCTCCACGAAGTGCCAGCTTGCCGTGGCCGCGAGGATCACCACGGGGAAGGTGCAGAGGAGCAGGACGACCGGGTTTCCCGAATACCTTCGCCATCCGAGCCAGTCTGACTGCACGGTCTGCAGCAGGAGGTAGTGCCAGAGATAGAGCCCATAGCTGACGACCCCGAGGTAGGCGAGCGCGGGTGAACGCAGCAGCCACCGGACCGCGCCGCGTCGCTGCGGTCCGAGCACTACGGGTATGACCACGAACACGCCCACGAGGGCCCGACACAATTCGCCGGCAACCTCTTGCGACGAGGTCACCGGCTCGCCGGGGACGACACCCACGATGAGGGGGATCGCGAGAAAGGTAGTGAGCGCCAGCGTCCACCACAGCCATGACATATTGCCGGCACGAGTGAGCCAGGCGGTCGTGCGCCGGCCCCAGCGTCGCGCTGCGAGCACGGCGAGCACCATCCCGAGTGCGAAGACGTGCAGATGGAAGGGGAGCACTGTGACCCAGCGGGGCGCGTGGCCCGCCACGTACAGCAGCGTCGAGCCGACGCCGGCAACACCCAGCACCGTGACACCCAGCAGCTCGGCGGCGACCGGTGCCCACCGTTGTCCCAGCCAGCCAATCGCGGCGGCATAGAGGGGGAGGAAGGCGTAGAACGACACCTCGACTACGAGGCTCCAGGCCACCGAGATCCCGGAAAACAGCTGTCCTGACGCGTACGTCTGCGTGAGCGTGGTGTGAAGAACAAATCCCCGCGTCCCCACCACCACCGCCTTGGGGACCAAGAGAGTGAAGAACGCGAGCGCAAGCCAGTATCCCGGGTAGATGCGCGCCGCCCGCCGGGCAAGGTAGCCCCGGATCCCGACGGGCGGCGCGCCCGCGAGATGGGCGCGCGCGTACGGCAGGTAGAGAAGGAACCCCGACGTCACGAAGAACACCCACACGCCTGTGTTCAGGTTCACGAGGAACCGCCCGCCTGCGCCTCGGAAGAGGCTCGTGAAGAGGACAGCGTGGAACACGATCACACCCAACGCGGCCACGGCACGCACGCCGTCGAAGCACGGAAAGCGGGCCACGGACGGGCGTGATCGCACGATCCGATCAGGCCCATCACTGAGCGCGGTCACGCCGTACCTTGCCACGCGGCTCGCCGGTACTGCGCCCCGTTGTCATCGATCGAGAACAGCTCGGGCGTCGCCCGTCGCCGGGAGCATGCTGTACGGCCGTGGACCACGCGACGGCCCGCGTGAGCGGGCAGCTCCGTGAGCTCCGCCTGGTCTCGACCGGTCAGCTTCGCAGCACTCGCCCGGGCCGTGCCTCTACCGCGTCGGCGACCGGCTCGCCGTCGATTCGGATCGGCGTGCCGTTCACGAGCACGTGGGTGACGCCCGACGGCGCGTCGGCCACCAGTCGCTCGCCGTCGGCGGGGAAGTCGCGCACCCGGCGGAGAGGGCCGGGTGCCACGGTCGTGGGGTCGAACACGGTGACGTCCGCGGCCATCCCCTCTTGAAGAAGGCCGCGGTCGCGCAACCCGAACACCTGCGCCGGCTCGCCGGTGAGCTTGTGGATTGCGTGCTCGAGTGAGATGGCCTCGCGCTCGCGCACGAACCGGCTCAACAGCTCGGTCGCGAAGCATGCGTCGCAGAGCTGGCTCACGTGCGCGCCCGAGTCGGCCAGACCGAGCAACACGCCCTCACGCCCGAGCAGCCAGGCGATGGCGTCGTCGTCGTCGTTGGCCAGGACGGCGCGGAAGCGCGTGTGGAGGTCTTCCTCGAGTGAGAGGTCGAGCATCACGTCGAAGGGCGTGGTGCCGTGCTCGGTCGCGATGTCGTCGAGCGTGCGCCCGACGAGCTCGGGGTGAGCGGTGCTCTCCGACACGGTGAGCACGTCCCACTTCGGCTTCACCAATGCCCTCGTCATCAGCTCGTCGAGGGCACGGGCCCGCCACTCCGGATCTGCGTAGCGCTCCCTGCGCACCGTCTCGCCCTCGGCGATGAGCTCGGCGAAGATCGGCACCATGTTGAACGTGAACGGCTCGCGCAGGTTCATCGAGAACACGAGTGGCCGCACCGACACCTGGGGCCACACCTCGACACCCTCGGCGCGGGCAGCGTCATTGGCGGCGATCACCTTCTCGTGATACGGGATCCCCTTCACCGTGAGCAACGCGGTCCAGGTGAGCGGACGCCGGATACGGCGCTGGATCTCGTACACGTCGGCGTGCTTGATGCGCTCACCGGGCAGGAGGGCCGCGACCCCACGGCCGAGATCGTGCAGTGGTTGCAGCAGTGCGTCGAGCTCGGCGAGGTCGGCGAGGCGTGACGGTACCGGACGACCGGCGTCACCCGAATGCGTGGCGGACGAGCTCGTGGCGAACCCGGCCGCGCCCGCAGCCACCGATTCCGCGACCACGCGCTGCATCTCGGCCAGCTCGCGCTCGGTGGGCTCGGCGCGCACATAGCCATCTTCACCCATCACGTAGAGACGTACTGCGGTGTGACCGACGTACGCGCCGAAGTTGAGCACAGTGCCGTGCCGCGCGACGGAGTCGAGATACTCGGGGAAGGTCTCGAAGTCCCATGGGATTCCGGCCTCGAGCGTGGCGAGGTTCATGTCCTCGACGTGCTCGAGAGTGCGGCCGAGCAGGGCGCGGTGCTCGGGCCGGCACGGCGCGATGCTGAAGCCACAGTTGCCCGCGATCACTCTCGTCACGCCGTGCCAGCACGACGGCGTGAGCGCGGGGTCCCAGAAGACCTGCGCGTCGTAGTGCGTGTGCACGTCGATGAAGCCGGGAGCCACGACCTGCCCGCTCGCGTCGAGCGTGCGCTTGCCTTCGAGCCCATCGCCGATCTCGGCGACCGTGTCGCCGGTGATCGCGACGTCGGCCTGCCGACCGGGCGTGCCGGTGCCGTCGATCACAGTGCCGCCCCGGATGACGATGTCTGCGCTCATGGCCGGTCACCCCCTCGGGGTCACGTTATTACGGTGAGGACGACAGCGCTCCGCTGCTCACTACCGTTCCGTTCACGCCGCCATCCTCGCCTCGACGGCGTGTTGCTCCATGGGACGGACGGGAAGCGAGGGCGTTCTGCACCCAAACGGACCGGGTTGACGTGCCTGTCAGGTTTCGCCAACACTCGGCGCATGGGGGGGCTTCCGGCGACCATGCGGGCCGCGGTCTACAAGGGCGATCGGCGCGTCGAGCTGGAGGAGCGGCCCGTCCCCGAGGTCGGCCCGCACGACGTGCTCCTCGAGGTGAGCCACTGCGGCATCTGCGGCTCCGATCTTCACGTCGTGCTCGAGGGCTGGGGCCCGCCCGACTCGGTCGGCGGCCACGAGTACACGGGCCGTGTCGCCGCGGTCGGCTCCGAGGTGACCGACTGGAAGGTCGGCGACGAGGTCGTCGGCGGCCCGGGCGTCCGGTGCGGCCAGTGCGAGTACTGCCGCGCCGGCCGGCCGTCGCTGTGTGCTCGCCGGGGCGCGGTGGGCGAGGGTGGCGGCTGGCAGGGCGCGTTCGCCGACTTCATCCGCGTGGCCGACGACGAGCTGCTGCGTGTCCCCACCGGGCTGTCGTTGCGTCACGCCGCGCTCACCGAGCCGCTGGCCGTGGCGCTCCACGGGATCAGTCGCTCCGGCGTGGAGGTCGGGCAACGGGCGCTCGTCACCGGTGGCGGGCCGATCGGCTCCCTCACGGTCGCGGCGATGGTGGCCAAGGGCGTGACCGACGTCGTCGTGAGCGAGCCGGCATCGCTCCGGCGCGAGCTGTGCGAGAGGCTGGGCGCGCGCGCTGTCGAGCCGCGCGAGCTGGTGCCGCCGCCGTCGCCCAATTTCCTGGTCGACGACCCATTCGACGTCGCGCTCGAGTGCTCGGGCAACGCGAGCGCGATGGAGACCGCGCTGAGCCAGCTCAAGCGCACCGGCACGCTCGTGCTCGTCGGCGCGGGCATGAAACCGCCGCGGTTCGACTCGAACCGGATCCTGCTCAACGAGCTCGTCGTGACCGGCGCGTTCTGCTACGACGATGGCGGCTTTGATGCCGCGCTCGAGCTGCTCTCGTCGCCCGACTTCCCCCGTGATGTCCTGGTAGATCCCGACGACGTGGCTCTCGACGGTGTGCTCGGCGCGATCGAGCGGCTCGGAGCGGGTGAGATCCCGGCGAAGGTGATGGTCGCACCCCGAAGGGGACAGACATGAGCAGCACGAAGCCCCGTTCACCACGCTTCAACCACGTCGCCATGAGCGTCCCGGCCGACTTGCTGGGCGAGACGGGCCGCAAGGAGTTGTGCGCCTTCTACGAAGAGGTGTTCGGCTGGAAAGAGCTGCCCACGGAGACGATTGACAGGAAGCGGCTCGTCTTCGGTGCCTACACGCTCGAGCAGTTCGTGTTCCTCATCGTCGGTGACTCGCCCATGAGCTGCCCGCGCCTCGATCACTTCGGGATGTCGGTGGGTACCGAGGAGGAGCTCGACCAATTCCTCGCACGAGCCCGCGCCTTCAAGGAACATGACGACCGGGTCGACATCATCGACAAGAAGACCGACGACCATGGCATGCTCGCGATCACGAGCTTCTACGTGCGCTACCTGCTCCCGATGATGGTCGAGGTGCAGTACTGGGAGCACACGCCGGCCGCGCGCTCATGACCATCAAGTACGGCACGTTCGTTCCGCAAGGCTGGAAGCTCGAGTACTCGGGATCGAATGCGGCCGACGCGTGGGCCCGCTCGCAGGAGCTCGCACGACTCGCCGAGCGGATCGGCTACGACCACCTCTGGGTGTACGACCACATCGAGACAGTGCCGCGGCGAGAGCCCACCCACGTATTCGAGGCGTTCACGACGCTGGCCGCGATCGCGATGATCACGAGCACGACCCGACTCGGTCAGCTCGTGACGTGCTCGAGCTACCGCAACGTAGGGCTCCTGGCGAAGGAGGCCGCCTGCGTCGACGTGTTCTCGGGCGGGCGCCTCATCTTCGGTCTCGGCGCGGGTTGGTACGAGCGCGAGTACCAGGCCTACGGCTACTCGTTCCTCGCGCCGCGCGAGCGCCTGCGCGTGCTCGACGAGACGCTCACGGTCGTGAAGCGGCTCTGGAGTGAGGAGACGGTGACCTTCGACGGCGCGCATCTGCATCTCGACGGCGCGTACTGCGACCCCAAGCCCTTGCAGCAGCCCCGGCCGCCGATCTGGGTCGGCGGCGGCGGCGAGAAGGTCACCCTGCGGATTGCCGCGCAGCATGCAGACGCCACCAACTGGCAGGTCGGCCTGGCCGATTTCGTCCGCAAATCGCAGATCCTGCGCGAGCACTGCGACCGGGTCGGCCGCGAGTTCGACTCGGTCGTGCGCACGCACGGTCCCGACTGCCGTCTCTTCGACACCGAGGCCGATCTCGACCGCTGGCTCGCGTCGCCGGGGGGCGGAAGCCTCTGGGGCGGGGGCGACCCCTCCGCCTACGTCGTTGACAACCTCATCGGCACGGTCGCGCAGGTAGCCGAGAAGGTGCAGGGCTTCGTCGACGCTGGTTGTCGGGAGTTCGTGCTCTGGTTCCGCGACTATCCGTCGAGCGAGAGCCTCGAGCGGTTCATGGCCGAGGTCGTGCCGCAAGTCGCCGTGTAAGGGGGCTCGCGTCGGGTGGTCGCTATGATTCCGCCCGTGATGGGCCGCGCATGAAGGTCACGGATGCGCCCGTGCGGTCCGCGGAAGCGCAAGTCAGGGGGGAGCAGGTCGACGCGTCCGGTCCGTTCGCCGGAGCGCTCGGCCGCTGGTTCGCGGTCGCGGTGGCGGGCACCCTCACCGTCGCCATAGTGCTCCGCTTCGTCACGAAGTCCGACCTGTGGCTCGACGAGGCGCTCACGGTCAACATCGCCCGCCGGCCGCTGAGCGATCTCAACGCCCTCCTGCGTCACGACGGAGCGCCGCCCCTCTACTACGTGCTCCTGCACCTCTGGATGAGGGTCTTCGACACGAGTGACCTCGGTGCGCGGTCCCTCTCCGGCGTCGTCGGCGTGGCGACGCTCCCCGTGGCATGGCTCGCCGGCCGCCGGCTCGGCGGGCCGAGTGAGGCCGGCCGAGCCTGGGTCGGCTGGGGGGCGGTGGTCGTCGTCGCGTCGTCGCCCTTCGCCATCCGGTACTCGACCGAGGCGCGGATGTACGAGCTCGAGATCCTCCTGGTGCTCCTCGGGTACCTCGCGCTCTGGCGCGCGCTCGAGCGGCCTTCGGTGAGGCGTCTCGCTGCAGTGGCGATCGTCGCGGCGGCGCTCCTCTACACGCAGTACTGGGCGATCTACCTGCTCGTGGTCGTGGGCGCGGGGCTGGCGTGGTGCGCGTGGCGCGGTGCCGAGCGCGCCGCGGCGCGCCGAGCACTCGTGGCCCTCGGCGTGGGCGGGGTGACGTTCGTACCGTGGCTGCCGGCCTTCCTCTACCAGCTCCTGCACACCGGCACTCCGTGGGCCGATCCGCAGGCGCCGCCGACCGGGATGTTCAAGGGGCTCGTCGACTTCGCGGGCGGGGATCACGTCGAGGGCTACACGCTCATCCTGCCGCTCACCGTGCTCGCGTTCCTCGCGCTCTTCGGCCGTGCCGTCGATGCCCGTCACGTCGACCTGGACCTCCGCACCCGCCCAGGTGCCCGATGGGAGTGGTACGCCGCGGCCGGCACGCTCGTGGTCGGGCTCACACTCTCGTTCGCAGGGCGCAGCGCGTTCCAGCCCCGGTACGCCTCGATCATGTTCGGACTGTTCGCGCTGCTCGTCGCGTACGGCATCACGGCGTTCGCCGCGCCCGGCCTCCGCTACGCGGCCCTGGCAGTCGTGGTCGGCGTCGGGCTCGTCGGGGGCGCTCGCAACGTGGTCGTGAACCGGACGCAGGCGGGTGAGGTCGCGGGCGCAATCGCGGCCCATAGCCGACCCGGTGATCTCGTGGCCTACTGCCCCGACCAGGTCGGCCCCGACACCGCGCGCCTGCTCACGGCGGGTCTCGGGCTCCGCCAGCTGACGTTCCCCACGCTCAAGGGACCCGACCTCGTCGATTGGGTCGACTACGGCGATCGCAATCGCTCGGCCGACCCCAAGGCGTTCGCCCGCGCGATTGCTCGTCGCGCGGGCATCGGCCACGACGTATGGCTCGTGTGGTCCTCGGGCTATCGGACGCTCGGCAAGAAGTGCGAGACGATCGTGACGGAGCTCGACGCCGTGCGTCCGCGGCACCACGTCGTGGTCGAGCCCAACGTCAGGCTCTTCGAGCCCCAGGGACTCGTCCGGTACCAGCGGTGAGCCGGCGCGAGCTCGCCGGAGACCTTCGGCTCGCGCTCGTGCCCTGGGCTCTCGCCCGCGTCATCGTAGGGAGCGCGCTGGCACTGGCTCGCTTCGTCTTCGGCGAGATCGGCTCCGGTCGGCGGCCCGACTCGCTCGTGCAGGGCCTGTTCGCGTGGGACGCGTCCTTCTATCGCGAGATCGCCGACCGCGGCTACCACAGGGCCGGTGGCAGCCTGCGGTTCTTCCCCCTGGTGCCCTTGCTCGCCCGGGGACTCGGCGTCGTCCTCGCAGGCCATCGTGAGATCGCGCTGCTCCTTGTCGCGAACGGCTCGGCCCTCGTGTTCTCCGTGCTGCTCTGTCGGCTGGCGCGTTCCGAGACGGGGGATCCGCGTCTTGCGCGTCGGGCCGTGTGGATCGGCGCGCTCGCACCGCCGGCGCTCACGCTCGTGCTCGGCTACGCGGAGGCGACGCTGATGATGCTCGCCGCGGGTGCGTTCCTCGCTCTGCGGGGGCGTCGTTGGGGGTGGGCCATGACGGCCGGCCTGCTCGCCGGGCTCTGTCGGCCGGTCGGTGCGCTCCTCGTGGCCCCGGCGGCGATCGAGGCGGCGCGAGGCTGGCGTTCGGCGCCGACGTGTGACCGAGCCGCGCGAGCGGCATCGATCGTCGCCCCGATTGCCGGGACGGGTGCGTACCTGGCCTGGGTCGGGGTCCGCTTCGGCGACGCGTTCCTCCCTCTCCGCCTCCAGGAACAGCGGAGCCTGCGGGGCAAGCTGATGAGCCCGGTGAGCTCGCTCGCGCACGCCGCGGGGGATCTGCTCGGCGGCGAGCGCTTCGGGTCGGGGCTGCACTTCGTGTGGGCGCTCGTGTTCCTCGCGGTGCTCGTGGTGATCGCCCGGCGTCTTCCCGCGTCGTACTCCGTCTACGCGGGTCTCACGCTCCTGAGCGCGCTCTCCGCGCGCAATCTCGACTCGCTCGAGCGGTACGCGCTGAGCGCCTTCCCGTTCGTCCTCGGCGCCGCGATCCTCACCGGACGCGAGGACGTCGAGCTTCCGGTGCTCGTCCTCGCCGGTGCCGGCCTGGCGGGGTACGCGGTGCTCACCTTCCTCGGGCTCTCCATCCCGTAGGGCGCCCGTCTCCCGAGCACACGGTCGGTCGGGGGCCGGGTCCCGGCTCGCTACACTGCTGAGCCGCGGGTGGTCGCGGAGCAGGGCCGCCGGGGGGCCGGTTGCAGGAGCCGATCGCAGCCGTGCGAACGAGGGTGCCAGGAACGCGGCATGGGCAAGGACGAGGAATTGGACGGGGACCCGGCGTCCGAGGGGGCGTCCGACGGCCCCGAGGTGGTGATCATCGGAGCCGGGCCTGCCGGCCTCACTGCCGCGTACGAGCTCACGAAGCGTGGCCACACCTCCAGCGTGCTCGAGGCCGACTCTGTCGTCGGGGGCATCAGCCGCACCGTCGAGCGTGACGGATGGCGCTTCGACATCGGCGGTCACCGCTTCTTCACGAAGGTGAAGCCCGTCGACGACCTCTGGTTCGAGATCCTCGGAGAGGAGGCGTTCCTCCGGCGTCCGCGGATGAGCCGCATCTTCTACAAGGGCAAGCTCTACGACTACCCGCTCGTGCCCATGAACGCGCTGCGCAACCTCGGCTTCGTGGAGGCCGTCCGTTGCGTCGGGTCCTACATGTGGGTGCGGATCCGTCCCCCGAAGGATCAGTCGACGCTCGAGGGATTCATCGCGTCGCGGTTCGGCTGGCGCCTGTACCGCCATTTCTTCAAGACCTACAACGAGAAGGTGTGGGGCGTCCCCGCGAGCGAGCTCTCGGCGGACTGGGGCGCGCAGCGGATCAAGAACCTCTCGCTGTTCCGCGCGGTGTGGGAGGCGCTGAAGCCCAAGAGGCTGCGGGTCAAGCGCGACAAGTCGAAGCAGGTCACGAGCCTCATCGACGAGTTCCACTACCCGAAGTACGGGCCGGGCATGATGTGGGAGAAGGCGCACGAGCTCGTCACCCAGCGCGGCGCCAAGGTCGTCTTCGACACGAAGGTCACGAAGGTCCATCATGCCGATGGCCGGGCGATCGCGGTCACCGCCGAGACCGAAGGCGTGCCCACCCGCTACGAGTGCACCGACGTGATCTCGTCGATGCCGATGAGCGAGCTCATACAGGCGATGGACCCGCCACCGCCGTCCGAGGTGCTGGCGGCGGCCCGCGGTCTCGCCTACCGCGACCACATGACGGTCGCGCTCGTGGTCCCCGAGGAGTACAGCTTCCCGGACAACTGGATCTACATCCACGATCCGGGCGTCGAGGTGGGGCGCATCCAGAACTTCGGTTCCTGGTCGCCCTACCTCGTCAAGGACGGCCGTACCTGCCTGGGGCTCGAGTTCTTCGTCAACGAGGGTGACACGATGTGGTCGAAGTCCGACGACGAGCTGGTCGAGCAGGCGAAGCGCGAGCTCGAGACCCTCGAGCTCGTCGTCGCCGACCGGGTCGAGGCCGGCTACGTGGTGCGGATGCCGAAGGCCTATCCCGTCTACGACGAGACGTACAAGGACAACGTCGACGTGATGCGTAGATGGATCGCGGCGCATGCGCCCAACGTCTATCCCGTGGGCCGCAACGGGATGCACAAGTACAACAACCAGGACCACTCGATGTACACGGCCATGCTCTCGGTCGAGAACATCTTCGGTGCCGGTCACGACGTGTGGAGCGTGAACGTCGAGCAGGAGTACCACGAGCAGAAGGGCGACGACGACAGGTCGTCGTCGGGCACCGGGCGAGACGCGCCGGTGATTCCGCGCCAGGCGCTCGAGGCCGCTCGACGCTCGCCGGCGGCCGGCTGACAGTCGAGTCGCGGAGTGGGTCGACGCCTAGTATCGACGGCGATGACCACTTCCGTCCCGAGCGTCGAGGAGCGGACGTCGGCCGGGCCTCTCGACCATCGGTTCCCATGTCTCGACGCGTTCCGCGGCATCGGGATGCTCATGGTGATGCTGTTCCACGTCCACTTCACGACGCGCAATCCCACCAGTCAGCGGCGCGGCGTGTTCGGGCCGTTCCTCGCTCATGGCGACGTCGGCGTAGCCATGTTCCTCGTGCTGTCGGCGTTCCTGTTGTTCCGTCCCTACTTCGCCGCGCAGCTCGCGGCTCGGCCGCCCATATCGGCCCGGCGCTTCTATCGCCATCGCGTGCTGCGCATCTTTCCCGGATACTGGCTGGCGCTGACCGTCGTCCTGGTGGTATTCGGCATCTCGTTCGCGGGTCCACGCCAGTTCCTGACCTTCTACGGCCTGTTCCAGGCATACGGCTCGGGCCAGGTGCACTTGCCCCAGTTCCAACCCATCTATCAAGCGTGGAGCCTCGCGGTCGAGGTGCTGTTCTATCTGCTGCTCCCGCTGTTCGCGGTGCTTCTCCGACGATGGAGTACCGGTCGTCTGCCCGCCCGCCAGGTGCGCGACGCGCTGGTGTGCGCGGGCGTCATCTACATCGCGGGTGTGGCGTTCCGGTTCTGGCTGCTGGCCACCAAGCCGCGCAGCGCCGTGCTCTGGCTACCGAACTGGCTCGACGTGCTGGCGATCGGGCTCGTGCTCGCGGTCGTCAGCGCGTGGTCGGTGCACACCGGCAGCACGCCGGGGCCGATCGCCTGGCTCACTCGGCGACCCGCGCTGTGCTGGCTGATCGCGTTCGGGATCTTCTTCGTGGTGACGCGTCTCCCGGTGCCCAGCAACCCCTTCCAGATCGCGGGCAAGGAGTACCTCGTCCGGCAGTTCTGCTACGGCCTCTTCTCGGCGTTCTTCATGCTGCCGGCGATGTTCGGTGATCAGCACGCCGGGATCATCCGGCGGTTCTTGCGCCACCGGGTGATGGTGTTCCTCGGGAGGGTGTCCCTGGGCGTCTACCTGCTCCACCTCGTGTTCATCCGCAAGGCCGAGCAGTGGACGGGCCGCACGTTCTTCAACGCCGACTTCTGGACGGTCCTCGCGATCGCGCTGCCACTCACGCTCGCCGCCGGAACGCTCAGCTACTACATCGTCGAGCGGCCCTTCCTCCTGATGAAGGACCGCTCGCCGCGTGCCGCGATGCGAACGCTGTTCGGCAGGATGGTGGCTCCGTGAGCGCGTGCCGAGAAGCCCACCACCTAGGCTGTCAGCCGACATGTGCGCGTCGTCGGAATCGGTGCAATCCGAGCAAGTGCCCGCCCGCCCCGGCCGGGCGCTGGTGATCATCCCGGCCTACAACGAAGCCTCTTCGCTCCCGCGGGTTCTCGACGAGCTCGCCCGGGAGCGGCCAGACCTCGACGTGCTCGTGGTGTCCGACGGGTCCACCGACAGGACTGCGGCGGTGGCGCGATCGGCTGGGGTCGCAGTCGTGGAGCTCCCCTTCAACCTCGGGATCGGCGGTGCCTTGCGCACCGGCTTTCGGTACGCGGTCGAGCACGGCTACGAGGCAGCCGTGCAGTTCGATGCCGACGGCCAGCACGACCCGCGGACGGTCGAACGACTGCTCGTGCCGCTGGCCGACGGCGCCGATCTGGTGATCGGCAGCCGGTTCGTGGAGGGCGGCACACCGACGTACCGGGTGGGCCGCGTCAGGCGGATCGCCATGAAGGGGCTGGAGCGCGTGGTGCAATGGCTGGTCGGTCGGCGCTTCACCGACACGAGCTCCGGCTTCCGGGGCTTCTCGGGCCCGATGCTGGCCTTCTTCGCGTGGAACTATCCGGTCGAGTACATGGACTCGGCGGAGGCTCTGGTGCTGGCGGCGAACTCCGGCTTCGAGGTCCGCGAGGTCGCGGCCGGGATGCGGGGGCGTACGGGCGGAGCGCCGTCCACACGCGGTTGGCGCCTCGTCTACTACTACGTGCGCCTGCTGGTGGTGCTGCTCACCTCCTATACGCGCCCTGGGCGTCGGCATGGAGCGCCCCGGCCCGGTATCGCGAGAGCGCGATGAGTCTCCGGGCGCACATCTCGATCCTGGTGCTCTCCGTGGCGACGCTCGCGTTCATCCTGCGGCTCGTGCGCCGCCGCCGGCTGCGGGCCAAGTACTCCGTGCTGTGGGTGTCGTTGGGGGCGGGGCTGGCCATCCTGGCGTCGGCACCGACGTTGATCGAGCGGTTCTCCGACCTCCTGGGGATCAAGACCCCGGCGCTGACGTTCCTGCTCATGGCGATCACGTTCCTGCTCGTGCTCTCGCTGCACTTCTCCTGGGAGCTCTCGCGCCTCGAGGACCGGATGCGTGCGCTCGCGGAGGAGTCCGCGCTGTTGCGGGAGCGGCTCGGCGAGCTGCTCGACGTGGAGCAGGTGGCGCGTCGCGGTACCCGGCCGTCAGGGCAAGGTCGAGCGAGCCACGACGACGAGGCCGTCCGCGGCGAAGGGCGCGCCCAGGCGGCTGATGGCCCGCTCGAGCCAGAGCAGCGCGGCGCCGCCGGCCCGAATGAGCCGCAGCTTCCCTGACACGGCGGCGCTGCGCTTGAGCCTCGGGACGAAGGTGTGTACCTCGACGGTCGACCAGCCGTGGCGTTCCAGGAGCGTCGTGAGCGTGCGGCAGCTGAAGAGCGTCACATGGTCGGGGTGGTTCACCTCGTAGCCGGCCAGCGCGACGAGGGCGTTGCCGAGCCCGGCCGCGTTCGGCGTGGTGAGGACCAGGAGACCTCCGGGACGCACGAGCGGACGGAGCGCATCGAGGAACGGCCCGGGCGCTTCGAGGTGCTCGATCACCTCACCTGCGATCACCACGTCGGCGGGCGCCAGACCCAGGGAGGCGACGGCATCGGCATCCTGGCAGTCGACGGCGTGGGCGTCGAAGCCCGCGCGCCGGGCCGCTTCCACACCCGCCTCGTCGAGGTCGAGACCAACGAGCGACGCCGCGGTCGTCGCGAGGTGCCGGTGGAGCCACGTGCCTGCCCCTGCCTGCATCTCCTGGCAACCCGCGTCCGAGAACCCCACGTGGACCACGCGACGCCCGATCACGAGGCGGGTGAGGAACTCGATGCGGTCGACGACGGTCGCCGGCGGGAGCCGGTAGAGCATCGCCATCTGGTCGAACTCCGAGGTGCTCACGCGAGGGCGGCAGCCGGGGCCGTCGGCAGCGGGTCCGGGAGCGTGGCGAGCCGCTCGACGAGCGGTGGGCCAACCCGGAAGCGTAGGAGCCGGTCGAGCTTCTCGAACATCCGGTGCCGGTTGTGCCAGATGAGGCGGCTCCCGATGCGTCCGGCCTCGGGGAGCACCCGGAACGGCTCCTCGGTGTCGAAGTCGTAGGGGTGGCCGTAGGTCCATAGGAGACGACGGGTGCCGGTGGCGGCAAGCCCGAGCTGCACGAGCGGCCAGGGCAGATTCCGGAGCCAGACCGCCCCGAGCCACGGCAGACCGAACGGCCCGCACCGCACGACGGGGCACGGCAGCTCGACGAGACCGCCGGGCCAGCGGAAGGGCCGGACGGGGCAGGCCGAGTCTCCGAAGAGCGGGTGCCGGATCGGCATCACGCTCGACGAGTAGGAGAAGCCCAAGTCGTCGAGGATGTCGACGGCCCAGCGAGTCTCGGGGACCAGGGAGAACATCGGCGCCCGGAAACCTGCGACCGGCTGCCCGGCGAGATCCGAGAGCCGGGCCTTGGTGCTCTCGACCTCGATGCGGAAGCGCTCGGGGCCGAGCTCGACGAGCGGGACGTGCCGGCTGCCGTGGACCGCTACCTCGTGGCCGCCGGCCGCGATCTCGCGCACGAGCTCGGCGTCCTCCTCGGCAACCTCGCCGATGACGAAGAACGTGCCGCGCATGCCGCGCTCGGCCAGGAAGCCGAGGACCTCCCGGGTCGTGGCGAGATGGCGGGGCGGCTCGTGCGCCGCCGCGCGATGGTCCTCCACGTCCAGGGTGAAGGAGATCTCCATCAGAACGCGTCGATGTCGAGGAACTCGTAGGTGCTGAGTACGACGGCGTCCTGGTCGACGCCGTCGCGGAGTGCGCGTACCAGGATGTAGAGGGGCGCCGGCTTCAGCCGATGTGGAGGCCGGATGCCGCGGACACGTACGTGCTCGTTGTACCCGGCGTAGAGCGCGATCGGGGTCCGATGGTACCGGCAGGCCGCGGCGATCACCTGTCGCGCGGGGAGTGGACCTCGGCGGCCGCCGCGGGGCAGCAGCTTCATGACGACCGCGGCCGGAACGCCGCGCTGGACGGTGCGCGCGCTCACGCTGACGAGCTCGGGCGAGACGTGCACGACATAGCTCCCGTGGGGCCGGGCGAGACGCCAGCGCAGGTGCTCGGGGGTCCAGCGGTTGGTGATCCCGGTCGTGGGGTAGTCGTCGAGGTCGGCGGTGAGCTCCTCGAAGCGCGCGCTCCCGAGGAACTCCGGGGTGGCCGGGATGTCCTCCACATGCGGCGTCCGCAACGCGGTCCGGAGGCAGAGCTTCACGGGCATGGGGCCGAGCAGGCGCCAACCGAGGTGCTTGACTCCGGCTCCCACCGAGTTCGCGTTCGGCATTCCGATCGCGAGGCTGCGCCCGTCCTCCCCGGCTCGCTGGTAGAGCTGCTTGGCCAGCGCGAGGAAGTAGCCCTTGCGCTGCGTGCCGGTGCGGGTGACGGCGTGGAGCGAGAACACGCCGGGAACGGTGCCGTGGGCGTCGCGGTAGTCCTGAGGGATGAGCGCGTAGTGGGCGACGCGAATCCCGTCCTCGTCGACGCTGTCCTGGTACGCAGGTCCGGACGGGTGCTGCTCGTAGAGCCAGGGGAGGTACCGGTCGTCGACAAAGCGCGGGTCCGGGAGCTCGGCGTTGAGGAGGTCCTTGCTGGCGAGCAGGTCGGATGTGGGCGGGTCGGACATCGGGCTCGGGCCTCGGTCGTCGGGTCGATCGTCGGCGTCGTGCGGCGAAAGTCTAGGTGTTCGCCGCCGGGGCCGAGGCGGGGATCGGGTCGGGCGCGGAGACCCGTCGGCCGCTCGGGACCCTCGCCCGCCGACGTTCCACCAGGCTGGTCCACAGCACGTCGACGGACACCGCGGCGGCGAGCACGATGCTCGGCTCCGCGCTCACCCGGTAGCGCAAGACGCCGAAGAAGATCGCGGCGGCGAGCGTCACGCCGATGACGGGACCGAGGATCGGCATGATCGGGATCCGCCGGCGGCGCAGCACGATCACTCCCGCGATCGCCAGCGGCATCATCAGCCAGTACGAGATCACCGCGAGCCGCGACGCGGCACGGGTGCGTCCTTCGAGCACCGCGTTGAGGTACAGCGTCTGGCCGGGCCGGTAGACGTCCCAGAGGCGTCCCACCCGCATCGCCATCACGACTGGTAGCCGGTGGAGGTGATGGCGGATGTAACGGACCGCGTCGCGCCGCACCACGGCGTCGCGTTGCGACGCATCACCGGGGACGTCACCGTGTGGGAACGTGTAGCACTCGAAGTACCAGCCGGCGAACTTCCCGTAGTACGTACGGTCGCAGCTGGCCGAGGAGAGCACCGCGCCGAAGCTGTCGGTGAGTGTCACCGGCTTCGCGAAGCGGGTCATGTTGTATCCGACCCACGGGCCGACCACCACGAGCGTGGACAGGGCGATCGCGCCGAGCATCTGCACGCGCCGGCGCAGCGTGAAGTAGCGCATGCCGAGGACGAGCGGCAGCGTGACCAGCGGCGCGATCAGCACGATCTCGGCGCGGCTGAGAGTAGCGAGCCCCAACGCCAGCCCGAACCACGTCGCGTTGGCGAAGGTGGCTCGGCGCCACAGTGCATACGCGGCGAGTAGCACGAGCGCGGCGGTGAGCGCGGTCATCGACTCCGACAGGAGCATCCCGTCGTTGATCCACAGGTTGGCGTAGAGCGCCGCGAGGAGCGCGGCGATGAGCCCCACTCGCTCGCTCGCCATCTTGCGTCCGGTGAGGCCGATCAGCACCACGGCCGCCGTGCCGAGGAGGCAGGAGGCGAGCCGGTGCGCCGTGATGCTCCAGAAGCCGAGCCTCGACACGAGCCCGAGATACATGCCGTAGAGCGGCGGATGTGCAGCCGACCCGGTGACGATCCGGCCGTGGCTGTAGTAGAAGCGGCCGGGATCGATGAACCAGTGACCGTCGGCGATGACCCAGCCCTGCAGGTGGTAGAAGACCGCGTCGCCGCCGATCTTGTAGTTCGCGTAGCCGACGAGCACGAAATAGACGCGCACGCCGAGGCCGGCGAGCGCGATCAGCCCGAGGCCCACGAGGAACGAGCGGCTCGCTTCGCGCAGTGGCCGTAGAGGCGGAGGCGGCTCGCGGCTCACGGCGGCCTCCACCCGTTCCTCGGTGGTTTCGTCCGCGCCCCCTGGGCTCACGCCACGACATCCCGTTTCCGAGCGCCGGCGCGCCGAGGGTCCACCAGGCTCGCCCACAGCACGTCGATCGAGACGGCGGCGGCGAGCACGATTCCTGGCTCCGCGCTCACCCGGTAGCGCAGCACGCCGTAGGTGATCGCCGCGGCGATCGTCACGACGATCGCGGGTGCGAGGATCGGTGTGATCGGCACCCGGCGGCGACGGAGCACGATCACTCCCGCGATCGCCAGCGGCATCAGCAGCCAGGTGGAGATCAGCGCGAGCCGAGAGGCGGCCCGGGTGCGTCCTTCGAGGACGGCGTTGAGGAACAGCGTCTGCCCGGGCCGGTAGACGTCCCACATGCGTCCCACCCGAATCAGCATCAAGACCGGCAGCCGCCGAAGATGCGCACGCGTGTAGTGCAGCGCCTCACTTCGAAGCGTGGCGTCCTGCTCCGAGGCGTCGCCACGGTGCCTACGGAGGTCGCAGTTCGCGTACCAGCCCGCGTACCGGCCGTAGTACGCGTCGTGACAGCTCGCGGCCTCGAGGACCGTGCCCCAGTGGTCGGTCATGAACACGGGCTTCTCGAAGCGGGTCAGGTTGTAGCCGACCCACGGTCCTACGAGGAGCAGCATGGCGAGCGCCGTCACGACCAGGAGCCGGAAGCGCCGGCCCACGGTGAGTCGGCGCATGCCCCAGAGGAGCGGCAGCACGAGCAGCGGGGCGAGGAGCACGACCTCGCCGCGACTCAGCGCCGCCACACCGAGGGCGAGCCCGAGCCGCGCCGCGCTCGCGAGGCGAGGCCGGCGCCAGAACGCGTACGCCGCGAGGAGGACGAGCGCCAGTGTGAGCGCGGCCATCGACTCGGAGAGCAGCATCCCGTCGTTGATCCAGAGGTTGGCATAGAGGGCAGCGGTGGCCGCCGCGACGAGACCCACCCGCTCGCTCCGGATCAGGCGGCCCACGAGGCCGATCAGGACCACCGCACCGGTGCCAAGCAGGCTGGACGCGAGCCGGTGCGCGGTGACGGACCAGAAGCCGAGCTTCGAGACGACGCCGAGGTACATGGCGTAGAGCGGAGGGTTCCCCGCGCTCGGCACCAGGGTCTTCCCTCCGCTCCGGTAGAAGTCGATGGGATTGATGAACCCGTGGCCGTCGGCGAGCGACCAACCCTGCAGGTGGTAATAGACCGCGTCGCCGGCGACCTTGTAGTGGGCGTAGCCGACGAGCACGAAGTAGACACGCACGCCGAGCGCGATGAGCGCGATCAGCCCGATGCCGAGGAGAAACTGACGGCTCGGCTTGCGCGGCGGCCACACGGGAACGGGAGGCTCTCCCTGTTCGACGGTGGCCCCGTCCCCGCCCCCGTTCGACATCGCCGTCTCGCTGGCGACGGTGTCGGTCACGAGGCGGGCTCCGGTTGGGTGATCGCGGGCCGACGAGTTGCGCGGCGGGTGCGGACCAGGCCGCACCAGCGGAGGCCCGCGTCGATCGCCACCGCGGCGAGCACGGCGGCCGCGGCGTCGAAGCCGGCGCGGTAGCGCGTGATGCCGAAGGTCATCGCGGCCGCGATGGCCACCGTGATGGTCAGGGCCACGTAGGGGCTGATCGGGAGCCGGCGTCGCCACAGGACGACCGCGCCTCCGATCGCGAGGAGTGTCATCGGGTAGTACATCGCGAGGGCGAGCCGTGACGGCCACAGCCCGCGCCGCTCGAAGAAGCTGTCGAAACTGATGCTCTGTCGTGGCCGGTAGAGGTGGAAGAGCCGACCGACGCGCGCGCCGAAGACCTTGGGTTGGGCCCGGAGGTGGGTCCGGATGTAGTGGGTTGCCTTCTTGCGCGCGGCCGTGTCGATCACCGTCTCGTCCTCGGTCCTCGGGAACGGGGTCAGGCCGCAGGTGAAGGACCAGTAGCCGAGGTACTGGCCCGAGTACGTCGTGTCACAGTTGCCGTAGCTCATCGCGATCCCGGAACCCGACACGATGAGCACGTGATGCTGGAACCTTCCCAGGTTGTTGTAGGCGACCCAGGGGCCCATGACGAGGATGGCCACCAGCGCGGCCAGGCCAACCCGTTCGAGGCGCGCGCGCCGCGACAGGCCGGGGCGCCGGAGCACGAGCGGGACGATCGCGAGCGGGTAGAGCAGGATCGCCTCCGAGCGGGTGAGCGCGGCCAGGCCGATCCAGAGGCTCAGCCAGGCGATCCGGCGGAATGTCGGGCGTCGCCAGCACCGGATCGCGGCCCACAGGAAGAGCGCGGTGAGCAGGGCGTACGGCGTCTCCGAGACGAGTGCCCCGTCGTTGATCCACAGGTTCGGGTAGATCGCCGCGAGGACGGCCGCGACGAGCCCGGCCCGGTTGCCGGCGAGCTCCCGGGCGGTCAGACCCAGCACCAGCACGGGGATCGCGCCGAGGACGCACGAGGCGAGTCGCTGGCCGAACGGCGTGTCGATGCCGATCGCCGACATCGCGCCGAGAAACACGGGGTAGACCGGCGGGTGCCCGGCGCTCGGCACGTAACGGCCTTGCTTCCCCCACACGAGGGGATTGCCGAAGCCCCACCCCTCGGCGAGCATCTTGCCGGCGATGAAGTACCACCGGTTGTCGGTGGTGCGGCCGAGGGGCTGGTGGCGACGGGCGACCGCGGTGAACACCATCCGGAGCACGAGGCCACCGGCGGTGATGCCGAGCAGCCACGCCATGAAACGGCTCGAGGGGCCGGCCGCGTTCGTTCCCCGCGGTCCGGAGGTATTGACCGCGGCCGGGATGACGGACGGCTCTTCGGGCTGTTCGGTCGTGCCCAGGCGCATGCCGTCGTCGGCGGTCTGCACGGCCTCCCTCGCCGGTCTCCGAGCCGTCGCAGGGCACCGGGCGCCCGGGCGACGATCGGGGCGAAGGATACTGCCCGCGGACGCGACACAGGCCACGTGGCCCGTGTCGCAACGAGGGGGCCGTGCTCGGCTCCACGACGGGTGCGGCGGGTGACCGACCTCTCGTACGGTCAGTAGACTCCGCCGCATGCTGCGCTCTGCCGTGGAGTACGTCGAGTCCCTCCGAGATGGACGCGCCGTCTACTACCGGGGTCGGCGGGTCGACGATGTCACCAAGGAGCCCGACCTGCGGGTAGCGATCGACCACGCGTCCATCGACTTCGAGATGGCCGACGATCCCGACCACCACGATGCGCTCGTGGTCACCGACGAGACCGGCGAGACGAACAGCCTGCTGTACCGGATTCCCCGCTCGCCTGCGGACCTGCTCGCTCGATCCGCCGCCATCGAGGCGACCACCGCTCGTGGCCGGTGCATCCCGCCGCTCATCAAGGAGATCGGGACCGACGCGATGTTCGCGCTCCTGCGTGTCACGGACGGTGAGCCGTACGAGCGGGCGGAGAGGTTCTACGGCCACTGCCGCGCCGGCGACCTGGCGGTCGCGGTCGCGCAGACCGACGTGAAGGGCAACCGGGCGTTGGCCCCGCACCAGCAAGTCGACCCCGACCTGTATCTCCACGTCGTCTCGGAGTCGGCCGACGGGATTGTCGTACGGGGAGCGAAGACCCACACGTCCGCGAGCGCGAACGCCAACGAGATGGTCGTGCTCCCGACCCGGGCGATGGGCGCCGACGACGCCGACTACGCGATCGCGTTCGCGCTCCCGCTCGATACGCCCGGACTCTCGCTGTACGTCTCGCCCTTCAGCGCCGGCAAGCGCGACCCGTTCGAGTTCCCAGCCTCCTCGCGAGCGAAGATGCTCGAGACGCTCACCGTCTTCGACGACGTCTTCGTGCCATGGGAGCGCGTCTTCCTGTACAAGGAACCACAGCTTGCGGGCCCGCTGGCGCTCGCGTTCGTCGAATATCACCGGTTCACGGCCGTGAGCTACAAGCTGCCCCTCCTCGACGTGTTCGTGGGGGGCGCGCTGCGCATCGCGGAGATGAACGGGGTCGAGCGGGCGGGCCACATCCGCGACAAGCTCACCCATCTCATCACCTTCGCCGAGACGGTACGCGGGCTCACGGAGCTCGCCGCGCTGCGAGGGCGGGCCGGAAACCGAGACATCTGGCACCCCGACCCGCTCACCACCAACATGGCCAAGTTCACGTTCGCGTCCGGCTACCACGCCGCCGTGGAGATGGTGCAGAACTGCGCCGGCGGGCTGCTGGTCACGGGGCCCGGGGCGGAGGACTGGGCCGCGGAGGAGATCCGGCCCGTCCTCGAGAAGTTCTACGCCGCCGCGGCATCCGCAGAGGACCGCCTCCGGCTCGTGCACCTCCTGAGCGATCTCACCGTGCGCGACTTCGGCGGCTACCACGCGGTGCTGGCCGTGCACGCCGAGGGCTCGGTCGAGGCGGAGAAGATGCAGATCCTGCGGTCGTACGACCCGACGCGCAGCCGCTGTTACGTCGGGGAGCTCGGCGGCCTCTCCGAGTAGCCGCGCGCTTGTACCCTCACGTGAACGAATCGCGCGTTCACGTGTGCTCGACCCGGCATGGTCCGAATCCGGGCGTGGAGGGATGCGTGGGGGCATGACCGTCCGTGACATGACCGTCCGTGACATGACCGTCCGTGACATGACGTCGAGCGCCATTGCGCTGTGGTTCGCCGCGGCGAGCTTGGGAGCCGAATCTCGGAGTGCTCTCGTCGTCGATCTGCGCGGCCCGCGATGATGCCCGCGTCGCCGACCGGCGCACCCGAACGCGAGCAACCTGGTCCGGCGCGCCGTTCGTCGTGGCGGTTCCTCGTATGGCTGGGTGCGGTCGCCGGCGGTGGTCTCGCGTTGCGCTTCTTCGATGTGCTCGTCGTCCGCCCGACGGTAAACCGGCCGAGGCCGGGCGGCTACTTCCTCCTGTGGGGAGACGCGTGGTACTACCACATCCAGGCGCAGGCGGTCGCGGCGGGCAAGGGCTATCTCGACCCCGCGCCGTGGTTCTGGCTAGGCCGCAGCGAGCCGGGCTCCGCGCACCCGCCAGTGTTCACGACGTTCCTCGCGGTCCTCGACAAGCTGGGGCTCACGAGCATCACCGCGCATCGACTCGGGTGTGGTGTGCTCGGAACGTTGGCCATCGTCGTGATCGGCTTGGTCGCCCGCGACCTGGCGGGGAATCGGGCGGGTCTCATCGCCGCCGGGTTGGCCGCGGTGTACCCCCAGCTGTGGATCAACGACGGGATGATGCTCTCCGAGTCGGCGGACGCTTTGATGATCGCGCTGGTGTTGCTCACCGCATACCGGTTCTGGCGCAACCCTTGCGGCCGCACCGCGGCCCTGCTGGGCCTGACCCTGGGCCTGGCCACGCTCACCCGCGCAGAAGCCCTGTTCCTGTTCCCGTTGCTCTTGCTGCCGCTCACCTTCACCATGTGGCGCCTGGCTTGGCGCCGCCGCCTCCAACTCGTGCTCACAGCCGTCGCGGTCGGCGCGGCAGCCCTCGCGCCTTGGGTCGGCTACAACCTCACTCGCTTCGACAAGCCGACGACGATCTCGAATGGCTTGGGCGCGGCGATGAATGCCGGCAGCTGCGAGGCCGCGTGGTACGGCCCGAACGTCGGCTACTACTCGGAATGTCCCCGAAAGACCTGGCCGAAGGGCGATGAGTCGGAGGTAGAAGCGTACTTTCGCAAGCTCTCGATCGACTACATGGGCGACCATCTTCGACGTCTTCCCCTCGTCGTCGCGGCGCGGGTCGGTCGCGTGTGGGACGTCTTCAAGCCATTCCAGAACACGAGGCTCAACATCGCCCCCGAGAATCGTGGGCGGCTGGCGTCGTGGGGCGGTCTGTGGATGTATTACGCCTTGCTCCCGCTTGCCGGGATCGGCCTGGTGCTGCTCCGCCGACAACGTATCCCCATATCGCCCATGGTGTCGCTCGCCGTCATCGTGACGATCGCAGCCGCGATGACCTTCGGTGTCACGCGATACCGCGTACCTGCAGAGGTCGCGCTCGTCATCCTGGCCGGTGTGACCCTGGGCTCCGCCCGGTGGGGGCGCGGCGCGCGTCGCTGGCTCCGTCGCGATCAGTGGCTCGACTCCGGACGAGCAGCACGGACCGAGGCCGCTTGACGCGCCGAACGCGTCGCATCGGGACGCGCCTGGGGGAGACGCAGGCTTCTGCCGCCGTTCCGGCTGGTGCGAGGGACGGCCGCGGATTCTGGACGGCTCTCGCGGTCATCGTGCTGGTCGGCGTGATCGTAAGGGTCGTCTACGTCGCCGCGACGCAGTGGCACGTGCCGCTGGGCGGTGACGCGGAGTTCTACAGGGGCCAGGCCGTCCTGCTCGTGCGGGGTCAGACCTTCATCGAGCCGTTTTCGTTCGCGTACACCCTGGGCACCAGGGTGGAGCCATCGGCAGCGCATCCGCCGCTGTTCACTCTCGTCCTCGCTCTCGGGTACCGCCTCGGTATCAACACGGTGGACGCCAGCCGCCTGTTGTGCTGCGTCCTCGGGGGGATGGGCGTGGGGATGGTCGGGCTGCTCGGCCGCGAGGTCGCGGGGCGCCGGGTCGGCCTGATCGCGGCCGGGCTCGCCGCGGCATACCCCGTGTGGTGGGTGACCGACGGTCTGGTGCTCGCGGAGGGGCTCTACGTGCCGCTGGTCGCCGGGTTGCTGCTCCTTGCCTTCCGGCTGTGGCGGCGGCCGTCGCCGATGGCCGCCGCCGGGCTCGGTGTGGCGGGCGGGCTCGCGGCCCTGACCCGCAGCGAGGGGCTGCTCTTGCTCGTCCTCGTGGCCGTGCCCCTTGTTTCGTGCCTGCGAACGCAATCTCTCCGCCGACGCGCCGGACTTGCGGCTGTCGTCCTGGGCTCCGCGGCCGTCGTCGTCAGCCCGTGGGTGGGCTACAACCTCTCGCGCTTCGAGCTCCCTGTGTTGATGTCGACCAATGAGGGCGGGGTGCTGGCAGACTCGAACTGCGACGCGACCTACCACGGCACGTACTTGGGCTGGTTCGTGTTCGCGTGCCACCCGGGCCACGAAATTGCCCTCAAGGGCGACGAATCCGAGAGAACGCGAGACATGCGCGACGGCGCCCTGTGGTACGTGAGGCATCATCTCGGACGCGTGCCCGTCGTTGTCGCGGCACGCCTCGGGCGCACGTGGGGCGTGTACCGCCCGTTGCAGACGATCACGCTCGACTCTTATGGCCGTTGGGGCAGTGGAGAATCACTGCTGATGCTCATCTCCTACTACGCCCTCGCGATCGGGGCCGTGGTGGGCGCGGTCGTGCTCGGGCGCCGCGGCATCACGCTCCTTCCCTTCATCGCCACGCTCGTCTCCGTTGCGTTGACGGTGGCCGTCTTCTACGGCCTCGTCCGCTTACGAACTCCGGCCGATGTGGCTCTCGTCGTGCTCGCTGCAGTGGGCATCGACGGGCTCGTGAAGCGCGTTGCCCGCGACACCTTGCCGATCCCCCAGGCCACGATGAGCACCCCCGCCAGTTGAGGACCTTGGGTGCGCGTTCGATCCTTGCCACCGCCTCACGCCGCGGTCGCCGTCCTCGTTGTCTCGAGCAGCAGGCCGCGTAGGGCGGCGAGGGCGATCATGTAGATGATGAGCGCAAGGAACAGCACCACCCGGAACCCGAAGGTCATGGCAAGGATCGTCGTGAGCACGGATCCGATCACCGACGCGAACCCGTTCACGGCCCATCCCCACGCCACGTACTCGCGCGGGAACTCGCTGAGGGCGGCAACCGCGCCGAGACCGAGCGGCATGAACATGCCCAGACAGATCCCGAGGGGTGCGAGCACCATGAACGCGATCGGCACTCGTGCCGCCAGGGGCAAGCCCAGCAGGGCGTGGGTCATCGGCGGCAGGCCGAACAGATAGAACGCGGTGAGCACGGTGATGGCGGTGAGCAGCAGCGTCAGGACTCGGCTCGGCCGCTGCTTCAGGCGCCCGCTGAGGAGGGCGCCTATGCCGGTGAAGATCAAGATCGCCATGAGCGTCACCGTGAGCGAGTACGTGGGATAGCCGAGAAACAAGATGAGCCGCTGGATGAGCGTGATCTCGAAGAAGAAGAAGCCGAGCCCGATCGCCGCGAAGTAGATGGCGGACCTCCCCTTGTGGGGGAGTCGCGCCCAGGTGTCGCGGATGGCGACAAACGGAAGGAGGAGGAACGCTGCGGCGAGGACGATCGCTACAAGCAGCAACAGCAACAGCACCCTCTCACCCACTGAGTCTTCGAAATCGGTGCTGTTGATCGGGTGTGCGAAGTTGCTGAGCACGTTACCGAATCGTGCGAAGTGCCAGAAGAACGGCCCGTCATCGGTGATGGGGCGGACGTCGTAGGGATTCGATGCATAGAAGGCGGCCAGCTCGGCGCGCGTGCTCTTGATGACCTTGCTCACGGGGTCGCCCGTGTCGGGACGACCGGGGGCATACCGCAGGGTCGATCCCGTCACAGCGTCCAGCTTGGCGACGAAGCGGTCGACCTCGGCCGGCGTGAAGGGTGTGGCCTTCACCAGAATGGTGGACAACACCTTGCCCCCGACGAAGGCGTTGGGTGAAGTCGCCACGAGGATGTGACCGGTCGGGTCGGCGATTCCCCGCTCGCCAAGCGCGTGTCGAGCCGTGGCCACGTACCGCGTGGTTCGATTCGGCTTCCGCTCGTAGTCGAACTCGCCGAACTGCGCGGCGAGGATCCCGTCGCGTCCCAGGTGCTCGAGGCTGTTCACGATCGCGTCGCTCGTGTAGAGGTAGCTCTCGGACAGGACGAATGCACCGGCGGTCGACGCGTTCGTGGCCGAGTAGCTGTCCGGTGCCGGGTACCAGATCAGGTTGTACTTGTCGTTGCTGCGGGCCAGGAACGACCGTCCATCAGCCCTGACGTAGTTGACCTTGGGGTTCTCGGCCAGATGACCGTCGTAGTCCGCGAACTTGTCGGTGACGAGCGAGTACGTGACGGGATTGAGCTCGATGGCGTCGATATGGCCCGCGTCGAAGTACAAGGATGTAAGGACCTCGTGGCCGCCTGCCGCGCCGACGATCAACTCGTTCCGCGGTGGGATCCCCGCCACGGCGAATGGGAACGCGCGAATGTCGGTGTCGAAGCGGTACCGGCCGAGCGTCGAGACATCACCGTTCCAGCGGAGTATCCCCGATCCGATCAGGCCATCGTGGTACAGGAAGCGCACATCCGGCGTGGCTTGGGCGACGTCGACACGAAAGATCGGACTCCACGACGAATACATGATCTTCGCGCCGCGCTGCGCGAGCTTGCTCGTCTCCAGTCGCTGTGCGGGAAGCAGCCCGGGCGCCACGAAGCCGGTGGCCAACAGCACCGTGAGGACGGCAGCAACCGGGAGGACGCGGAAGTGACGGCGCGCCGCGATCCGAAGACCCGCGAGCGCGAGGATCAGCCCGGCGAGGAAGATCGTCGCGGGCGGGCCGATGGACCCGATGAGCGATACGACCACGGCGCACGCCAGTCCCGCGCCCACGAGATCGGCGAAGTAGAGGCGGTTGATCTGCTCGGGCCTCCGGCCGAAGAGGGTCGCGATGATCACGCCCACCGCGATGAACGAGGCAAACAGCGCCAGAGAGATCACCACCAGGAGCGCCAGGTTTTGCACGGAGTCCCACGTGCCGTAGTGCCAGATGGCGAAGGTGTCGAGCGACGCGTAGGCCACGATGATGTACCCGACGCCGACGCTCGCCGCACCCAGAAGCAAGCTCCAGATCAGGATCGTGTCCGTTGCGGCGCGGCGCAAACGACCGGAGATCGTCACGAGAACGCCGCCGGTGCCGATGCCCAACAGGGCGAGGCCGATGACGAAATAGGTGTAGTAGTAGAAGAGCTTGAACGAGATGACTCGGGTGTAGCTGATCTCCAGCAAGAGGGAGGCGAAACTGGCCAGCAGGATCTCGGCGTAGTAGGCGCGGCTACGTGAGCCGGCGTCAACCGACATCGTGCTCGCGCTGGCCATCGGCGCGCCCTCCCTGGTCCCGGTCGGCTCGCTCGTGAGGCCCCTGCCCGGTGGCCCCCTGCCCGGTGGCGGGGCATCGTAAGTTTGTTCAATGAAGCGACGCAACTTCGCAACTTGCGGTGCAACGCGCCTCTCGGCCGACGCCCTACGAGACGATCATCACCACGGTGAGCGTACGATGCCGTCTACTTGTCGATGCCATCGACTTGGGTTTCGTCTCATCGCCGCGCTCGTCTCGGTTGCGTTGACGGTCGCCGTGTTCTTCGGCACCGATGCACTCGTGAAGCTCGTTGCCGTGAAGCGAGCACACGTTGCCCGGGGCGGGTACTAGGCGGCCCGCTCTTGATCGGCACCCGGCGGCGCGAAGTTGCGCGCCATGCGCTCGAGGAAGGTGCCCCGGCCGACGAGGGCACCGATGGCGTCGTAGGCCTCCCGCCGTCGTCGAAACAGGGCCCCGGCAAACCGCAGGCTCGCCGTGCGCCGCAGCGGCAGGTAGCCGATCTCCCAGACCATGATGAGCCCCCAGAACGCGAGGTCCTGGCTCGCGCCGCCGGGCTGGAGGTGGGTGCGGATGCGCATCGAGCCCTGGACGAAATGGGTGATGCGGTTCTCGATCGCGTCGGCCAGGACCGCTTCAGGCACCCGGATGACGGATGCGGCGTTCGCGGGTGGTGCCTCGAGCGCGCGCACGCGCCGGCGTGGCACGTCGATCGTCCAGTAGGGCCGGGGTGATGACGGCACCTCGAAGACGATCGGCCGCGTGAGGACACGCCGCCTCAACGGGAACGGGAGCGCAGCGGCGAATTCCTCGAAGTAGTCCGCGAACATGCGGAACTCGAGGTGCCGGCCGCGCTCCTGCTCGGCCTGGCGTTCGAGGGCCGGTTGGATGCGTTCCACGAGCGCGGCCAAGCGCCGTTCGCGCTCGGTCCACCAGTCCTCGGTCGAGCGCTGGAAGCCCGTCTGCGAGTCCCAGGAATCACCCGGCGTGAGCGACACGAGCTCGGTTGCCGTCATGCCGCCCGCTCGCGCGATGAACTCGTTTAGCTCGGCCGGTGTCACCACGAGCCGGTTGAGGTCGCGGGTCTCCGGGTGCAGGAAGGCGACGAGGCTCGCGAACGGGATCGCATACCGGGGGCGCAGGTGGCGGGCCACGTCGAGGAAGTCCTGCATGGGTGTCTCCCGGGTCACGAGCGCGAGGTCCGCGGGATCCTCGGCCGTGTAGCAGTGCGGATAGCCCTGGGCCCACGAGAACGTCTTCAGCATGAACGTCGGATGCCCGTAGTCGTCGATCACCTGCTGGAGGGCGCGGCCTCGGATCTTCGCGTCGTTCACGTCGACGATCACCACACCGCCGGCGGCTATCACCACCGCGGTGTCGTCGAACCCGTACTGATAGGAGGTGATCTCGACGCCCGGACCGAGGACGTGGCGCCGGCCGTGCGGGAGCTCGGCGATCCGCTCGAAGCCTAGGCGCCGTAGCTCGTCGCGCATCACGTCGACGCCGAACTTGGCGACGAGAACCTGCGCGTGCTTGTCGATCTTGCGCAGCGTCGGGTAATGGAAGTGGTCGGGATGGTGGTGGGTGAGGTACAGGAAGTCAGGGTCGAGCCACGCGGGATCGAGCTCACCGAGGGGCGGGTAGTGCCACCAGGAGCGCCATCCCACCGATCCCATGAGCCAGGGATCGACGATCAGCGAGCCGGCGCTCGTCTCGACGTAGAGGCAACTGTGGCCGATGACGGTGAAGCGCATCGAGTCGAGAGCGTAGGAGAGGCTCGGGACGCCGGCCAATGCGGGCGTCGCTATGCCAGCGGCGGCCGAGGCGAGCGGGCGATCGCGAAGAGCACCGGCGCGGTGGGCACGATCTCGCGCGTCATGAAGAGGTGGGTGTGATCGAGCCCGGAGCCGACGCCGCTGCTCTTGCGGCCGAGCAGCTTGTACACGACCGGCAAGGCGCGCTCGTAGGTCCATACGTACCAGCGGCGGGGGATCTTGTGGCGCAGCTTCAGCACGTCGAGCCGGAGGATGCGCTCACCGCTCCGGCGCCGCGCCGCGAAGTCTGCCTTCAGCTCCTCGGAGCCCTCGAGGCCCCACACCTCGACCTCGTCGAAGAAGAGGTGGAGCAGCGACTCGAGCTCGGGAGCCTCGAACAGGTACACGTGGAAGGGATTCTCGAAGTCGGCCGGGCGATTGGGCGTGATGACGAACGCGGTGCCACCTGGCGCCAGCACGCGGGCCAGCTCCGCTACGTGTGACTCGGGCGCGATGAAGTGCTCGATGATGTGCGACGAGCATGCCCAGTCGAACGCGCCGGCCCGCACCCCGAGCCGGGCGCCGTCCATGCCCGCGAACCGCACCGACGCGCCCCGATGGCCTCCCGGGCCCCATTCAGCCGCCGCGAGGACGGCGGTGTCGGGGTCGTAGTCGACGCCGATCACGAACCGGCCGTCGCCCGCGAGCCGTGCCGTCTCGTCACCCATGCCACACCCCACGTCGAGCACGGCCCCGGGCCCGAGGCGGGCGACGACCTCGCGGTAGCCGGCGTCGTGGAGCGCGAGCAGCGAGTCGGGGGTGGCACCCTCCATCGGTCGCTCGCCGGTGAGCCGCACGCTCCTCCTCGTCCAGTTGATCGGTCCCGGACCGCCTGAGCACGCAGGGATTCGCGCTCCGGGTCGCGGCGAGCGAGCCGGCGACCCTCCGGCGTGGCCGTGCACCGGTGGGCGCGTACACTACCGGGACATCTCGAGCCACCGGCCGGGTGCGCAGGGCGTCGATGAGCTCGGCCGGCGCCGCCGGGTCGGCGCTCCCGAGTGCCGCGAGCGAGGAATCATCGTGACCGACGCCGCATCGAAGCTGGGCGACCTCGCGGCCGAGGCCGGCCTCGAGCGGGTAACCGTGCTCGCGTGGCGCGACCTCGCGGACCCGGAAGCCGGAGGCTCCGAGGTGCACGCGGCCACTGTGGCCGCGCTGTGGGCCCAGGCCGGGATCGAGGTGACGATGCGCACGTCGTTCGCGGCCGGCTACCCGCAGGTCAGCTGGCGCGACGGCTACCGGGTGATCCGCAAGGCGGGCCGGTACATGGTCTTCCCGCGTGCCGCGTTCAGCGAGTTGATGGGCTGGCACGGCGCGCGGAGCGCACTGGTCGAGATCTGGAACGGCATGCCGTTCTTCTCGCCGCTGTGGGCCCGCGGCCCTCGGATCGCGTTCCTCCACCACGTACACGCCGAGATGTGGGACATGACGCTCCCACCTCGCCTGGCCCGCCTCGGACGGATGCTCGAGTCGCGGATCGCGCCCCCGATCTACCGGCAGACGCCGATCGTCACGCTGTCGGAGTCGTCCAAGCGAGAGCTCGTCGACGAGCTGCACTTCCGCCGCGAGAAGATCACCGTCGTCCCGCCGGGAATCGATCCACGCTTCTCACCGGATGGTGAGAGGTCGCCGACCCCGCTCGTCGTCGCAGTCGGGCGGCTGGTTCCGGTGAAGCGCTTCGACCTGCTCGTCGAGGCGCTCGTCGCGCTCAAGCCCGACCATCCCGATCTCGAGGCCGTGATCGTGGGAGAGGGCTACCGGCGCGAGGAGCTCGAGTCGCAGATCCACCAGGGCTCCGCCGAGCGGTGGATCCGGCTTCCCGGTCACGTCGACGACGCCGAGCTCGTCGACCTCTACCGCCGCGCATGGGTGCTGGCCAGCGCTTCGGCTCGTGAAGGCTGGGGCATGACCGTGACCGAGGCCGGTGCCTGCGCCACGCCCGCGGTCGCGACGCGCATCGCCGGCCATCTCGACGCCGTCGTCCACGAGCACAGCGGGCTCCTCGTCGACGGCCGTGACGAGCTCGCCGGCGCGCTCGACCGGGTGCTGCGCGACGACGCGCTGCGCGCCCGTCTCGCGACCGGCGCTCGCGAGCACGCGGCCCGATTCACGTGGGCCGCGACGGCCCGGGGCACGCTCGAGGTGCTCGCCGCGGATGCCATGCGGCGTCAGGGGAGACGGTGACGACGGTCACCGGGCCACCCGCTCCCAGCACCGCCGACGCGGCCCGCGCGTTCGGTTCGCGGACGCTGTCGTCCCGCGGCCGGAGTCGCCTCGGCTACGCGCTGCTGGCCGCGCTGTCGTACGTTCCCGTGGTGCTCACCGCGCCGGGCAAGGTCGCGGCCGACACGAAGCAGTACCTCTACCTCGACCCGGGCCGGATGCTGAGGCGCGCCTCGTCGATGTGGGACCCGAACATCGGGATGGGCACCGTCACGCACCAGAACATCGGCTACCTCTTCCCCATGGGGCCGTTCTACTGGATCTTCGACCGTCTCGCCGTTCCCGACTGGGTGGCGCAGCGCATCTGGCTCGGGACGATCGTGTTCGCGGCGGGGCTCGGGATGCTCTACCTGCTGCGCACGCTCGGTCTGCGCGGGCCCGGTGTGGTGGTGGGCGCGCTGGCCTTCATGCTGAGTCCGTACTCGCTCGACTACGCGGCCCGTATCTCCGTGATCCTGCTGCCGTGGGCCGGCCTGTCGTGGATGCTCGCGCTCCCCATCCGCGCGCTGCGCCACGGCGGCTGGCGTTATCCCGCGCTGTTCGCGATCGTGATCCAAGTCGTCGGCGGCGTGAACGCGACCGCGCTCGCGTACGCGGTGATCGCGCCACTGCTATGGATCCCGTACTCGGTGTGGGTGGCCCGCGAGGTTCGGGGCCGCCGGGCACTCGCAGCCACGGCCCGGATCGGCGCGCTGACCCTCGCCACCTCGCTGTGGTGGATCGCCGGGCTGTGGGCCCAGGGGAGCTACGGGCTCAACATCCTCAAGTACACCGAGACGGTGCAGGCGGTGGCCAAGACGTCGCTGCCGTCCGAGGTGCTGCGCGGCCTCGGCTACTGGTTCTTCTACGGCCAGGACAAGATCGGCTCCTGGATCGAGGCGGGCAAGAACTACACGCAGTGGCCGTGGCTGATCGTCCTGAGCTATCTGGTCCCGTCACTCGCGCTCCTCGCGGCGGTGATCGTGCGGTGGCGCCACCGGGCCTACTTCGTGTTCCTCACCCTCGTGGGTATGGCGATCGCGGTCGGTGCGCACCCCTACAACAGCCCGTCGCCGCTCGGCGCTGCCTTCAAGGCCTTTGCCGAGGGCTCCACCGCCGGGTTGGCCATGCGCAGCACGGGCCGGGCCACGCCGCTCGTGGTGTTGGGCCTCGCCGTGCTGCTCGCGGCGGGCGTCAACGCGTTCGCGGCCCACCTCGCGGACCGGGGTGACGCGCGGCGCGGGCTCCTCGTGGCCGGTCTCGTGGGCGCGCTCGTCATCGTGAACCTCCCCGCTCTCTGGAACGGCACGTTCTACGGCAAGAACCTGCAACGCCCGGAGGCGATCCCGCAGTACTGGGTCGACGCCACGCACTATCTCGACGGGCAGCCGCACGACACCCGGGTCCTCGAGTTGCCCGGCTCCGACTTCGCGTCGTACCGGTGGGGCAACACCGTCGACCCGATCACGCCGGGGCTCATGGATCGGCCCTATGTCGCGCGCGAGCTGATCCCGTACGGGTCGCCGGCCTCGGCCGACCTCCTCAACGCGCTCGACCGCCGCCTCCAGGAGGGTCTGTTCGAGCCGCAGGCGCTGGCACCGATCGCCCGGCTCATGAGTGCCGGCGACGTCGTGCTCCGCGACGACATCCAGACCGACCGCTACAACCTGATCCGCCCGCGCGCGGTGTGGAACCTCTTCCGTCCGCCGCCGCCGGGCCTCGATCCTCCGAAGACCTTCGGGACCAAGATCCCCGGCACGCCGAAGTACCCCCAGCAGGACGAGCAGGCCCTCAACTTCCCTCCCGCCGAGAAGGCGCCACCGCCGGTCGCGGTCTTCAAGGTTACGGGTACGCCATCGATCGTGCGCACCGCACCTCTCGCCCATCCGCTGATCATCGACGGCGACGGCGAGGGCCTGGTCGACGCGGCCGCGGCCGGTCTGGTGGACGGACAGAGCGTGGTGCTGTACTCGTCCTCGTTCGGGCGCGAGCCCGGAGCGTTGCACGCCGCCGTCGACCGCGGCGCGACGCTCGTCGTCACCGACACCAACCGGCGGCGGGCCCGGCGCTGGAGCGGAGTCCGCGACAACCTCGGGTACACGGAGCAGGCGGGCGCGGGGCCGCGCCCCGAGGCGCGCGCGGGGGGCAGGGCTACAGCCACTGGTTCGACGGCGACGGCATGGTCCAGCAGTTCAGTTTCGACGGCAAGGGGGTGCGCCATCTCGGCCGGCTGGTTCGCACCTCCAAGCTGGTGGCCGAACAGCAGGCCGGGCGCTTTCTGTACA